>Ga0123332_1000215_pt1 | contig 57628 bp, 49 predicted proteins | sample BioC12SIPDNA_4_FD_89958 | JGI IMG/M metagenome (GOLD analysis project Ga0123332, IMG submission 89958) | Anaerobic biogas reactor microbial communites from Washington, USA - Biogas_R2_A C12 SIP DNA | ecosystem: Engineered > Bioreactor > Anaerobic > Unclassified | place: Washington, USA... | reverse complement strand
GCGCAGCTGCATGGGGGACAGGTCCTGGGCCTCGTCCAGGATGATGTGCCCGAGGCTCGGGGTGCGCTCCAGGAGGTCGGCGATCTCGTCGAGCAGGACCGTGTCGGCCGGGCTCCAGCGCGCGGCGCCCTTGCTCCGGGGCGGCTTGTCCCACACCAGCATCCGCTGCTCGTCCGGAGACAGGATGCCGTCCGCGGCGGCGGCCAGGGCCCCGGGGTCGGAGAACAGGCCGTAGAGCACCGCGGCCGGGTCGAGCGCGGGCCACAGGCCGGCCGCGTAGTCCTTGACCGGCTTGCTGCGCGCGACCGCATCCTGGACCCGGTCGTCGGGGTTGTCCCCGCTGCGTTCCATCCGGACCAGCACCGCGTGGGCCAGCCGCTGCGGGAGCATCGCCCGCGCCGACTGGTAGGGAACCCCTCGCGAGGCGAGCTCGTCCACGATCTCCTGCACGTCATACTCCGGCACGCGCCAGCGGCGCGCCCCCCGCGGCACCACCAGGGCCTCGCCCGCGCGGCCGACCCGGGACCAGACGGCGCGGTGCAGCACCCGAGCCAGCCGGGCGTCGCCCTTGAGGGTGGCGACCTCCGCGGTGTCGGCACCTCGGCTCGCCCCGGTGAGCTCCTCGACGGTCGTGTGACCCACCTCGATCTCCCCGAGGGTCGGCAGCACCGCGCCGACGTGCTCCAGGAACGCCTGGTTCGGCCCGATGACCAGGACTCCGGAGCGGGACAGGCGGTCGCGGAAGGAGTAGAGGAGCCAGGCCGCGCGGTGCAGCCCGACCGCGGTCTTGCCGGTGCCCGGCGCTCCCTGCACGCAGATGGTGGTCGTCACGTCGGCGCGGACGATCTCGTCCTGCTCGGGCTGGATCGTGGCCACGATGTCGCGCATCGGACCCGAGCGCGGGCGCTCGATCTCGTGCGCGAGGATGCGGCTCGAGCGGTGCCCGGCACCGGCCAGGTCGCCCTGTGGTGCGGTGAGGTGCTCGTCCTCGTATGCCGTGAGCTGGCCGCGGTCCACCCCGAACCGGCGGCGCAGGGTCACCCCCATCGGCTCCCGGGGGGAGGCGCGGTAGAACGGGGTGGAGACCCCGGCCCGCCAGTCCACGACGACGGGCTCGCCGTCGCTGTCCGAGATGTGCCGGCGCCCGATGTAGTGGCGCTCGCTGGGGTGGTCGGGGCCGGCCTGGGTGTCGATCCGGCCGAAGAACAGGGTGGTGGACGGGTCGTCGCGCAGGGACTGGGCCCGCTGCCAGAGCGTGTAGGCGAGCTGCTCACCGGCGATCTTGTCGCCGGCCTGGGCCTGGAGACCCAGCGTGTGCGCGCGCATCCGGGCCATCTCGGCCCGGGCGCTGCGGAGGTGCTCCTGCTCGCGGGCGAGCTCGGGGTCCGGTGCGGACTCGGTTGTCGGGTCGGCTGCTGGGCCGCCGGGATCAGGGGGGTGGGCGTGCGGGGACATGGGTGGGCCACCTCGGATCGGAGAGGGGACGGGGAGAAAGCGACCCTAGCCGATCCGAGGTGGCCAGAACAGGGGTTTTAGGAGTCGGCGCGCACGTCCAGGGTGACGCTGACCTGTTGCACCTCGCCGTCGCGGACGAAGCTCAGCTCGACCTCCTGGCCCGCCGTGCGCTGCCGCACCTGGGCGACGAGCGCGAGGGAGCCGTTAACCCGTTCGCCGTCGATCTGGGTGATCACGTCCCCCTGGCGCAGGCCGGCACCGTCGGCCGGTGACCCCGGCTCGACCTGGGTGACGCCCGCGGCATAGAGGGTGGCGCCGTCGAGCTCAGTCGTCGCGTCGCTCAGCCCGACCCCCAGGAAGGCGTGCTCGGCCGTGCCGTCCTCGATCAGCTGGCCGGCGATCGAGGAGACCTCGTTGACGGGGATCGCGAAACCGATGCCGATGTTGCCGGCCTGGCCGCCGAGGGAGCTGGACAGACTCGCGATCGAGGAGTTGATGCCGATCAGGGCACCGTTGCTGTCGACCAGGGCACCACCGGAGTTGCCCGGGTTGATCGCGGCGCTGGTCTGGATGGCGTTGGTGACGACCGGCTCCGCCTGGCGCATGGCGCCGGGCTGCGTGCTCTCCCCACCGGCCTGCTCGGTCGTCACGGGCCGGTCCAGCGCACTGATGATGCCGGTGGTGACCGTGCCGCTCAGGCCCAGCGGGTTGCCGATCGCCATGACCGGGTCGCCCACGGCGAGCGTCTCGTCGTCACCCACCGTGATCGGGTGCAGGTCGTCGGGCGGGGAGGTGAGGGTGAGCACCGCCAGGTCGGTCGAGGTGTCCGTCCCGGCGATCTCGGCCGCGTAGGTCCGGCCGTCGGCCAGCGTCACCTGCACCTGCTGGGCCCCGGCGACCACGTGGGCGTTGGTGACGATGTGCCCCTCCTGGTCCCACACCACCCCGGAGCCCGCGCCGCTGCCGGCGTTCGACTCGACACTGATGGCGACCACGCTGGGCGAGACGTTGGCGGCCACGCCGCCCCAGTCGGTCGAGGGGGAGTATGCCGCCGTGCTGGCGCTCGCGGTCGTCGCCGGGGCCGCGTCCAGGACGACCGGCTGCTCGTCCTGGCTCGCCTGCACCACGGCATACGTCCCGCCGGAGGCCAGGATCGCCGACAGGAGACCCACCGCGGTGACCTGTGTCCACATGGTCAGGTTCGTCCTGCTCATCGTCCTTCTCCTTCGGGGTGGGCTGATGTACCTGTCCAGGGAACACCGGTGACCTTCCAGCACACTGGGACGGTGCTGGTTGTTTCCTGTGAGAGGGCCCGAAAATGCCCGGCGACCGGGTTGTCGATGTCGGCAGGGTTCGACCGTCATGGTGGTGAGGTCGCGACCGCGGCCCGGGCCGACGAGCGACGTCGGCCCCGAGCAGAGAGGATCTGACACATGACGGAATACATGGTGGTGATGGTGGGCGACGCCGAGATGTGGTCCGCGATGAGCCCGCAGGAGCGCGCCCACAGCGAGTCTGAGCACACCCGCTTCAGCGGGGAGCTGGCCAGGCGGGGTCACCGGATCACCGGTGGTGCCGAGCTGCACGCGCCGGCGGAGGCCCGCACGGTCCAGCCCGGTGGCCAGCGGGTCACGGACGGTCCCTTCGCGGAGACCGCGGAGCAGGTGGGCGGCTTCTACCTGGTCGAGACCGAGGACCCGGACGACCTCACCGAGTGCTGCAAGATCATCGCCGCACTGGGGGACGCCGTGGAGATCCGGCGCACGGTGTCACCGGAGGAACGGGCCGTCTCGACCGGGGAGCGGGCGTCATGAAGTTCGTGGTCCTGCTGATGTCCGAGGGCGAGATGCCCGCGTGGGACCAGCAGACGCCGGAGCAGCAGGCCGCGGCCATGCAGCGCCACGACGACTTCGGCGCTGCCTGCGCCGCCCGCGAGGGAGTGTCGATCCTGACGGGTGAGGCGTTGGACGGCGCGCCCACCGTGGTGCGGACCCGAGGCGGTCAGCGGACCGTGACCGAGGGGCCGTATGCCGAGGCTGTCGAGCAGCTGGGTGGCTTCTACGTCGTGGAGACCCCGGACCTGGAGACACTGCTGGAGCTGACCGAACACCTCCCGCCCTACGATCTGCAGCTCAGCCCCATCGGAGAGGTGCCGGAGTCATGAAGTACGTCGTGTTGTTGATGGCCGATGGCGAGGAGAAGCCGTGGGACCAGCTGACCGAGCACGAGCAGGGCGCCGTCATGGAGAAGTTCGAGGCGTTCGACGCGGCGTGCCAGGCACGCGAGGGTGTCAGCATCCTGGCCGGCGAGGCACTCCACGACGGGGATGCCGCTGCGACCGTGCGCACCCGCGGCGGCCGACTCACAGTGACCGACGGACCGTTCGCGGAGGCTGTGGAGGGCCTGGGTGGGTTCTATCTCGTCGAGGTCCCGGATCGCGACGTGCTCGTGGAGCTGCTGGCTGAGCTCCCCGCCTATGACATGCAGATCAACCCGGTCGTCGAGGGCATGTGAGATGAAGCGCTACCTGATCCTGATCGCCTACGAGCCCTGGGACTGGAGCGCTGCCCCCGAGGAGGTGCGGGCCGCCTTCTTCGCCCAGCACGGTGCCTTCTCCGCCTTCGTCGCCGAGCACGGGCAGGAGGTGGCCAGCGCCGCGCTCGACGACACAGACACGGCGACCACGGTGCGACACGTTGACGGTGAGGTGGTGGTCACCGACGGTCCGTTCGCCGAGACGGCCGAGATGATCGGCGGCTACTACGAGGTGGAGCTGCCCGACCTGGACACCGCCATCGCGGCCGTGCGGCTGCTGCCGCCCTCCTACTCCCTCGAGATCCGCCCGATCGTCACGATCACCTGAGGCAGCACGGGTGAGGGCACGAGTGAGCGCAACGCCATGATCGCGGAGGCGCTCGAGCGGGTGGTGCGCGAGGAGTGGGGCCGACTGGTCGCCCTGCTCCTCGCGCGCTACCGACGGCTCGACCTGGTCGAGGACGCCCTCGGTGACGCCGTCGAGGCCGCGGCCCGCGCCTGGCCCGCCGACGGGGTGCCCGACAACCCGGCGGCCTGGCTCAACACCGCCGCCAGCCGCCGGGTCCTGGACCGGTTGAGGGCCGAGGCGATGCGGCAGCGGCGCGCCCCGCTGCTGGTCACCGAGGCCGAACGCGGACGGGAGAGGAGGGGTGCGATGGCCGACACCGGCGACCTGGTCGAGGACGACGTCCTGCGACTGGTCCTGATGTGCACCCACCCGGCCCTGGCGCCGGAGGCGGCCAGCGCCCTCGCCCTGCGGCTGGTGCTGGGGGTCAGCACGTATGACGTGGCGCGACTCTTCCTGGTCCCCGAGCCGACCATGGCGGCCCGGATCACCCGGGCCAAGAAGAAGATCGTCGCGGCCGGCATCCCGTTCGCCGTGCCCGGGGCCGATGTGCTGCCCGACCGGCTGGACACCGTCGCGCAGACCGCCTACCTGGCGTTCACCGCGGGCTACGCCCCGGGCAGCGGGCCGGACCTGCTGCGTGCCGGGCTGGCGGGGGAGGCGCTGCGCCTGGTGCGGGTCGTGCGTGCGCTGCGGCCCACCGAGCCGGTGCTCCTGGCACTGCTCGCGCTCATGCTGCTCCAGCACTCCCGGCGGGACGCCCGCGTCGGCCCCGACGGCGACCTCGTGCTGCTCGCGGACCAGGACCGTGGCCGGTGGCACCCCGACGAGATCGACGAGGCCCTGGCGCTGCTCCGTGCCCTCGGTCCGGCACGGGTGCTGCCCCGGCAGGCCGCCGCCTACGTCGTGCAGGCCAGGATCGCGGCCGAGCACGCCACCGCCGCGACCGCGGGCGACACCCGCTGGGACCGGATCGTCACGCACTACGACGCCCTGCTGGAGATCATGCCCTCCCCGGCGGCTCGCCTGGCGCGCGCCGTCGCGCTCGCCGAGGCGGAGGGTCCGCTGGCCGGCCTGGCCGCGCTCGAGGAGGTCGTGCTGCCCGGCAGCCACCGCCCTGCGTCGGTGCGAGCCGAGCTCCTGGTCAGGGCAGCTCGTCCGGCCGAGGCGCGGGTCGCCTACGAGGAGGCGATCACCCTGTGCCGCAACGAGGTCGAGCTGCAGCACCTCCGCGGTCGCCTGGCTGCTCTGGCGCCCCCCGACTGACACGCCACCTTGCACCCCACCGAGCGCGTCGCGTTGCGTTCCTGAGCCCCACCGAGCGCGTGGGGTGGTGATCCTGAGGCCCACCGGGCGCGTGGGGTGGTGTCTGGGGGGGCGCAACACCGTGCGTCCGGTCGGGTCTGGGGGTGCGTCAGCCGTGGGCCGAGACCGAACCTCGTGCAGGTGCGGTGAAGGGAGCAGTCCGGGGCAGCTCGACGCGGAACGTGGCCCCGCCTCCGGGCGTCTGACGATGCCGGACGGTGCCGCCGTGTCGTCCGACGATCGAGGCGACGATGGACAGGCCGAGGCCGGTGCCACCTGGTCTGCCGGCCCCGCGGGAGCGGGAGGGGTCGGCGCGGTAGAACCGCTCGAAGACCCGGGTGGCGGCCTCTGGCGGGATGCCGGGTCCGTGGTCCTGCACCTCGACCACGGCGGCTGCCGCAGTCTGCCCGACCAGCACCTCGACGGTGGTGTCATCCGGGGTGTGGATCACGGCGTTGGCGACCAGGTTGGTCAGCACCTGGCGCAGCGCGAAGTCGTCCCCCGGCACCACGACCGGGCCGTTGGGGTCGCCGTAGCGACGCAACGAGATGATGCGCCCGGGTGCACGCACCCGGGCGTCCTGGACCACGTCGTTGGCCACGACCACGAGGTCGACGTCGTCGTGCGGGCGGTGCGGTGTCGTGTCCAGACGGGTGAGCAGCAGCAGGTCCTCGACAAGGCGCGCCATGCGGGAGGACTCGTCCTCGATCCGGCGCATGGCGCCTGCGACGTCCTCCGGCTCGGTGACGCCGCCGACGCGGTAGAGCTCGGCATAGCCCTTGACGGTGGCCAGCGGGGTGCGCAGCTCGTGGGAGGCGTCGGCCACGAACTGGCGCATCCGGGCCTCGGAGGCCTCGCGCACCGCGAAGGACTGCTCGATCTGGGCGAGCATGGCGTTGAGGGACTGCGAGAGCGAGGCCACCTCGTCGTTCGCGTTGCGCTCAGGGATGCGCCGGGTCAGGTCCCCGGCCGCGATCGCCGCGGCCGTGTCCTCGATGCGGGTCAGCGGTCGGAAGGCGCGGCGGACGGCGAACCAGCTGATCAGGGCGACAGCCAGCAGGGTCGCCAGACCCACCACGGCGGTGAGGATCAGGAGTCGGTTGAGCGTGTTGGTGACCGGCCAGAGCGGCATCGCCACCGCGACGGTGCCCCGCTCACCGGTCACGTTCTGGTAGCCCGCGAGGAGGACCCGCCACTCGGACGCCCCGTCCGTGGAGCCCACGGTGAACGCCTCGGCGCCCACCCTGGGGTCGTCGACGGAGCTCCATGCGATGTCCGGCTCCTGGCCACCTTCCGCAGCGCTCACCGACTTCTTTACGTAGACCTGGCCCTGCAACGGACCGCTGATCAGTAGGTAGTAGGAACTGGGCGGGTCCACGCCGCGCTCCTGCTGGCCCAGGAGCTGGGACCAGGCGCTTTGGGCCACGGGCTCGATGTACTGCGCCAGCTCCTTGTCCGTGCGGTCGGTCAGGTAGTCGCGGAGCAGGGCGGCGGTCAGGACAGTGGTGACGACGTAGGCCGCCAGCACCAGCATCACGACGACGGTCACCAGACGTGCCGTCAGCGACAGGTCGTGCAGCCGCGAGACCGCGGCCTTGCGGGGGGAGCCGACCCACCCCACGACGCTCAGCGGCCCTCGGGGTCGCGCGGCTCGCGCAGCACGTAGCCCACACCGCGCTTGGTGTGGATGAGCGGCTCGCCCTCCGTGTCGATCTTGCGGCGCAGGTAGGAGATGTAGGACTCCACGATCCCCATCTCCCCACGGAAGTCGTAGTCCCACACGTGGTCCAGGATCTGCGCCTTGGACAGCACCCGGTTGGCGTTGAGCATCAGGTAGCGCAGGAGCTTGAACTCGGTGGGGGAAACGTCGATGACCCGACCGGCGCGGGCCACCTCGTGACGGTCCTCGTCGAGCTCGAGGTCGGCGACCCGCAGCACGGTGTCCTCGTCCTCCGGCTCGGCGTTCTGGGTGCGCCGCAGCACGGCACGGATCCGGGCCACGACCTCCTCGAGGCTGAACGGCTTGGTGACGTAGTCGTCTCCGCCGACGGTGAGGCCCTTGAGCTTGTCGTCCAGGCTGTCCCGCGCGGTGAGGAAGAGTACGGGCAGGTCACGCCCCTGGTCGCGTAGTCGCCGGGTGACCGTGAAGCCGTCCATGTCCGGCAGCATCACGTCCATGACGGCCAGGTCGATGTCGTGCTCCTCGGCCAGGCGCATGGCGGTGTTGCCGTCCGGGGCGGCGTGCACCGCGAAGCCAGCGAACTTCAGGCTCGTGGTGAGCAGCTCGCGGATGTTCGTCTCGTCCTCGACGACGAGCAGGGTTGCCTCTGGTGCCATGTGCACCAGTGTGTGGCCGTCCGCTGAGAACTTCCTGAGAATGTGCTGGGCCGGGTTGTCGTCGGGCGAGGTGGGAGTGCGCCGGCTAGGACCGCACCGGCACGACCGGTTCCGAGGCGAGGATGTCCAGGCCCAGTTCGCGGGACAGGGCGCGTGCGGCCAGCTGGCCGCGCACGCTGTTGCCCTCGCGGTCCAAGGGTGGCGAGAACGAGCCGAGGGCGCCCTTGCCGGGGGAGACGGCCACGATCCCTCCGCCGATCCCGCTCTTGCCCGGGATGCCGACTCGCAGCAGCCAGTCACCGGAGGTCTCGTAGAGTCCGGCGACCGTCATCACGACCAGGGTCGCCCGGGCCACCTCGGCGTCGACGACCCGGACCCCGGTGATCGGGTTGACCCCGCCGTCGGCCAGGGTCGCTCCCATGACCGCCAGGTCCACGGCGGTGACCCGCAGGCAGCTCTGCCGCGTGTAGAGGTCGACGGTCTCCAGGGGGTCGACGTCGATGGCCCGCAGCTCGCGCAGCAGCATGGCCAGCGCGCGGTTGCGGAAGTTGGTCTCCCGGGCGCAGGCCAGCACCTCCTCGTCCACCTCCAGCTCGTGCCCGGCGAACCGGGAGAGCCCCTCGGCCAGCACCTCCCACCGGTCCTCGGGGGTGGCCCCGGTGAACAGGCTGGTGGTGGCGATGGCGCCCGCGTTGACCATCGGGTTGGTGCGGCCGTCGCTGGTGCGCTCCACGGCATACGCCGAGTTGAACGGCAGACCGGTGGCGTCCACCCCGACCTGCCGCACCACGGCGTCGATGCCGACCTGCTGGGCCGCCAGGGCGAAGGCGAACGGCTTGGCCACGCTCATGATCGTGAACTCCACGCGCGAGTCGCCCACCTCCTGGACCGACCCGCTCACCCCGACCAGGCCTAGCCCGAAGTGCTCGCGGCGCGCCCGCTCCAGGGAGGGGTAGACCCGGGAGACCTGCCCCTCGTCGACCGAGCGGTTGGTGTTGGCCGGGGTGGCCACGGGGGTCAGGAAGGCGGCCGCGCCGGCCACGGTGAGGGCCATCATGAAGGGCAGTGGCGAGACCGACAGGTCGCTGGCCAGGGCGGCGGCGACGGGCACCAGGATCAGCACGGTGGCGGTGTTGGAGATCAGCTGGCCGAGCACCATGGTCAGCACGCAGAGCGTCAGCAGCGCGACGTGCGGGGAACCGTCACCGATGATGGCCAGCACCTCCTCCGCGATCCGGTCGGCCGTGCCGGTGGTGATGAACGCGGTCGACAGCGGGATCATGCCCGCGACCAGGACCACGGTGGTCCAGCCGATGTTCTTGTAGGCCTGGGTGGGGGTGAGCACCCCCGAGAGGACGAGCGCGCACGCGGCCAGCAGCCCGGCGATCGCCGCGGGCACCAGCCCGGTGGCCAGGAGCACCACCATGAGCAGGAGCACCGTGATCGTGCGCTTGGCGCCGCGTCCGAGCGGCACACCGCGCCGCAGCTCCGCGGGCGGGTTCACCACCAGCACATCCGCATCTGCCGTATGCCGTTCCAGGTCTTCCCAGGTGCCGCTCACCAGGAGCGTGTCGCCCGAGCGCAGCGTCGACTTCGGGCCGGTGATGTCCTCCCCGCCGCGCTGTGCGGCGACGATGACCAGGTCGCCGCTGGGGGTGGCCATCCCGGGGAAGACGTGCAGGCCGACCAGCCCGGAGCGGGGTGCCACGATCACCTCGGTGACGCCATATGTCGCGTTGGTCAGCCGCCCGATGCCGGGCAGGTCGTAGTAATCCCGCAGCGTCCGCGTCAGCGCGCTCAGGTCCTGCGGCAGCTCGGTGGGCGCGCGCTCGGGCAGGAGCGCCCTGCCGAAGAGGACGACGACCAGGATCGTGCCGACCAGCAGGGGTAGCCCGGCCAGGCCGAACTCGAAGAAGCCGAAGGCCCGGCCGCCCACCTCCTGTGCCGCGTTGCTGACGATGATGTTGACCGGGGTGCCGGTCAGGGCCAGGAGCGACCCGGCGTGCGCGGCGAAGGCCAGCGGCATCAGCATGTGCGACGCGGGGATGCGGGCGCGTGAGGCGACCACGACCACCATCGGGATCAGGGCCGCCACGGCGCCGTTGACGCTGATGAAGGCGGTGACGACAGCCACGAGGAGAGACACGACCACCAGCACGACCACGCGGGAGGTCCCGGCGCGCTGGATCACCTGGCTGCCCGCCCACGCCGTGACCCCGGTGGCCTCCAGCGCCTCGCTCACCACGAAGAGGGCGGCGATGAAGATGACGGTCGGGTCACCGAAGCCGGCCATCGCCTGCTGGAGGTCCAGGACGCCCGTGGCCCACAGGCTGACGGCCACGCCGATCGCCACGATGCCCAGCGGGATGCGGTTGGAGACGAAGGCGACGATGGCAGCGGCGAGGATGATCAGGGTGGCGGTCATCGCAGGATCCTGCCTTTCTTCCGCCGGCCGCGACCATGCTACTCACGGGGCGCCTCCGGGCGCCGGACCTTGGCTCAGACGGGGTCGAGCGTACCCAGGTCCTCCGCGTCCACGATGCGGTAGGCATAGCCCTGCTCGGCCAGGAACCGCTGCCGATGGGCGGCGAACTCGGCGTCGACGGTGTCCCGGGCCACGATCGTGTAGAAGTGCGCCGTGCGGCCGTCGCCCTTGGGGCGCAGCACCCGGCCGAGACGCTGGGCCTCCTCCTGGCGGGAGCCGAACGTGCCGGAGACCTGGATGGCGACCGAGGCCTCCGGCAGGTCGATCGAGAAGTTGGCCACCTTGCTCACCACAAGCAGCGGGATCCGCCCCTCGCGGAAGGCGGCGAAGAGCTTCTGCCGCTCGGCGACGGTGGTCTCCCCGGTGATCAGCGGGGCGTCGAGGCGCTCGGACAGCTGCGCCAGCTGGTCGAGGTACTGGCCGATCACCAGGGTCTGCTGGCCCCGGTGCCGCTCGACCAGCTGGTCGACCACCTGGTCCTTGGCCGGGGCGCACGAAGCGAAGCGGTAGCGCTCGTCCGGCTCCGCCACGGCATACGCCATCCGCATGGAGTCCGACAGGGTGACCCGGACCTCGACGCAGTCGGCGGGCGCGATGTAGCCCTGGGCCTCGATGTCCTTCCACGGGGCGTCGTAGCGCTTGGGGCCGATGAGGGTGAACACCTCGGACTCCCGGCCGTCCTCCCGGACGAGGGTCGCGGTCAGCCCGAGGCGGCGCCGAGCCTGCAGGTCGGCGGTCATCCGGAAGACAGGGGCCGGCAGCAGGTGCACCTCGTCGTAGACGATGAGGCCCCAGTCGCGCGCGTCCAGCAGGTCCAGGTGCTTGTAGACGCCGCCGCGCCGGGTCGTCAGCACCTGGTAGGTGGCGATGGTGACCGGGCGGATCTCCTTGCGGGAGCCGCTGTACTCGCCGATCTCGTCCTCGGTCAGGCTGGTGCGGGCCAGCAGCTCGCCGCGCCACTGCCGCGCGGAGACGGTGTTGGTCACCAGGATCAGGGTCGTGGTCCCGGACCGGGCCATCGCCCCGGCGCCCACGAGGGTCTTGCCGGCGCCGCAGGGCAGGACCACCACGCCGGAGCCGCCGTCCCAGAACCCGTCGACGGCCTGCTGCTGGTAGGGCCGCAGCGACCAGTCGTCCTGGTGCAGGTCGATCGGGTGCTTCTCGCCGTCGACGTAGCCCGCGAGGTCCTCGGCGGGCCAGCCGACCTTGATCAGCTCCTGCTTGAGGTGGCCCCGCTCGGAGGAGTGCACGACCACGGTGTCCGGGTCGAGGCGCTCGCCGGTCAGCGGCTTGATCCTCTTGTGCCGCAGGATCTCCTCGAGGACCGCGCGGTCGGTCGTGCGCAGCAGGAGGCGGGCCGGCTCGGTCGACTCGTCCTTCTCCAGGGTGAGGCGGCCGTAGCGGTCCATCGTCTCGGCGATGTCCAGCAGCAGCGAGTTCGGCACCGGGTAGCGGCTGTGCGTCACCAGCGCGTCGACCACCTGCTCGGCGTCGTGGCCGGCGGCCCGGGCGTTCCACAGGCCGAGCGGTGTCACGCGGTAGGTGTGGACGTGCTCGGGGGCGCGCTCGAGCTCGGCGAAGGGCGCGACGGCGCGCCGCGCCTCCGCGGCGTCGGGGTGGTCGACCTCGAGGAGCAGGGTCTTGTCGGACTGGACGATCAGTGGGCCGTTCATCGTTGAGGCCAACCGTATGCCGCACCACCCGCATTCCCCACGCCCGGCTGGCAGGATGGACCGGTGCGTTCCGAGCGGCTGGTCCTGGCCGCGTTCGCCGCGCTCGTGGCCTTCGCGGCGTGGCGCGCGACGATCGGCGTCGACTTCGGCGACGGCACGCACGTGGTGGCTCTGGCCATGCGGATGGCCCAGGGCGACCAGCCCCTCGCCGACGAGCTGAACCTGCAGTCGCTGGGCTCCGTGGCCGCCGTGCCCTTCACCTGGCTCTGGCTCCACCTGGTCGGGGTCGACGGCATCGTCCTGGCGTCGCGCCTGTTCTACGTGGTCCTCGCCGCCCTGGCCGGGATCCTCGCCTACCGCGCGCTGCGCACGGGCTTCGCTGCCGTCCCGGCGTTCGTCGCCGTGACCGTCATGGTGCTGCCCACCCCCTACAGCCTGATGGTCGTCAGCTACAACACGATGCCGGTGCTCGGCCTGGCGGTCGCCGGCTGCACGGCGTTCGCCGCCCTCCAGACGGGCAGCGGGCGGTGGGCGGCGGTCACGGGGGTGGCCCTGGCCGGGACGGTCCTCAGCCACCCGGCGACGCTTCCGCCGGCCGCGGCGCTCACCGTCGTGCTGCTCGCCCTGGCGCCGCGCGGCGGCGTGCGCCGAGGCGTGCTGACCGTGGGACTGGGGGTGTCTGCGCTGGTCGTGGCGTGGGTGGTGACGGGGCCCGGTGTCGGGGCCCTTGTCGACACGGTGCGCTACACGGGGGAGTACCAGGCCGACCGGCCAAGTCCCTGGGGGGCGCCTGGCGGTGTCCGCCGGGATGCACGCGGAGGGTCTCCTGGCCTGGCGCAACCTGCCCGCGCTGGTGCTCGCCGGCCTGGCTGCCGCCCCGCGGGTGCCCCGCCCGTGGCGTGCGCTGCTCGCCGCCGGAGCCCTGGTGGCGCTGGCCGTCGCGGTCGTGGTCGGGGCGCAGCGCGCGGGGCCGGACGAGCTGCTGCTCGGTCCGGTCGCCTCCGCCTTCCTGGTGCTCACCGCGCTGCTGCTGCTCCCTGCTGTCCTCGTGCTCCGGGGCGGAGGGGACGAACGACTGCGCCGGATGCTGCTGCTCACCGCGCCCCCCGCCCTGGTCGGCGTGGTGTCGCTCTCGCTGACCTCCTCGGCCAGTGCCAAGTGGGGGGTGGCGGCGGCGCCCGTCCAGCCGTTCGTCGGCGCGGTCGTGCTCGTCATCCTCGTGCTGCTGGCCAGGCACACGTCCGAGGCCGTGGCGCTGGTGACAGCCGTGGTCGTGGTCGTCTCGCTCGTCTCGGTGCACACGCTGCGGACCTACCGGGACGAGCAGCCGTGGCGCCTGGCGGGCCGGGTCGCGGCGGGTCCGCTCGCGGGACTGCTGACGAGCGAGGCCAACCTGCGTGACGACTGCGACCTGCGCCGGACCGTCCACGACTGGGTCGACGAGGATGACAGTGTCTTCTTCTGGTCCCGCGCGTCGGGCTACGCCTACTCCACGGCGCGGATGGACAGCCACAACCTGTGGCTGGCCGACTTCGGGGACGCCCACGAGTGGGGGGTGCGGTGGATGACCGAGCGCGACCGCTGGCCCGATGTCGTGATCATCCACGGGGGCAGTGTGGACGCCGCCGGAGGGTGGGACGAGGTGGTGCGGCACGGCCCGCTCCTCGCCCGGTTCGTGGCGGACTACGGCACGCCCACCGAGGCCAACGGCTACCTCGTCCTGCGTCGTGACGGCGCGGTCCGCGACGCCGGCCCCGCACCCGAGGGCTGCGTCGGCCGGTCTGGCACCGTGTCGAAAGTCGGTGGCCTGCCGACGGTCCACCACCCAGACTGAGGGCATGTGTCCCGTCCCCGCGCCACCGTCGACCCTCGTCCTCCTCGAGGGCCCGAGTGACGTCGCTGCGGTGACCACCCTCCTGGGCGGCGGCAGCACGGGAGGCTCGCGGACGACATACTCCCTGGTCGACCTCGGTGGGGTGACCAACGTCGGGGCCCACCTGCACCAGGCGACGAGGATGCACCCGGCCCCGCGGGTCGTGGGGCTGTGCGACGCGGGGGAGGCCCGGGTCGTGCTGCGGGCGCTGCAGCGGGTGGGGCGTGCGGTGCGCGAGGTGGAGGACCTGCCGACAGAGGGGTTCTACGTCTGCCACCGGGACCTGGAGGACGAGCTGATCCGGGCGCTGGGTCCCGCGCGCTGCCTCGAGCTGCTCGCCGAGCAGGGGCTGGCTGCGCGCTTCGAGGCGTTCAGCCGCCAGCGGGCCTGGGCGGGGCGGCCGCTCACCGAGCGGCTCCACCGGTTCAGCGGGATCGCCTCGGGCCGCAAGATCCTGCTCGCGGGCGCGATGGCCGGGGCGCTCGCCCCGGATCGGGTGCCGGCGCCGCTGGCCGGGCTGCTGCGCTGCCTGGAGGAGGCGGACGCCCGGGCCTGAGAGGATGGCGTCATGACCAGCAGGACACTGCCGATGACCGAGCCGGCCGCGGGTTTCCCCGAGCACGTCACCATCTACGAGGTCGGCCCCCGCGACGGACTGCAGAACGAGCAGGCCGTGGTGCCCGTGGAGGTGAAGGCCGAGTTCGTGCGCCGTCTCGTCGCGGCCGGCCTGCAGACCGTCGAGCTGACCTCCTTCGTCTCGCAGAAGTGGGTGCCTCAGCTCGGCGACGCCGAGGAGCTGCTGGACCTGCTGGGGCCGATCGCCGCCGGGCAGCAGCGGCCGGTCCTCGTGCCCAACGAGCGCGGGCTGGACCGCGCCCTGGAGCAGGGCGTCAAGGCGGTCGCCGTCTTCGGCAGCGCCACCGAGACCTTCGCCCGCAAGAACCTGAACCGCTCCGTGGCCGAGTCCCTGGAGATGTTCGCGCCCGTCGTGAAGCGCGCGCTGGACGCCGGGGCGTGGGTGCGCGGCTACGTCTCGATGTGCTTCGGCGACCCGTGGGAGGGGCCGGTGCCGGTCACCCAGGTGGTCGACGTCTGCTCGCGGCTGATGGACCTGGGGTGTGACCAGCTGTCCGTCGGGGACACCATCGGGGTCGGCACGGCCGGGCACGTCAGTCGCCTGCTCGAGGCGCTGGACGACGCCGGGATCGGCGCGGACCAGATCGGCGTGCACTTCCACGACACCTACGGCCAGGCGCTCGCCAACACGGTGACCGCGCTGTCGCACGGGGTGAGCGTCGTGGACGCCAGCACCGGCGGGCTGGGTGGCTGCCCCTACGCCAAGTCAGCCACCGGCAACCTGGCGACCGAGGACCTGGTCTGGGCCCTGGACGGGCTCGGCATCGAGCACGGCGCCGACCTGGACGCGCTCGTCGAGACGAGCGTGTGGATGGCCGGCCAGCTCGGACGGCCGTCGCCGTCGCGCGTGGTCAAGGCGCTCGCCGGCGCCTGAGCGGGACACCGCGCCTCAGGACCTCCGCTTCGCCGGAGCACATCCGCTTCCGGGCCACGGGCTCCGACGCCGCGCGACTCAGGACTCGGGGTCGAGCCGGGTCTCCCCGGGAGCGTCGACGTCGAAGTCCAAGTCCTCGCCCGAGCCCGCCGACGTCACGGACTCCACGTCGACGTTGGTGCCTTCGGACGTCACGGACTCCACGTCGACGTTGGTGCCTTCGGACGTCACCGACTCCACGTCGAGGTTGGCGCCCCACGACTCCCCGTCAGTGTCCTCGAACTCGCCGCCGGTCTCGACGATGAACCCGTCGTCCGTGTCGTCGAACCCCGGGATCGAGGTCGTCAGGTCGGCAGCGGGCGACTCGGTCGCGGTCGTGTCCCCGTCAGCCGTGGTCTTGGTGTCGCCCACGTCGTCCTTCTTGTGGCCGGTGTTGAACAGGCCGCCTGTGATGCTCACGGTGCGTCGTCTCCTCGTCTGGCAGGGGCGTGCAGTCCCGACGGTAACCCGGCGGCGTGCCGGGGGCCAGCGTTCAGGGGCCCGCACCCCGACAAAACCCCTGCGAAAAGGCGGGGTCGAACCGCAAAACCACTCGGAAAATTCGGGGTGGGGCGGAGAACGCTTACGGTGGTCCCAGTCACCGACCCGAAGGAGCACCGCACGATGAAGTCCGGAGTCCGCCGCGAGTTCATGAACCCGCAGGTCCGTCCGCAGGACGACCTGTTCGAACACGTCAACGGCGGGTGGCTCGCCAGCACCGAGATCCCCCAGGACAAGGGCCGCTACGGCACCTTCGACATCCTGCGCGAGAACGCAGAGGCCGACGTGCACGCGCTCATCGAGGAGAGCGCCGCGGCGGCGGCCGAGGCCGAGCCCGGCAGCGCCGAGCGCAAGGTCGGTGACCTCTACGCCTCGTTCATGGACACCGACCGGATCGCCGAGCTGGGGTCCGCGCCGCTGGTGGAGGACCTGCGCTCCATCGCCGCGGTCGGCGACCCCACCGGGGTGGTCCGCGAGTCCGCCCGGCTGCAGCGGGCGGGCGTCGACCCCCTCGTCCACCTGTTTGTCACGGCAGACGCCGGCAACCCCGAGGTCTACATCGGCTACCTCCACCAGGGCGGTCTGGGCCTGCCCGACGAGGCCTACTACACCGACGAGGAGCACGAGGCGGCGCGGGAGGCCTACGTCGCCTACCTGCAGACCCTGCTCGACCTGGCCGGCCCCGCACTGGCCGAGGCCGGGCTGGACCTGGGGGAGGACGCGGCCCAGCGCGTGTTCGACCTGGAGACCCGGATCGCCGCGGGTCACTGGGACCGGGTGACCGCCCGGGACGCGGTCAAGTCCTACACCCGGTGGTCCCGGGCCGAGCTCACCGAGGGGACGCCGGGCTGGGACTGGGCGGCGTATGCCGAGGGGCTGGCTCTGCCCGACGGCGCCCTCGACCACGTGGTCGCCCGGCAGCCGGACTTCCTCGCCGCCGCTGCGGAGGCGCTGCGCGAGGTGCCGGTCGCCGACTGGCGCGCCTGGCTCACCGTGCGCCTGCTGGACAGCAGCGCGCCCTACCTGACCGACGACTTCGTCGAGGCATCCTTCGACTTCCACGGCCGCACCCTCACCGGCACCCCGGAGAACAAGGACCGCTGGCGGCGCGGCGTGGCGCTCGTGGAGGGCCTCATCGGCGAGGAGGTCGGCAAGCTCTACGTCGAGCGGCACTACCCGCCGGAGGCCGGTGAGCGGATGGCCGAGCTCATCGACAACCTGATGGCAGCCTTCCGGGCCCGCATCTCCGAGCTGGAGTGGATGGGCGAGGAGACCCGCGCCAAGGCGCTGGAGAAGCTCGCCGCCTTCCGCCCCAAGATCGGGCACCCGTCCCGCTGGCGGGACTACTCGGCATACTCCGTGGACGCGACAGACCTGCTGGGCAACATCCGGCGCGGCAGCGCCGTCGAGCTCGACTACCAGGTCGGGCGGATCGGCGGTCCCATCGACCGGGAGGAGTGGATGATGACGCCGCAGACGGTCAACGCCTACTACCACCCGATGCTCAACGAGATCGTCTTCCCCGCGGCCATCCTGCAGCCGCCGTTCTTCGACGTCGAGGCCGACGACGCCGTCAACTACGGCGGCATCGGGGCGGTCATCGCCCACGAGGTGGGTCACGGCTTCGACGACCAGGGCTCGCGCTACGCCGGCGACGGCTCGCTGCGCGACTGGTGGACCGAGCAGGACCGCGCCGCCTTCGACGAGCGCGCGCAGCGGCTCATCGCCCAGTTCGACGGGCTGGAGTCGCGCAACGCACCGGGGGCCACGGTCAACGGAGGCCTCACCGTCGGGGAGAACATCGGCGACCTGTGCGGTCTGGCCGTCTCCCTGCACGCCTACCGGCTGGCCAGCGACGGAACCGCCCCGGAGATCGACGGGTGGACCGGTGACCAGCGGTTCTTCCTCGGCTACGCCCAGGTCTGGCAGGGCAAGGCGCGCGAGGAGGAGGCCAGGCGGCTGCTGGCCATCGACCCGCACGCCCCGTCGGACCTGCGCGCCAACCTGGCCCGCAACGCCGACGCCTTCCACGAGGCGTTCGAGGTGCAGGAGGGCGACGGCATGTGGCTGGCGCCCCAGGATCGCGTGCGGATCTTCTGAGACGCCGGTGAACCCCTCGACCGCGCTGGCGACCGTCCTGGTCGACGAGCTGGTCCGGTGCGGGGTGCGCGAGGTGGTCCTCGCCCCCGGCTCCCGGTCGGCACCCCTGGCGTATGCCGTGCTCCGCGCCGAGCGGGCCGGTCGCCTTCGCCTTCACGTGAGGGTGGACGAGCGCTCGGCCGGGTTCCTGGCGCTGGGGCTGGCCAAGCTCAGCCGCCGTCCGGCGGTGGTCGTCACCACGTCCGGCACGGCGGTGGCCAACCTCCACCCGGCGGTGCTGGAGGCGCACCACGCAGCCGTGCCGTTGATCGTGCTGAGCGCCGACCGGCCCGACGAGCTGCGGGGCACCGGCGCCAACCAGACGACCGCGCAGCCGGGGATCTTCGGGGCCGCGGTGCGCTGGGAGCACGACCTGACGGCGCCGGGTTCCGTGGACCTCGCCGGTGGGCCGGCCGCGCCCCCCGGTCCCGCCGCCGCCCTGAACCGGTCCTGGCGCAGCCGTGTCGGCCGGGCGTGGGCCGCGGCCGCCGGGTCGCTGGGCGGCGACCCCGGACCGGTGCACCTGAACGTGGCCTTCCGGGACCCGCTCGCTCCGGACCTGCCGGTCGAGGACGAGCTGCCCGCGGACCTGGCCGGCCGTGCGGACGGTGGGCCGTGGACGTCGGTGCCGGCCGGGCCGGCACGTGTTACAGCTCTCGACGGTGAGGACCCCACGGGGGGCGAGGACCCCGTCCCCACCACCCTCATGGTGCTCGGCGACCTGCCCGACCCGCGACTGGCCGAGCAGGCGCTCGCGCTCGCGGTCTCGAACGGCTGGCCCGTCGTCGCCGAGCCCTTCGGTGCCGGTGACCGGAGCACCGTGCTGCCGCACGGCTCGCTCCTGCTCACCGCCACCTCCTGGCTGGGTAGGCACCTGCCCGAGCGGGTCGTCGTGGTCGGTCGGTGCACCCTGAACCGCGAGACCGGGGCGCTGCTGCGTCGGCCGGGCGTGCGGGTGGAGGCGGTTGCCACCGGGGCGGAGTGGGCCGACCCCTCGGGCGTGGTGGCGCAGGTGCACCCGTGGGACGACCTCGCCTCCGGGGCGCTGGCGGCCGCGGACGAGCCGGAGCGGACCGCGTCCTGGGCCTGGTCGTGGCGTGAGGCCGGTGCGCGCGTGGCCGCCGCGGTCCGGCCGCTCATCGAGAGGTCGTGGCCGTCCGGGCCGGGGGTGGCGAGCACCGTGCTGGACGCGCTGCGCGACGACGACCTGCTCGTGCTGGGCTCCTCCAACGCCGCACGCGACGTCGACCGGGTCGGGCTGACTGGTCGCTCCCTGCTGGTGACCGGCAACCGGGGCCTGGCCGGCATCGACGGCACCAACGCCACCGCGCTGGGCATCGCGCTGGCCGCGCCGGAGCGCCGGGTGGTCTCGCTCGTCGGTGACCTGACCTTCCTGCACGACGTCAACGGGCTGCTCCTGGGGCCGGACGAGCCCCGACCGGACCTGACGGTCGTCGTCCTCAACGACGACGGCGGCGGGATCTTCGGGACGCTGGAGTACGGCGAGCCCGAGCGCGCCGGCGACTTCGAGCGGGTCTTCGGCACCCCTACCGGAGCGGACCTCGCGGCGGTTGCCACGGCATACTCCCTGGGGTTTGCCCGAGCGGGCGACGCCGGTGAGCTGCGCACCGCCCTCGACCGACCGGCAGCAGGGATCCAGGTGGTCGAGGTCGTCGTGCCGCGGGAGGGGCACCGCGACCTGCGGGAGCAACTGACCCGGGCAGCGGCCGCCGCGCTCGGCTGAGGTCGCGGCTCGTGCTCCGCCTGGTCAGGGCAGTGCCAGGAAGTCGCGCAGCCAGCGGTCGACCTCGCGCATCGTCGTGGCATCCACGATGCCGATCTGCGTCACGAGGCGTTCGCGGGTGACGGTGCGCGGCTGTTCGGTCATCGCGAAGGTTGGTTGCGCGAGGCCGAGCCGGGGGCCGGCCAGGAGGACGTGGTTGGGCCAGCCACGGTCCGTCGTCGTGGCAGGCAGGACGATCGCGAGTGTGGCCTGCTCGAGATACAGGTCACTGGCGACGACGAGCACTGGCCGACGTCCGGATTGCTCGCGGCCCCGAACGGGGTCAAGCTCGGCCCAGGCGACCGAGCCACGCTGGAGGTCAGCCGGCTTCATCGGAGTCGGCGAGGGTCACGTCCCAGGAGTGGAACTCATCCCCGTACGTCGGGTCGGCAGCCTGCATCGCCCGACCGAAGGCATCGATGCGTTGTCGACGCTCGTACGCGTCGAGGAGCCCCTCGATGAGCGCAGCCGCCGACCCACAGGCCTCGCTCCCTAGTCCGCCGCAGCGACGCCGGAGATGCGGTGCAGCAGGAAGGTGCGGGGAACGTCCTGGTCCGCGACGGTGCCCCGGACCCGGCCCTGCTCGACCGCGACGGGCCGCAGCAGGAGCCGTTGCACGCCCCCGACCTCGTCGGCGTAGCCGATCCACACCGGCAGTCCCTCGGCGGCGGCCTCGCGCAGCAGCGCGGAGGTGACCACCGGCTCGGTCGGTGCCGGGAGCCGACTGTCGCCCCGGGGCCGGTTCGCCTCGCCGCTGACCATCGTGGCGACGATGCGGGAGGCGGTCTCCTCGTCGACCGTGCTCACCCGGGTGGGCGGCGAGGGCCGTCGGGCGGCGCGGTGGTCCTGGAGCGAGACGAGGGTGAGGGCCCCGTCCGCACCCTCGGGGACAGGGCCGTACTGTCCCTCCCGGAGCACGTCCAGGACCGTGCCGGCCGTCACCGGGCTGACCAGCACCGTCGGCGCGATGCGTCGCAGCTGGAGGACCGCGAGGGCGCGGTCGGCCAGGACGCGGTCGAGCAGGGCCGGGTCGTCGGAGCGGACATAGGACCCGACGGAGCCCACGCGGGCCACCCCGTGGCGGCGGGCCACATCGCGGACGAGGTACTCCAGCGGCTGCGGCACGCCCGTGCGGCTGATCGCGGACACCTCGGAGAGGACCCGGTCCGCCGACCACCCGAGGTCGAGGGCGCGCCGGATCCCGGCCTCGGTGATCCGGTGCACGGTGGCGCCGCCCCGGGACTCGACCTCCCCCAGCAGGCGCATGACGGACCGGGCCGGTCCGTCCAACCGGCCGGGGGCCACGGCGGTCAGGTCCGCCTGGACCAGGACGTGCTCCACCGCCTCGGGGATGTGGCCGTCCATGGCCCGGGCGGCGGCCGCCGGGTCGCCGGCGAGGACATGGTGCGCTGCGGTCGTCAGGGCCCCGCGCCCGGTGATGCCGGCCCACTCGGCCTCGCGCAGCACCGCCGTCACGCCCGGGTCGGTGGAGCGGCTCATCCTGATCGGGTGGCGCCAGCGCAGCAGGTCGGCCAACCGGTCGAGGCCGGGCGCGCTGCCGGCCGGCAGCGAGGCGAGGGCCGCGAGGACGTCGTGCCGGCGCTGCCGTCCCTGCGGCCAGGACGTCTGCAGGCTCAGCGCGTTGACCTTGGCGTTGCCGTCGGGGGAGCCCACGAGGGAGGCCCCGGCCGCCATGGTGCGCCAGGCCGAGGCCAGGACCGCCCAGCGGTCGCCGGCCGAGAGCTCGGCCCAGTCGTCGGACTCACCGGTGGGCATCCACGCCGGCTCGGTGGACTCGTCGGCGGCGACGAGCCCGGCCGCGTGGAGCACCTCGACCAGCCAGGCGGTCTCGGTCGGCGTGGACTCCAGGAGGGCCGCGGTCCGGGTGAGGTCCCGGACCGCGAGCCCGCCGGTGCGCAGCACCCGCGGGGGGCGGGTGCCCCAGGCGTCCAGCAGCTCGGCAGTCTGTTCCAGCAGCTGCGCGGCCCGGCCACCGGCCGTCGCGTCGACCAGGTCGGTGTCCAGGACGGTGTCCTCCGCCGTCGGCGGCACGAGCTCCGGGTGCCGGTGCACCCGTCCGCCCCGCAGCTCCAGCGCGACCTGTCGCGGGAGCAGCACGTGGCTCTCGTCGGTGCGGCGCAGCAGGTGGAGCGCCATCAGCTGCTCCCCGGCCCGCCGCATCGTCGTGTCGCCCGTGCCGCCGCTGGGCAGCACCCCGACCGGGGGACCCCAGGTCAGGGCGTCCAGGATCGCCCGGGCCGGCGCGTCCAGCGAGGCCAGGGCCTGCGTCAACGCAGGGCCGGTCGGGGCGTCCTCGGTGTCCGGCCCGAGCCCGGCCGGAGCGCCGACGACCTCCTGGACGGTCCGCGCCGCACGGTATCCCTCCGGTCCGTGCCAGCACAGGGCCAGGGCGCACAGCTCCTCCACGAGCTGGCGCACGAGCGCCGACCGTTTGGCCTGCCCGAGCGCGGTGGCGACGTCGGCGGTCCGTGCCGGGCCGATCACGCAGATGACCTCGAGGGCCTGCAGGTGGGCCAGGTCGAGCCCGGCGAGAGCCCGCTGCACGCTGCTCCGCGTCGTGGCCCGCGCGGCCAGCGTCGTCAGGTCGGCAGGGGTCGGGCGCGCCAGGTCGGGTCGCTGCACGAGGAGGGCGACCAGCTCGTCGTGGGAGCGCCCACGCAGGTCGTCGGCGAGGCTCCGGGCACGGGTCGGCACCTGACTACGGTAACCGTGGGCGCCGCCACCGCCTCGGGAGCGGGAGGAGCTGCCCGCGCTCTGCAGCTGCCGTCGCCTCAGAAGCGGGAGGAGCTGCCCGCCCCGCTGAAGCTGCCGCCGCTGCTGTAGCCGGACGTGGATCCGGAGGACGAGGAGGATCGGGAGGCCTGCACCGCCTGGGTGCCGGTGGAGTAGCCGCTGGTGAAGGAGTTGATGCTGATCCACGTCCACGTGGGGTTGGTCGTGCTGAGGATGGTCGGCTCGGGACCGGCCCGCTCGTCACCCAGGGCGTCCTCCAGCGTCTCCTGCTCGGACTCGTCCTCGCTGTAGGCGCGCGCCACCGCACCCGCGAGGGTGTCCAGGTGGCCGCTCAGCTCGTCGCGTGTGGTCCGCAGACCGTCCAGTGCGTCGTCGGGGGTGACCGTGCGGTCCTCCAGCCCGCCGCGCAGCCGGTCCAGGTCGACGAGCGCCTGGGAGGCGAAGGTGCGCAGGGGTTGTGCCTCCTCCAGGCCACGGACCTCCTCGTCCAGGGTGGTGGTCAGCAGCGTCTCCACCCCCTCCAGGTCCTCACGCAGCGGCGCGACCTGGCGCTCCCAGGCCTCCGGCCAGGCACGGTCCAGGTTGAGCAGTGCCGCGGTGTCGGCGATCACGTCGTCGAGGGCGTCCAGCGCCTCACCGGCCTCCTGGTACTCCGTGAGGGTGGCCAGGCTCTCCTTGCTGTCGAACCTGCTCTCCGGGATCCCCTTGGCCCGGTTGCCGAGCTCGGTCAGGTCCGCGAAGGAGGCGGTGTACTCCTGGTAGCGGCCGAGCATCGCCCCGCCGTAGCGCGACTCCTCGGGGATCAGGTTGGCGTGCAGCTGGGTCTCGTCGTAGTCGCGCACCACGTTGGCCATGGCCCGGTCCCCGGCCGAGCGGGCGGCCCGGCTGCGCCCTGCCCTTCTGCTCCCCACGAGCAGGTAGGCACCGGACCCCGCGATCGTGGCCAGCGACAGCCCGGTCGCGGCGACCGTGCCACCCGTCGAGCGGATCACCGGTTGGTTCATCTCACCGGCGGCGGCGCTGATGCCGGCGATCGACCCGTCGGTCCAGCGTCCGCCGCGGAAGTCGTCCTTGGTGGCTTCCTGGATGTCGTCCTGGGCGCTCTGCGGAACGGCGCGGTTCTCCCCGAAGTAGGTGCCGACCAGCCGCCCCTCGGGGTCCACGCCCAGGAGGAACAGGTCATCGGCCCACTTCTGCCCGTCGGTGCTGAGCCAGTCCGGGCGGGCCTCGCGGGCGAAGGCGAGGGTCGCGTTGTTCAGGGCGTAGTCGTCCGTCAGTGCCTCTGTGCCGCCACGGTGGGTGAAGACCGCGACGGTGGTGGGCTCGTGGAAGCGCAGCTCCTCCACGGCGGACTGCAGGTCGGGGGCGTAGAGGATCTCGGCCGTGTCCTCGATCTGCAGCTCGGTCGCCCTCTGGTCCGGCGCCGAGACGAGGAACAACCCGATGCTGGTCCCGACCACTCCGAGGCTCGCAAGTCCCCCGATCAGCGCTCGCTGGCGGATCGACATACTGATTGCTCCTTTCTGGCCAGACCTCACGACGGCCGGCCCCCCACCCTCTCGACAGACACCCTGCCAGAAGTCCTCCCTCGGGTCCTCATCGCCTCCCTGCGGCGCTGCCGCCGTCAGAAGCCGATGGCGGCGACCGGCTCGACGTCGCCGCGCATCGCCCGGGACAGCTCCGCGGCGGCGCCTGGGCGCAGTTCGGTGACCTGGCCCGCGGCGGCCTGGGCGGCGATCGGCCGGGAGCCGAGGTAGGCCGCGCCGAGGGCCGCGACCGGCATCCGCAGGTCCGGGGCGTCCTCGGTCGGCAGGCAGCGACCGACGCCGTCGGACCCGACGGTCAGCCGCCACCGGCGCTCGTTCCACGGACAGACCGGGTCCACCACGTCGAGGACGACGTCGGCGGGGGCGGCGTAGCCGCGGGCGGTCAGCGCCTTGTCGACGTCGACCAGTCGGACCCACAGCGAGTCGCCGGCCCGCAGCGCGGCCGACCGGGGACCGCCGGCCCACCACAGGATCGGGTCGTCGAGGCCGCGTCCGTGGAGGGTGACCTTGCCGGTGAGGTCGAAGTCGACCACACGCCGGGCCAGCGCGAGGAGCGCGGCGGGGTCGGTCGCGCCGATCTCCCGCACGGTCACCTCGCCCTGGGGGACGTTGTGCTCCCACTGGGACGACCGGCGGACGAGGGCGTAGCCGTGGAGGTTGTCGCCGCGGGTGGCGAGGAGCACCTGCAGCGGCTCCTTGCTGCCGCGGGCGACCGGGAAGTCCCGGAACCACACCCGCGCCATCGCCTCGGTGCGGGTCACCGCGCCGAGGGTGTGCTCCGCCGCGAGCAGGTGGGCGCGCTGGATCGCCGCCATCGCCTCCGGAGTGCCGGCCGGCACCATATGGGTGGTGACCTCCTGGGCGGCGGCGTCGAGCGCGTCGTCCGCGGCGAGCTCCGTGCCACGGCCGAGCGTGAGCGTCACGTCCAGGGAGGCCGCGCCGTAGCCGAACCGCCCGTAGATGCCCGGCTCGGCCGCCTGCAGGCCCGCGACCGCCTCGCCGTGGTCGTGGGCGGTCGTCAGGTGCTCGGTCATCATCTGACGGAGGATGCCCCGGCGGCGCAGGTCGGGGTGAACCCCCACCCAGGTCAGCCCGTTCATCGGCAGGCGCACGAGGGAACCCAGCGGTCCCGGGGCCGTGACCGCCATCGCCCAGGAGGCGTACATCCCGGCCAGCGGCGTCGGCCCCTGCGCAGCGCCCAGCCGCGGGGCGGGGGAGACGAGCTCCGCCCCGCGCGTGCGCTCGAAGTCGAGCTCGGCCAGACTGTCCTCGGCGCTCACACCGGGAGCGACCTCGAACCAGACCAGGTGCTCCAGGGCCATGATCCGCTCGGCGTCGTCCGGGCCGAGGTCGACCGGGACCGTGGCCGGGGTGCGGGAGCCGCCGGTCTCCGCGGCGCCGGCGGGGGCGGGGTCAGGTGTCGTCTTCACGGGCACAGTGTGGCGTCCGCGGGCGGCCTCGGGCCAACCATTAACGCAACGGTCACCGACCTGTCGGTGACGGACAGGAGGCCGCAGTGGACTCAGCGGGCACGCGCCGCACGGGGGCGGGACTGCGCCACGGCTCCCCGGCGGCGGTCGCGGTGGTCTTCGCCACCGCGGGCTTCGTCATGGCCCAGACGCTGGCCCGCGTCCCGGCCCTGCGGGACAGCGTGGGTGCCTCCCAGGCCGAGCTCGGCCTGGCGCTCGTCGGCGGCGGGCTGGGGTCGCTGCTGGCGATGCCGCACACCGCCCGGCTGATCGAACGGTTCGGCAACCGCACGGTGACCACGGTGGCGCTGCTGCTCGGCGGGCTCGGCTGGGGCAGCGTCGCCTTCGCCCCCAACGTCTGGGTCCTGGGGGGCCTGCTCGTGCTGGCCGGTGCCCCGGTGGGCGTGTGGGACGTGTCGATGAACATTCAGGGCAGCCGGGTCGAGCAGCTGCGGTCGCGCACCCTGATGCCCTACCTGCACGCCGCCTTCTCCGCCGGTGCCGTGCTCGGGGCGAGCGTGGGGGCACTGGCCGCGTGGCAGGGTGTCGGCCTCGCGCAGGTGCCGGCCGGCGCGGTCGCCGGGGTGGTCGTGGGGTTGGTGGCGGCGCGCCGCTTCGTGCCCGCTGACCCGGTGCAGGAGGACGCCCCGCAGGCGGTGGACGCCCCCGCCCAGACCAGCAGCACGACGGAGCCAGCGAGCACGGAGTATGTCGACACCCACCTGGGCAGCGCCGCCCCGGTGACCGGGCCGGTCCCGCGGTCCATCACGCGCACGGAGCTGCTCATCGGCCTGGTCTGCCTGGCTGCCGCGCTGGCCGAGGGTGCGGCCAACGACTGGCTCGCGCTGCTGCTGGTGGACGTCCACCAGGCTCCCGCCGGCTTCGGCGCGCTGGCCTTCACCGCCTTCAACCTCACCATGATGGTCGGTCGGCTGCTGGGCGGCCCGGCGACCAGCCGGTGGGGACGGGCCGCGCTGGCCCGGGCCGGGGGGGCGCTCGCCGCGGTCGGCATCCTGGCGATCACGCTGGTCCCGTCGCTGGAGGTCGCCCTCGTCGCGGCGCTGCTGTGGGGGCTGGGCGTCTCGACCGTCTTCCCGGCGGCGATCTCGGCCGCAGGGGAGATCCCGGGCCGCGGCAACCGTGCCATCGGCGTGGTGAGCACCGTCGCCTACGGGGCCTTCCTGTTCGGCGCCCCGACGATCGGGCTGCTGGCCGAGGTCTTCGGCCTGGACCGCGCGCTGTGGCTGGTGGTCGGCTTCCTGGCCCTCATGGTGGCGCTGAGCGGCAACCTGCGCAGCGGCGCGGCGGACGGTCAGACCAGGTCGATCCAGTAGCGGCGGGTCAGCGCGCCGCCCTCGCGCGGGCGGGTGTCCTCGAGCACGCCGCCGCACCGCTCGATGGTGCCGATCGACCCGGGGTTGTCGTCGTCGCAGGTCACGAGCGCCCGGTCGACCCCGAGTGTCCGGACGACCTCCAGACCCTGCCGCAGCATCTCGGTCGCGTAGCCGCGCCGCCGGTGCGCGGGCCGGACGCCGTAGCCGAGGTGACCACCCTCCTCCAGCAGCGCGGGGGTCAGTTCGTGCCGGATGTGCACGCGCCCCACGATCTCCTCGCCGACCACGGCGAACAGCATCGTCGCCGGCACCCGGCCCGGGGCCAGGTCCAGACCGTCCCGGTCCCGCGCAACCCTGGCGAGGTACTGCTCCCAGGTGGCGCCCTCGGGCAGGAGCAGGAAGTCGAAGCCGTCCTCGGCCAGCTCGCGCTGCGCCCGCAGGGCCGCGCCCTCGTCCTCGGCTCCGGGGGCGCGCAGGGCCAGCCCGGCGGCCGGGAACCGGTCGGGCGGGGAGCCGGACGGCAGGGGAGAGGCGGCGGACGGCATACTCACGAACCCAGTCCGAGGGCGTGGCGCATCGCGGCCAGCTTGACCTCGGTCTCGGCCAGCTCCGCCTGCGGGTCCGAGGCGGCGACGATCCCGCCCCCCGCGAACAGGCGCATCGAGCGGCCGCCGGCGGAGAGCTGGCCGCAGCGCAGCGCGATGCCCCAGTCCCCGTCGCCGCGGGCGTCGACCCAGCCGACCGGACCGGCATACCGCCCGCGGTCCATCCCCTCCAGCTCGGCGATGAGGCGGGCCGCGTCCTCCGACGGGGTCCCGCAGACCGCGGCCGAGGGGTGGAGCGCGGCGGCCAGGTCAAGGGAGGTGGCGTCGTCGGCGGCCTCGCCGCTCAGGTCGGTGGCCAGGTGGTAGACGTCGGGCAGCTCCAGCACGAAGGGCTCCTCCGGGACCTGCAGGCTCCTGCAGTGCGGCGCCAGCGCGTCGGCGACCGAGCGCACCGCGAAGGCGTGCTCCTCCAGTTCCTTGGCGTCCGAGACGAGGTGCAGCCGCGGGTCGGGCCGGTGGGTCTCCTCCAGCTCCGGGTGGGTCTCGGTGACCGACGGTGCGGGGGAGCGGTCCCGGCGCACCGTCCCCGCGAGCACCCGGGAGCGCACCCGGCCCTGCTGCAGCCGGACGAGCATCTCCGGGGTGGCGCCGATCAGCCCGTCCACGGCGAACGTCCACGTCGCTGCGTAGCGGGAGGCGAGCCGGCGCAGCAGGGTCACCGTGTCGATCGGCTGGTCGGACTCGGCGACGACGTCCCGGGCGAGGACCACCTTGGCGACCTCACCGGCCTCGATGCGGCGGATCGCGCCGGCGATCACCGCGGGCCAGTCCTCGGGGGCCACCGCCCCGGGCCGGAGTCGTATGCCGTCGCTCCCCGCCGCGGGCGTCCCCCCCTGAGTGGTGGGGGCGAGCGGGACCGCGTCGACCTCCTCGATGCTGGTCACCCAGGCGCGGCCCTCGTGCTGGCCGACGATCACGCGCGGGACGACGAGCCCGCCGCTGTCGGGGGAGGCGGGGGAGAAGGCGAACGAGCCGAAGGCGAGCAGCCCGGTGCCCGGCAGCCCGACCTCGTCGACCACCTCCGCCCCGGCGACGACGTCCCGCCACCAGGAGGTGGCGGCGGTGAAGCGGTCCGGACCACCCGGCATACTCCCCGGGCTGGCGGCGGCCCGGCCCCAGCCGACCAGCCCGCTGCCCTCGCGCACCCAGCTGACGACCGTCGCCGGGTCGGTGTCCGGCGGGATCAGGTCGAACAGGTCGGGTTGCGGCGGCGCCTCTAGGGTGCGGGCGCGCAGGCGGGGCAGGACGGGGACGGTCACGGCAGGTCAGCCTATGCCGTGGCGGGATGGGAAGATGAGCCGCATGAGTCGCGCGAGCCTGGACAAGGCGCCATCCGAGGTCGCTGAGATGTTCGACGGGGTGGCCCGTCGCTACGACCTGACCAACGACGTGCTGTCTCTGGGGCAGGACCGGTTCTGGCGCCGGGCCGTGGTCGCGGCGGTCGACGCGCGGCCGGGGGAGCGGGTCCTGGACATCGCCGCCGGGACCGGCACGAGCAGCGAGCCGTTCGCCGACGCCGACATCGACGTCGTGCCCGCCGACTTCTCCCTCGGGATGCTGCGCCAGGGCAACCGGCGCCGTCCCGACCTGGCGTTCACCGCCGCCGACGCGCTGGCCCTGCCCTTCGCCGACTCCTCCTTCGACGTGGTGACCATGTCCTTCGGGCTGCGCAACGTCTCGGACACCGGCGCCGCGCTGGAGGAGTTCCACCGGGTCACCAAGCCCGGGGGCCGCCTGGTGATCTGCGAGTTCAGCACCCCGACCTACGGGCCCTTCCGCACCGTCTACCAGGAGTACCTGATGCGCGCCCTGCCGGCCGTCGCCCGGCGGGTGAGCAGCAACCCAGACTCCTACGTCTACCTCGCCGAGTCCATCCAGGCGTGGCCCGACCAGGCCGGGCTGGCCCGGCAGATCCGGGCGGCCGGGTGGAGCGGCGTGCGGTGGCGCAACCTGTCCGGCGGGATCGTGGCACTGCACCACGCGGTGCGCTAGGGGCCAGCACGATGGACGGGGAGCTCACCGAGGTCGCGGAGTTCCTCGTCGGGCACGCCCCGTTCCGCGAGCTGCCGCGGCCGCTGCTGGCGGCCCTGATCCGGCGGAGCACCCTGCGCTACGTGCGCCGGGGCACCCGGATCCTCTCGGTGGGCGAGCCCAACGAGGTGATGTACGTCCTGCGGTCCGGGGCGGTCGACATCACCGACGGCGACGGCGGCCTGGTGGAGCGCAGCGACCCCGGGACCTCGTTCGGGATGTCGACGCTCGTCGAGCGGGCGCCGTCGCGCTACGACTTCACCGCGATCGAGGACAGCCTGCTGCTGGTCGTGCCGGAGGAGGCGTTCCGGCACACCTGCGCCCGGGACCCCGCGTTCGAGTCCTTCTACACCTCGGCGCACGCGGCCAGGCTGCGCCGGGCCGTCGGGACGCTGCACGTCGCCGACCGCGGTGGCGCCGTCCTGCGGACGACGCTGGGCGACCTGGTGCGCCGCCCGCCCGTGGCGGTGTCCCCGGCGACGTCCGTCCGAGCTGCCGCACAGCTCATGGTCCGGGAGCGCGTCTCCTCGGTGCTGGTCATCGACGGGGAGCGGCTGGCCGGCATCGTGACCGACCGGGACCTGCGCAGCCGGGTGGTCGCCGCGGGCCTGGACCACGAGGAGCCCGTGGTCGGCGTGATGACCCCGCAGCCGGTCACGGCACATGCCGACGCGCTCGCCTTCGAGGCGCTCATGGAGATGGTCGACCGCACCATCCACCACCTGCCGGTCGTCGACACCGCCGGCCGCGTCACCGGGCTGGTCAGCAGCACCGACCTGATGCGGCTCGAGCACAACAACCCGGTCTACCTCGTGGCCGACCTCGCCAGGGCCCGCGACGTCCCCGCCCTCGCGGAGCTGGCCACCCGGATCCCGGTCATCCTCGAGCAGCTCGTGGCCGAAGACGCCACCGCGCGCGACATGGGCCGCGTGGTCACCGCCCTGGGCGACGCCCTCGAGCGCCGGCTGCTCACGATGGCCGAGGAGGAGCTCGGGCCGCCGCCGGTGCCGTACTGCTGGGTCGTGCTCGGCTCGCAGGCCCGGCACGAGCAGGGGCTGGCCAGCGACCAGGACAATGCCCTCGTCCTGTCCGACGAGGCCGGGCCGGAGCACGACGCCTACTTCGCCGAGCTCGCCGCCAGGGTCTCCGCCGGGCTGGAGGCCTGCGGCTACCCGCCGTGCCCGGGAGAGGTCATGGCCACCAACCCTCGGTGGCGCGCGACCCTGTCCACCTGGCGGGAGCACTTCGCGACGTGGATCGACACCCCGGAGCCGGAGGCGGTGCTCAACGGGTCGATCTTCTTCGACCTGCGCCCGTTGCACGGTGACGCCCGGCTGGTCGAGGGGCTCCGTGCCGACGTCCTCGCCCGCACCCGTCGTGGCGGCCTCTTCGTCGCCTACCTGGCCCAGCACGCCGTGGAACGGCGCCCGCCGATCGGCTTCTTCCGCGGGCTGGTGCTGGAGAAGGAGGGCCGGCACCGGGACACCCTGGACCTGAAGTCCGGCGGGACCGCGGCGGTGGTGGAGCTCGCGCGGGTGCACGCGCTCCTCAACGGACGGTCGGAGGTGAACACCCACGCCCGGCTCGGCGCCGCGGTGGACGCGGGCTCGCTCTCTCCCGGCCTGGGTGCCGAGCTGCAGGACGCGCTGGAGTTCGTGGCCTACCTGCGGCTCCGGCACCAGGGTCGCGCGGTCCGGGCGGGCCGCGAGCCGGACAACTTCGTCGACCCTGGCGACCTGACCGACTTCGAGCTGCGGCACCTGCGCGACGCCTTCCGCATCGTGCGCAGCGCCCAGCAGGCACTGGGTCAGCGGCTGCCGCTGGGCAGCCTCTCCTGACAACCCGACCCCGATGACTCCCTCGCTCCCGTGGCGCCGCCGGCCCAAGCCTCCCGCCACACCGGTCCGTGACCTCGAGCTGCTAGCCGTGGATCTGGAGACCACCGGGCTGGACCCGGCGCGGCACGAGATCCTCAGCATCGGGGTGGTCCCGGTCCGGGGCGACACCATCGAGCTGGGTGGGGCGCGGCAGTATGCCGTGCGTCCCGTCCGGCCGGGTGGCGTCGGGGACAGTGCCACCGTGCACGGCATCACCGACGACGCCGCGGCCGCCGCCGCGCCGATCGCCGAGGTGCTCTCGGGGGTGCTGGCCGAGCTGGACGGGCGGGTCCTCCTGGCGCACCACGCCGCGATCGAGGTGGGGTTCCTGGCGGCCGCCGGCCGTAGGGGCTCCCTGGAGGTGCCGGAGCTGACCGTCGTGGACACCCTCCGCCTACAGCGCCGAGTCCTGCAGCGTGCACGCCCCTTCGGTCACCACACCGAGGGCGAGCTGTCGCTGGCGTCGGCCCGGCGGCACCTCGGGCTGCCGCGCTACCGAGCGCACGACGCGCTGACCGACGCCCTGGCCTGCGCCGAGCTCTACCTGGCGCAGGTGGCCGCGCTCTCCGGCGGGGCGGACCTCACCCTCCGCGACCTGCTCCGCTGACCGCCGACTCGGCGTGGTGGCTGGCATTCTCGGTCCCGCGGGTGACGTCGCGCGCGACAAGTCCGTCGAGACCACGACTGCGCGGCGCCCGGTCGGGGGAACCGGCCGCCGGCTGGCGCCGTCAGTAGGGTGATGCCACGACCGGTGCTACGGGGGCCGCGTCGGGGGTGCCGGAACGCACGGGGAGGAGCACGACATGCGCACGAGGATCGTGGTGGGAACGGCCATCCTGGCCCTGGCGGTGACCGCCTGCAGCAGCGGGGGAGGCGAGCGGCTGGGCACGGGTGACGACTACTCGGTGCTTGGTGCCCTCGCCGAACTGCCAGCCCGACCCAGCTCTGAGTTCGTGATGGTCCAGACGGGCGATCTCACCGCCGCCAGCGAACTCGCCGGCCTGCAGCGGCCCGAAACGGCGGACGACGGTGGCGCCGTCGTGGGGTGGATCAGCTCGCTGCTCGGAGCCCCGACCAGAGACAACCCAGAGATGGCGTCCGTCTTCGTGCCGGTGGCCGACGTCTTCAACGTGCAGTACGGGGCGCAGCACGACGAGTTCCACGACGCGCTCGGGTGGTCCCTGGTCACCACCGACTCCTTCGTCGAGCTGTCGACACCACCACATACCTTCGCCGTGGTCGCCGGTGACTTCGACGAATCGGTGCTGGCGGACCTGCCCGAGGTCGGTGACGGCGTGGTGACCTTCGGTGAGGGCGAGGACTTCTCGGTCAACCCATCGAATCGCTCCGCAGTCAGTCAGATCGGGCAACCGGTGCGGATGGCCCGGCAGGACGGACGGGTCGCGGTCTCCGGGGGCACCGAGGCGGTCGCGGACTGGCTGGCAGGACAGGGAGAGACCCTGGCCGACGACACGGCTCTGGCGGATGTCGCTTCGGCCCTGGACGAGCAGGACGTGGTGTCCGCTGTGCTGGTGCGGGGGGCCTCGTTCGCGGGCACGACAATTCTGGGCAGGTCGGATACTGCTTCCGACCCGGCCCTGATGATGGACCAGGTGGAGGGGCTGCCCTCCACAGCCTTTGGCGTCGTCGGCCTGGGCTGGGCCGTGCAGGACGGCGAACCGCTCGTCGTGGTGGCCTACCGCCTGGGTAACGAGAACGCGGCGGAGGTGGCCGTGCCCGAGTTCGAGGCGATGTACCGCGAGGGCGAGAGCCTGCGGTCGGCACGCCCTCTCACTGACGCCGTCGAGCTGCTGTCGGTGGAGGCGAGCGGGACGGTGCTCGTCGTGCAGGTGCGTCCCACGGAGGCGGCTGGTCCACGCTGGTTGCTCGACCAGGTCCACCATGGTGACGTGCCGTTCCTCCACCAGTGACGGCCTGCCGAGGACTCCCATGACCAGCGAGAGGTTCCCGTTCCCGCCCGGCACGCAGAGCACCACGCTGTGGGGCCAGCAAGGCGGTGGTGGAACCCGGGCCAGGCTGGCGCCGTCAGTAGGGTGATGCCACGACCGGTGCTACGGGGGCCGCGTCGGGGGAACGTCGGACCGCACGGAGGAGCACGACATGCGCACGAGGATCGTGGTGGGAACGGCCATCCTGGCCCTGGCGGTGACCGCCTGCAGCAGCGGGGGAGGCGAGCGGCTGGGCACCGGGGAGGACTACACCGTGCTGGGGGCGCTGGCCGAGCTGCCCGGTCGGCCGAGTCCGGGCCTCATGATCCAGACGGCCGACCTCACCGGGGCCACCGAGGTCGCCGGCCTGGAGCGGCCGGACACTGCGGAGATGCCCGCCATGCACGAGTGGCTCAGCCCGCTGCTCGGGAACACCGGCCGCGCGAACCCCGAGCCCGGGCCGGTCTTCGTCCCGATTGCGGAGCTCTTCAACATCCAGCAGCTGAACAACCACGCGGAGTTCGAGGAGGCGCTGGGCTGGTCCCTGGTCGACGTCGACTCGTTCACCGAGATGACGCTGCTGCCCCGTCAGCAGCTGACCGTCATCTCCGGCGACTTCGACGACGACGCTGTGCTGGCGGGCCTGCCGGAGGTCGCTGACGGCGTGGTGACCTACGGGGAGGGTGAGGACTTCTCGCACAACATCGAGGAGACCTCGGTGGTCAGCCGACTGGGGCGGCCGCTCCGGCTGGCCCACCAGGACGGGCGTGTCGCGGCATCGCCGTCGACCAACACCGTGCAGCTGTGGTTCGCAGGAGCGGAGGAGACCCTGGCCGACGACGAGCCCCTGGCCGCGGTGGCGACCGCGCTCGACGAGCAGGACGTGCTCTCCGCCGTCCTGTTGTCCGGCGGCAACTTCCAGGGCGCCCAGATGCTGGGGCAGATGGTGCGCTCGGAGCACCTCCTCGAGGAGCTGGAGGACCAGCTCACCGACCTGCCGTCCGTGGGCTTCGGCACCGTGGGGATCGGCTGGGCGGTCCAGGACGAGCAGCCGGTGGTCGTGGCCGCCTACCACCTGGGCACGGAGAGCGCTGCCGAGGAGGCCGTGCCGCAGTTCGAGGCCATGTACCGGGACGGTCGCATCGTGATGCGGGACCAGCCCCTGGGCGACTACATCGAGACCTTGTCGGTCGAGACCAGCGGGGCGGTGCTGGTGGTGCGAACGCGGAGCACGGACCAGGCCCGGCCAACGTTCCTGGTCGACATGCTGTACAGCCGCGACGTGCCCTTCGCGCACCAGTGATCATCAGCGGCCCAGCCCCTCGATGCGGGTCTAATTAGGCCACCCTGGCAGCACGAAAATGGGTGAGGCCTACCTAATGTCTCGGTGCCTCCAGAGCGTCCTAGACTGGCGCGGAAGTTCGTGAATCCCTTCACAAGCGAGGCAGCCCAGGTGTCCCAGCCCACCCCGAGTGGTCCCCCCGTCGTGGCGGGCGCATCGGCCGACGTCGACGCCCGTCTCGTCGCGGCTCTCGCGAAGATCGGACCTGCGGCATGATGGCCATCAAGACCCCTAGGATTGGCGTGCGGACCAGCCAGCACCGAAAGGAGCGTGGGTGATGGACTACCACCCTTACCTACCGCTGTTGTTCTTCTTCTCGCTCGGTCTGCTGTTCGCCGGTGGCTCGATGGGGGCCGGCGCGGTCATCGGGCGCAAGACCTACAACCGGGCCAAGGCCGAGGCCTACGAGTGCGGGATCCAGCCCACGCCGCACGCGCGCCAGGGGGAGCGCGTGCCGATCAAGTTCTACCTGACGGCCATGCTGTTCATCATCTTCGACGTCGAGGTGCTCTTCCTCTATCCCTTCGCGGTGGCCTTCGACCAGGTGGGGCTCTTCTCCCTGCTGGCGATGCTGCTCTTCCTCGTGGTGGCCTCCGTGCCGTTCGTCTACGAGTGGAGCCGGGGAGGCCTGGAATGGGACTGATCACCAACCACTGTTGTATGCCGTGCGCCGGGTCGCGCGGGACCGCTGCACGTTGTGAAGGGACGGTGTGAGACGTGGGACTTGAGGACAAGCTTCCTTCGGGCTTCCTGCTGACCACGGTCGAGGGCCTGGTCGGGCAGCTGCAGGCCCGGTCGGTGTGGCCTGCCACCTTCGGCCTGGCCTGTTGCGCCATCGAGATGATGGCTGCCGGGACCCCCGACTACGACATCGCCCGGTTCGGCATGGAGCGGTTCGCCGCCACGCCCCGCCAGGCGGACCTGATGATCGTCGCCGGCCGGGTGAGCCAGAAGATGGCCCCGGTCGTCCGCCAGGTCTACGACCAGATGCCCAACCCCAAGTGGGTGCTCTCGATGGGCGTCTGCGCCAGCTCCGGTGGCATGTTCAACAACTATGCGATCGTGCAGGGCGTGGACCACATCGTCCCGGTCGACATCTATCTGCCCGGTTGCCCGCCGCGGCCCCAGATGCTCTTCAACGCGATCCTCTCGCTGCACGACTCGATCCGGCAGACCAAGTTCGGCGTCGACCGGGTCGAGGCGGCCCGCAAGGCCGAGGCCGCTGCGCTCGCGGCGACGCCGACGCACGAGATGAAGGGGCTGCTGGCGTAATGGCAAGTGAGGACACCTCCAACATCCCGCAGAGCCCGACCGACGACCTGCCGGCCGAGCAGACCACGGACGTGGCGCAGGCCGCGGGTGAGCCGGTGGTCGTGGCCCGCAAGCGGGGCATGTTCGGTCCGGCCGACAGCGGTGACACCTCGGGCTACGGCGGCCTGCAGCGCGAGATCCTCTTCCCCGGCGAGGCCACCCGCCCCTACGGCGGCTGGTTCGACGAGGTCGCGGACCTGCTCGAGGAGGCGACGGGCTCGGCCTACACGGAGGGCGTCACGGTCGTCATCGACCGCGGCGAGATGACCCTCCAGGTCGACCGCGAGCACCTGCTGACCATCGCGCAGGCACTCCGCGACGAGCCGGGCCTGCGCTTCGAGCTGTGCCTGGGCGTGAACGGGACCCACTTCCCGCAGATGACCGGTGCCGAGCTGCACGCGGTCAACAACTTCATGTCGATCACGCACGGCGGCCGCCGGATCCGGGTCGAGACCTCCTGCCCCGACGACGACCCGCACGTTCCGTCGCTCGTTGAGCTCTACCCCGCCAACGACTGGCACGAGCGGGAGACGTGGGACATGTTTGGCATCATCTTCGACGGTCACCCGGCACTGACCCGGATCCTGATGCCGGACGACTGGCCGGGCCACCCGCAGCGCAAGGACTACCCCCTGGGGGGCATCCCGGTCGAGTACAAGGGCGCCACGATCCCGGCGCCGGACACGCGCAGGAGCTACAGCTGATGGCCACCCAGACCCAGGACCTCTACGGCGACGACCTCGGCGCTCCCGTCTTCACCGCGAGCGGTGGCGACTGGGACCAGATCGCGGCCGACGCGGCGACGCTCGGCGAGGAGCGCATCGTGGTCAACATGGGGCCGCAGCACCCCTCGACCCACGGCGTGCTCCGCCTCGTGCTCGAACTGGACGGTGAGACGGTCCGGGAGGCGCGGGCCGGCATCGGCTACCTGCACACCGGCATCGAGAAGAACATGGAGTTCCGCACCTGGACGCAGGGCACCACGTTCTGCACCCGGATGGACTACCTCACCCCGATCTTCAACGAGGCCGCCTACTGCCTGGCCGTCGAGAAGCTGCTCGGCATCACCGACCAGATCCCGCAGCGCGCCAGCGACATCCGGGTCCTGATGATGGAGCTCAACCGCATCGGCTCGCACCTGATCTGCATGGGCACGGGCGGTATGGAGCTGGGCGCCACGACGGTCATGACGATCGGCTTCCGCGAGCGGGAGCGCATCCTGCGCTTCTTCGAGGCAGTGACCGGCCTGCGCATGAACCACGCGTACATCCGACCCGGCGGTGTCGCCCAGGACGTCCCCACCGAGGCGCTCGACGCGCTGGAGGCGGAGCTGCCCGACCTGCGGCTGGGCATCCGGGACCTGGAGAAGTTGCTCCTGGAGAACCCCGTCTTCAAGGGGCGCACCGTCGACGTCGGGCATCTCGACCTCACCGGGTGCATGGCGCTGGGCGTCACCGGTCCGATCCTGCGGTCCGCGGGCCTGCCGCACGACCTGCGCAAGGTCACGCCCTACTGCGGCTACGAGACCTACGACTTCAACGTCGTGACCCGGGAGGGCGCCGACGCCTACGACCGCGCCTGCATCCGGCTCGAGGAGATGTGGGAGTCGCTAAAGATCGCCGAGCAGGCGATCGCCCGTCTCCGGGCGAGCGAGGGCGAGCCCGTCATGGTCGCCGACAAGAAGATCGCCTGGCCGGCGCAGCTCTCGGTCGGAGCGGACGGTCAGGGCAACAGCCTGGACCACATCCGCAACATCATGGGGGAGTCGATGGAGTCCCTCATCCACCACTTCAAGCTGGTGACCGAGGGCTTCCGCGTGCCGCCGGGCCAGGCCTACGTCGGGATCGAGTCCCCCAAGGGCGAGCTCGGGGTCCACGTCGTCTCGGACGGCGGCACCCGCCCCTACCGCGCGCACTTCCGGGACCCCTCGTTCCACAACCTGCAGGCAGCGTCCGTGCTGGCCGAAGGCGGCCTGGTCGCCGATGTCATCGTCGCGGTCGCTTCGATCGACCCCGTGATGGGAGGCGTGGACCGATGAGTGCGGAGACCCACGACCCGCTGCACCGCTACACCCCGCTGCAGGCCAGCGACGAGCCCTACACCGAGGAACAGCTCGCCGGGCTGCGCGCCGACGCCCAGACGATCATCGCCAAGTACCCCCAGAAACGCTCCGCGCTGCTCCCACTCCTGCACCTGATCCAGTCCGTCGACGGCTACGTCACCGGGCGCGGGGTCGACCTGTGCGCCGAGCTCCTGGACCTGACCCGGGCCGAGGTGTCGGGCGTGGCGACCTTCTACACCCAGTACAAGCGCCACCCCAACGGCGAGTACACCGTCGGCGTCTGCACCAACACGCTGTGCGCCATCATGGGCGGCGACCAGATCTTCGACGAGGTCAGCGAGCACCTGGGCATCGGTCACGACGAGACCACGCCCGACGGCAAGATCACCCTCGAACGGGTCGAGTGCAACGCGGCCTGCGACTTCGCCCCGGTCGTGATGGCCAACTGGGAGTTCTTCGACAACCAGACCCCGGAGAGCACCAAGCAGCTGGTCGACGACCTGCGCGCGGGCACCCCGGTGGCCCCGACCCGCGGCGCCTCCCGGGTGTGCACCTTCAAGCAGGTGTCCCGGATGCTGGCCGGCTTCGAGGACGGCCTCGCCGACGAGGGGGTCGGCGCCGGCCCGGCCTCGATCGAGGGACTGAAGCTCGCCAAGGAACGCGGCTGGACCGCCCCGGGTGACCAGGCTTCGGCCGGTGACGCCGGCGACAGCACTGGGACCACGACCGAGGACACCACGAGCGACCCAGCGCCGGAGACCGGTGACGAGCACAGCTCGGCGGCGCAGCCGGGCACGGACGAGGAGAAGGACGCGTGAGCACCCAACTGACTCCGATCCTGACCAAGTTCTGGGACCACCCCACGAGCTGGACGTTGGAGACCTACGAGGCCAACGGCGGCTACCAGGGCCTGCGCAAGGCCCTGCAGACGGAGCAGGCCGACCTCGTGCAGATGGCCAAGGACTCCGGCCTGCGCGGTCGGGGCGGCGCCGGCTTCCCGACCGGCCTGAAGTGGAGCTTCCTGCCCCCGCCCGACGGCGGCCCCCGCTACCTGGTGGTCAATGCCGACGAGGCGGAGCCGGGCACCTGCAAGGACATCCCCCTGCTGATGGCCGCCCCGCAGTTCCTCATCGAGGGCATGATCATCACCTCCTTCGCCATCGGCTGCAACCACGCCTTCATCTACCTGCGGGGCGAGGTGGCGCACGTCCACCGACGGGTCCAGCGGGCCATCGCCGAGGCCTACGCCGCGGGCTACCTCGGCAAGGACATCCTGGGCACCGGGTTCGACCTGGACATCACCCTGCACTCCGGCGCCGGCGCCTACATCTGCGGTGAGGAGACGGCGCTGCTGGACTCCCTGGAGGGCCGCCGCGGCCAGCCCCGGCTCAAGCCGCCGTTCCCGGCGGTGGCCGGGCTCTACGCCCGCCCCACCGTGGTCAACAACGTCGAGTCGATCGCCTCGATCGCCCCGATCGCCGCCCACGGCGCGGACTGGTTCGCCGACATGGGCACCGAGAAGTCCCAGGGCTTCGGGATCTTCAGCCTCTCCGGGCACGTGACCCGGCCGGGGCAGTACGAGGCCCCGCTGGGCATCACCCTGCGCGAGCTGCTCGAGATGGCCGGCGGCATCCGCAACGGCCGCAAACTGAAGTTCTGGACCCCGGGAGGGTCCTCGACACCGCTCTTCACGGACCAGCACCTCGACGTCCCGCTGGACTTCGAGTCCGTGGCCGCGGAGGGGTCGATGCTCGGCACCCGTGCCCTGCAGATCTTCGACGAGACGGTCTCGGTCGTCCGCGCGGTCTCGCGCTGGACCGACTTCTACGCCCATGAGTCCTGCGGCAAGTGCACCCCCTGCCGCGAGGGCACCTTCTGGCTCAAGCAGATCATGCACCGCCTCGAGGCGGGCAAGGGCAGCCAGGACGACATCGACAAGCTCGTCGACATCTGTGACAACATCCTGGGCCGCGCGTTCTGCGCCCTGGGAGACGGTGCCACCAGCCCGATCACCTCGGCGGTGCAGTACTTCCGCGAGGAGTTCGAGGCCGGCATGCACACCCCGGCGTCCGAGCTGTTCCCGCCGGAGCGCTCGACGTTGTTCGCGAAGGAGACGCAGCCAGCATGACCGTCAACACCTCACCCGCATCCGGGGGCAACGCCGTCTCCGACGGGGGCAACGCCGAGATCCCTGCGGAGCCCGACGTGCCCATGGTCTCGCTGACCATCGACGGGGTCGACGTCAGCGTGCCGGAGGGCACCCTGGTGATCCGTGCCGCCGAGCAGATCGGCGTCCAGATCCCCCGCTTCTGCGACCACCCGCTGCTGGACCCGGTCGGTGCCTGCCGCCAGTGCATGGTCGAGGTGGCCACGCCCGACCGCGAGGGCAACGTCCGTCCGATGCCCAAGCCGCAGGCCTCGTGCACCCTGGCGGTCAGCCCGGGCATGGAGGTCAAGACGCAGCACACCTCCCCGGTGGCCGACAAGGCCCAGCACGGGCAGATGGAGTTCCTGCTGATCAACCACCCGCTGGACTGCCCGGTCTGCGACAAGGGCGGCGAGTGCCCGCTGCAGAACCAGGCGATGTCCAACGGCCGTCCCACCTCGCGCTTCGAGGACATCAAGCGGACCTACCCCAAGCCGATCAACATCTCCTCCCAGGTGCTGCTCGACCGCGAGCGGTGCATCCTCTGCGCCCGCTGCACCCGATTCTCCGACCAGATCGCCGGTGACCCGTTCATCGCGCTGATCGAGCGGGGTGCCTTGCAGCAGGTCGGCATCTACGAGGAGAAGCCGTTCGAGTCCTACTTCTCCGGCAACACCGTCCAGATCTGCCCGGTCGGCGCCCTGACCGGGGCCGCCTACCGGTTCCGTTCCCGCCCGTTCGACCTGGTCTCGACCCCCAGCGTGTGCGAGCACTGCGCCTCGGGCTGCGCGATCCGCACCGACCACCGCCGTGGCGTGGTCCTGCGCCGGATGGCGCTGGACGACCCGGAGGTCAACGAGGAGTGGAACTGCGACAAGGGCCGCTGGGCCTTCCCGTATGCCGTGCAGCCGGACCGTCTGCGCGACCCGGTGGTCCGTGACCAGGACGGCACCTACCAGGTCGCCACCTGGGACGAGGCGTTCGCGGCCGCGGCGGCCGGCCTTGCCGCTGCGCGGGCCGACGGCGGCACGGGCGTGCTGGTGGGTGGCCGGACCACCGTCGAGGACGCCTACGTCTACAGCAAGTTCGCCCGCGTGGCGCTGGGCACCAACGACGTCGACTTCCGGGCCCGTCCCTACTCCGCGGAGGAGACCGCCTTCCTGGCCTCCCACGTCGCCCGCCACTCCGAGGTCACCTACGCCGATCTCGAGGCCGCCGACACCGTGCTGCTCGTCGGCTTCGAGCCGGAGGAGGAGAGCCCGCTCGTCTTCCTGAGGCTGCGCAAGGCCTTCCTGAAGAACAAGACCGCCGTCTACGGCGTCGCACCGTTCGCCACCCCGGGCCTCACCAAGGCCGGCGGAACGCTCATCCCGGCCGCACCGGGCACCGAGGCGGAGATCCTGCACGCGCTGGCCCGGCCCGGGTCCTCCGCGGATGGTGGCGCCGGGTCCGACCCGGTGGCTGCCGCAGCCGCGGACCCCGTCGCCGCTGCCGCGGCAGGTCTGGGCGAGAGCTCGGTCATCCTCGTCGGCGAGCGCCTCGGCCTGGTGCCCGGAGGCCTGTCCGCCGCCGCGGCACTGGCCGAGTCCACCGGTGCGCGCCTGGCCTGGGTGCCGCGTCGCGCCGGGGAGCGCGGCGCGGTCGAGGTGGGCGCCCTGCCGACGCTGCTGCCCGGTGGTCGACCGGTGGCCGACGAGTCCGCCCGCGACGCCGTGGCGCAGGCCTGGGGCGCGGGTCTGCCCGAGACGACCGGCCGCAGCACCGACGAGATCCTGGCGGCGGCCGCTGCCGGGGAGCTGTCCGCCCTGGTCGTGGGTGGCGTCGACCCCGACGACACGGCCGACCCGGCCCTGGCGAGGGCGGCGCTGGCCAACACCTTCGTCGTCTCCCTGGAGCTCCGGGAGTCGGTCGTGCACGAGTACGCCGACGTCATACTGCCCGTGGCCCCGCAGCAGGAGAAGGCCGGTGCCTATGCCAACTGGGAGGGCCGCCTGCGCCCCTTCGAGAAGGCGCTGGAGTCCAACGCGATGAGCGACCACGTCGTGCTGGACCTGCTGGCCGGCGAGATGGGCATCCACCTGGACGCCCGGGACATGACCGCGCTCCGCAGCGAGCTGACCGCCCTGGGCGTGTGGGACGGTGTCAGCGACCTGACGCGCGTCCCCGCGGCGGAGCCCGCCCGGCCCGCGCAGGGTGAGGCGGTCCTGGCGACGTGGCACACGCTGCTGGACAACGGGTCGCTGCAGGACGGCGAGCCGTTCCTGGCCGGCACCGCGCGACGGCCGGTGGCCCGGATCTCGGCAGCCACGGCCGCCGCGGTCGGCGCCTCGGCCGACGGTGCCCTGACGGTCAGCACCGACCGCGGGAGCATCACCCTCCCGGTCGAGGTCACCGAGATGCCCGACCACGTCGTCTGGGTCCCGACCAACTCACCGGGCTCCGCGGTGCGCGCCACGCTCGGCGCCGAGGCCGGTGCGGTCGTGCGGATCTCGGCGGCTGATGAGCTCCGGAGCGCGGACAGCACCGGAGGCCACGCCCTCACAGGAGGTCAGGCATGAGCGCTCTGAGCGCCGTCAACGACGTCGCGGTCCAGTCGTCGTCGCTGCTCGCGGCGGTGCCGCTGCCGATGGCCGACGGCCCCCGGGCCGACTTCAGCGACACGCCATGGTGGCTGTCGCTAATCAAGGCCGTGGGCATCTTCGTCTACCTGCTGCTGTCGGTGGTGGTCGTCATCTGGGCCGAGCGTCGCATCATCGGCCGGATGCAGCAGCGCCCCGGCCCCAACCGATTCGGCCCGATCGGCATCCTGCAGACCCTCGCGGACGGCCTGAAGCTGATCATGAAGGAGGACGTCACCCCCAAGAACGCGGACAAGGTGATGTTCGTCATCGCCCCGCTCATGGTGGGCTCCCTGGCGTTCGTCTCCTTCGGGATCATCCCGATGGGTGGGGAGGTGTCGATGTTCGGGCACACCACCCCCCTCCAGCTCACCGACATGCCCGTCGCGACGCTGCTGGTGCTGGCCGTCGCCGGCGTCGGCGCCTACGGCTTCGTCCTGGCGGGCTGGTCCTCCGGCTCGACCTACCCCCTCCTGGGTGGTCTGCGCTCCACCGCGCAGGTGGTCTCCTACGAGATCGCGATGGGCCTGTCCCTGGTCGCCGTCTTCCTCTACGCGGGGTCGATGTCGACCAGCGAGATCGTCGCGGCGCAGGACCGCTGGTGGTTCGCCTTCCCGCTGTTCTTCTCCTTCATCGTCTACCTCATCACCATGGTCGGTGAGACCAACCGGCTGCCATTCGACCTCGCCGAGGGCGAGGGCGAGCTCGGCGGCGGGTTCCACACCGAGTACTCCTCGATGAAGTTCGGCATGTTCTTCCTCGGCGAGTACATCAACATGTTCACCGTCTCGGCGCTGGCGACCACCCTCTTCCTCGGCGGCTACAACGCGCCCTGGCCGATCGGCGCCATCAACGACGGCATGTTCAACGAGGGCTGGTGGGGGCTGCTCTGGTTCACCCTCAAGATCTGGCTGTTCATCTTCTTCTACGTCTGGCTGCGCGGCTCGCTCCCGCGGGTGCGCTACGACCAGTTCATGAAGTTCGGCTGGAAGGTGCTCATCCCCACCTCGCTGATCTGGGTCATCGCGGTGATGCTGATGCGCGCCGCCGACCCGAGCATCGGCTACTTCGGCGAAGGCCGTCTGCCGGTCATCATCACCACGGCCCTGATCATCGTGGGTGTCGTGGGCGGGATCATGCTGCTGATGTCGCGCCTGGAGCAGAAGGAGGCGCAGAAGCTGGAGGACCGTCGACCGCCGGCCGAGGTCGACCCGTTCGCCGGTGGCTTCCCGGTCCCGCCGCTGCCCGGCCAGCGGCTGCGGGAGCCGGCCGCCCGGCGACCCGCGGTCGCCCAGGCCCAACCGGTCTCCGGTGACGCCGAGAGCACGTCAACCACCACGACCGCCGTCGCGGACCGCGACGAGACCACCGACGAGACCACTGGCGACGCCACTGGTCACACCACCGGGGAGGACACCCGTGGCTGAGCGCAAGCAACCCAAGCACGCCCGGGCGGCGGACACCGGGCCGGAGACCGAGCCGATCACGGAGGTCGCCAAGCTCCCCCGGGAGGACACGGCACCGGCCCTGGTCACCCGGCCGGACGGCACCCGGGAGAAGCCCGGCTTCCTCGAGGAGCTGTTCGCGCCGGTCGCCGGCTTCGGCGTCTCCTTCGGCACAATGTTCCGCAAGATCTACACCGAGGAGTACCCGGAGAAGCCGCGTCCCACCGCGGCCCGGTTCCACGGTCGCCACCAGCTCAACCGGCACCCCGACGGACTGGAGAAGTGCGTCGGCTGCGAGCTGTGCGCCTGGGCCTGCCCGGCCGACGCCATCTACGTCGAGGGCGCCGACAACACCGACGAGGCCCGCTTCTCCCCGGGCGAGCGCTACGGCCGCGTCTACCAGATCAACTACCTGCGCTGCATCTTCTGCGGCATGTGCATCGAGGCCTGCCCGACGCGCGCCCTGACGATGACCAACGAGTACGAGCTCGCCGACGAGGAGCGCGCCCCGCTCATCTACGAGAAGCACCAGCTGCTCGCCCCGCTGCGGGAGGGCCAGCTGCCGCCGCCCTTCCCGATGGCCGAGGGCGCCAGCGAGCGCGACTACTACCGCGGCACGGTGACGGCACCGACACGCGCCCAGCGGGACTACGTCTTCGCCCGCGACAAGGCGGCGCAGCGCGCCGCCGAGGCGGAGCGGGAGCACGACAACGAGGAGGTGACCCGGTGAGCGGTGGTGAGGCCCTGCTCTTCTGGGTGCTCGGACCGACCTGCGTGCTGGGTGCCCTCGGGCTCCTGTTCGCCCGCAAGGCCGTGCACGCCGCGATGGCGATGGCCCTGGTCATGGTCGGACTGGGCATCTTCTACATCGCCCAGTACGCCGAGTTCGTCGGGATCATCCAGATCTTCGTCTACTCGGGCGCCGTCATGATGCTCTTCCTGTTCGTGATCATGACGGTCGGCACCGAGTCCTCCATCTCCCCGATCGAGACGATCTCGGGGCAGCGGGTCTGGGGCTGGATCCTGTCGCTCCTGCTGGGCGGACTCGCCGTCTACGGGCTGGGTAAGGTCGCCTTCCCCGAGCCCGTGGGCCTGGGCGCCGCGCAGGCCGAGGGCTCGGTCACCGCGCTGGCCCGCGAGATCTTCAGCCGTCAGGTGTTCAGCTTCGAGGTGCTCGGCTCGCTCCTGGTGATCGCCGTGATGGGTGCCATGGTGCTCGCGCACCGCGAGCGCCTGGTGCCGCGCGCCACCCAGCGCGAGCTGGCCGCCGACCGGGTCCGCCGCAACACCTTCGTCGCCGGCAAGCCCGCCCCCGGGATCTACGCCCGCCACAACGCCTCCGACGTGCCCGCGCTGCTGCCCGACGGCACCCCCGCCGAGGTCTCGGTGCCGCGCACCCTGGTCGCCCGCGGGCAGACCGTGCCGGTGCCCTACCGGGGCGTGGACCCTGCCGGGACGCCCCCTGATGCGGAGGCGGCGGACACCGCTCCGACCGGCACCGGAGCGGGGGAGCAGGCATGACCATCACCGCCTACATCTACCTGGCCACGCTGCTCTTCGCGATCGGTGCCCTGGTCGTCCTGCTGCGTCGCAACACGATCATCGTCTTCATGGGCGTCGAGCTGATGCTCAACGCCTGCAACCTGGCGTTGATCACGTTCTCCCGGATGCACGGCAACCTCGACGGGCAGGTGTACGCCCTGTTCGTGATGGTGGTCGCCGCCGCCGAGGTGGTCGTGGGGCTCGCCATCATCATGTCCATCTATCGGGCGCGCCGCTCGGCCTCGGTCGACGACGCCAACCTGCTGAAGCTGTAAGGAGCGAGCTGCGTGTCTGTACTCGAGACCTCGGTCGGCCTAGCGCTCGCCGACCCCAGCGCGGTCCGCGCCGTGGAAGCCACCGGGACCTCCGCCCTGGCCTGGCTGCTGATCGCCCTCCCCCTGCTGGGTGCCGCGCTGCTGCTGGTCGGCGGTCGCGCCACCGACTCCTTCGGCCCGCTCCTGGCGACCCTGCTCTCCTGGGGCAGCTTCGTGGTCGGCGCCCTGATCGTGCTGCAGCTGTCCGGCCTCGGCGCCGACGAGCGGGCCATGTCGGTGCCGCTGTGGGACTGGGTCACCGCAGGCGACCTGTCGGTGCACGCCGGGCTGCTCATCGACCCGCTGTCGATGGCGTTCGTCCTGCTGATCACCTTCGTCGGCTCGCTGATCCACGTCTACTCCCTGGGCTACATGGCGCACGACCCGGACAAGCGCCGGTTCTTCGCCTACCTGAACCTGTTCGTCGCGGCCATGCTGATCCTGGTCCTGGCCGACTCCTACCTGCTGCTCTTCGTCGGCTGGGAGGGCGTCGGACTGGCCTCCTACCTGCTGATCGGGTTCTGGAACCACAACCCGGAGTACGCCAGCGCCGCCAACAAGGCCTTCGTGGTCAACCGCATCGGTGACTTCGCGCTGATCATCGCGATGGCCTTCATGCTCGCCACCTTCGGCGGGCTGGACTTCGCGACGGTGCACGGCAACGCCGGCGGGGCGTCGACGACGATCCTGACGGTCATCGGGCTGCTGCTCCTGCTCGGGGCCTGCGGCAAGTCGGCCCAGTTCCCGCTGCAGAGCTGGCTCGGCGACGCGATGGCCGGCCCGACCCCCGTGTCGGCGCTCATCCACGCGGCGACCATGGTCACCGCCGGTGTCTACCTGGTGGTCCGCAGCCAGGCGATCTTCGACCTGACGCCCGACGCCCGCCTCGCGGTGGTCATCGTCGGTGCCATCACGCTGCTCTTCGGTGCGATCGTCGGCTGCGCGAAGGACGACATCAAGAAGGCGCTGGCCGCCTCGACGATGAGCCAGATCGGCTACATGATGCTCGCTGCCGGGCTGGGCCCGATCGGCTACGCCTTCGCGATCTTCCACCTGCTGACCCACGGCTTCTTCAAGGCCGGGATGTTCCTCGGCGCCGGGTCGGTCATGCACGGCATGGCGGACCGGGTCGACATGCGCCGCTACGGCGGGCTGTCCCGGATGATGAAGATCACCTGGCTGACGTTCATGGCCGGGTGGCTGGCCATCCTCGGGGTGCCGCCGTTCGCCGGCTTCTGGTCCAAGGACAAGATCATCGAGTCCGCCTTCGTCGACCAGGGCAACGGCGCCTGGCAGGCCTGGGTCTTCGGGCTGGTCGCCCTGATCGGTGCCGGGATCACCGCCTTCTACATGTCCCGCCTGTTCTTCATGACCTTCCACGGCAAGGCCCGCTGGGAGGACGACGTCGACCCGCACGAGTCACCCCTGACGATGACGGTGCCGATGATGGTCCTCGCGGTCGGCTCGGTGCTCCTCGGCTTCGCGCTCAGCTGGAACGACACCTTCGCCCGCTGGCTGGAACCGGTCACCGGTCACGTCGAGCACCACGAACCGGTCCTGTCCGTGCCGGTGATCATGGGCCTCACGCTCGCCCTGGTCATCGCCGGCGCGGCCTTCGCCTGGCTGCGCTACGGCCGTGACGAGGTGCCGGTCGTCGCGCCGGTCGGGTCGTTCGCGACGCAGGCCGCGCGCAGGGACCTGTTCCAGGACGACTTCAACGAGAGCTTCCTGCGGCGTCCCGGCGCGGCCCTGGTGGCCGGCCTGGAGGCCGCCGACAACGACGTCGTCGACGGCGGGCTGGTCGACGGCACGAGCCGCGGCCTGGCCGGTGTGGCCGACGTCGTGCGGAGAGCCCAGAACGGCTTCGTCCGCACCTATGCCCTGACGATGCTCGCCGGCATCGTCGCCATCCTCGGTGCTGTGTGGGTGATTCAGTGATGTCCGACGTGCCCTGGTTGACGATCCTGCTCGCGGTGCCGGCGCTCGGCGCCCTCGCGCTGGTGCTCCTGCCCCGCGGCTTCGCCCGCGCCCGTGAGTTCGCGCTCGGCGTCTCGCTGCTGACCCTGGTGCTGGCCATCCTGGCGGCGCTCCAGTTCACCGTCGGCCGCGGCGGCGAGCTGCAGCTGACCGAGGTCTACAGCTGGATCCCGCAGTTCGGGGTCAGCTTCGCCCTCGGCGTCGACGGCATCGCGCTGTCGATGATCCTGCTCAGCGTGATCCTGGTGCCGATCTGCCTGCTGGCCGCCTGGAACGACGTCCCCGCCGACGGCACGCGCCGCCTGCAGGGCTACGTCGCGTGGATGCTGCTGCTCGAGGCGATGATGATCGGTGTCTTCGCGGCCACCGATGTCTTCCTCTTCTACGTCTTCTTCGAGGCCATGCTCGTCCCGGTCTACTTCCTGATCGGGCAGTACGGCGGCCCCGACCGGGCCCGGGCGGCCACCAAGTTCCTGCTGTACTCGCTGCTCGGTGGCCTGATCATGCTGGTCGCCGTCATCGCGCTGTATGTCGAGGGGCCGGGTGGCACCGACGGGTTCCTGCTGGCGAACCTCACCGGCCTGGAGATCGGGGGCGTCACCGAGAAGCTGCTCTTCCTGGGCTTCTTCATCGCCTTCGCGATCAAGGCCCCGATGTTCCCGGTCCACACCTGGCTGCCGCACGCGGCGACCGAGGCGAGGCCGGCGACCGCCGTGCTCCTCGTCGGCGTGCTCGACAAGGTCGGCACCTTCGGGATGCTGCGCTTCTGTCTGCAGATGTTCCCCGAGGCGAGCCGCTGGGCGACGCCAGTCGTCCTGGTGCTGGCTGTCATCTCCATCATCTACGGCGCCCTGCTGGCGATCGCGCAGAAGGACATGATGCGCCTGATCGCCTTCACCTCGATCAGCCACTTCGGCTTCATCGTGATGGGCATCTTCGCGATGACCACGGTGAGCCAGGCCGGGTCGACGCTCTACATGGTCAACCACGGGTTCACCACGGCCGCGCTCTTCCTCGTGGCGGGCATGCTGGTGGCACGTCGCGGCTCCCGCCTGATCGCCGACTACGGCGGCTGGCAGCGGGTGACCCCGCTGATCGCCGGGACCCTGCTGCTCTCCGGCCTGTCGGCGCTGTCGCTGCCCGGGCTCAACGCCTTCGTGTCCGAGTTCATGGTGATCGTGGGCACCTTCCAGCGCTACCCGGTCTTCGCGATCATCGGGGCGACCGGTGTCATCCTGGCCGCGCTCTACATCCTGCTCTGGTACCAGAAGATCGCGACCGGCCCCAAGCCGGTGGAGGTGGCGGCCCGCACCCACGACATGTCGGTCCGGGAGAAGTTCGTCGTCGCCCCGCTCATCGCGGCCTTCCTGGTGCTCGGCTTCTTCCCCAAGCCCGTTCTCGACCTGTTGGAGCCCGCGGTGACCACCACCCTGCAGCACGTCGGCGTCACCGACCCGGCGCCCACCATCTCGGCCGAGGGGAGTGAGGGCTGATGTTCGACGTCCCGGAGATCGACTACCTGGCGATCCTGCCGCTGATCATCGTCTTCGGCGGTGGCCTGATCGGCTGCCTGCTCGAGGGCTTCCTGAACCGCCACCGGCGCCCGACGGCGCAGCTGTGGCTCAGCATCATCACCCTCGTCGCGGCACTTGTCGCCGTCATCTGGGTGGCGCGGGACAACCAGGGCATCACGGCGGCCGGCGCCGTCACCATCGACGGGCCGACGCTGCTGATCCAGGGCCTGGTCCTGATGCTGTCCATCCTGGGCCTCCTGGCCATGAGCGAGCGGCTCGGCGGCACCAACCCCGACGCCTTCACCCAGGCCGGCGTGTCCGTGCCGGGCTCGGCGGAGGAGGCGGAGGCGGTGCGGCTCGGCGGCACCACCACCGAGATCTACCCGCTGACCCTGCTCTCGGTCGGCGGCATGATGCTGTTCCCCGCCTCCAACGACCTGCTGCTGATGTTCATCGCGCTGGAGGTCCTGTCGCTGCCGCTGTACGTCCTCTCCGGTCTGGCCCGCCGTCGTCGCCTGCTGTCGCAGGAGGCGTCGCTGAAGTACTTCCTGCTCGGTGCCTTCTCCTCGGCGTTCTTCCTCTTCGGTGCCGTCCTCCTCTACGGCTTCGCCGGTTCGATGCGACTGGACGTGATCGCCGAGGCGATCGGCACCCAGACCGGGATGGACGGCCTGCTCGTGCCGGGCATCCTGCTCGTCGCGGTCGGCCTGCTCTTCAAGGTCGGCGCCGTGCCGTTCCACTCCTGGGTGCCGGACGTCTACCAGGGCGCCCCGACGACCGTCACCGGGTTCATGGCCGCGTGCACCAAGGTCGCCGCGTTCGGTGCCATGCTGCGGCTCTTCTACGTCGGGGTGGAGGCGGCCCGGCTGGACTGGCAGCCGATCCTGGCGGCCATCGCCGCGGTCACCATGGTCGTGGGTGCCGTCCTGACAATCGTGCAGACCGACGTCAAGCGGATCCTGGCCTACTCCTCGATCGCCCACGCGGGCTTCATCCTGACCGGTCTGATCGCGCTGCAGCAGGTCGGTGCGTCCAGCACCATGTTCTACCTGATGGCCTACGGCTTCATGACGATCCCCGCGTTCGCGCTCATCGCGCTGGTCCGCTCGGCCGGGAGCGAGGCGACCCACATCAGCCAGTGGGCCGGCCTGGGCAAGCGGGCGCCGTGGATGGCGGCCGCCTTCTCCTTCCTGCTGCTCGCCTTCGCGGGCATCCCGCTGACCTCCGGGTTCACCGGGAAGTTCGCGGTCTTCGCCGCGGCGATCGCCAACGACTACGCCTGGCTCGCGGTCATCGGCGTGCTGGCCAGCGCCGTGACGGCCTACATCTACTTCAAGCTGATCGTCATGCTCTACTTCGGTGAGCGGAAGAACGACACCGTCGTGGTGGCCCCGTCGGCACTGACCACCTTCGCCGTCGTCGCCGGGGTGCTGATCACGCTCGGCCTGGGCGTCGCGCCGGCCCCGCTGCTCGACCTGGCCGCGAACGCGGCCCAGTTCCTGCGGTGACCGGGCAGGACGTGACGAGCCCGGTCGTCCCCGGGGTCGACCTCGCCCTCAACGACCGACTGCTGGAGGGCCTCGCGGCCGTGCAGCGTCGGATCGAGGAGGTCGTGGACCACGACGACGAGTTCATCGCGGGTGCCGCCCGCTACCTCAGCGACGCCGGCGGGAAGCGGTTCCGGCCGCTCCTGACGCTGCTGGCCGCGGAGGTGGGCCGCACGGTAGCGGACGTGCCGGTGTCCCCCGAGGTGGTGGACGCCGCCGTCGGCGTGGAGCTGACCCACCTGGCCTCGCTCTACCACGACGACGTCATGGATGTCGCCGAGCTGCGCCGCGGGGTCCCCAGCGCGAACGTCGCCTTCGGCAACGCCACGGCGATCCTCGTGGGCGACCTGTTGTTCGGCACCGCCTCCAAGGTGATCTCGGGTCTCGGGGCCGAGGCGGTGGGGATCCAGGCCGACACCTTCGTGCGACTGTGCGCCGGGCAGATCCGCGACGACCGCCCCGTCCCGGCGGACGTCGATCCGGTCGACCACTACCTGGGCGTGCTGGCCGACAAGACCGGGGCGCTCATCGCCACCTCCGCGCGCTACGGCGCGATGTTCGCCGGGTGCGACGCCGCGACGGTGCTGCTGCTCACCGAGTACGGCGAGAAGGTGGGCATGGTCTTCCAGCTCGCCGACGACCTGCTCGACATCGCCTCGGACGCCGAGGACTCCGGCAAGACCCCGGGCACCGACCTGCGCGAGGGCAAGGCGACCCTGCCGGTGCTCATCGCGCGCGCCTCGACCGACCCGGCCGACGAGCGGCTCAAGGAGCTGCTGAGCGGGCCGCTGGCCGACGAGGACGACCTGCAGGAGGCCCTCGCGCTGCTGCGCCCGCACCCCGCCATGGAGACCGCCAGGGCCCACACCCTGCGCGTGGCCGACGAGGCCCGGGCCACGCTCGCCCCGCTGGGCGACGGGCCGGCCGTGCAGGCGCTGCGCGTGCTCGTCGACGGCGTCGCGCTCCGCTCCACCTGAGTGGGAATCAGCCGATGAGGCTATGGACCTCAGGGTCGTCCGTTGCGTGAGGGCGGACGTCGCCGGCGCTGAGATCGAGCTGGCTCCCTAGGATGATGCCGGGAGCGAGCCTGCGCACCCCGCTCGAACATCCTGAGGTAGGGCGATGCTGCCATCTTGGTACCGACGGCTTGCCAGTCATCCACGTCCGGGAGCCCGGTTCCTGGCCCTGCTGGTGGGCTACCTCGTCGCGTTCCTGATCGCAGTCATTCTCAGCCATCTGTTCCTGCCGGAAGGCGTACTGCGCGGCAGAACCACCGGTGGCGATCTCTCACTCGCGGACAGTGTCGGCACGGTGACGCTACAGATCCTTGTGTACAACGGGATCTCGGTGGGAGTCATCATCATCGCGAGCCTGTTCGCACGGCGGAGGTCTCCTGGCGAGCCATACGTGTCCGTCGGCCAGCAGCCGCTGTGGGTTCTTGCGCTCCTGAACGGGATCGTGTTGGGCACCAACTCCTTCGGCATCCAGCGGCCCGACGTCCCACTTGGTCAGAAGGTCACCGGATTGCTCGATCTCACCCGTGTCGCGGCACTGTGGGAGATCGTCGGGCTCGTCCTGGTCTCCGCAGTCCTCGCCGACAAGGCGCTGGTCCTGACGACCGGTCGAGAGACGGTGAGACGGCGGTTCGCTGAGGTGCCGTTCACGAAGCGGGACGTGCTCCTGCTCGTTGTCGCGCTGTCGCTGATCCTGACGGGTGCGTTCATCGAGGCCCGAGCAATCGTCACGGCGTAGGACCATTGCCACAGCGTGGCCTTCGTCGCGCTCCATCAGGTAGAGGTCCTCCACGTGCCGTCTCGGCACGACGAGTGTGCTGCCGGCGTTGCCTGGCCACCACTTCGGAGCGATACGCGCGTCGGCGAGGTCGGTGACCGCGACAACGTCGCTCAGCTGGGTGTGCTCGTCGTGGGCGCCCTCCTGCACACGACAGAACGGGCAGGCACAGGCAGCGGTGGCCAGTAGACGTGCAGCACGCCCGGCCGGCGGACACCTCGTGACGTCAGGACGGCCAACGAGTCAGGGATTGGTATGCCGGGGAGCCGGTTAGCCTTTCCCGGTGACCTCTGTGCGTGCCACCCGGGTGATCGCCGGCATCTGGGCGATGCTCCCGTTCCTGCTCCTGTTGATCGCCGCCACCCTGTGGCAGGCGCCGGGCCGCGTCCCCACGCACTGGACCAGCGACCTGCCCGACGGGTTCAGCACCGGTGCCGGCGTCTTCGCGGTCGCCTTGTCGGTCGCCGGCTTCTGCGCGGCCGGCGCCGCGCTCCTCACCCTCCTCAGCGCGTTCCTCCCGGCGCTGCTGTGCCGCTGGCTGCTCGCGCTCCTCGCTGGCGTTGCCGCGGCGGCCGCGGGGACCTACGGTGCGGCCGCGTGGGGCACCCGCCTGGCCGGTGGCCCAGAGCGGGTGCATGTCGTCTGGGCCCTCGCGCCGTTCGTCGTCGCGCTGCTCTGGGCGTGGGTGGCCTACGTGCTCTACCGCCCGGACCCGGTCGACCGGCAGGCGGTGCTCGACACGGTGCCGGAACGCTCCCGCGTGGTGCCGCTCATGGCGGGGGGCACCGCACCGTGGGCGACGCTGATGCGGTCGGGGGTGCTGACCGGGACCGCCGTATTCGTGGGGGTCGTGCTGACCGCGACCACCGCGGTGTCGTGGGTGAGCTCGATGTGGCTCGGTGTGGCCACGGCACTGCTGGCGGTGGCCATGACCCTCTTCGTCCTGGCCTGGTCCCGGGTGGAGGTGCGCGTCGACGAGCAGGGGCTGACGATCCGCTCCACGCTCGCGCTGCTGCCGGTGCGCCTGCTGCAGGTGGCGCCGGAGGACGTCGTCGGCGTCGAGGTCCGCGACCTCGACCCCATGAGGTGGGGCGGGATCGGGCTGCGCTGGCTGCCGGGCCGCACGGCCTACATCGTCCGGGGCGGCCCCGGGATCGTGGTGCACCGGGCCAGTGGTCGTCTGCTGGGGGTGGAGGTCACCGAGGGCGAGGAGGTGGCCGCCGCGGGGGCCCGGGCGTTGCTCGCCTCGGCCGGTCACGCCCTGTCTGGCGGCGGGGCCTCGTAGCGCACCACGGACACGAGGCAGCCGTACTCCACCCGGAAGGTGCACCACGTCGGTGTCGGCTCGGCCGGTGCCGGGAAGGGGGTGTTCGGCGCCGTCCAGCGGGCCAGCTCCTCGACGACGACGACCCCGGGCGCGGACTCGACCAGGTCGTGCTGCGGGTCCAGCCGGATCCCGGAGCGGCGCAGCCAGCCGCGCATCAGGTCGTGACCGTGCCCGCTGCCTCGGGGACCACCCACCTCGACCTCCGGATGGCAGCAGGAGACCGCCCCCTCGACGTCGCCGGCGTTGACCGCCTCGTGCCAGGCCGCGACCGTCTCCACCGGCGTGCGCATGACACCACCTTGAACCATGCGGGGTTGCCGCACAACCGATGAGGTGTCGGTGCGGGCCCGATGGCGCATCAGCGGTGGGGGCGACCCTGGCGGTCCCGGTCCGTCAGCAGGCGGCGCCCTGGGCCGCGCGGGCCAGCCGCCGGGACCGGCCCGAGGACACGACGGAGTCCACCGAGAGCACGACGAGGGCGACCCAGACGAGCCCGAACCCGACCCAGCGCGAGGACGGCATCACCTCGCCCAGGACGACGACGCCGGCGAGCAGCTGCAGGACGGGCGTCAGGAACTGCAACAGGCCGATGGTGACCAGTGGCACCCGCTTGGCGGCTGCGGCAAACAGCAGGAGCGGGACCGTGGTGGCCACGCCCGCGCTGACCAGCAGCAGTGTGTGGCCGGTGCCGTGGCCGGTGAAGGTTTGCTCTCCCGTGGCCGCGAGCCAGACCAGCAGCCCGACGGCGAACGGGGTCAGCACGACGGTCTCGCCGGTGAGTGACTGCAGCGCCGACAACGACGACCCCAGGCGCTTCTTGAGCAGCCCGTAGCAGGCGAAGCTGCAGGCCAGCACCAGCGAGATCCACGGAGGTGACCCGTGGTCGACGGTGAGGTAGATCGCCGCCGCCAGCCCGATCGAGACGGCCACCCACTGGGCCGGGCGCAGCCGCTCACGCAGGATGAGCACGCCGAGGGCCACCGTGACCAGCGGGTTGAGGAAGTAGCCGAGAGCCGCCTCGGTGACGCGCCCGGTGAGCACCGCCACGAGGTAGACCGTCCAGTTGACCGCGATCAGCAGTCCGGCCAGCGCCAGGGTGCCGAGCTGACGCCGGTCGCGGAACATGTCGATGACCCAGCGGGCCCGCCGGGTCATGGCCAGGATCAGCAGACACAGCACCAGCGACCAGATGATCCGATGCGCCAGGATCTCCCAGGCACCCGCCGGCTTGAGCGCCACGAAGTAGAGCGGGAAGGCGCCCCACAGCAGGTAGGCCAGGAAGCCGTAGGCAGTGCCGCGCCGGGCCGTCGCTGCGTCCGCGACGGTCGTGGGCGTGGGGGACACCGGGGCTCCGGAGGACGCCGTGGACCTCGGGGACACCGACGACCCGCCCGCCGAAACAGGTGCCCCGGCGGCGCGGGTCAAGCCACGGTCCAGGTGTCGCCACCGCGCAGCAGGGCAGCGAGGTCCTCGTCGTCGGCGGTGCCGCCGCCGGTGGAGCGGGCCGCGTCGACCTGGGCACGCACCTGGTCGTCATAGGTCGGCCGGGTGACGGAGCGGAAGACACCCATCGGGATGTGGGTCATCGACCCGTCGTCGAGCCGGGACAGGGCGAAGGCCACGGACGGGTCCTCGTCGGTGGCGTCGTGGACCAGGACGGAGCCGGGCTCGGCGTCCGCCTCGGGCACGACGGCGAGCGAGCCGTCCGGCGCGCGCACCACGACGTGGTCGTTGCCCGCGCGCACCGGCTCGCCGTGGGCCAGGGTGAGCACCCTGGCCTCCTTCTCGTCGCGGTCCTTCAGCAGCTGGAAGGCGCCGTCGTTGAAGATCGGGCAGTTCTGGTAGATCTCGACCAGGGCGGTGCCGCGGTGCTCGGCAGCGGCCTGCAGCACGGTGGTCAGGTGCGCCCGGTCGGAGTCCATCGTGCGGGCCACGAAGCTCGCCTCGGCCCCGAGGGCGAGGGAGACCGGGTTGAACGGGTGGTCCACCGAGCCCACCGGGGTCGACTTGGTGACCGAGCCGACCTCGGAGGTGGGGGAGTACTGCCCCTTGGTGAGCCCGTAGATCTTGTTGTTGAACAGCAGGATCGTCAGGTTGACGTTGCGGCGCATCGCGTGGATCAGGTGGTTGCCGCCGATGCTGAGCGCGTCGCCGTCACCGGTGATCACCCAGACCGACAGGTCCTCCCGGCTGGTCGCCAGGCCGGTGGCGATCGCCGGGGCACGCCCGTGGATCGAGTGCATCCCGTAGGTGTCCAGGTAGTACGGGAAGCGCGAGGAGCAGCCGATGCCGGAGACGAAGACGATGTTCTCGCGCTTCAGGCCGAGGTCCGGAAGGAACCCCTGGACCGCGGCGAGCACGGCGTAGTCGCCGCACCCCGGGCACCAGCGCACCTCCTGGTCGGAGGTGAAGTCCTTCTTGGTCTGCTTCGGGGCGTCCTCGGGCAGCCGCGGCACCCCGTGCGTGCCCCCAGGTGACGGCATGCCGAGATCTGTGCCGGTCGTCATACTCACTGCACTCCTTCCAGGGTCTGCGCGATGGCCTTGTGCAGCACCTCGGCCAGGTCCGCGGCCGGGAACGGCAGGCCACGAACGGCCGTGTGGGACTGCACGTCGACCAGGAACTGCCCGCGCAGCAGCAGGGCCAGTTGACCGAGGTTCATCTCCGGGACGATCACCCGGTCGTAGGCGCGCAGCACCTCGCCGAGGTTCGCGGGGAACGGGCTGAGGTGGCGCAGGTGGGCCTGGGCGACCGGCAGGCCGGTGGCCCGGACGAGCCGGGCCGCCGCGGCGATCGGCCCGTAGGTCGAGCCCCAGCCGAGCACCAGGACCCTGGCCTCGCCCGAGGGGTCGTCGACCTCCAGGTCCGGGATGGTGTCGGCGATCCGGTCGATCTTGCCCTGCCGCAGCCGGGTCATCTTGTCGTGGTTGTCCGGGTCGTAGGAGATGTGCCCGGTGACGTCGGCCTTCTCGATGCCGCCGATGCGGTGCTCCAGGCCGGCCGTGCCCGGCACCGCCCAGGGGCGGGCCAGGGTCTCGGGGTCGCGCAGGAACGGGTGGAAGACCGGGTTGCCGTCGGCGTCGGTGTCGTTCGGCCCGGTGGCGAACTCGACGTCCAGGTGGGGCAGGTCCTCCACGCTGGGCAG
>Ga0123332_1000200_pt1 | contig 59505 bp, 48 predicted proteins | sample BioC12SIPDNA_4_FD_89958 | JGI IMG/M metagenome (GOLD analysis project Ga0123332, IMG submission 89958) | Anaerobic biogas reactor microbial communites from Washington, USA - Biogas_R2_A C12 SIP DNA | ecosystem: Engineered > Bioreactor > Anaerobic > Unclassified | place: Washington, USA... | reverse complement strand
CCGGGACACCGCGTTCTTCCAGTTTGGCAACCATATAGGCGATAAACTCTGGGCCCTGCGAAACAACCGAGAAATCCAGCGTCTCTTCGAGCCCGACCGCGATCGCCTCAATCTCACGGACCGACATGCCGCCGTATGTGAGAAAACCTTCGTTCAGCACGACGAGCTCTTTGAGTCTGTCGACGAGCTCGCTCTCTCGCATACAGATGCCGCCGCCGCGCGCAAAGCCGAGTTTTCTCGCCGAAAAGTAGATGATATCGCACAGGTCGGCGACTGCCCGCATAATCTCGCGCAGCGAGAGGTCTTTACATTCCTCATCCTTGGTCTTGAGAAAGTAGAGATTATCCTGCAGCAGCGACGCGTCCATGACGAGGTTGATGCCGTGTTTGTGGCAGATAGCTGCCGTCTCTCTCAGGTTGGCAAAGGAGAACGGCTGTCCGCCGATCAGGTTCGTCCCCGCTTCGATGCGGACAAACGCCACCCGGTCGTGCTCTTTATCGAGAAGTCTGGCCAGCGCCTGAGTATCGATATTGCCCTTGAACGGATGGTCGCTTTGGTATACAAGACCTTCCGGGCAGATGAGCTCGATGACCTCGCCGCCGCAGCGCTCAATATGCGCTTTGGTCGTCGTAAAGTGATAGTTCATCGGTACGATATCGCCTGGTTTCACAAGCAGGTCTGCGAGAATCTTTTCACACCCGCGGCCCTGATGAACCGGCAAAAAGTGATCCATGCCGAAAATGCCGTGAAGGGTTTTTTCGAGCCGGAAAAAGGACTCGCTGCCGGCATAGGCGTCATCGGCCTGCATCATCGCTGCCTGCTGGCGGTCGCTCATCGCGTTGACGCCGCTGTCGGTCAGCATGTCGAGGAAAATATCCTTGTTGTGGAGAAGATAGAGATTGCTCGATGCTTCCTTGATGCGTTCGAGCCGCTCTTCAACCGGGAGCAGAGTCAGCTGCTGGACAATGCGCACCTTGTGGCGCTCGAGCGGGATTTTTCTGCCGTCGAAAAACGAGATGGTCTCCATGTGTTATCCTTGTCCTCCTCTACGTTCCGTGATGCCTTTTGCGCATACATGCTCTGGCAATCATTGTGCCGGGAGGCGAAAGGCAACAAAAAAACGCCCTTCCCGACATTTTGTCGAGAGGACGTCTGTCAACGTGGTACCACCTCTCTTCGCTTTCAGCATGAACTGAAAGCCTTGACCGGTACGCCGACTTGTCACCGGAAAGATCAGGTGGGGCCATCCTGGCATAAGTCGGTTATACCGCTGCGCTGTCACGGGCGCACCCGTCGTCTCCTACCTCCGGTTATACGGTCTCAGGACGCTGCTCTCGGAATGTATTCACCTCACCGTCTGCTTTCTGCCTCGCACCACCCGGCATATCTCTGGAAGCGTCCGATGAAGCTACTTTTTCCCGGTCATGGCATTTACGGGCCCCACCATACCACAGGAATACAAATCTGTCCATTCTCTGGTTTTGCGCGTTTAGGGCAGAGAAAGGCCCATCCGTCAGACATGACATTAGCTTGTGCTCAGCGCACCAATACTCACATCTTGACGGCGCCGGAAGAGATGCCATGCCAGGTCATCTCCAACCATGTTCATAACGTACAGGCAGTAGTTGCTTACAGACGTGCCTGGCTGCCCGATGTAGCGGCTGCGTCATCTTCCGCCGGATCCATCAGGCACGCCCGATCCAGTACCAGGCAACCGCCCTCGGGTATATAGCGTACGGCGCCCTGCGGCATGCGGCTGATCACCTCAAGCGCGCCTGAATCCATTGCCTCCCAGATCAACTGGAAGGGCGCCTTGCCCGCCGCCCACTTTTCGACGATGAACACGCCGTGTCCGGGTAGGATAGTAAAGACCAGCCGCCGCGGATCGTCGGGGTTGTTCAGCGCCTGTGAGGTGCCCAAGGCCTGCTGGATGCCCAGCGCCTGCGCTTCCGAGCCGCACGACACCAGATAGTGGTGGTAGGCCTCCGCCAGGGGCACGTACTCGCACACCTCGGGGTCATAGGCGCCAATGCCGCGATGCCCGTGCAGCTTGCTGCGCACCACCGGCACCTCACGGCCATCCCAGGCGATGCGCGGCAGCACAGCATCGATCGCCGCCATCTCCACCGCCTCGCTGGAGGCCGGCAGGTTATAGCTGCCCTCCACCTCGCGCGTGATGGCGCCCAGCCAGTCATCGCGCACGCCGGTGATCACCGCCAGGTCATCTTCCGTGATGGAATCCTTGGTCATGGGGCGCGCGCGGCCCGTCACCGTCGCTATCAGCCCCTCGAGCTCGGGCTCATAGGTGGCATAACAGCCCTCAGAATAGTGCGCAGCGATCGAATCGCCCACCGCGGGCACCGCCACCAGATCCGCCACACGGATCATCTCGGTAAAAAATCCGCGTCCGCCCAGCTCGACGCCGGCGCGCAGCATGGCCTGGGGGGTGCTGAGGGCTTGCCACACCGTGCGCGGCACCGGGTCTCCGGCCATACGATGATCCGAGATGTCGTGGGTCGAGACGGTCGTCACCAGCCTGAGGACTGCGTCGCGCGCGACCTCGGCCAGCGTCTCGCCCTGCGAGACCGGATAAGCACCCGGCAGGTCAAAGTGGTAGATGAGCTCGGGCGTATCGTCGCCCACCGCCAGCAGCACCCGCAGGCACTTGCATTGGGCCTGTATCAGCCGCTGGAGCGCCAAGATCGGCCCGCCGCGCGTGCCCTGCTCGGTCAGCACGTGGTAGGCACTCGGCGAAAGCCCGGCAAACTCGAAATCAGCCGGGTCGAGCAGGTCGCGCGCGAGGGCACGCCTGAGCTGTATAAGCGCCGCGCGGAAATCTGCCGTATTGATGTGAAGCAGGGTATAAACCACCGGCGAGTGCGGCAGCTTCCAGATCCGGCGCACGTTAAAGAGGGCTGCCTCACGCCAGGGGACGTGTTCGCCGTAAACCGCGGTGGTGATAACGGCATCGGTGCGCTCGTCCGGCTCGCTCTGCATGCTGTGGCCCAGCACCGCGAACGCCTCGCTCAGCGCTGTAGCGGTACGGTCTATCAGCGGGGTACGAGTGCGCGGCAAATACGCCACCCGCACGCCCGTACGCAACCAGGGGTGCAGCACGGCATGCTCCATTCGGTCGAGCTCCTCAGACAGGGTACAGGCTAAAAGCTGCCTTGATCATGCCCAGGCGCGCGCGCTGGCGGAGATCGCCAAAAGCGCGCCGGTAGGCATCCAGCGGGTACACATGCGTTAACAAGGGCGCCAGATCGAGCCCGGCCGCCATCAGCCCGAGCGCGCGGGCGGTGTCGCCGAGGCCCGACCAAAAGGTGCCGCGCAGGCGCACCTCATCGAGCCACAGCGTGGTCCAATCGACCGCCGCCAATCTGCCGGCTAACCCGGCCAGCACCAACTGACCGCCGCCGCACACTGCATCCAGCGCCAGGTTGAGGCTATCGGACGACCCAACACAATCATATACCAGCTTGACCCCGCCGCGCAAAAGAGCCTGTTCCAGCACGGGGCGCACAAACTCACCGCCCGTCACGGCGGACACTGCCTTCAGCACCTCAGCGGGGTTATCGCGCAGGACCTCGTCGGCCCCCAGCGCGGCGGCCATGCGCGCCTGGTAAGGGTGCCGCGCGCTTATCAGCACCCGGCCAGCGCCGGCTGCCTTGAGCGCCGTCACCAGGCACAGGCCTACCGTGCCGGCCCCGATGATCAGCGCCGTCTGACCGGAGGCCTCTGCCGGCTCGCCCACGGCGTGCAGCGCCACCGCCAGCGGTTCGGCCAGCAGGGCGCTCTCGAAGGAGACGTTATCGGGGATGCGCACCACCTGGCTGCGATGCGCCACAAAATACTCGCCCCAGCTGCCGCCCACATCGCGGCAGTTGCCGATGCCGATGCCCGCCGAAACCGTTCCGCGCGTAAAGTTGCGGCACAGGGCATGGTCGCCGCGCGCACATTCCGGACAGGGCGGATCAATCCCGCGCGGCTCACAGCCCAGCACCGGATCCGCCACCACCCGCTCGCCTGCCGAAAACCCGCTTTCGTGCCCGGCCTCGGCGATGATGCCAGCATTCTCGTGGCCCACCACAAAGGGCAGCGAGCTGAGCGCCGAAAGGCGCGGGCTGGCCTCCAGCCGGACGGTGTCCAGGTCCGAACCGCAGATTCCGCCGTAACGCACCCTGATCCGAACCCACTCGGGGTTGGGCAGCGGCGGGGCGGCGATGTGCACCAGCCGCAGGGGCGCCAGGGCGCCGCTGTAGGCCGCGGGAGTAACCCGGCCCAGCAGCGTGGTGGCGCCGTAACGCGCCAGATTGCCGGAAAACTGCAATGCACGCATCAGGTTTGTTCCTCGTTATCTGTTATAACACCGCCGAGGGGCTCGAGGGCCGCGATCAGCTCATCCAACCAGGCCGCTCACACGCGCGGATGTGCGCCGGCGGCGCGCTCCAGCGTTGCAAGCAGTTTCTGGCGGGTGACGGGCATGGCACTCATGCAGCTTGACGATTATACACGAGTGTCTATAGTATAGGCGTCTTTTTTAAGCTCGCCTATTGGGAGAATCCTTTGTCCACGGAACGTCACTGACATGTTTGCCTCGCTGGGAGTCTGGCTCCTAATCTTTGCCGCACTGTTGATGGTCGCCGCGGCCATCCTTGCGCGGCGTTTTCGCGCCCAGCCCGGCATCCAGGCGCTCAACACCCTGCTGTGGGTGGTGGCGGTCCATTCTGTGCTCATCGTTGCCTCCCTGGGCGCCACAACCTTTCAAACCCGCCTCTTTTGGGACCAGCTGACCGCCATCCCGGCCTCGCTGATCGGCCCGCTGGTCTTTATAATGGTCTATAGCTATACTGAGCCGGAACGCCCGCTGCGCAGCCACCACATCCTGCTGCTGATGATTGTGCCGGTCATGACGGTGATCCTGGCGCTCACCAGCAACTATCACCAGCTGTTTACTTATGACTGCGGCTTACAAGTGTTAGGGTCGACCTCACGGCTGCACTGCCGCATCGGCGCGTGGTTTTGGGTCCACTATGTCTATACGGTGTTGATGGTGAGCATACCCACCGGCTATCTGCTGATCAAGCAGCGCCGCGACATTTCGCGGATCAACAAGGTGGTACTGGTGATCGGCGTGATGCTCACTATCGCTGTCGCGACGGCAGACTACCATCAATTTTGGGCCAGCCGCGAGCTTAACTATACCCCGCTGTTGATGGCGCTGGTGCTGCTTTTGTTCATGTGGATTACCCTGCGCGACCAGATGGTGGCCTACTACCCGCTCAGCCGCGGCGGCATCCTCGAATCACTCGACCAGATCATCTTTATTACAAACCGGCACGGCCTGATTACCTACTTTAACCAGTTGGCCGGCAGCACGCTGGGGCTATCAGCCAAGAGCCTGGGGCTGCCGGCCGTCCAGCTTGACGACCAATGGTCGCGCCTGGTGGTGATGTATTCCGACCGTGAAGTCTACCAGGAAGAGGTCAGCGTAGAGGTAGGCGGGCGCGAGCACATCTATGAGCTCTCGCTGCTGCTGCGCTACAACGCCCTGAGCCGCTACACCGGCAAAGTGTACATCCTGCGCGACATCACCGAGCACAAGCGCCTCGAATCCGCCTTGAGGCGCTCGCGTCAGTTGCTGTTGGAAGCGCAGTCGGTGGCGCGCCTCGCCAGTTTTCACTGGGATGTGCGCTCTAACGAACTGACGTGGTCAGACGGCATCTACTCCATCCTGGAGCTCGACAAAGCCGAGTTCAGCGGCAACATACTCTCCTATATGCGCTCCCTAGTACACCCCGACGACGAAGCTGCCACTGAAGCCGCTCTTGCCAAGCTGCGCACAACGGGCGCGCCCCTTGAGCTGACCAATCGCATCGTCCTGCCGGATGGTACGCAGCGGCGCTTCTATGCTAAAAGCCGTGGCGTGCTGTTCAATTCCGGCGGCACGCCGCAGTCCGACGAGGGCATCGTCCAGGATATCACCCAGCAAAGTGAGATCGAGTCGGCCCTGCTCGAAAGCGAAGCCAAGTTCCGCTCGCTCTTTGAGCACTCGCTGTTAGGCATCGCCCTCGTCACCGACGAGGGCCGCTTTGTGGATGTCAACCCAGCCTTTGCGCGCATTGTCGGCTGGAGCAAGCGCGAGCTGAGCATCATGCACGTGAGCGAGATCAATCCAAAAGAATGGCGCCAGGAAGGCGAGAGCATGCCAGACTGGATGGGCAAACTTGGCCATACTATTGAGACCACCCTGGTTCACCGCAGCCGCGAGCAGGTACCGATCGAACTGACCACCTCGCGCCTGCCGGGCGATGAGCGCTTGATCGTGGCGATGGTGCAGGATATTTCGGAACGCAAGTGGCTGGAGCAGACCGAGCACGAGAGCGAAGAGCGCTACCGCTCGCTGGTGCTTTACTCGCCGGATGCCATCCTGGTCTACCAGGACAATGTCGTGACGATGGCCAACTATGCCAGTGCTGATCTGTTTGGAGCATCCTCGCCCGAAGAACTGGTCGGCAAATCGATCTTTGGGCTGATCCACGGCGACTATCACGAGCTGACGCGCGACCGCCTGCACCGCCTGCGCGAATCCAATGTGCCGTTGCCGCCCGTCCGCCAGCGTATCGTGCGTCTGGATGACGGCGAGGTCGATACAGAGCTTTCGGCGGCGCCCTTTAGCCTAGATGGAAAATTCGCCGTGCACATCATCATTCGCGACATCACCGAGCGCCTCAAGACCGAGAGCGCCCTGCGCGAATCCGAAGAGCGCTACCGGTCGCTGCTGCAGGTGATGCCGGTGACTCTGGCGGTGGTGGTGGATAGCCGTGTAGCATATGTTAACCCGACCGGCCTGCGGCTGATGGGAGCCAAGAGTGAGCGCGAGGTCCTGGGGCAAAGCGTCGAATCCTTCATCGACCCGGCCGATCTCGATGATTTCCGCCAGCTCATGCGGGAAAACGCCACCTATGCCGATCACGACTTCCCCATGGAGACGCGTCTTCGGCGCATGGATGGCTCAATGCTGGACGTGCAGACGATCAGCTCGCAGATCACCTATGAGGGTCGCCCGGGTGTGCAATACATCATCACGGATATCTCGCGCCGCAAGCAGGCCGAGGAGCAGCTCTTGCGCCACCTTGACCGCGAGCGTACCATTGTGTCGCTGGGGCGCGAACTGGCCACCACCCTGGACCTGCAGCGCGTCTACCGCATCGTGGGTTCGCGCATCGACCAGCTGATTGATGCCCCCAACGTGGCGATCGAGCTGTTTGATCCCACCCGCAACGTACTCACGATCGCCTATATCATTACCGAAGGCGAAGAAATTCCTGTGGATAACCTTCCCGAGCTGCCCTATGAGCCCGATGACCCTTCCAACGGCCGCTCTCAGGCGATCCTCAAGCGCGTGCCGGTGGTCGTCAATGACCTGGCAGCCCGCATCGAAGCCGGCACCACCACCCTGGTGGGCTCCGGGCACGACCCGCGCTGCGCCATTTACATCCCCATGATCGCCGAGGGGCGCGTAATCGGGCTGATCGACCTGCAATCCTACCGCGAGAACGCCTATTCGGCCACCGACGACGTCTGGCTGGAGAGCGTCGCCAACCTGATCGGGCTGGCGATCCAGCAGGCCAGGCTATCGGCCGAAGCCCAGCGCACCGCTGTGGCCGAGGAGCGCAACCGCCTGGCCGGCGAACTGCACGACGCCGTCAGCCAGACACTGTTTGCCAGCAACCTGGCGGCCGAATCGCTGACGCGCGTCGCCGCTAAAAACCCCGAACGCATCGGCCCAAGTGTTGCCAGGCTGCAGCAGCTCAACCGCGGCGCGCTGGCCGAGATGCGCACCCTGCTGATGGAGCTGCGCCCGGCGACCTTGCTCAACACCAATTTAAAGGTGCTCCTGAACCAGCTGGGCACGGCGATCGCCTCGCGCATTAACGCCGAGATAACGATGGATCTCGACGATGTGCCGCTCCTGCCGCCGGATGTGCAGGTGGCGATGTACCGCGCCGTGCAGGAGGCGCTCAACAACGTCGTGAAGCATTCGGGAGCCGAACACATCCGCATCGACCTGCACCAGACTGACGGCGGGGTGTGCGTGAGCGTGCAGGACGACGGCGTCGGCTTTGACCCGACCGCCATTTCTCCCGAACATCAGGGACTTTCTATCATGCATGAACGCGCCGAAAAGCTCTCGATTGAACTCGAGACCGAGTCGACCCCCGGGCAGGGCACGATGGTCAGGGCGTGGTGGAAGCTGCCCGAGAATAGCCCGGAGGCCAGTTAATGCCTGACGTGCGCGTGTTGATTGTGGACGACCATGCCATGGTGCGCTCTGGGTTGCGTATGGGCCTGGAGGGCGAAGAGGGTATCGAGATCGTCGGCGAGGCCGCCAACGGCACCCAGGCGATCACGCACTGTGAACAGCTGAACCCCGATGTGGTGCTGATGGACCTGCGTATGCCGCAGATGAACGGGGTGGAAGCCACGCGTGCCATCCATGAGCGCTGGCCAGATATACGCATCGTGATCCTCACCAGCTTTACCGAGCCCGATATGGTGCAGGAGGCCATGCACGCCGGCGCGGTCGGCTTTTTGCTCAAGGATTCGTCGCTCGACGAGCTGTGCACCTCGATCAGCGCCGCCGCCGAGGGGCGCTCGACTATCTCGGCCGACACCCTGCGCATCTTGGTGGACACAACCGCCGGGTCGCTGGAGAGCATCCTGGGCCTCACCGAGCTGGAGCGCAGCGCGCTCGAATCCCTCTTTCAGGGCAACCGCGGCGAAGTAGTGGCCGAAAGCCTCGGCATGCAGTCGAGCGAACTCGACGACCTGGTCACCAACATACTGGCCAAGCTCTCGGCCTCGCGCAACAACAACCACTGACTCAGGGGCAAGTCCACAGGCCCACGCAGGCCGCGCGCGCGTCATCCTGCGCCACCGCCAGCTGGGCAGCATAGTCTTCCTCGACATCCGCGCCGGTTACCTCGGCCAGGCCCTGGCGCACCAGCTCGAGCCCCACATCGATACCGCCGGCCGAAAGGCGCCCCACCAGCTCACCCTCTGTGCCCAGTTCACCGGTAGGATCCACCAGCAAGGGGCTGCCCTGCCCCAACAGCGTGGTGAGCGCTTCTGCCTGAGCTGCCAGGGCAGCGCGGCGCTCGTCGGGGTCATCCCTGGCGGGCACCACAATGCCGGCCAGCTGCAGGGTTCTGGCAGCGCCCTCTACCTCGAGCTCGATGCGCACCGCGCTGTCTATCCCCGTCAGGCGCGCGGGATAGCTGCCGGCGGGCAATTCTACGGCGGGGGCGGGCTCCTCGGCAGGCGACTCAGTAGTGGGCGGTTCGGGTTCGGCAGCAGGCGGCTCGGGGGTGGGCGGTTCCGCGGTGGGCGGTTCAGTCGTCGCGCTGGGCTGCGGCTGGGTTATGCCGGCTATGGTACGAGCCGGCGTAGCGCTGGGGGCGGATGTGTGCATGGCGCTCTCGCGCACCGCCACCAGGGCTGTTGCGACAGGGCGCGCGGCCGGCGCCGTCACCCGGCTATAGACACGCGAGCCCACCCAGACCGCGCCGGCCACAATCGCGCCAGCCCACAACGTCAAGCCCGCTACCAGCACCCATATGGGCAGACGCAGGGCACGCCGACGCGACGGCTCGATCGGCGGCAGCGGATCCAGCCACACCTCGGTGCCGTCGTCCTGCGGCGCATTTGACGCCTTGAACTGCTTGAGCAGTCGCTTGATCAAAATCACAATCCTGCGAACTTGATAACTTATTATAGGCAGCCCGGCATGTCGATCAAAAGGTTTGCCCGGTTCCCGGCAAATGGGCATAATGGCGCCCAGTAACCCTCTTATTGGCAAAGGAGATCAGCAGATGGCGTCGGAAAGGCTCAAGCGCTTTAATTATGCCATAGGCATGTTTGGCACCTCGATCCCCATCAACATGCTCAAGACCTATGCTGCCGCCTATTACGTGCTGGGGCTGGGGCTCACCACCCCCCAGCTGGCGCTGGTGCTCTCGGTGTACACCTTTATCGACGCGCTCGATAACCCCATCTACGGCTACCTTTCGGACCGCACGCGCACGCGCTGGGGACGCCGCCGGCCGTGGCTGGTGATCGGCACCCCGCTGCTGGTGCTGGGGCTGATCGCGTTTTTCTCGGCGCCGGCAGGCCTGAGCGGCAACAGCCTGCTGGGCTATGCCATGCTCTTTTACATCCTCACCGGCACGATCGATTCGTTGATCAACGCCAACTATGGTGCGCTCTTCCCCGAGCTGTTCCCCGATGAACATTCGCGCGCCGTCACCAACGCCATGCGCCAGGCCTTTCAGCTGGTGGCGATGATCATCGCCATCGCACTGACTCCGATGGTGACCGAACGGCTGGGCTATTCGCTCACCGCTGTTATTTACGGCATCCTGGGCGGCGCGGTGATCCTGTATATGACGTTTACCTCGCGCGAAGAGACCGACCAGGCCGCCCTCGAGGACCTGCCGCGTCTGTGGGATTCAGTGCGTTCTTTGGTGACCAACCGCAAATTTTGGGTGGCGGGCTTTGCCAACGCCTTTTACAGCGCCGCCATGTCGCTGGTGATGGCGTCTACTACATTTTATGTCAAGTATTCTCTGGGGCTATCCCCCGGGCAGACTACCATGCTGCTGGGAGCCGTGCTGATCGTGGGAATCGTGGGAGTGCCGCTGTGGGCACGCCTGATCCGCTCGTTCGGCACCATGCGGGTATGGCGCGCCGCTCTGGTGACCCTGGCACTGGCTTTTATCCCCCTGTACTTTGCGACCAACCTGGTGCAGGCCGTCATCGCCAGCGTCGCAGTGGGGCTGGGCTTTGCCGGCGTGATCTCGACCATGGACCTGGTGCAGGCCAAGATCATGGACGAGGATACCGCGCGCTACAACGTGCGCCGCGAGGGGATTATTTCGAGCGCCCTGGGATTCATGAACCGCCTGAACGGGCTCTTTACCGCCGGCGCCTTTTGGCTGGTGTTTGTGCTGTTTGGTTTTCAGTCGGGCGATGTGCCCGGCCCTAACCCGGCTCTGGCTTCCAGGTTCCTGATCGCGGTAGTTCCCTGCACGCTGATGGTGATCAGTTTTGGGTTTTCGTTCTTTATCGACTTTCGCGAGCCGTCCGCCGAGCTCGAGTTAGTCAGTTCAGACGCACTCAGCAAGGAGTAAAGCATGGCACTTGTACAGATCGCCCATTCCGCCCGCTCGGTAGGCGTCAACCAGCCGCTGTGGCTGATCGTGCCCGACCCGGCAGAGCTGGCCGAACGCCCGCTGAGCGAGCGGCCGGTGCTCTATCTGTTGCATGGCCTCAGCGACGACGCCTCCGCCTGGGCGCGCTATACCTCTATCGAGATGGTGGCGCGCCAGTACGGCCTGGTAGTGGTGATGCCCACCGCCGGGCGCAGCTTTTATGCCGATATGCGCAACGGCCAGGCCTATTTCACTTATGTAACCGAGGAGCTGCCGCGCTACCTGACAGAGCTCTTTAACCTGCGCCCGCCGCGCGAGCGCACCCTGGTGGCCGGCAACTCGATGGGCGGCTATGGCGCGCTAAAATGCGGCCTGCTGCAGCCGGAGCGTTACGGCGCCGTCTGCAGCCTCTCGGGGGTCACCTCGCTGCAGCTGCTCGAATCCGCCACGCCCAAGTGCCGCGCAGAGTTCGAACTGGTCTTTGGCGACCTGGGCGCTCTGACCGGCTCACAGCACGACCCGGCGGTGTGGCTGGCCGATGCCGCCGCCACCCCCGGGCGTATCCCGCGCCTGCACGCGTGTTGCGGCACCGAAGATGAGCTGATCGGCCTCAACCGCCAGTTCGCCGCACAGTGCCGGGCACTGGGCGTGCCCCTGCAATACGACGAAGAGCCCGGCGCGCACAACTGGTTTTACTGGGATGTGGCCATCCGCCGCTTTCTGGCGTGTGAGTTGGGCGGTGCAGCATGAACGAACTCGACCTGACGCTGGAGATAACCCACGAGCAGGAAGGCCAGTACCTGACGCTGCCCTTCCAGCTGCCCGAGGGCACCGAACGGCTGGAGCTCTCGATCCGTTATGAGGGCCGTGTAGAGCAGGCCCTCGAGGGCGGCATGCAGGGTTCGCGCGATGTGACGGTGATCGATACCGGCCTGATCGACCCCAGGGGTATGCAGGTGGGCTACTCGGGCTCCATCCGCAACGAGATCTACCTGAGCGCCACAGAGGCCACCCCCGGCTACCAGGCGCGCACCCTTATCCCGGGCGAGTGGCGTATCCTGGCGGGGCTGTACCGCGTCGCGCCGGAGGGCGCCACGGTGCACTACCACCTGCGCTTTGTGAGCAAGCACCTGCGCCTGCTGCTCGGCGACCTACACACCCATTCCTATAATTCGGACGGCGTGCTCTCGCCCGAGGAGCTGGCGCGCCATGCCCGCCGGCACGGGCTGGATTTTGTCGCCCTTACCGACCACAACCAGTTCTCGACGGCCGCCACCCTGCCGAGCGAGCCCGGCCTGAGCATGATCGCCGGCACCGAATGGACCACCTATCAGGGGCATGCCAACTTTTTGGGGGTCGATGAGCCCTTTACCGGGTCGTTCTTTGCGGATGACCTCGCGGGCGTGCAGGCCATCTTTCAGCAGGCGCACGAGAACGGCGCGCTGATCACCCTCAACCACCCCCTGGAAGAGCCCTGGGCCCTGCACGTGCCGATGGAAGCCCTGGTTTGGGATTGCCTGGAGGTCTGGAACGGGCCGATGCGCTCCGCCAACCTGCGCACTCTGGAGCTGTGGCATTCGATGCTGGCCGCCGGGCAGCGCGTGGTGATGTGTTCCGGCAGCGACTATCATCGCGACTCCCCCTTTGAGATGCTGGGCGGGCCGACGTTGTGCGTTTACAGCGCCTCGCCCGACCCGGCCGATATCCTGGCCGGGGTGCGTGCCGGGCTCAGCTATGCCGTCTTTGGGCCGCACGGCCCGCGCCTGACGCTCGCCGTCGGCGAGCTCCTGCCCGGGCAGACAGCCGGCTGGCGCGATCACCGTACGCTGCACGTGGCGCTCGAAGGCCTGGCAGCGGACGACCGCATCCGCGCCCTGAGCGGCAGCGGCGAGCTGCTGTGCGTCGAGGCCGCCTCGGATGGCTGCTGGCAGGGCGATGTGCCGGTGCCCGAGCCCGATTTCGTGCGCATCCAGGTCGACCGGTGCTTTGCACCGGGCTTGCCGCACCTCCCTGCCCTGCTTTCCAACGCGGTCTGGCTCGAGGGCTAGACGTTCATCCCGGCATGCAAAAGTCGAGCCGGTTACGGCGCATGCTGCCTCCCGGCAGGTGCCGTAACCGGCGTGGCCAGCACCAGGCCCAATCCGGCTGCAGCGCGAGACGGAGGTGGACGAGTACCGCGAGGGCTGACGGCTGATGCCTATCGCGTTTCAGAATCAGTCACAACGGAATTCAAGACCGGCAGAAAATCGTTTTCCCGTGAAAACCCCGTATTCACGCAGTCCTGCATATCGCCAGGGCATCGTTCCATTACGCCCGGTATCCATGCATCCGAAGAGGATTCCCATTGCACAAGATCAAAATGGCACGAATCAAGAAACGCAGATATCTTTGCGGTTGGATATGTGATGTTCAGTTAATGTTCTCGCTCTAAAACCGCCTCTACGACAACCCTGACGCCGGCTTCCAAGCCTCTGCAGATATCTTGCAGAGGCAGCGCCGGATCGTCTTTTCCCACGACCTGTTCTTCACAGTACGGCAGGTGGATAAATCCCGTAAGGAACGGCATCTGTGCCATGTTTGCTTCATGCAGCAGACGATACATGACGTGGTTGCACACATATGTCCCGGCCGAGTTCGAAATCTGAACGGGCACACCAACTTGATCGATTGCCTCGATTATTTTGCGGACAGGCAGCGTTGTAAAGTATGCCTCCCTTGCGCCTTTTACGATTGGCCTATCAACGGGCAGCTGTCCGTTGTTGTCCGGCATCCTTGCGTCATCTACATTAATCGCGACGCGCTCGGGGGTGATGTACTTACGTCCTCCTGCCTCCCCGACCACTATCACGGCACGCGGTTTTGCTCTTCTTGTGAATTCCAGGATAGTATCCGCGCTTTTCCCGAACACTGTCGGAATCTCCATCTTGCATATTTCGACACCATCAATCTTGTCCGGCAGCCGCTTTACGGCTTTCCATGACACATTGATCGTCTGTCCACCAAAGGGCGTAAACCCAGTCACCAGGATCTTCATTGCATTTTCTCCCACAACATTCTTATGGAATACTCGTTTATTATACTGCATCAACTCTGCTGAAATAGAGGAATATTTTTGCCTTGTTCGCTTACCTGTCTGGAGACCTCGCTGTCTATACCCCGCGAGAAGCTGGGGTTCCACACGCCTCGCTCATTTATGCTATCAGGCCAATAGCCAAATGTCTGTTCAATTAAGTTCATGCTCATACGCTTGAATAATCGCTTCCGCTGTTGGTAAAATCGGTCTATGGCCAAACGCATTGTGGATTATTACGACGCTGCCTATGCCGCCGAGCTGGCCGGCCGGCTCGGGGCACTGACAGGCTTTGACCGAGACGTGTTTATGCGTCTGACGCAGGCGCGCTTGGGCACCGAGACGCTCTTTGCACGGCTCGACCTCTACGCCGAGGCGCTCGATGCGAGCCTCCCGGGGGATGTGGCCGCGCATCTGCGCGCGCTGGCGGCGCTGTTGGGTCCGCCGCGCGAGACGGAGGCGGGCGAGTACCGCGAGGGCTGGCGGCTGATGCCTATCGCGCGCTATGTTGAGCGCTACGGCCCGGCGGATTACGCCAGTTCGGTGGCGTTTATCTATGAGATGACCCAGCGCCACACGGGCGAGTTTGCCATCCGCCCGTTTCTGATCGCCGAGCCGCGCCGCACGATGGAGACCCTGACGTGCTGGAGCCGCGATGCCAACGTGCACGTGCGCCGGCTGGCCAGCGAGGGGATGCGCCCCAACCTGCCGTGGGGGCGCCGCACGCTGGCCGCGCTCTCCGAGCCGGCGTTCTACCGCGGGATCCTGGATACCCTGCGCGACGACCCGTCTCGCTATGTGACGCGCTCGGTGGCCAACAACCTCAACGACCTGTACCGCCACCAGCCATCCTGGGCGGATGCGATCATCGCCGATTGGCTGGCGGCGAGCCCGAGCGCCGAAACACGCTGGCTGATCCGCCATGCGCGCCGCAACCAGCCCCCCCGCCTGCCATAACTGGTTACAAGCCGCGGATGATCGGGTCGCTCTCGGGCTTGTCCTCATCGCCGCCCACCGGCTGGTGGGTAAAGAAGCGGGGTTTGCCCCAGCGGTAGATCACGATCGACGCCACCAGGGTGAGCATCCCCAGCAAATAGGCGCCCAGCACGTCGCTCATCCAGTGCTGACCCAGCCAGATGCGCGAAAAGCCCACCAGGGCAATCAACAGGACCAGCGCCACCAGCGCCGCGGTGCGCTTACGCGAGGGCTTGATCAGGCTATAGAGCAGGTAAAAGACAAAGCCGAAAAAGCCGACAAAGTACATCACGTGGCCGCTCGGGAAGCTGAAATCCTCGAGATGCCAGAAGACCTCGACCAGATCGGCGGTCGGGCGCGGGCGGTCGATGAGGTTTTTGGCCACAAAGTTGACGGTCATGGTCAGCGCACCGGCGATGCCGGCCGAGACAGCTTCCCAGTACCAGCCCAGGATAAAGATGATAAAGATGACCAGCCCCGAGATGATCGCATTCTGCGGGGTAAAGCCGATCCAGCTGACAAAGTGCATCAGCCAGCCCCAGGGCTCCCAGGTAAAGCTCTGCAGGGCGCGGGAAAAGGCGACGTCAATATCCCAGGTCGGGAACCGCTTCACCAGAGCGGTGAGCACACCAAAGGCGCCGATCGTAATGATCAACCCGACCAGGAACAATCTGCTGCGCAGCAGCCGGATTGCCGGTTGCTCTTTTTCGGCGCGGGCGGCTTTGCGGGCGCTCTCGGTGAATTGCGCTGCCTGGTTTCCTTCTTTCATAACAATCCTTTACTGTAAAACCTCTTCTGCTTTAGGTACGGTATGAGCTGTGCGGCCTTCTCCGCTCGGTCGACCGCTCTGCTCGCCCTACACCCTCATCCATGATCGGCGCGGGCGGTTCTTAGACGACGCACTTGCACCACCAGGCTGCGCGAGCCCGAGACGGGCCTACTGGCGATCGTCTCCGACATCGTTTCCGTCCTGATGCGGCTCTCGTCGTCGAGTGTAGTATGAACTTGGGGATACGCGCTATTATAATCCCTGGCGGTGATCTCGACCAAGACGTCATCGCGCATGTGCATCCGGCTGACGATCCTGCAGGCCGCCTGGTTGGCATCACGCTTTGCCAGCGATGGGAATCTTGCCGGCACACGCCGCTTTGCGGCTGCATAAACCCGGATTGTGCGCCGTTCTACCGCTAATTGCCGAACTGTGTTATTTTATCCATAAAAATCGACCGCATCCTGGAGGAACCTGCCATGTCCTGCAGCCACGATGGTCCGCGTTCGCCCCGCTTTCGCACCCTGTCCCTGCCAGCGGAATATACCTGGGAGCGCGTCGCGGAGCACCCAGCCCTGCCGGGTTCCATGCGCGCTGCTCTGGATGACGCCCTGCGCGGCGAGAATACTGCCTGGGGCATCCCCTTTGAGGCTGACCACCCGCTGGCCGTCGCCGACGGCGAACTGCTCGCCGTGACGCTCCCTGCCGCCACCGCGCGCTGGGTGGTGTTCATGCACACCCTCAGCCTGTGGCAGGAGCCGGAGCGGGGGCCCGAGTACCTGCCCGGCTACCGGCATGGCATGGGCGGCCTGGACCAGCCGGCCGGCAGTTACAGCCTGATATATGCCGACGGCACGCGCGCCACGCTCGAACTGCGGCGGCGCCACCAGATCGGTGCGCACAACCGCTCCTGGGGCGAGAGCTGCTTTCAGGCCGTGGCGGCCCACAAACCCATGACCCTGCCGGCTGCTCAGGAGCAAAAAGGGGCTGACTGGGGCTGGTCGCAGACTCGTGTCGAACAGCCCGACATCCGCCCCTGGACCAACTGGCTCTACGCCTGGGAGAACCCGCACCCCGAGCGCGCCATTGTGAGGCTCGAACTGTGCGCCGCCCCCGCCACCATGCTGGTGCTCTCGGGCATAGCGGCGGGCGATGTGACCGAGCACCCCCTGCGCTGGGGCACGCGCCGCAAAGCGCTGCTGACCTTGCCCGAGGGCGTCAAGCTCGACCGGCACATTGACAAAGACGGGCTGCTCGAACAGATCCAGCTCGATTTGGGACAGGTGATCTCGGCCGTGCCCCGCCTGTACTATCCTAAAGATTGGGAGGCTTCGAGCGCCAACCAGCAGGCCAAAGCAGCGGCTAACCAGGCGGTGGTGGAATACACCGCCCATCCCGAGGCGCACTTTCACCTCTGGAACGGCGCGCTGGTGAGCGCGGCGTCGCTGGAGGGCGACGAGGCGGGCGAGGCACTCGCGCCGATAACGCGCACCAGCCAACGGGTGCGCATCCTCGTGACGGAAAAGGGCTCGGCAAAGCCCGTGAGCGTCAGGCTGCACGTGCACGGCGAGGCCGGCGAGTATCTGGCGCCCTACGACCGCCACAGGTTGCTCAACGACGCCTGGTTCGAGGATTACGCCCCCGAGTGGCGCAACCTGGGCATGAACACCGCCACCTATATCGACGGCGAGACAGATATCGAGCTGCCGCTGGGGCGGGTATACCTCGAGATCTCCAAGGGATTTGAGATCCGCCCGCTGCGCATCACGCGCGAGATCACCCCCGAGACGCGCGAGCTGCACATCACGCTCGAGCGGGTGCTGGATTGGCGCGCGCGCGGCTGGGTGACGGCCGATACGCACGTGCACTTTTTATCGCCCATGACCGCCATGCTGGAAGGCGCGGCCGAGGGGGTCAATGTCGTCAATCTGCTGTCCAGCCAGTGGGGCGAGCTGATGACCAATGCTGGTGATTTCGACGGCAAAAACACCTGGGGTTCGCGCGAGGCGGGCGGCGATGGCGAGTGGCTGGTGCGGGTCGGCAGCGAGAACCGCCAGCATGTGCTCGGGCACATCTCGCTGCTGGGCTATAACGGCCGGCCGATCGTGCCTTGGACGCGCGGCGGCCCGGATGAATCCGCCCTCGGCGACCCGGTGGACGTGCTGCTGAGCGAGTGGGCAGCGCAGTGCCGCGCTCAGGGCGGCCTAGTGGTGCTGCCACACTTTCCTAACCCGCGGGCCGAGCACGCCGCCGCGATCGTCGAAGGGCAGGTGGATGCGATCGAGATGACCTCGTGGGCCGACAGTTACTTTGGCCTGAACCCCTATTCGCTCACCGACTGGTACCGCTATCTCAACTGCGACATGCTGCTGCCGGCTGTGGGCGGCACCGACAAGATGGCTGCCACCACCGCGGTGGGCACCGTGCGCACCTATGCGCGCCTCGCACCCGGGCAGCTCCTGAGTTATGAGGCCTGGATGAACGCCGTGCGGCGCGCCGAGACCTTTGTGAGCTACGGCCCGCTGCTCGAGTTCAGCGTCTCCGGCACACCGATGGGCAGCCGCCTGGTGTTGCCGTACGGAGGCGGACACCTTGAGGTGCACTGGGAGGCGCGCAGCGTCACCCACCCGATGACCAGAGCTGAGCTCATCGTCAACGGCGAGATCCGCGAGAGCGTGGCAATCGACCCGTGGCAGGCCTCGGGCAGCTGGAGCTGGCACGTGCCCGCCAGTGCCTGGTGCGCCCTGCTGCTGCGCGCGCAGCCAACCGGCAGGCCCGAGATCATCGCGGCGCACTCGTCGCCGGTGATGGCCATGGTTGAGGGCAGCGACCTCGTGAGCGCGGCGGATCTGGCATCCATCCTGGCGCAGATCGAGGGGGCGCTTGCCTACCTCGACACGGTCGGCACGCGCGCCGAAGACCACCGTTACCGCCAGATGCGTCTGGCGCTGGAGGGCAGCGCGCGCAAGCTGCACAACAGGCTGCATCAGGCAGGGTGGTATCACGAGCACCCCACCACGCCCGACCACGGTGGACATCAGGGTTAGGGATTGCGTTTGGCGGCGATCTCGTAAAGCAGGACGCCGGCCGCGACTGCCAGGTTCAGACTAGTGGAGCGGCCGCGCATCGGCAAGCGCACCAGCACATCGCAGGCCTCGCGCTGAGCGGGGGTAAGCCCCTCGCGTTCCGAGCCCAGGAGCAGGATGGTGCGTTCTGGATAAGTGAGCACCTCGGCGGTATCCGCCGCGCCGCGCGCAGAGCTGCCCACCAGCCAATACCCATGCGCGCCCCCCCAGGCGTAGAATGCCTCCCACGATGTGCGCACCACCGGCACGAAAAAGAGCGCTCCCATGCTGGCGCGCACCGCGGCCGGCTGGGAGGGGTCGGCTGTATCGCCCAGCAGCACCAGGGCATGGGCGCCGGCGGCGTCGATGCTGCGCAGGATCGTGCCGATGTTGCCCGGATCCTGGGCGCGGTCGATAGCCGCCAGGAAGGGCTGCGCCGCCGGCTCGAGCGCCTCCAGCGCCGTGGGCTGCCAGTGCACGGCCGCCACGATCCCCTGGGGGTGTTCGCGGCCGGCCAGTTGGGCGAGCAGCCTGGGGTCGAGCTCGAGCACCTCGGCGCCGCGCGCGCGGGCAGTCTCCACCAGAGAGCGGCCATAGGAGCTATCCAGGAGCGCCGGGCTCCAGGCAAGCATCTGCACCGGCCAAGCTGAGGCCAGCACTTCCCCCACCGGATGGATGCCCTCCACCAGCACGAGCCCTTGACGGGCGCGCGCGTCGGCTTTAAGCAGATCCCTCAGGACGCGAAAGCGCGGGTTGGCGGATGAAGTCAGCATGGAGCAAGTCTAGCCGCGCGCACCATAGTCGTCAACAAAAATGGGGGAGGCTGACGGCCTCCCCCACAGCGGATGCACAGTCTAGATAACCGGCTCGCAGGTCCAGCGGGTCAGGTCCCAGGAGCCAGCATCCGAGTACTGCTTGGCCGACTCACGGATTACCTCAGGGACAGCCTCGTCGGCCGCCGCGCGGATGTTGCTCAGGAAGTTATCCTGGCTCTGCTCCTCGAGCAGGTAGAGCTGCAGTTCGCGGCGGTAGGTATCCGGGTATTTACTGCCGACCGAACCGAACCAGTAGAGCGGAACCGGCCAGCCGTTGGTGGAATCCGCAATGCGCGATTCGCCCACAAAGAGGTTCTCCACCTCGGGCAGGCTCTTGGCCTGCTTGTTGGAGGGGATAAAGCTGGGCACCTCGTTGACCACCATGGCATTGTTTTCCGGGGTGGTGATGTACATCAGCCAGTCGATGCACTCGTCGGTGTTGCCACGCCTGAGCGTATCCGGGTGCACGCCCATGTTGTGGGCACCATAGCCGCCCACACCCCACGGCAGGATCTGCGGGTCGGGCGCGTAGGAACTTGTGACCTTGTCCATCGGCGGCATCCAGATCGAGGTAAACTCGAACTGGCGCGTGGTATCCTGCAGGATCGTGCCGACCGCCCAGGAGCCATCCCACAGCATCGCCAAACGGTTGGTCAAAAAGTACTCCATGTGGGTCCACATCTGGTCGCTATCGGCGAATCCAGGCGGAAAGTATAGTGAAAAATCTTTGATAATGCGAAAGACCTCTTTGGTGTGCTCATCGCTAAAGGCATCCCACTTATCGCAGACGTACTTCATAATGAACTCTTCCTGCGAGACCTGCTTTTCCTGGCTACGCATGGGGACAGTGTCGTGATAGTTGAGCACATCGAAATCGGGCGTTAGCGACCAAAAGATCTGCGGCATCAATACGGCTTCCAGCCAAAAGTTGACAATGTAGCCGCCCAAACTAAAGGCGAAATAGCCCGCATCCTTGAACTTTTTACACCACTCGAACAGGGTAGACCAGTCCTTGGGCGAGCCCAGCATCGGGTCTATCTCGGTCTTCAGGTCGATACCGACCTCTTTGAACATGTCGACGTTGCAATAGACGCCGGTCGCCACCAAGTCGAGCGGGATGCCGGCATACAGCATCTTGAGGCTAAAAGCCGTCTCGAAGGGGCTCCTGAAGGTATCCTTCCATGATTTGGCGCCCGAACCATCGTACTTGTTGGGCATCTCGAGATAGTCATTGAGGGGTAGTACCTTGCCCTCGTCGACATACTGCGCGGGCGTGGCGATCCAGAACATGTCTGGGCCAGTACCGCCGATCAACTGGGTGGAGAGCCAGCCCCAGTAGTCATCGCCCGTGAACACGTAAAAGCCCATCTCCACACCAGGGTGCAGCTCTTCCCACTCTCTGGCGAGCACATCCAGGGCGGTGTATTTCGGCGCTTTGGGGTCGGGGTTTTCCAGGGCTGAAGTGGGCGTGAACGACTGAGCGTACATCTCGATCTTGCCCTGGTAACCGGTAGCAGCGGGTACGGCTGTCGGCTCGGTATCCTTGGGCGCATCGGTGGCTTTGGGCGCGGCGGTGGCATCGGCCGCGGGCGGGACGGGTGTAGCTTGGGCGCAGGCTGCCACAATGGCAGCTACGCTGGTCAGAGCGGCTGATCGTAAAAAGGCACGTCGTGAGAGTTGCATGGGGTTCCTCCTTGTACCCACCTAGGTTCCTGCCGCGATCGGTTGTGTGTTTTGTCGATGCTCCTCCTTATACTCGGTTGTGGATGCACGCAATATCAGCTGAGGTTCGATGCGCACCGTGGTCGCCTCGTCGGGACGATCCAGAAGCATCTCCACGGCGTGCGCACCGATCTCACCAAAGGGTTGGCTGATGGTGGTAAGAGGCGGATGCACGTGCGCTGCCAGTTCGATATTATCGACCCCCATGATCGAGATGTCGCGCGGAACGCTCAGGCCGGCATCATAGACGGCGTGCATCGCGCCAACGGCCATCAGGTCGGAAGCTACAAACACCCCGCTGGGACGCACGATCCCTTCCAGCAACCTTTGCATAGCCTGGTAGCCGGAATGGGCGTGCCAGTCGCCCTCGCGGTCGCTGACGACAAGAGTCGCCCCTGCCCACGAGCACACCTCGGCGAATCCGGCCTGGTTATCGCGCGCAATCGAGAGCCGGTGCGGCCCGGCGATCAGCCCCAGGCGACGATGCCCCAACCCCAGCAGGTGCTGGGCTGCCAGCACGCCCACGCGGCGGTTATCCAGCGCCACGCTCGCGACTGCCTGGCCAGCCGGCACGCGGTCGACGGCCACCACCGGGATGCCGGCACTGGTGAGAGGCGTGAAGTCGGTTAGAACTTCGTCGATGGCCACGATGATCACACCATCCACCCAGCGGTCGACAGCCTGCTGGATGTAGTGGCGTTCGCGTTCGAGGTCGTTGTGGGTGTGGCTGATCTGCAGGCTATAACCACGCTGGCAGGCAGCCTCTTCGATGGCGCTCACCATTGCTGCCAGGGGAGAGGTAGCGATGTCGGAGACGAACAATGCAATAGTGTGGGTCTGGCGGGTGCGCAGACTGCGCGCCACAGCAGAGGAACGGTAGCCCAGCTCGCTGACTGCCTCCAGCATCCGTGCGGTGGTGGCCGCGCTGATACCGGGCTTACCGTTAATGACCGCCGAGACGGTCTGGATCGACATACCTACCCGCTCGGCTACTTGATGCATAGTAACGTTATTACGCTTGGGAACCTTGACATTCATTTCAACTCGATTATGATTGGGATAATAATCGTTCATGTGAACGATCATATTCTATACATAACAAAAAAGTGCGTGACTGTCAAGCCCTATTTGGCGAAAGGAGCCACCATGCACGAACAATTCAGTAACAACTATGTGCGGCTGGAGATCGCCGACGACGGCACAGCTGCCAGCCTGACTGAACTGGCCACCGGGCGCGAGCTGCTGGCGCGGGCGGGGGTACCGATCGCGGTGCTTGAGCTGGGCGAGGAGTGCGTACCGGCCAGCTCGGCGCGACGTGAGGGCAATGTCCTGCGCCTGGGCTTTGGCGAAACAGGCATCGAGGCGAGCCTGGCGATCACCCCATGTGGCAGTTGGATGCTGTGGGCCCTGCAAGCGCTCACAGGTAGAGATGACGTCACGGCGATCACCTTCCTGCAGCTCGACTTGGCGCTTAACCTGGCCGGCAGTGACGTAATACGCGCAGCCGTGCTGACGCGCAACCTGCACACACACGTGGCGGCACTGCCCAAGCCCACCAACGAGCTCAGAGCCCACGCCTATCAGCGCTTTGGGTTTGCCGGCGCCGAGGCGAGTGTGCTGATCACGCCAGTCGAGGCGATGCGCACCGCCATGCAAGCGGCAGTCAGCGCCAGCCCAGAGCTACCGCATTCGCCGTTGGGCGGGCCGTGGGCCTGGGATAAACCCGAGACGCGCGGATCATACATATTCAACATTAAAGACCTCACCGTCGAAAGCGCGCCCGAATGGATCGCCCTGGCGCACAAGCTGGGCATCAACCAGATTGATTTTCATGGTGGGCTATCCTTTCGCTTTGGCGACTGCATGCCCAACCCGCTCTATTATCCTGAGGGGCGTGCTAGTCTAAAGGCGGTCATCAACCAGCTGCACTCGGCGGACATCAAGGCGGGGTTGCACACCTATGCCTTTTTCATAGACAAAACCTGCCCTTGGGTGACGCCCGTGCCCGACCCGCGCCTGGCAGCCGCGCGCACCCTTACCTTGGCGCAGGGCATCGACGCCGAGGCGACCGAGATCACCGTCAACGAATCGACCGAGGGGATGCACGCCACCACCGGCTTTTTCGTGCGTAACTCGAACGTATGCATGATCGGCGAGGAGCTAATTACCTTTACCGAAGCGAGCCAAAGCGCGCCGTGGGTAATCCGCGGCTGCGAGCGCGGGGCACTCGGCACGCAAGCCGCGCCACATGCCGCCGGCAGTACTCTCAGACACCTGAAGGAGTGTTTTGGCCTGCTGGTGCCCGACCCTGAGACTGACTTTCTGTCCGAGGTGGCCGCCACTCAGGCGCAGTTTTATAACGAATGCGGCTTTGACATGATGTACCTGGACGCCCTGGACGGCGAGGATATCCTGGGCGGGGCTGAGAACGGCTGGCATTACGGCAGCCAGTTCGTCTATGAGCTCTTTAAACACCTCAAGAAACCACCCATCATGGAGATGAGCACTTTCCACCACCATCTGTGGATGGTGCGCTCGCGCATCGGTGCGTGGGATCACCCCAACCGCTCGCACAAGCGTTTTATTGACCTGCACGTTAGGGAAAATGCCGCCCACAGCCAGATCTATCTGCCCGGACATCTGGGCTGGTGGGCCGTCAAGACCTGGGGCGGGTCGCTGAATGAGCCCACCTTTAGCGACGACATCGAGTACCTGTGCGGCAAGGCGATCGGCACGGGAGTAGGCATCTCGGTGATGGGCATCGACCCGGTGACGATCCGCGAGGTGCCGGCCTACCAGCGCCTAGGGGCACTGATGGCTACTTATGAGGGCTTGCGCCACGCCAACTACTTTACGGAAGCCCAGCGCGCCGAACTAGCTGTGCCGGGCGCCGAGTTCACCTTGCGCGAGGCCAATGGCGTCCAGCGCCTGGTGCGGCGCCACAGCCAGCGGCGCGTGCTGGATGCGAAAACGAGTTTTACCTTGGATAACCCCTTCGCCACACAGGTGCCCTCACTGCGGCTGGAGGGCTTGCTCGAGTGCGCGCCTGAAGATGACCCGCTTGCTGTGACGCTCTTTGACCTGTGCGATAGTTCACAGGTGAGCATGCGCGAGGCGGCCGAAGGCGTCACGCTCGACTATGACGCCGGCGAGGGGCGCATCAGCGTTACCAACCACTCGGCGCCCGAAAATGGCGCCTGGGCGATGCTACACCGCGACCTTGGGTTGCTCGACCTTTCCAAACAGTTGGGCTTGGGGCTGTGGGTCGAGGGGGATGGCTCGGGGGCGACTCTGAACATCCAGCTGCGCAGCCCGCAGCACCTGCCAGCCGGCATCGGAGAGCATTATGTCAAACTCAACTTTAGCGGCTGGCGCTACATCACCCTGATAGAGCCCGAAGGCGAGGCTTGGGAGGCCTTCCAGTGGCCTTACGGTTACCCTTATATGATCCACCGCGAGAACGTGCATTACGATGCGGTGGCAAGCGTGAGTGTGTGGCTCAACGGCATCCCCCAGGACAAGCGCGTCAGCGTGGCCATCCGCGAGGTGCGGGCGCTGCCGTTGTTAGAGGGCGAGGTCGTCAACCCGGGGTTTGGCATCGGGCGTGAGAGCGTGACGCTGCCCGTGACGATCAAGACCGGCCAGTACCTAGAGTGCGGTCCCGACGGCGCGGGGGTGCTGTATGGTCTGCGCGGCGAAACGCTCGCCAAGGTGTGCGCCGAGAGCCCCCTGCCCACCCTACCGCAGTGCAACGGCACGCCTGCCAGCCTGTGGTACGAGGGCACGGGAAGGGTGCGCCTGACTGTTTTTACCGAGGGCGAGGCAATATGATATCGGGGCGGGGTCAGAAACCCGCCCCTTCTTTTATGCGTTGCTGCTGCTCGGGTCGGCATGCGGCACCGGGTAGCTGAACTGGTAACGCCCCGAGCCCAGGTCGAGCGCCAGACCGCTATCGGTGTGGTGCACGGCGCCCTCGGCAGCGAACTCGTCCAGACGACGCTCGCCCACCCTTACCTCGCCCGCCTCGGACGAAAAGGGCAGGTGCACGGCGGCGCGCGTGTTGTGCGGGATAGTCACTTCCATGCGCATCTCGCCCTCCGCCAGCTCCCAACTGACGGCCACTTCGCCGTAAAGGGTATGGTAGCTGCCCTTTGCCCACGTCAGCCCGCCGCCGGGCTGCGGGCGGATGCTGAGCTGCTGACCGCTGGCGCCCACCAGCGCGATGCCAGCCACCGCCTCGACCAGCCAGCGCACCACCGCGCCATAGGAATAGTGGTTTAGCGAGCCGTGCGGGTTGCCGGCCGCGTCGATGCCCTCCCACGATTCCCAGATGGTGGTGGCGCCCTTTTCCACCGCGTACAGCCAGGAGGGCATGCTGGTCTGCTGCAGGAGCTCATACGCCAGCGGCAGGTGACCGTTCTCGCTCAGGACGCTCAGCAAAAAGGGTGTGCTGAGAAAGCCGGTGCCCAGGTGCGTATCAGCCGCGCGGATCAGGCGCACCAGCTGCATCACCAGCTTGGGGCGCATCGCCGCTGGGCACAGGTTGAACGCCAGCGCACGCACATAGCTGGCCTGGGTATCGGGGTGCATGCGCCCGTTTTTATCGATAAAGCGCGCAGTATAGGCCTCGCGCACCTTGGCCGCCAGGACGCCGTACCTTCGGGCGTCGTCATCGTGCCCGAGAACCCTGGCTGCCTCGGCCAGCAGGCCGGCGCTGTAGGCCAGGTAAGCCGTTGCGACAGCCGGCTCGCCAAACAGCAGACGCTTGATGATCCCCAGCCCCACCTGCGGGCCCACCGATTTGCCAGCCTCGAGCCACTCGCCCCAGTGGTAACCAACCTCCCAGATGTATTTGGCGTGTTCGCGCTCGGCAGCGCTGAACCAGCGCAGCGGGTTGAGCCGCGAGTACCAGGGGATCTTTGCGGCGTTGGTGCGCATATACTCGACCCACGCAACCATCGAGGGGTACTGCTCTGCGAGCAGGCGCGTATCGCCGTACAGGCGGTACAGCTCCCAGGGGATGATCACGGCGGCGTCACCCCAGCCGGCTGACCCTTCCAGCTGGTCGAACATCGAGCGCTTGCGTGCGCGGCGGTTGGGGTTGGGCACCAGGTTGGAGACCATGCCATCTGCGCGCTGCTCGAGCGCCAGGTCGCACAGCCATTTGCTGAAAAAGGCGGCCGTCTCCATCAGATATGAGCCGGTGCGCACGAAAATCTGGGCGTCGCCCGTCCAGCCGGCGCGCTCGCGGGTGGGGCAATCGGTGGGGATATCCAGAAAGTTGCCCTTCATGCTCCACAGGGTGTTGCGGTAAAGCTGGTTGAGAGCCTCGTTCGAGCAGCTGAACGAGCCGGCACTCGGCATGTCGGAATAGATGGCGTGCGCGGTGAAATCCTCGGCGCGCACAGCCGTCTGCCAGCCGCTGACGAGCACATAACGAAAACCATGCACGGTAAAGCGCGGGGTGTGCACCTCACGGCCGTTGCCGCGGCAGATATAGCGCACCTCCTGCAGCAGTTTGGTCTTGCCAAAGCTGAGATGATCGAGGGTAAAGTTGCCGTCGGCATCCAGGGCCTCGCCGTGGGTCAGCACCACCTCGGTGCCGGGCTGAGCATCCACCGCAAAGGTGACCACGCCGGCAATGTTCTGGCCGAAATCGAGCACGGTATTGCCGTCGGGAGTGTGCAGCACGGTCGGCGTAAAGCACTCGTGAGCGCGCACCGGCACGCCCGGCGAGGCGGCCAGCGACCCGAGCGGCAGATCGAGCTCCTCGGCGGGCTGCCAGCCGTCATCCGAGGCTCCCGGCAGGTCCCAGCCATCCAGCTCGAGGCGCGCGTCATAGATCTCGCCATCCTTGAGATCCGCCTTGAGGATCGGGCCGGTGCGCGCGCGCCATGATCGATCGCTGGCCACCAGCTCGGTCGAGCCATCCTCATACCACAGCGCCAGCTGCGCGAGCAGCCCCAGCTGGGTGCCGTAGACGTTGCGCGCGTTGGCCACTCCGGTTTGGCCGCGGTACCAGCCATCCCCCAGGATCACCCCCAGCAGGTTGGCGCCGCTAGTGAGCTGGCCCATCAGGTCATAGGTCTGCACCTGCAGCCTGAGATCGTAGGGGGTGCAGCCGGGGGTAAAGAGGTCGGGCGTAACGGATTGCCCGTTCAGGCTGAGCTCATAGAGGCCGTGCGCGGTGATATAGAGGCGCGCCATCACCAGGCCCTCGCGCACGGTGAACTCGCGGCGCAGATAGGGACAGGGTTTGAACCCCGCGGTCGAGTCGTCGCCGGCCAGGCCGATCCAGTGGGCGGCCCAATCCTCGGCATCCAGCAGGCCCATCTCGAACCAAGCCTCTTTGGACCAGAAACTGGGGCTCGAGTTGTGATCCCACACGCGCACGCGCCAGTAATAGCGTTCGGCAGAGATCAGGGCCGGCCCGCCGTAGGGTATCTGGGCAGAACGCAGGCTGCCGACCTTGCCGGAATCCCACAGCAACTCGCCGGCAGGGCTGCGCACCTGCAGCTGATAGGCGCTCTGCAGCACGTCGCGGCCGTCGGTTTCGAGCTCCCACGAAAAGCGCGGAGCGCGGTCGTCGATGCCTAACGGATCGACCAGGTAGTTGCAGCGCAGATTGATCGGGTTTATGTCCATATTATCCTCCGACACCGCCAGTATAGGCCAGCGGAGGCGCCCAGCGCAAAGTCCTTTACAAGGCGCTCAGGGTGTGTCACAATCGAGCGAGACCATCGAGGAGTTTGCCATGCAAGCCAGCGATTTTACCTATTACGACCTCAGGGCGCGTTCCAGCTCGCCGGATATTAACCTGCTCTTTCCCGCCTGGCGCGGCGCCGAGGAGCGTGTGATGGTGCTCGCGCCGCACGATGACGACGCCCTGCTGGGAGCCGGCTATGCCATGCTGGCGACGCAGGCGAACGGCGCACAGGTGCAAGTGGCGATCTGCTGCGACGGCTCGGCCGGCTATTCGCGCGCCGAGCAGCGCGACGAGATCGTCTCGATCCGCCGGCGCGAATCGGTGGCAGCCCACGGGACTCTGGGACTGGTGGATGGCGAGACGCTGCATTACCTGGGGTTCCCTGATTTTTCGCTGGTGGCCAACATCGGCTGGAAGCTGCCCTCAGGGGGCAAGGGCACGCTGCAGCCGGTGATCGAGCTGCTGCGCAAGCAGTGCATCACCAGGCTGATGGTGCCCAACGGCTACCGCGAACATTCGGACCACACCGCCGCCTGGGATATCGGGCGCTACGACGGCGTGCAGGCCGGCGACGCGGTGGCGGTGGATTGGGCGCCACCCACCAAAGTGGCATCCACGCTGCAGTATTCGGTGTGGGGCGACCTGACCCCCGAGGATGCCCTGGTGCACGGCGACGATGTACGCATCCGCGCCAACCGCGCCCTGCGCGCCCCCGCGGCGGCCGAGGAGCTGCTGGGGGAGGCGCTCGCCAAATGGGTCAGCCAGGGCACGATCATCGCCGACCTCCTGGCCAGCCGCCGCGAAAGGGCGGTGCGGGGCGGCATGCTCGAGGTCTATCTGGCCTTTGAGGCGCGCCCCAAGCTCGAATACGGTCCCTATACCGCGCTGGTGGACGCGATCGGCTGATCTGACAGATTTTCGGCTGGGAGGAGGGCACGATGGGCTACTTGCCGGCTGGATTGCAGAAACTGGTGCAGCGCTACGAATCCTCGCGGCGGGATCTGGCAGCCGCCGATAACGGGGCGCTGCAGGTCGAGCGCGACTATGTGCAGCCCCTGCTGGAACTGCTGGGCTGGGACGTGCACGCTATCCAGCCGCGGGGGCACCATCCGGCGGTGGAAGAGCTGGCGCTGCAGGTCCCCAACCTGCGCGCGCTGGTGCTGCACGAGCACGCCTACAAATACTGGCGCCACCACATGCTGGGCATCTGCGCGCCGCCCCTCGAAGCGCACGCCCAAGCGTTGCTCGCGGTGCTCGATCATCCCCTCTCGCACGCGTCGTACCTGATCGAGACCCTCGCGCTGACCGATTTCGCCAGCATCCGCTTTTACGACAACACCCCCTCAGAGCCGCACGCCCGCGCGCGCACGCGCCGCATGCTCTACAGCCTGCCGATGAGGCACTATGGCGCCTGGTGGGATGCCCTGCCCCCGCTGCAGACGCTTTTCATCAAGCGGCGCTCCTTTGGACTGTATGCCGAAAAGCTGCGCATCTGGAGCGGATTGCCGGTGCGCGAAGACGAGGGCGAGCTCTAGAGGGCGATCAGCGCGAGTAGCTCGGCATAGTCGTCGGCAAGATACTCGGGCGCGGCGCCCAGCGGGTCGCGGCCATACAGAAAACTCACCAGCCCGGCGGCGCGTGCTCCCAGAACGTCGACGGCGCGGTCGCCCACGGCCATGGTTTCGCACGGGTCGAGCTGGTAACGCGCCAGCGCCGCCAGATAGGCGGCCGGGTCGTGCTTGCGCGGGTAGCCATCGTCGCCGGCGATGATACCCGAGAAATACCCCGTCAGGCGGTGCGCCGCGAGCAAGGCGGTTGTCGAGGCGCGCTCACGATGCGTGACGATCACGTTGCACCCGCCGCGCGCACACACCGCCGCAAGCACCTCACGCGCGAACGGCATGACCGGCTGCACAGCCGGATCGACGGCGGCGTACGCCTTTTGGCAGGCCTCGGACATGCGCGCCTTGTCTGCGCCGGCGCAGCGCGCCAGCTCGGTGATGCACGTGGTGAGCGACACTTTGGCGAGGGCGTACACCTCATCGGTAATCATACGGTAGCCCAGCTCAGCGGCAGCCTCCTGATAGGCGCCGGCGATGGCGGGGTACGAGTCGATCAGGGTGCCGTCGAGATCCCACAGGAGGTGTCTGATCACGCCGGCACCCCCTCGCCGCGGCGGCACGCGGCGGCCGTGCAGCTGCTGGGAACGCTCGCCTTGTCACCAGCAACCCAGCTGGCGGCGACAACAATTAGGGCGCGGTGTGATACAGGCACGACGACTCCTAGTGTTTTTCATATATAGTCAGCAGAGACGCAGAGATCGGCAGGGGTGGTGACAGGATAAGGCTCTTACGGGTGTGCAAAAACGAGTTAGGTCTTGACAATGCCATACACCCTTGTTATAATGCTAGCGTAATAACAATGTGCCTTGAGTTACCGAATTCTGTACCCGTGGTACAGTGCAGCCGTGAGGCTGGGTAGGGCTCAAGGCATGTTGGTTTTTGGGCGCCATTTCCAGATATTGAACAGCGCGTCGCGTTTATTCTCTATCTCTGATAGTGAAGATACCCCCAGTCGAGATTGAAGATAATTACAGAACTCGACTTTGGCCTCTCCGCTTATATCTTCGCAGTAACAAGCACGCACCGCTCCGATAAGCACATCTGATAACTGCATTATATCAGACATTCTTGAGTTTATTTCTTGCACATGAACCAGAGGACTAACTCCGATATGCTTGGTACAGTCCATATTCGCATAGCATTGCAATGTATGAAGTCTATTAGGAACTCGATTATTGCGCTGGTCCGCCCATAGGTAATAACGGTATTCGCCAGACATTCGATATCTGATCAGTAGCCGATAGAATTTGTAAAACCCAAGTTCGTGGTCGTTGTGATGATAGGTATGCCAATCGACCTTCTGCTTTTCCACGACGATGCAGTAAAATCGCACTCTATTCCAGCAATTGAAATAGAGATCGAGCAAGTCCTTGTATTGATTGAAGTATCCTTTAGAAATTTTAGCCCACTTGATTTCACGAGTAAGCTCATACTTCGTTCGGAATGCCGTGAGCTGCCTAAGTATAATAGGGTGATAGAGGCGTTTGACCCACAAGCCACCAATGACCAGATACCTTCCAGAGTCAGTTCCAGACTCGTCGCAATATATGTCGATAATATCGTCTCGATTAATAGCAGTAGTCACACAGCCGTCCTACTCAGCATCTGGCAAATGCAACCCGCCAACCCTGTAGATGCGAGCAACCTCGTTAGTATACTCCTTGAACGCCTTTTCGCCCTAAGCTACAACGTTACAAGATGGATCATACCGCCTTTTCATTGTGCCTTTCAACCCCCTGATACCTCTTAATCCTATTTGGATGCTAACAAAACATCCACCTCAGCCTGAAACTTTTTGTAGACCTTGGCAGCGCCGTCAAAGTTACCGTAGGTAGACCAGCCTTTCATAAAGTCGATAACACCTTTGGTCGCGACGTTACAGTAATTAACGAGGTATTTATATGCAGTCTCAGCACATGGGGGATATGGTGTCTGCTCAATCTCACGGCTAATACGTTGCATTTCTGCAACAGGGCCTGCAAGACTAGCCTTGTTAGTTGCTACAACCACATCAACAGCATCCTCCCATTCGGCCAGCAACGGTTCAAGATCAAGGAGCCACTGCTGGGTAGCCGTCTTGCAGTCTGGTGTGGGAGTTGCATCGGGGACCATGGCGGTCAGGGTAGCCTGCACGGCCGCATCGATCTGGGGCTGATTGGCAGTCAAGGTAGCCTGTACGGCTGCATCGACCTGAGGCTGAATGATAGCGGTGCAGCCAGTGGCAATCATAGCCAACACGAGTAGCACCGAGACTACAAAGCTAAGTCGCTTATACACAGACGGCTCTCCTACCCATTATGTACACGTATTATACGCATAACCCCTGCCAAACACTATCCCCTTGTTGGCTTGTGGGGCCATTCCGTGTTGCGTTTATAACCTTTTTTCTAGCCTGCCGAAGGCTCACTGAATAGATTGCATAAACTCCGTGTCAACTTACGCCTAATGTATGCGACTTTCCAAGGTCTCGTACAGGTTCTGTACCATCATAATCAACATATAGCAGAAAGCCAAGTATTGTGTTTATTTTATGCTAAATCTATTAACAACCATATATCATCTTGCTATTTTACATCTAGCGTACTGATGCCTCCTGGGCTGCATGATAACCACCAGCGCCGGGCTGACAAGTTGCCGCGCGGCGTCTGCGGCGGTATCATCAGGGGAGTCAACACAGCGGAGTCAGAATGCACTTTCAGCGCGACGTGTCTGCGGGCGTTTATCCCCGTCTTCAACCAACAGGGTCAGCTGCCCGGCTGCGCCATCGGCGGCGGCTATGAAGCGCCCCACGCGCGAGGAGCTGGAGGCGGCCGTCACCCGCACGATCCCCGATCTGATCGCCCCCGACCTGCAGCTTTTGCTGGTGGGCATCAACCCCGGGCTCTATTCGGCCGCCATCGGGCACCACTTTGGGCGCCCGGGCAACCGCTTTTGGCCGGCGCTGTACGCTTCCGGCCTGACCCCCAGACTGCTCTCGCCCTATGAAGAGCACGAGCTGCTGGGGCTGGGGATCGGGATCGTCTCGCTGGTCGACCGCGCATCACGCGCCGCATCCGACCTGACGCGCGAGGAGCTGATCGCCGGCGCTGAGGCGCTCGAGGTCAAGGTGCGCCGGTATCGGCCCAAATGGGTGGCGATCCTCACCATCGGCCTCTACCGGCAGGCCTTTCGGCGGCCCAAGGCGGTCATCGGCCGCCAGCCGGAGGATCTCGGCGGCGCGCGCCTGTGGGTGCTGCCGCATCCCAGCGGGCTGAACGCCCACTTTACCCCGGCGATGCTGGCCGCCAGCTATGCCGAGCTGCGCCGGGCGATGCAGGACGAGGAGTAAAAAAACGGGGAGGATGCTGAGCACCCTCCCCGAATTGTTTTAGCGTTCCTGCCAGACGATCAGCGGCACGCCCTGCAGCTCCTTGGGGATGTGCAGGGTGGTTTCGCCGTCCTTGACCGTCACGTTCGCCTTTTGCGGCTCGCCGCGGCCGTTAAAGAACGGGTCAGCCGCCCACTGCAGATCCTCGGGCATCCGGCAGGGCAGGTGCAGGTCAAACACCGCCGTCTCCTGACGCGGTCTTACATACACCAGCCACGCCTGGGTCACGCCCGGCTCGAGGTGTTCCGCATCGAGCACGGTGTAGGTGACGTCGGCCGGGGCGTCGGAAAGTTTGTAGCAGCGCCCGTCGACTTTGATGCCGGTGGTGTTATCGCCCGCAAAAGCCACCAGGCTGCCAGCAATGGTGCGGAAGGTGACCACGCGGTCGCCCTGATAGCTCACCTGGTAGGGGCCTACCTTTTCGTCGCACAGATCCAGGCACACCGGCGGCAGGTCGGGGCTTTCGTAGGGCTTGTCTTCCTTGCGGAAAAAGCCGCCCGTCCAGGCCTCGCGGATGCCGCGGTAGTGATGGGTGATCGCCACCGCCCCGTTGGGCGATTCGGCCACCAGATAATCCGAGTTGTTGGCCTTCCATTCGGGCCAGCCGATGCCCGCCGGCTGGTATGCCCCGAGGGCTTCCAGCAGGCGGTAGAGCGTGCGCGGCGCATCCTCGCCCTCGATAGAGCCGGACTGGTCGTCGCGCGGGCGCGCCCCCAGATAGACGCTGCTCCCCTTGCGCACGCCGATCACATGCGAGCCCTCGGCGAGCTGGACCCGCGCGATCACTTCGCTGCCCTCGGCGGGCTTCACGGGGTAGAGCGCATCCGGCAGCATACCCGTCAGCAGCTTGTACGAGGGGATCTCTTTCAGCGAGCCCTCAAAGTTCACCTCGGCGTCCGCCTCGCGGATGCCGTTCCAGATCGGCCAGGACTGTGTGATGCCAAAGATCGCTGCCCAGTCGTCCCTGGCACAGGCGCCGTCCTCGGCATAGACAGCCGTGCCGGGGCCGGTCCACAGCAATCTGCCGCCGCGCTCTGCAAAGGTCGCCAGCGCCTTGAGCGTCTTTTTAGGCAGGATGGGCGCATACAGCACCACCACGGTATCATAGGTACAGCCGCGCACTTCCAGACGGCCATCAGCCTTGACCTGACCCCACTCGGCCAGCTTTTCGGCCGTCAGCCAGTCGCAATAGCCGTACTGGACCATCCAGCTGCCGAAACGCTCTTCGACATAGTTGAGCTCGAGCGGATAGATCGCCAGCACGTTGGTCTTACGGTGCTGGTAGCCCTGCACCCAGGCAGCGTGGTCGGCGGCGTTGGATTCGCCGCGCAGTCGGCCGTTGATGCCCCAAGCGGCCGAGGCATCCAGAACCCGCTGGGCGACTTCTTTGGGCGAACCCCAGTGGCCGTAATAGCCATAGGGCACGTCGTTGTACGAGCCCCACGCCAGCGCCAATGCAGCACCATAATAGTTGCGGTCGAGATACCCGCCCTCGGGATGGTCGGTGCCCATGCCGGTGAGAAAATCGCCCCAGCGGAAATAATCATAGCAGGCTGAGACGTTCTCGCGGATCGAACTGGACCAGTCATAGGCGGGGGTATAGTCGTAGCGGCTGCGCGGTGCGCTCTCGGGCGCCCAGGCAGCGTTGGTGTGGTCGCAGGTGGGCGCTTCCTGCCAGGTGGCATGGGCACGCGTCCAGATGCGGTCGTGGCCAAAGATCTCTTCGCCATAGGCCTTGGCCTCATTGAACATGTCGACAACATGGTCGATAAGGATGCGGTAATAGTCGCGCCGGAACTTCCATACGGCATAGACATCGGCCTCGCTCTTGCCCCACACATGCTGAGCCGGTTCGGGCTCGGTGCCGACAGGCTGCAGGTCGCGATGCTGGGCATAGGCGAAATAGACAAGCCAGCGGTCGAAATCCTTGTATTGGGCGCCGAATTTATCCGCAAACACGGCCTCAAAGGAGGGCGTCATGTGGCGGGTGGTGATCTCGGTCACGCCAAAGTGGTTGTCAAGGTCCCAGTCGAACTGGATGTGCATCTCGTCGGAATAAAAGCTGTCGTAGCGGATGCCGGCAGCCTTGTGGTCGTCCAGCATCTTTTTGACCCACGGCAGCGCATCGGGATGGAAATAGTCGATCTCTTCCGTCTCGTAGCGCAGCACCACCAGCACCCGCGAGCGTCCGCCGGCCTTGGCGGTGCGGCCGTGCACCACGCCATCGGCATAGCCGAATCCGGCGCTGGTGACGGTGTTGGTGGATTCATCGATCGTCAACTCGGCCGACTCGCTGATTTCGAGCAGGTTGGCGGGGTCCACATAGTAATAGTGCGAATCGCCCAGCCTTTCTTCGTCAAAGGCAAACACCCGCACACCTTTCAGGTGTAAAAAGTTGGGACCCTTGTTGTGAAACCATCTGCGCTGTACCCTGACGGGCACGTTAAAGGAGCCGTCCGGGGCGAGGGCGCCCTCCTGGAACTGACGCGAGCCGGCGCCGCGCCCCTTTTCGCGATAGTAGGCCGGGCCGAGGTCAAGCGGCGAGAGCACGCTGGCGCCAAAGCCCACGCCCGCCTCGCGCGCCACGTCATGCAGCGCTTTGAAAGCCCGCACACATTCGGGGCTGGTGGGGAAATACTCGCGCACCTCCCCGCCAAAGAAAAAGTCATAGGCAATGTTGATCAGCGCGCCATCGTTGCCGCGCAGGCGCTCGACCAAATCCCCCATGCGGCCATCGAATGCGCGCACCTGCGCGAGCGGGTCTGACCCGAGTACCCGCATCTCCTCGTCGGAGGTGATGATCATACCGCTCTGCGGTTTGAGCAGCCGCTGTACTTCTGTAAGCTTGAATACCTGTCGTGACATGATCCTCCTTGTTTACCAGTCAACGTGAAAAACTGAACAATGCCAGTATACCCGCTGCTGTAACTCATAGCAAGTACCCTTCAGCTTGCCCGAAGCGCCGCTTTCTGCTACAAAAATGCCAATCTGATGCGGAGGAGACCATGAAGGATAGCCTGCGCACGTGCGCGCATGAACATGCCGAGTACCTGACCAGGCTGTGCCAGGAGATGATCCGGCTGCCCTCGCTTTCGGGCAGCGAAACTGCCATGGCGGCTCTGGTGGAGCGCGCCATGCGCGAGCTGGATTACGATGTGGTGGAGGCGGACGAGGTCGGCAATGTAGTCGGCACGCTCTACCCCGGCGAGCGCCCGGCCCTGATGCTGACCGCACATATGGATGTGGTCGACCCCGGCGCGCACGAGGCCTGGCGCCATGGCCCCTGGTCGGGGGTGCTCGAGGAGGGTTGCCTGTGGGGGCGCGGTGCTGTCGACGATAAGGCCAGCCTGGCGGCCATGATCGTGGGGGGAGCATTGGTCAAGCGCGCCGGCATCGATCCGGGGCGGCCCATTGTAGTGGTGGCGGCCGCCGGCGAAGAGGTGGGCGGGTACGGCGCGCGCCACCTGGTGACCTGGCTGCGGCCGGGCCTTGCGATCATCGGCGAGCCCTCTGCCAACCAGCTGCGGCGCGGACATCGCGGCAAGTTCGAGATCGTGGTGCGCTTTTACGGGCGCTCGGCGCACGCCTCTGCCCCGCAGGCCGGAATTAACCCCAACTATGCCATGGCACGCTTTCTGCTCGCGCTGCGCGAGCTGCCGCTGCGGCGCGACGCCGTCTATGGCGGAACCAGCGTGGCGCCCACGCTCGTTTATGTCGACCAGACCGCCAGCAACGTGATCCCGTCCCTAACCACCGTGCACCTGGATTGGCGCAACGCCCCCGGCGAGACGCTGGAGCAAGCCCTGGCTCAGGTGCGTACCGTGGCCGAGGCAGCCGCCGCAGAGGGCGTACGTGCTGAGGTGCTGGTGCCCTCCCATATCGAGACCAGCTATACGGGCGCTCAGCGCGAGCTGGATGCCAGCTTTGGCTCGGTGAATACCCCCGCGGATGACCCCAGGCTCGTGCAGGCTCAGCAACTGCTCGCGGATGCCCTCGGGCGGCCCTTTGAGGCCGGTGTGTGGGGCTTTTGCACGGATGGCGGGCATCTCGAGCGTCACGGCATCCCATGTATTGGGATCGGCCCGGGCAGCGAACGCATGGCGCATGTGCTGGATGAGCGCGTTGCGGTTGCAGAGCTGCAGGAGGCCATGCTCATCTATGCGGTGCTCGCAGCGGGGTTGCAAGTCGAGCTGTAAATCCCAGCCAGATGCGGGCCTTTATCGCAGCACCTGCCAGTATGGTACCAGTATTATAAAACAGCCAGGCGAATCGCCTGGCTGTAATTGTCAGATCGTCCCCGTTGAGCCAAAGCCGGCCTTGGCGGCGGGCAGCCCTGGCGGCGCCGACGCGAGCTGCCGGAAAGCCCGGCGGTCGACGCCGAGGGCCCACATCTGGGCGATGCGCTGGCCATTGCGGATCAGCCTGGGCCAGGGGCAATAGATCAGCACGTGCAGCTCGTTGCCGTTGAACTCGGATTCCACCAGCCCATCGTGCACGATAATCCCGCGCATAAAGCTGGAGGAGCGCCCCGTCACACGCACGACCTGCTCGGGCGGCAGTGCCAGCGCCACTCCGCAGGGGATGCGCGCCGTGCCCCACACCAGCCGTTTGCCCCTGCCGGGCAGGCGCGCTTTCAGATCCAGCGCGGCGCCGGCATGGCGCTCGGGGGCCTGGGCGTCCTCCCCCACCAGCCAATAGTCGATCACGGTACTATGCCTTCGGTGTTGAGCATGATGTCCTGGCCGGAGGGCAGGAGCACCGTCGAGATAGTGGGCGAGAGGCGCACCGCCCACTCGTAACGGATCAGGTCGGGGTTGTTGCGCAGCTGCTGCGCAATGAGCGCCAGAGCGGCAGCCTCGGCCTCGGCCTCGATGCGGCGCGACTCGGCGCGTCCTTCGGCCCTCTTGATGGCGGCCTGACGCTCACCGTCGGCGCGCGCCACGGCGATCTCGACATCCTTCTGGGCGGCCTGCAGCTCGTACTGCTTTTGCAGCGCTTCCTGCTCGGCCACCTGCTTGCGCTCGATGGCGGCATCAAACTCGGCCGAGAAGGTCACATCGGCCAGTGAAAAGTCGTCCACCACGATGTAATTATCGGCCAGGCGCTCTTCGAGGGTCTGGCGGATCAGCTCGCGCAGCTCGGTGCGCTTGCGCAGGATGTCCTCGACCTTGTACTTGGCCGTGGCGGCCTTGATCGCCTCAGCCATGGCGGGGGCGATGATGATCTGCTCATAGTTGAGCCCCACTGACTGATACAGCACGTTGACCTTTTCGGGGTCGAGGTGATAGTTGAGCACGCCCACTACCGTCATCACCTGCAGATCGCTCGAGGCGGCTTCGGCCGAACTGGACAGCATTTTCACACGCACGTCCATCGGCACCACGCGCCGTACCATCGGCGGGACCACCAGATGAAAGCCTTCGTTGAGCACGGTATCCTCGGTGCGCCCGAGATTGACGACCACCCCGCGATGCCCGGGCTGCACGATGGCATAGCTGGTGAGCACAATCACCAACAGCACCACCACCACAATGCCGATTATGATCCACCTGCCAAAGTTGATGCGTTTCATTGCTCCTCCTTAGTAAGCTGGCGCCACCCGGGTCGGGCAGCGCCAGCGCTGTGACTGCATATCATACGTTGCCGTACGCGGCGAGTTGCTGCCGCGTGCGGTTGTTTACTTGGGCATGTCGCGCAGGGCCGCATAGGCCGGGCGGTTCTGCACACCAAACTGAGCCAGCTCTGTGCCGCCGGCGGTGATGTTATAGTTCAGGTTCCAGACCATCGCCGGGCCGACAAAGCCCCACGAACGCATCAGCTGGAAGGCCTTGACCAGGTAAGCCGCCTGCTCGCTCTCGGTCACGTTGGCAGCATACTCATAGCCGGCTACCGGGCTCGGCGAAGACGCCCAGCCGAACTCGGTCGGCCAGATCAGCTTGCGCGAGTCGCCATAGGCGTTCATCACCGTGCGGTAAGAGAGCATGGTCTCCTGGAAGTAGAACGAGCGGTGCCCCTTGAAGGAGGGCTCGGCCGGATCGCTCCAGCCCGCGCGCACGTCGGGCGGGTTGTTGTAACCCGAGGGATGCGCACCCAGCCCGTCCATGCACGAGCGGCAGCCCGCGGCATACATGCGCCGCAGGTACTCGAGGTCGTCCACCGAGACGCCCGCAGCCGTCACACCGGTGGGGGTCAGCCCGCCCGAAATGATGGCGATGTTGGGATCAACCGCTTTGACAGCACGGTAGACGGCGCACAGCAGCTCGACATAGCGCCCGGCATCCAGGGGTTCGTTGCCCCACTCATAAGCCAGGTTCTGCTCGTTCCAGACCTCGATGGCATGCACACGCCCCTTGTAGCGCGAGGCCAGGGCGGCCATCGTGTCGGCCATATCCTGCGGGTTGGCCGGAGGACCATGGACGCCCCAATCGGTATTGCCGGGGCGCGCCCATCCGGGGGCTTTGACCACGCTCAGCATCAGGCGCAAGCCGGCGCCGCTGGCGCGGTCGACGATCTCATCCACCTGACCCCAGCTGTAGACGCCCTTGGAATCCGGCTCGATGATATACCAGGGCACCTGCACCTTGACCCAGCCAAAGCCGGCGTCGCGGGTGGCCTGGGCAGCACCGGCCATATTGCCGTTATAACCATCCACCTGGAAGCCATAGCCAAAGGCGTACATGCCGCCCGAGGGGGCCGGCGCGGGAGCTGCCGGAGCCGGCGATTCAGGCGCCGCCGGCGCAGTACCACCCGATGAGCTCGGGATCCACAGCTTTTGGCCAGGATGGATCAGCTTGGGGTTGCTGAGCGAGTTGGCCAGGGCGATGGTGCTGGCGCTTACGCCAAAGCGCGCGCCGATCAACTCAAGCCACTCGCCGCGCTTGACGGTATACCACTGCCCTTCGCCCGAACCGCTGGGGGCCTCGGCTGAGGGCACGGGGGTTGCCGGCGCTGCGGGTGCGGCCTCTCCGGAGGAGCCGGGGACCCAGATGCGCTGGCCAATGTGGATCAGGTTGGGGTTGGCAAGCGAGTTGGCATTGACCAATGTGCGATAGTTCACACCAAAGCGCACCGCGATCAGCTCGAGCCAATCGCCCGCTTTGACGACATACCACTGCCCTTCGCCCGAGGGCTGCGCCGCGGGCTCACTGGGGACCGCAGGTGTTGCAGGTGCAGTACCGCCGGCCCTGGCGGGGACCCACAGCCTCTGACCGGGGTGGATCAGGTTGGGGTTGCCAAGTGAGTTGGCATCGATCAGGGCGCGCTCGGGCAACCCAAAGCGCACGGCGATCAGCTCGATCCAGTCGCCCGGCTTGACGGTATACCACTGCCCGTCGCCGCCCTGGGCGGCCACCGGCGACGCGGTCAGGAGCAGGCTGGCGATCAGCAGCACAGTGCTGAGCACGGCAGCCAACGAACGATATGGTCTGGTCATCAATTATCCCTCGTTTCGTTAAACCATTTGCCAAATTATGGCATATCAACAGCCTCGGCGCAAGCGCTTATTTCTGGCTCTCCTGGACGGCGTCGGCGGGCTCCAGCTGTGAGGTACAGTTGGGGCAGCGCGTCGCGGCGATGGCGATATTCGACTTGCAGAATGGACACTCTTTGGTGACGGGCTCCTCAGCCCGGGGCTTTTTGGCGGCGTTTATGCCCTTGATCAGGAAAAAGAGCACGGTGCTGACCACCAGAAAGTTGACCACCGCAGCGATAAAGTTGCCATAGTTGATGGTGGGCGCGCCGGCTTCCTGAGCGGCAGCCAGGGTATCATAGTGGGTGCTTGAGAGGTTGATAAAGAGCTGGGTAAAATCCACCCCGCCCAGCAGCACGCTGATCGGCGGCATGATGATATCCTTGACCAGCGAGTTGACGATGGCCGTAAAGGCTGCGCCCGAGATGACCGCCACCGCCAGATCAATGACGTTGCCGCGCATCAAAAAGGCTTTGAGTTCTTTCCACATGCTTGTCGCTCCTTGGAAGGGTTTACATCCAGTTACAGCGTCGCTCTGGCCAGCTCCAAACCCCAGGCTTTCGACACGCCCAGGGCTACCTCGTTGGGGTTGGGCGAGTAGCACACAAACAGCCCCGGCTCACGCCAGATATCGGGCAGCAACCCGCGCATCTCTTGCAGCACTTTAAGGTTTTCAGCCTCGCGGCCGCTCGCGGTGATAAAGCCGGTGGCGCGGCGAATGCGGCTGCCCTCCTGCAGGATAAAAGTGCGCATCGGAGCGGGCAGGGTGCCGGCATACACCGGCGTACCCAAGACCACCAGGTCGTAGGCGGCCACATCACATGCCAGCGGCTTGAGCGCCACCGAGCGCCGGCGCATGGCCTCGAATCCGCCCATCACAAAGTTCATAAACGTTCCACGGCGTTTGGGCTGCTCGAGAGCGCAGAGCTCGCCCGAACAGGCCCTGGCAACCGCTTCGGCAACGCGGCGGGTAAAGCCTGAATATGAGTAGTAGACTACCAGGATTCGCATGTTCCCTCCCCCTTGACACAGCGCACGGATTATCATAGGATAGCAGAAAAGAGTCAGGAGGAAAAACATAAGTCATATAGCCTCATAGTTCGACGGCGTATCGGTAATGTTGCTTGACGGGCATTTGATTAAGTGTTACGATCGAATTGTCTGAGAGTATCGGGCACACCCAATGGAGGGTCCAAAACATCGATGGCCCTCCGCCATTCCGGATGGTCTCAAGGAGGGATCATGAAGAGCACACGTCGTCAGTTCCTGCAGCTTTCCGCATTGGCTGTCGCCGGAGTCGCGCTGGCAGCCTGCAACCCCGCCGAGACTCCTACCGCCGCACCGGGCGGTGACGGGGCGGGTGAAGGCGCTACCACCTTTAAAGGCACCGTCGAGTTCTGGTTGCAGACCTACACTCCCACCGAGAGCATGGAGTTTTCGGAAGATAACCCCCAGCCCCACAACATGGCCCAGGTCTTGGCCGATGAATACGCCGCCAAGTACCCCGAAGCCAAAGTCGAGTTGATCAACAAACCTTCGCAAGTGGCCGACCACGAGTGGATTACCACCGGCCAGGCCGGCGGTACCATCCCGCACATCTGCTGGACGCACCGCTTCTGGGTTGATGGCGAGGTCGACAAGGGTTGGTGGGTGCCGCTCGACTCGTATTTCAACGAGCCTAACCCCTACATCGCGGCCGGGCAGCCGGGCTCCGCGGTCTGGAAGGAAGTCTTTTTCGAGACCCCCTTTAACACGACGGTCGCCGTCGACGGGCACTGGTATACCGTACCCCTCGACCTCGTGACCACCTTCTTCTTTTACAACAAGGGCTTGTATGAGAAAGCCGGCATCAAAGAAGCGCCCAAGACCTGGAAGGATCACCTCGCCGCTCTCGCGGCCCTGAAGGAATCGGGCGTCATCCCGCTCACGCACGTGGGCTGGTACGAGTACCAGATCGGCAATATGCTGTATGCCAAGAAGGAAAAGGCCGTTAACGTGGATGGCGGCGTTGTCTCGCTGCAGGAGGTGGCCTGCGCCATCGATCGCGGCGACTATCGCGCCACCAACCCCGAATACAAAGCTTGGCTCGAGTTCGTCAAGAAACTGATCCCCTTCTGCCAGCCCGACTGGGCCGCGGCTGACCCGCAGTCTGCCCGCAAGTTCAACAACGAGCAGGTTGCGACCTTTGAAGACGGCTCGTGGCGTTTCGGCACGCTGCGCGCCAACCCGCTGATCAAGTTCGAGTGGGGCACTTTCTACGCGCCGGTGATCACCCCCGAAGACAGCGAGTTTTCTACGGGCCAGACGGCCATCCCCATCGGCGGCCCCACGGCTGCGCAGTGGTCGGTTGCGACGCGCGCCGAAAGAGACGGCGTGCTGGCCACCGCGGTGGATGTGCTGCGCTGGTACACCGCCCCGCAGAACGGCGGACGCATGATCGGCGAGCTGGGCAGCTTCCTGCCGAACCTGAAGGGTTCGGAAGTCAACCCCGACCTGAAGGAACCGCTCAAGGCGATCTCGGAAGGCCTGGGCGAAGCTGCCATGTTTGTTTACCCGGACAAGATCGATACCGAGAACCGCGAAAAGATGACCCCGATTTGGACGGACTGGAAGTTGGACCAGATCACGCTGGAGGATGCCCAACAGCAGCTGGATACCATCATGACCGAGTACGCCAAAGCGGCCATCGCCAAGAACGGCTGGACCTGCTAGTGCCCGGCAGGCTGTAACTGCGGGCTTGCAGCCTTTCGTTCTTTCGATAACTTTGGGTGCCAGCTCTGTCCCGCCGGGGCTGGCACCCTGCGTTGTGGAGGTAGATATGACCACAGCATCAGCAGAGGCCCCCGTTGCGGCACGCACGCCGAAAACAGAGACCCTGTTTACGCGCATAATGCGCTACAAGCATGCTTATGCGATGATCGCGACCAGCTTTATCCTGCTGGCCATCTTTAACTATTACCCCGCTTTTATGGGGTTGGTTCGCGCGTTTTACAACTACGATATCGGGCTTGAGCCAGAGTTCATCGGCCTGGGCAACTTTATCAAGTTGTTTACCACCGACCAGACCTTTATCAAGTCGCTGGGGAACGTGGCCATCTTTACCCTGTGGCGCACGATCAGCGCGATGATCTTTCCCTTCCTGGCGGCTGAGCTCATCTTTGGCCTCACCAACCCCAAGCACAAGTTCGGCTATCGCCTGGCGATGATTGTGCCGATCGTGGTGCCCGGGATGGTATCGATCCTGTTGTGGCAGTTTATCTATGACGGGGTCAATGGCCTGCTCAACGCCCTGCTCAAGGCAGTGGGGCTGGTAGATTGGCAGCGCGCCTGGCTGGGCGACCCCAGTGTGGCCCTGGGCGCGGTGACCCTGATGGGGTTCCCGTGGGTCGGCGGTACGAACGTGCTGATCTACCTGGCCGGCCTGCAGGGTATCACCAACGAGATCATCGACTCGGCCAAGATCGACGGCTGCACCGGCTTCCGGCGGGTGTGGTATATCGATATCCCGCTGATCCGCGGCCAGTTCAAGCTCATCTTTGTACTCTCGATCCTGGGCGGCCTGCAGGGCTGGGGCACGATCTTTGTGATGACCAAAGGAGGCCCCGGAACCGCCACCATGGTGCCGGGCATGTGGCTCTATAACAACGCCTTCCAGTGGAACAAGATGGGCTATGCCTCAGCGATCGGCCTGTTCATGTTCCTGGTGATCATGGCGATTACGGTCATCAACATGAAGTTTATCAAGTCGTCGGACACGAACTAGGCGAGGAGGCAAGCAATGGCTCAAGCAGCGATCTCCAAAGTACGTGCCGAAAAGCCTAGACGAACCGGCGAGGCCTGGCGGGCCTTTTGGCGCACTGGCGACTGGTGGCATCACCTGTTGCTCGTCATTTTGCTCTTTTTTATGTTTGTGCCTATCCTGATGATGCTGATCATCTCGTTCAAGACGGTCTCGCAGTTTGATGTCGACCCCTTCCTTCCGACTTTTCCGCTGCACCCCGAAAACTATGCCCGCGCCTTTAACATAGTGTGGCGCTATATCTTTAACAGCTTTATCGTCAGCGGTGTTTCGGTGATCGGCATGGTGGTGCTGGCGACGATAACCGCCTGGGCGTTTGCGCGTTACCCCTTCCCGGGGCGCGATATCCTGTATTATCTGATCCTGGCGTTGCTGATGATCCCGGGCGAGCTGACCCTGGTGCCTTCCTTCCTGTTGGTCAAGGCACTGGGCCTCCTTAACACGCGCTGGGTGCTGATCCTTCCGTACATCGCCGGCGGGCAGGTGTTTGCTATCTTTGTGCTGCGCTCGTTCTTTGAGGGCATGCCCGAAGAGCTCTTTGAGGCAGCCCGCATCGACGGCGCCAGCGAGCTGATGACCTTTGTGCGCATCGCCATGCCGCTGGCCAGCTCGATCGTGGGCGTGGTAACGATCATGCACATCACCAGCACCTGGAACGACCTGGTCTGGCCGATGATCACCGTCAACGTCAAACGCCTGATGACCCTCACGATTGGTCTGTACGCCTTCCGCAACGAGATGTACACCCAGTGGGGCAGCCTGATGGCGGGCTATACAATCGCCTCGATCCCGATGATTATCCTGTTTGCTTTCACCAGCAAGCTGTTCGTCGAGGGTCTGGCCTCTGGCGCGCTCAAGATGTAAGCCAAAGGTTGCATGTGTTTCTGGGTCAAGCCCTGCCAGTGCGCAGGGCTTGACTTTAATAAGGACTGAATTATAAAAAGGCGAACCCAGCTTTGAGGTAAGCACATTGAGTCGATTTTTCGCGCGCTTTAGCGGGTTGTGGCGTCTGGTCTATGCCAGATTGATGGCCGAAACCACCCTTACCCTCAGTCTGCTGTTTGGCTGGATCATCTTTGTTGCCCTCATCGCGGCCATCCCCATCTATACCGATGCCGTCAACCAGCGTATGCTGGCGCGCGAGCTTTCTGACCAGCCCGGCCGGGCGCCTTCTTATGCCTTTTACTACCATTACACCGCCGGGTCGTCTCTGGGTGCCAGCTATGAAAACCTTGTGGCGCTCGACCAGTACATGGTCAACAACCTGCCCGGCCAGTTCAGGCTGCAACGTGAGATCAACATGCACTTTGCCGCCAGCACCACCTACCAGCTCTACCCGGTGCGCTCGGCGGCCTATTCGCAGCGCAAGATGCTGGGACGCATCGCCATCGGCTATATCCGCACGCTCGAGGAGCGCGCCGAACTGGTAGAGGGCGTGTTCCCGCCCGTGGAACAGGACCCCGCCAACGCGCTGCAGGTGATGATCTCAGAGGCGCAGGCCAACAAACTCGGCCTGCAGCTGGGCGACCGCCTGCAGCTCTTTGAACCCGGCGGCGGCACCGAGGCTGCCCCCAGAACGCGCGTCGAGCAGGATGTGGTGATCGTGGGCATCTGGCGCGCCAAAGACGCGGACGACCCCTTCTGGTACATCTCGCCCGCCGGCTTTGACGAAACCCTCATGCTGCCCGAAGACACCTACCGTGCTCTGGCGGCCGAAGGCAGAATGCCGGTGCTCTTGTTTAACCTGGGATGGTATCAGACCTATGACGGGTCGCGCATCCGCTCACAGAACGTGCCCTCTTTCCTCGGGCGCGTGAGCGGGGCACAGAGCCGCGTCTCGACGCTCCTGCCCGGCACCAGCCTGGACCTCTCGCCGATCGCTCCGCTGACGCGCTACCAGCGCATGGCCAGCTCGCAGGCAGTGCAGCTGGTGATGTTCCTGATCCCCTTCATCGGGCTGGTGGTGTACTTTATCGTGCTGGTGGCATCCGGTGCGGTCTCGCGCCAGCGCCTGGAGATCGCGATGCTCAAGAGCCGCGGCTCGAGCTCGACGCAGGTTTTCGCGCTGTACGTGATCCAGGCCGCGGTGATGGCAGTCATCTCGATCATCGCGGGACCCCTGTTGGGGCGCCTGATCGCCCGGACGATCGGAGCCACCTATGCTTTTCTCTCTTTCAAGGTACGCGAGCCGCTCGACGTGGTGATCACTCCCGCGGCGATCGAATATGCCCTGGTGGGACTGGTGCTGGCGATGGCCGCCACCGTCCTGCCGGCGCTGAGCGCCAGCAAGATGACGGTGGTGGGGGCGCGTCACGATACCGCCCGCCGCCGCAAGGCGCCCTTCTGGCAGCGCTTTTTCCTGGATTTCATCCTGATGGGCCTGGCGATCTATGCCTATTACGTTTTAAAGCAGCAGGGTTTTTTGATCGGCCTGATGCAGATGGGCTCGAGCAACTCGCCCTACTCTAACCCGCTGCTGTTCCTGGCGCCGGCCCTCTTTATCGTGGCGTTTTCGCTGCTGGCGGTACGCTTTTTCCCGATCCTGATCGCCCTACCCGCCTGGATCACCTCAAAGATGAACGGTGTCTCGCTCCTGCTGGCGCTGCGCAACCTGACCCACTCGGGATATGCCCACATCGGGCTCCTGCTGATCCTGCTGCTGACCACTGCCCTGGGCACCTTTACCGCTTCGGCGGCGCGCACCATGGACGATAACGTCGAGGCGCAGATCCGTTACAAGGTGGGCGCGGATGTGGTGCTGGTGGAAGCCGCCGCGCTGCTTTCGGATTTCGTAGGCGAAGAGGCTTATGAAGACGAAGACGGCAACGTGGTGACGCCCACATCCAGCATACCGATCTACCTGGTGCAGCCCGTCGAGCAGCACCTGGAAGCCGAGGGCGTACGCTATGTGGCCAGGGTGGGGCGCTTCAAGGGTTCAGCCCGTCTGGGCAGCGCGCCGGCGATCGGCACCGTGCTGGGCATCGACCGCTATGATTATCCGCGCGTGGCCTACTATCGGCGCGATTTTACCGTGCAGTCGCTCGGAACTCTTATGAACCGCCTGGCGCTGCAGCGCGACGGCGTGATCGTCTCGCGCGACGTGATCACCAAATCGGGCCTTTCAGTGGGCGACCCGCTGGCGATCCAGGGCCTGATCGATGCCTCCAACCAGGCCGTCAACTTTGTGATCGTTGGCGTGCTAGATTACTGGCCGACGGTTTACCCGGTGGATGGCTCGCTGTTTGTGGCCAATCTCGACTATATCCACGAATCGACGGGCGGCGAAAAGCCCTGGGAAGTCTGGCTGGAGGTGCGCGACGACGTCGGGTACGATGCGCTGGTGCAGTCGGTGGACGACCTGGGCTATGTGGTGATGCACGGGTCTGACTCGCGCGCGCTGATCGACGAGGCGCGCCAACGCCCCGAACGCACCGGGCTGTTTGGCTTTTTGTCGATCGGGTTCATCTTTACCATCGCGCTGTCGATGCTGGCGCAGATCATTTACGCGCTGCTGTCATTCCGTCAGCGCTTTATCCAGTTCGGCATGATCCGCGCCATCGGGCTTTCGTCAGCCCAGCTGGCGCTATCGCTATCGACCGAGCTGGCGCTGATCACCCTGGTGGGCGTGGGCGGGGGGCTGGTAAGCGGCCTCCTCACCAGCCAGCTGTTTATCCCCTTTTTACAGGTGGGTTTTACCGCAGCCGAACTGGTGCCGCCCTATCTGGTCAACATCGCCTGGGGCGATATCATCAAGGCGGTGGCGGCGATCGTGATCACCTCGTTGGCGACCAACTTTGGGGTAATATTCTTTCTCTCGCGCATCAAGGTGTTCGAAGCCCTCAAGCTGGGCGAATCGCTCACCTGACGGTTATTCGCTCCAGATACCGCGGCGTTCAGCGCGCGCCTCAGCCTGAGCGGCATCCAGTGCGTTCTGGTGCGTGATGTCGGGCGGATAGCGGTGCGCCCTGGCGAGCCCTTCGCGCACCAGCAGCTCGTTTACCCACACGTCATCCACATAGACGTGCCGCAAGAGCCGTCCGTAGCGGTCGACCTCTAAGATATCGCGCACCAGCTCGACTTCGCGACCCAGCACCAGGGCGCGGTTGCGCTCGCGCGAGGCTTCTGCCCAGGATTCTGCGGGGCTGCCGTCGCGAGCGAGCTCGGGGGCGTCGATGCCGATGTAACGCACCTTGAACTCATCATCACCGATGCGCACCCAGATGGTGTCACCATCCGCCACGTGCACCACCATGCCGCGCTGCGTGCCGCCGGTGCTGCCATCGGATGGCAGCGGCAGGCGGATGCCTGTCATGGGCCAGTCGCAGCCGGCCAGCATCAGCAGGGCAACAACCAACAGGACGAGGTGGTTCAGGCGTACGCGCACGGCAAATCCTTCAAGGGATAAAAAAAGCCCTGCCATAATAATAGCAGGGCTTTACATTTACAGGCCTGGCGGCGGGGCCAGAGTGCCTCCGACCGGCGCGTTAGTACCGCCCGAGAGGTAATAGGCCGAGAGGCGGCTGTGGTATTCGAGCGAGACAAAGAGATCAGCAAAGTCGCTGACGGCCTTGAGCAGGATAAACTGGACCACCGAAGCGACCAGCATACCCAGGAACCCGGCAAGACCGACCAGGATGCCTCCGCCGGCTGGCATCGAATCCTGCATCTCCGGCACAAGTGCCGTCAAGCTGGACCCCAGAACACCGGCCAACAGAATGCCGATGGCTGAAAGGATGCCCAATATCAGTGCAATCCATGCCAACACCTTGAAAAAACCAGCGATAACACGCAATGCTCTGTACTTTTTCTCTACCATGTTCTCCTCCAGCCAAATTACGGCGCTGATCCGCGCCTGGGTACTATTATATATTTTTTGCCTGCCCTACACAAGAGTGTTTTCAGCGTGTTTCGGTCACCTTAGTCAGGCCGCGCGGCTGGTCGGGGTTGAGCCCGCGAGCCACCGAGACGCCTCTGCCCAAAAGCTGAGCCGGCACAATCGCCGGCAGCGGCATGAGCCACTCGGGGATACCGCCTGCCAGCGGCAGCGGGATGGCCGCCTCCGCCAGAGCCTCGGGTTGATCCGAGATCACGATGGTGCGTGCACCGCGGCGATTGCATTCGGCCTGCACGGCGCGCATGTCGGCATAGGTGACGCCGCCCGTCACCACCAGCACCACCGGGAAGCCCTGCTCCACGATCACGATCGGTCCGTGCAAAAAGTCGGCCGAGGAGTAGGCGTTGGCGCTGATATAGTTCATCTCCTTGAGCTTGAGCCCGGCTTCCAGGGCGGTGGTCAAGGTGAGCCCGCGCCCCACCGAGACGGTCTGGGTGATGCCGGCCAGCTCCGCCACTCGCGCGTCGATACCGGCGTTGCGCTCGAGAGTCTCGGCCACCTTGGCCGGGATGGCTTTTAGATCATTGAGCTGGCCGGGATCGGCACTGAGGGCGGCCGAGAGCATCGCCACGGCCATCAACTCGGCACTATAGGTCTTGGTAGCTGCCACGCTGCGCTCGGGCCCGGCCTGCAGCGGGATCACAAAGCGCGCTGCTTTGGCGAGCGCCGAGTTGGGCTCGTTGGTGAGCGCCAGAGTCAGCTGTCCCTGCGCGCGGGCGGAATCAATCACGGACACTACATCGGGCGAGCGCCCGGATTGCGAGATTCCCACCACCAGCACATCCGACAGACGCGGGGGCGCCTGGTAGAGGGTGTACAGCGAGGGAGTGGCCAGGGCAGCCGGCAGACGCTGGCGCCAGCCCAGCAGATACTGGGCATAGATGGCGGCATGGTCGGAAGTGCCGCGCGCCGCCAGGAGCACCCAGCGGATGCCGCTGGCGCGGATAGCTTTGGCGATGGTCTGCACTTCGCCCCACTCTTCGCGCAAGAGCCGTTCGAGCACGGCGGGCTGTTCGTGAATTTCCTGCCAGGTAAAATCCATTTTTGCCTCCTTGCAAAAACTCCCCAAGCCTCTCCCGGGGAGGGATAAACGACGTTATGCTTCGGCGGCCGGTTCGACCCACCAGGGGCCAGAAGGATCCGCCAGGTAGGCGTCGATATCGCCGGCGGCAATGCGTCCGGCGCCCATGGCGCTGATGACCGTAGCGGCGCCGGTGACGATATCACCGCCCGCCCAGACGCGCTCCATGCGCGTACGCCCGTTGGCTTCGTTGGCGGTCACCGTGCCCCAGCGCGTGCGCGTGAGGGCATCGGCCTCGGTAAAGACGATCGGGTTGGGCTGCGTGCCGAGGGCCATCACCACCGTATCCATGGGCACCTCGTATTCCGAGCCCTCGATCGGCACAGGACGGCGGCGGCCGGAGGCATCCGGCTCGCCCAGCTGCATGCGGATGTAGCGCATGCCGGTGACCCAGCCCTTTTCGTCGCCCAGGATGGCCGTCGGATTGGTGAGGAAATCAAAGATGATGCCCTCTTCTGCGGCATGATGCACTTCTTCGGCTCTGGCGGGCACCTCGTCGCGCGAACGGCGGTAGACAATGTGCACTTCCTTGGCGCCCAGGCGCAGGGAGCAGCGCGCGGCGTCCATGGCCACGTTTCCGGCACCCACCACGGCGACACGCTCACCGACCTTTACCGGGGTATCCCACTCGGGAAAGAGATAGCCCTTCATCAGGTTGGTGCGCGTCAAGAGCTCGTTGGAGGAATACACGCCGTTATAGTTCTCGCCGGGGATGTTCAGCATCATCGGCAGACCCGCGCCGGTGCCCAGGAAGAGCGCGTCGTAATCCTGCAGCAGCTCTTGGAGGGTATAGAGTTTGCCGACCACCGCATCGCAACGGATGCTGACACCCAGCTTGCGCACGTAATCGATCTCTGCCTGCACGATATCCTTGGGAAGGCGAAATTCTGGGATGCCGTACATCAGCACGCCTCCGGGGGTATGCAGGGCTTCGAGCATCGTCACCGAGTGGCCGCGCTTGGCCAGGTCGCCTGCCGCCGTCAGACCGGCCGGGCCGGTGCCAATGACGACCACTTTTTTGCCGGTGGGGGCGGCCGGCTCGGGGATGCGCATGCCCTGCATACGCTCCCAATCCGCCACAAAGCGCTCCAGGCGGCCGATGGCGACTGGCTCTCCTTTGCGCGCCAGGACGCAGACCGCCTCGCACTGCGTCTCCTGCGGACAGACGCGCCCGCACACCGCCGGCAGCGAGTTCTTATCCTTGAGGGCCTCGACGGCGCCCCACAGGTCCTGTTCGGCAAGCGCCGCGATAAACTCGGGGATGCGTACGTTCACCGGGCAGCCCGCCACACAGGAAGGTCCTTTACAGTTCAGACATCGGGAGGCCTCGGCCACGGCCATCTCGAGGGAATAGCCCAGGGCCACTTCGTCAAAGGTGTGTCTGCGCTCTGCGGGGTCGCGCGCGGGCATTTCGTGACGCGGAAGGCTGCTTTTCTTTACCATGACGAATGGATCCCTCAGCTGGCCGCGCGGGCAGAATTGTAGGCCTCGAGGGCGACTTGCTCCAGATCAGCATAGATGCGCAGACGGCTGAGCAGGAGGTCCCAATCGACCTCGTGGCCGTCGAACTCGGGGCCGTCGACGCAGGCGAAGCGGGTGCGCCCGCCCACCACCACACGACAGGCGCCGCACATGCCCGTGCCGTCCACCATGATCGAGTTGAGCGAGACGATCGTCCTGACGCCATACGGCTGCGTGGTGAGGGCGCAGAACTTCATCATGATGGCCGGGCCGATCGCCCAGACGGCATCATATTGGGTGCCAGAATCGAGCAGCTCCTTGAGCGGGGTTGTCACCACACCCTGGCGGCCATAGGAGCCGTCGTCGGTGCCGACGATCAGCTCGTCGGTGACGCTGCGCATGGCATCTTCCCAAAAGAGCAGATCCCTGGTGCGTGCGCCGATGATGCCCGTCACATGGTTGCCGGCCTCGCGCAGCACGCGGCAGATCGGGTAAATGGGTGCAATGCCCAGACCGCCGCCCACCACGATCACATTGCCATAGTTTTTGACCTCGGTCGGGCGCCCCAGCGGGCCGGTAAAGCTGGCAAGGGCGTCGCCGGTCTCGAGCGTCCCGAGCTCTTGCGTGGATTTGCCCAGTTCCTGAACCACGATGGTGATGGTGCCGGCCGCACGGTCGTAATCCGCAATGGTCAGCGGGATACGTTCGCCACGCTCCGAGACGCGCAGGATGATAAATTGCCCGGCTTGCGCCTTGCGAGCAATCTCGGGCGCCTCGACAACAAAGAGCTTGGTGACTGGTCCGAGGACCTCTTTATGCGTGATGAGATACACAACCACTCTTCTGGATTGATCTAGTATTTGCCGCTCGCCTGGCCGGGAAAAGCTCTAGCGCAGAACCTGATAGACCTGCCTGCCGACGTTCACCAGGGAGATAGCCAGCTGCAGCAGATGGTTGGGATTAACGGCCAGCCGGTTGGCGCCCGCACCGCTCAATTCCTGCGGGGCAGCCACTTTTTTAGCCACTGCGAACCCCAAGAGGGCTCCCAGGGCTGCGCCGGCAATGGCGCCACCGATCAACGTTGCCCGATAGCGTGTCATGTTATTTCGCTCCTCTTAAGAAAGCACAAACCCCCGACCAAACGCCGTGGGGCACCGCGCGGATCGCAGCAGTGCGGTAGTTGACCTGATCCGCCACACCGTTGGCGCTATCGGATACCTCGACCACCTTGCGGCCGGCTTTGTGCAGCGCCCCGCTGATCTTGCTGTTGGTTGCGCGGGTGGCTTGCAGCAGCTTGATGGCGCCGTATCCAAGGGCTGCCAACACAATGATGACCAGGAGAGCCAGCCAGATTATGGAAATGTCACGGGCGATCTGCAGAACCTGTTCGTTCATGGATACCCCTTTACCTGCCTACAAGAGCTCGACCTCATAGCCCAGCAGCACGAGATCCTGGTGAGCACCCTCGACAAATGTTACTACACGCTGGATCAGGCCGTCGAGGTAGGCGCGATCGTTCGAGACCGAGACAACGGCCAGAGTCGCCAACTGATGCGCATCCTGCTGGGCCACTTCGGCCACGGCAATGTTAAAGTCGGCGCGCAGCCGATCGATGACCGAGCGCAGCACCTGGCGCTTGCTCTTTAGGCTGGAAGCCGCCGGGATATGCAGCTCCAGGGTGCACAGGACGATCAGCATGCCGCAGCCATCCTTCAGTATATACCAGTTAATCCTATTTACAAGAGTGCCTTTCGCGGCACATCGTGCAATGCCGCCGCCTCAGCCACGGCCTCGGAAAGGGTCGGGTGAGCGTGGATCGTCTCGGCCACATCGCGGACGCTTGCTCCCAGGCGGATCGCCAGAGCACACTCGGCCACCAGCTCACTGACGCCCTCGCCATACAGCTGCGCGCCGATCAGCACGCCGGCCTCGTCGGCCAGCAGCCTGATCTGCCCCTCCGGCTCGCCCAGGCTCTGGACGCGGCCATTGGCACTCAGCGGGTAGCGCGTTACGCGGTGCGCGATGCCGCGCGCCTTGGCTTGCGCCTCGTTGAGGCCCACGCCGGCAATCTCCGGCAGGGTGTAGACGCAGGCGGGCACCACGCGGTAATCGGCCGCAGTAGGCTCACCCAGGATGTTGCGCAGGGCCACGTCGGATTCATAACCCGCCACGTGCGCCAGCATCATCCCGCCGATACAGTCGCCGGCGGCATACACCCCCGGCAGTGTGGTGCGCAGCTGCGCATCCACCGCGATGGTGGGTCCGTTATAGGCAGCGCCCAACTCGGCCAGGCCCAGGCTGCTGCTTTCGGGCACACGCCCGATCGCCACCAGCACGGCATCGCCCTCTGCGCCAGACGTCTCGCCGCGCTCGCTATAGGTGACCCTCAAGGCGTCGCCGGCACGCTCTATGCACTCGACTTCGACGCCGATGCGGATCACCATGCCCGACTGGCGCAGGCGCGTCTGCAGGCGTTTTGCGAGCTGCTGATCGGCCTCGCGGATGAAAAACTCGCGGTCGAGCACCGTCACCTGCGCCCCGAGGGCCTGGAAAAGGCAGGCGAACTCCATCCCCGATACACTCGCGCCGATGATCACCAGCTGGCGCGGGAGCACGGGGCGGCTGAGGATGGCGGTGGTATCCAGCACGCCCGGCAGATCGGCGCCCGGCACCCTAAAGCGGATGGGACGCGACCCGCTGGCCACCAGCACGCTGCGGCTTGCAAAACGCTGGCTGCCCTCAGAAGCCGTGACCACCAGCGTATCCGGGGCCGTCAGGCGCGCCGTGCCGGCCACGAGATGCACGCCTGCGCTCTCCAGCACCCCGCGCAGGCCGTCGCGCAATCCCGTCACCACACTGGTCTTGCGCGCGAGCAATTTGGCATAGTCGGGCCGGAGGCCGTCAAACGCCATGCCGTAAGCGCCGGAGGCGGCATCGCGGTAGAGTTTGGCGTCGTGCAGCATGGTCTTGGTGGGGATGCAGCCGGCATTCAGGCACACCCCGCCCAGATGCTCGCGCTCCGCCAGCAACACCCGCATGCCGCGGCGCGCGGCGCGCAAGGCCGCCGTGTAGCCGCCGATGCCGCCGCCGATGATCGCCAGGTCGAAAGGTGCCTCGCTCAAGAGGCACCGTCCTCGGCATCGTCGTCGACCACCTCGATAATGCGGTAGCTGGTCTCGACCTCGGCCTTTAAGCTGTTGATCGCCGAGCAGTATTTGGTGGTGGAAAGCCAGATGGCGCGCTCGACCGACTGGGCCGAGATACCCTTGCCGTGCACCTCGTGATCGATATAGATGCGCGTATAGTAGCTGGGGTAGCCCTCGGCGCGTTCACCCGTGATCGTCACGTAATATGCGGTGACATGCTCGCGCTTTTTCTGCAGCACCGAGATGACGTCCATGCCGGTGCAGCCGGCCACGCCCATCAGCAAGAGCTCCATCGGGCTGGTGCCGCGCGCGGGCGGGTCATCCTCGCCGTGACGGGCGTCGATCGGCACAGTGCCGCCCGAGCCCTCGGCATAGGCGGTGAACTGGCGTGATTCAATCCAGGTGGCGCGAATCGCGCGGGTGGTGGATGCCGCCATGTCGTTACCTCCCTCAGGGAACATAGATGCGATACATCGCCTGATAAAACCACATATCCGCAACCAGGCCGTCGTTCCAGCCGCCCAGGGCAGCCAGGTACGTGCCTGAGGAAGTATCCAGAACCGAGAGTCCCAGCGACCGCCAGGGACCGATAAAGGGCGCCTCAAAGGCGCTCCACGCCTGCGATGTCAGGTCGTAGCGCTCGGCGGATGCCACGCTGCGCTGCCATCCGCCGCCCACAGCATATAGCGAGCCGTTGAGCGCCGCCAGCCCCAGACCGGCGCGCGGCACGATGAGGCTATCCAGCGTGCGCCAGCCGCCGGAGGACGGGTTGAACACCTCGAGGTTTGCGAGCACCTGCTCGCCGTTGTATCCGCCCGCTAGATAGATCAGCCCGTTCAGCTCGGCGGCAGCCGCAAAAGCCCGCGGTGCAGTGAGCCTGCCGGCGTCGCGCCAGGCATCGGCAGCGGCATCGTAAAAGTAGACGGTATCGAGGTAGGCTGTGCCATCCCATCCGCCCAACAGGTAATAGCCGTCCGGCACGGCGGCGACGGCATAGGCGCACAAGGGCTGCGGCAGCGGCGCAGCACTCTGCCAGCGATCGGCAGCCGGGTCATAGACCTCGTGCACATCGCTGGGCAGGTTGTCGGCCGTCATCCCGCCGGGGATATAGAGCCGGCCATCCACCACCGCCGCACCAATATTGCTGACGGGAGTGGGCTTATTCGCGAGTTTCTGCCAGCGCGCCTCGCTCGTGAGCCACACCTCGCTGCCGGCGCTCGCACCAGACTGCTCCAGCCCCCCTACCAGATAGAGGTTGCCGTTGATGACCGCCTGGGCAAAGCGCGCCCTGGGTTGGCTGAGGCTACCGGCACGCTGCCAGCGTCTGCTGCCGACCGAAAGCGAGCTGGATGGCGGGGCGGGTTCATCTACAAATGGGTTGGCGAGCGCCCCGCGCGCCGTTGGCGCAGCCGGCCAGAGCATGGCGCCGACTATGGCGAGGATCAACAATGCCACGGCCAGCAGGCTGGCATAGACGGGCACGCCGGCCAGATCGGCGGGGGTGCTGCGCGCGGGGGCGGCTGTGTCAGCAGCGGGCACGGCGCCCGTCACCAGGTTGTGGCGCAGGGCATAGTTGGTGGCCTCGGTGCGCGATTCGACGCCCAGTTTGCCAAAGATGTTGCGCAGGTGGGTCTTGACGGTGTTGACGCTGATGTACAGGCGGTGGGCGATCTGCTGGTTGGTGGCACCCGTCACGAGCAGCTCGAGCAACTCGAGCTCGCGGTCGCTGAGGTCGGGCGGATTCTCTGCCATAATGGCCTATTTTAGCATAGCGGCTGCCCCCTACCAACTACCCGGTGCAACTAGAATGCGTGAAATACGTAATAGATAGGTCAGAGTACACAGAAAGGCGAACCAGAATGAGCGTGAAATCTCCAACTGTGCGCCAGGTCGAACACGAGATCCGCCCGATCGACTGGAAAAACCTCGAGCTGCCCAAGGTCGATACGCGTCCCCTGCGCGAGATGGGCGAGGCTGTGCTTTACACCAGTCTGGGGCTGGGCCTTTTAGCCGCTCGCGGGGTCCGCAGGGTGCTGCTCAAGGCCTACCGTGCCGGCAAAGACACCTACTCGAGCGGATCGTCTCCAGCGCAAAGCAAAGTGCGCGACACCACCAGCGTCAATGTGCCGGTGATGCGCGTGGCGGGTTATGCTGCCATGGACGAGCATGAGGCCATCAACGCCCTGAACGACCTCGACGCCGCCAGCCTACGCGCGGTCGAGGCCTATGAGCGTGCACATGCCGCACGTCCGGGCGTGCTGGCGGTGATTGCAGACCGGCTAAAGAACGCCTAGTGCGTATTCTGCTCTATACCGGCAAGGGCGGCGTCGGCAAGACCACCCTGGCAGCCGCTACCGCCCTGTACGGCGCACGCGACGGCAAACGGGTGCTGGCCGTCAGCACCGATATCGCCCACTCGCTGGGCGACGCGCTGGCCACCCCTCTGAATAATACACCGCGTGCGGTCGGCGACGGCGGCCTCGAGGCCGCCGAGGTGGATTCCGGCACCGAGTTGGCGCGCTACTGGGGCGCGGTGCGGGAGCAGCTGGCGAACCTGCTGATGGCGGAGGGCATCTCCGAGACGGCCGCCGGCGAGCTGGCCGTGCCGCCCGGGTTGGATCAGATCCTGGCGCTGGCGCGCATCCGCCAGTGGCACAGCGAATCGGCTTACGACGCGCTAGTGATCGACTCCGCCCCCACCGGCGCGGCCATGCGCCTGCTGGCAGCCCCCGACCTGGCCGGCTGGTATGCCCGTCGTCTGCAGGGACTGCGCGGCGCCTGGAAGCTGCTGCTGCCCGCATTGCGCAGCAAACTGCCGGCTGCGTTCAGCCAAGAACTGATCGAGGCCAAACTGAGCGAACTGGCCGGCGAGATCTGCGCCCTGCAGGAACTGCTTACCGACGCCGAGACCACCTCAGTGCGCCTGGTGCTCAACCCCGAGGCGCTGGCGGTGCGCGAGACCCAACGCGCCTACACCAGCTTGAGCCTCTACGGCCTGCATTGCGACGCGGTTTATGTCAACCGCTACTATCCCCCGGAAGTGACGGACGAATACCTGCGCGGCTGGATGGCCGACCAGGCGCGCTACCGCGCCGAGGTGCACGCCCTTTTTGAGCCGCTGCGCATTTATGAGGTGCCGCTGCAGCGCGGCGAAGTGGTGGGCGCCGAGCGCCTGCTGGCGCTGGCCGAGGGCTTGTACGGCGGCGAGGATCCGCTGGCGCGCCTGGCCGACGAGCAGCCGGTGCGCTATGAGCTGCGCGACGGCCGCTACACCCTCGAGCTGGCGGTGCGCGGACTGGAGCACGAAGAGGTGCGCCTCGAGCGCCGAGGCGACGAGCTATTTGTGCGGCTGGGCAACTGGCAACGCACACTGGTGCTGCCGCAGTTCCTTGCGGGCGCCGACCCGGATTTCGCCGAGATCGACGCACGCCGCCTGCGCATCACCTTTTCGGCGCGTTAGCCCTCAAACTCCCAGCGCCGTTCCCACTGAGCCTGCTCGCCGGGGGCGAGGCTCAGGCGGATAAACACCTCAGGCGAGATGATGTGATCGACGGCCCACACCGCCACCGCTGCCGGCGAGAACGAGACCTGCTCGCTGACGGCGGCCGGCATATCGGCATGCGACAGCCTCCAGCTAAAGGGCGCGGCCGCATCGCGATTGCTCAGATCGAGGTGCACCATGGCAGCCCGCGGGTTATAGGCGCTGAACGAATAGGTTGCTCCCTCCACGCTAAAGGTGCCGTTCTTTTCCGGGCTGAGCGGCGCCATCTGCGCCGGCACCCCGCGGAATTCCAGGCGATAGCCCGGCCCGAGCGGCAGCTGATCGAGCGTCACAAAGTTGTGGTTGTATTCATCCAGCATGATGGCCTTATCGCCGACGTTCTCGAGGGTGGTGCGCACGCTCAGGGCGGTGCCCTCTACCGCGACGCGCCGCTCGCTCCGGAGCGCATACCCGCCGGCGGATTGCGGCTCACTCTTCATCAGCAGCATGTTAGTCCCCTGGCTAAGGCGCACCCTGACGCGCTCGGGGGAGTAGGGTTTGTAAAAGAGGTAATCGTCCTCGCTGGTTTTGGTGATGATCCCCACGCCGGGCTTTAAGAAGGGCTCGCCAATGGCCGCCTCGCGCGCCAGCTGGTCGGCCTTGAACTCGGCGCACAGCCCTACCCCGCCGCTGCACGGGTGCGAGAGGTTGGTCGGCTCAGAGGTGCAAAAGCGATGACGCCCATCCAGCACCACCTGGATGATAAAGCCGGCACTGTCAAAGCGGTTGGTGGTGTTAGGCGGCTCGCCGGGCAGGGCGATGACGGCGCTCAGGCGCACGCTGGACAGGGT
>Ga0123332_1000193_pt1 | contig 59915 bp, 47 predicted proteins | sample BioC12SIPDNA_4_FD_89958 | JGI IMG/M metagenome (GOLD analysis project Ga0123332, IMG submission 89958) | Anaerobic biogas reactor microbial communites from Washington, USA - Biogas_R2_A C12 SIP DNA | ecosystem: Engineered > Bioreactor > Anaerobic > Unclassified | place: Washington, USA... | reverse complement strand
TCGGCCGGGCGATGGCTTCCACCTCGCAGCGGGTGACAGAGTACCGCGCCAACCGCCGCGACGACGTTCAGTTCGAGGACGGGGATCGAGACCAGCAGACCGCGGAGCGACGGCGCCGGGCCCGGCGCCCTGGCGGTGATCCGGGGCGCGAGCGCTCTTGACCGGGCCACGATTCTACACTAGTATGTCGTTGTGCCGAGGGGGTGGACGAGTCCCGGTGGGCTCCGCAGTCTTCAAAATTGTCGAGGGGCGCTGAACAGGCGTCCTAGGTGGGTTCGACTCCCATCCACTCCCGCAAGGTGGAACAGGTATGCAGGGAGGCTCCCGAGCGTATGCTCGGGAGCCTCCCTGTTTGGGGCGTGTGCATGGCCGCAGCATCTCCGGATGAGGATTGACACCGGCCGGGGCGGGCGCTAGATTGAAAGTAAGGGCCGCCCGGGCGGACAGTCCCGCAGGCATCGTCTGCGGTAGGCGCAGGCCGCTTGTTGGCATGCGCTGTGGTGTGCCAGGGTGGGCGGCAAGGGGGGCGCATGCACAATGCCGTACCGGGTATCTGCAGGTTCGTGTTCTGGGTGCATCTCTTGGTGGCCGCCGTACTGGGCGTGTTGCTGCTCGTTTTTCCGGGCCTGGTCGCCGAGTGGCTGGGTTACCGGGCATGGGCCGAGTGGATCCCGGTGATCAGAAGCTATGGCGCGATGATCCTGGGTATCGGCGGCGTGACGTCCTATCTGGGCACCCGCGCCCGTGGCTGGGATCAGGTCGAGTTCATCGTTCGGGGCGAGATCGTCTACCTGCTGCTTTCGACGGTGGTGTTGCTGATTGGGCTGCTCCAGGAGTCGGGCCCCACGCTCGCGTCGGCCGCCATGGCCGGGCTCAGCCTGCTGTTCCTGATCTTGTTCTTTGTCGCGTGGCTGAGGCGCCCGATCGCATCATAACGGGAGGCGGTGGCCGAGCGAGGCGAGAGGCGATACATGGGAGCGAACAATCGTTCGCTCCCCTTTCCTGTGGGTATCCCGGCCCGCAGGGGTCCTAGGCCAGCGGGATGTTGTGCTGCCCGCGAGGGAAGCTCTGCAGCGGCAGGCCCGCCAGATCGAGGACGAAGGGCACCGGCGAGTTCACCGAGAGGAGGCCGGGCTGCAGCCCGACGTCGATCATGCCGTGGGGCGTGGGCGCCCGGCCATGCATCCAGCCCAGCGGGCCGGGCCGGGGCGCGATTCGGGCACGCGTATAGCCGGGATCCTCCGGCGTGACGCCGAGCGTGTAAAAGACCAGGTCTCGGGTCGGGGTGGAACTCCAGCCGTGGACGTGGGTGCCGTAATCCCAGCACTCGCCCAGCGTGTCATAGCCGTTCACCAGGAACTGTGACCAGCGCCGGCACAGGCCCGGGAGGCGCCTGGCCTCCCCGGCGAGTGCGACGGCATCATGGACCACGTAGGACATGAACGGCTGGGCCAGGACGACTTCCCGTTCGGCGTCCCAGTCGATCTCATAGTAGCCCTCGCGCACCTGTCGCATCCACTTTTCCATGGATTGGCCACCGTGGCCGTCGCCCGTCCAGGCGCGCATCACCAGGCGCTCGGGATCGGTGATCGTCTCTACGATGCGCTTCCAGCGTTCCACGGGCGCCAGGCGGGAGACGATCGCCAGCGCCCCGGCGATCTGGGTCATCTCGGGGCGACGTTCGCCATCGACCAGATGGTCCACGTAGGACCCCCGCTGCTCGTCCCAAAAGAGCTCCATGCCAGCACGCGCCCGCTCGTAGAGGCCCTCCGCCCAGCGCTGGCTGTAACGCTCCTCCAGCCAGCCGCACATCTCGGCGAATTCGCGCAGCCCGCGGGCCCAGAGGCCCGTCAGCGCGGCTGAGGTGTCCTCGGTGGACACGCTGGACCAATCCACCAGGTTCCATTCGGTCACATCCTTGAGCGCTCCCGCGTCCGTCTGGTAGGGCGCATACCAACGCAGAATGCGCTCGACCGTGGGCAGGTATCCCTTGATCTCGTCGGCATCGCCCATGTATCGATAGAGGTTGTAGACGCCATGGACCCAGTGGAGGGACCAATCGGGTATGGTGTACATCCCGGACATCTCGATATCCCCGGCCACCGTCATCGGCAGGATCCCGTCCGGGCGCGGGGAGTTGCCCAGGTCGATAAAGCGCCGGGCCAGGCGCCAATCCGCATTGGTCGCCAAATGCACCATCTGGTGAACGACGCCATCGCCCACCCAGGCGCGTTGTTCCCGTGTGGGGCAATCGATGAACGCATCGTGCGAGTTGAGTTCGACCGTGCGGCGTCCGGCGGCGTATATCCGGTTGATCTCCTCATCGTCGCACTCAAAGCAGGCATCTCCATCCCAGGGGTACACCCATTCCTGAACGCCTGCGCTCCGGACCGTCACCGGCTCGGCGCCGCCATGGACCAGAAGGTAGATGTAGCGCAACCCGTTGGAGTCAAAGAGCTGGAAGCGATCGTCCGAGCCCCGCGCGATATAGCGGGCGCCGGCCGTCATCCGGTCCATCGTGAGGTTGGGCGTCAGCGGATCCTCGGTAAAGGAGAGATCGAACTCGGTCCCCGCGGGGGCGTCTACCTTGAGGTAGACCAAGCCGGATACGATGCGGCCCATGTCCATGCTGAGCCGAACACCCTCCAATGGCTCCAACTTGATCGGGAGCGTCCCCTGCGCACGGGTCCGGACCGTGCGGGAGAGGGCGGCGCTTAGGCGATCCACCGGGCTCCCCGGCAGGGAGCCCTCGGCCGGCTCGAGCCGCTCCACAATCAGACTCACGGGAGCCCGCTGCGGCCCGCCTAGCTGGGCGATGCCTCGAGGATACAGAGGGCCGTAGGGATCGGTGGGCGGTTGCGTGCGCCGAAAGCCTCCGATGTGCATGGCCGGCACGGGAACGGCGTGGCTCCAGGCCGAGTCGTCAAAGGCGGCCTCCTTCCATTGCGCATCGAGGCGGCGTGCATCGAACACCTCGATGGGAACGCCGTGGTGGTGGAATCCTTCGCCTTCCCAGTCTGTGAGCCAGGCGTCGCACTTGAGCGCGCGCCAGCTAGCATCACTCACGAGCCAGCCTTCCTCGAGGCGCGCCTCGAACACGAGCACGCCGCGGGCGCCGAGGGAGTTGTTGGGCATCGCGGGGGCCCAGTAGGAGTTGGCCGCGCCATAGTACTTGACATAAATAGAGATGGCGTTAAGGCCAGGGCGGAGATACGGCGCCAGGTCATAGCGATCATAGTGCAGGCGACGGGGCTGGCTGCGCACTGGTCCACGGCCGACCTCGTGTCCGTTGACGTACAGGGCATAGCGCGAGTCCGCCGTGATGCGCGCCGGCACCGATTCGGGTATCTCTGCGAGGTCATACACCCGGCGGAACAGACCGTGGCTCTCGGCAGGCTCTTGTTCGCGGCCGAGGGTCCAGAAGCCGCCGGGGGCTACCACCTCTTCTGCCAGCCAGATCCACTCTCCGTGCCAGCGGATCTCGCCGAATCCATCGCTGTCGCGTGCTCTGCTCATCGTGCATCCCTCCGTTGGGAGCCCGGGGTCCCGAGCGCTGCCTTTTGCCACCATGGCACAACCATTCTCAGCGCGGCGGGCCGGGTTGTCAAGCGAACCCTGCGCAACTAGCCGCGTGACAGACTGGGCGGTTTCCTGTAGGATGGCTTGAGTTCCTTGTGGAGGGTGTCGCGGCATGGAGCCTGGCCGCAACGACCTGCTTGCGGAAGTGCGCGGCGCGGCGGCCCACGGGACGGGGCTGTGGCGAGCGGCGCGATATCTCGGAGGGCGAACGGCGGCCTTGCTGGCGAGCGTCGTGCTCGCCGTGTACCTGACCATCTATGTGGTCAACCTGGGAGGGTTTCTCGACCAGGTGATCAGTGCCGAGATCAGCCTCGGGGTAGCCATGCGCGTCAAGGGAGGCTGGCTGAGGGAACTCTCCGCCGAGGAGCGTTCGGCGCGGGTCGAGGTGACCGTCGCGGCGCTTGAGGAGGCGGCCGGACTGAGCGAGCCTCTGGCGGCCCGCAGTGCGCGCTGGCTCTGGCGTGCGCTCACGCTGCAGTGGGGTGAATCCAGGCTGGCCTCGGTGCGTGTGAACGGCCGGATGACGCAGCAGGTCCATGACCTCGTTCTGAATGCGCTACCCAAGACGCTGCTCCTCTTTGGCCTGGCCAACCTGGGGGTGTTTCTCGCAGGGATCGGGCTCGCCCTGCCGCTCAGCCGCAACCAGGGACGCTGGGTCGATCGTGCCATTGCGGTACTCTCGCCGCTCTCCGCCGGCCCGCCCTGGATCTATGGCATCCTCCTCACGGTGGTGGTGTTCCAGGTCCCCGCGCTGCGCTCACTCACCAGCTACCTGACCACATGGCCTGACCGGTTCTCCTGGCCACACCTGCTGCTGATTCTTCAGACGATGTGCCTCCCGGTGCTCTCGGTGATCGCCAGCAAGTTGCTGCAGAGCGTCAACCAGTGGCGTTCCTACTTTACGCTGTATCGCAGCGAGGACTATGTGCAGACTGCGGAGGCGTTGGGTCTAGGCCGGGGGCGTGTGGAGCGACGATTCGTGCTGTTGCCGGCGTTGCCGGCCGTGCTCACCCATCTCGCCCTGCTGCTGACGGCGCTCTGGCAGGAGGTCATCGTGCTGGAGTACTTTTTCCGGGTGGCCGGCGTCGGGCAGCTCCTCATCCGCGGGCTGCGTGCCCACGACGTGCCGACGATTCTGGGCCTGGTTGTCCTGTTTGCCTATCTGTTGGCCTTGACGCTGCTGGCGCTGGAGGTGGCTATCGCGCTGGTTGACCCTCGGGTGCGGCTGGGCAACAAGCAGGGCGAGGGGGGAGGCCGCCCACGGCGGCACCTGCGCGCGCGTGCCGCGGGCCCCCTTCGTGACGGTTTCCGCCGGCCACGGGTTCGCCCGGGGACTCTGCGCGTGGCGTTGGGGCGCGCCTGGGCTCAGCTCTGCACCCGCGCGAGCAGGATTCGGGAGGCTCTGGGGAGCCTCGGCAGGCAGCCCGGGGCGGCGGTGGGCCTTGTCGGCATCGTTCTCCTCGCGATGCTGGCGGTTTACACTGTCGTCACAATCCCCTATGGCGAGGCTGTGCGGCGTTGGCGCGGCGTCCAGCAGGAGGACTATGCGCGCCCGGAGAACGCCTTGCCCGTGTGGCTGGACTGGTTCAACCGCGAGCGCATGTCGCGGACCATTCGGCTGGATAGCCGGCTTGGGCAGGTTGGCCGAACAGAGGTGGGGGGCTCGGGCACGAGTCGCGAGGTGGTACTGACCTTTCCCGTGGAGATCGCGTATGATCGCTTTCCTCAGGACGTGTCGGTCTATTACTACCCGTCGGCGGTCAAGCCACCCTACGTGAGCCTTGTCTGGCGCAAGCCGGATGGCGAGGAGGTCCCGCTCAAGAGCGAATCCGTCCGAGCCGCGGCGGCGTACCGTGTCTCCCAGGATGAGGGTTTGAGGAGAAGGCTGGGCGTCACGCATCCGGCGCAGGCGATCTTTACGCCAGAGGATGGAGGCGAGGATCTGTTGCGCGGGGAGTACACGCTCGAACTGACTGCGACGCTGTTTGCGCCGGAGGACAGACTCGATGCCGAAGTGATCGTGTACGGGGAGGTGTTCGGGGGTGCGGGCACGGATGCGCGTCGCCGGGATCTGATGGTCGCGGTGCTCTGGGGCACGCCGGTGGCGCTCGCCTTTGGGATCCTGGCGGCCGTGGGGAGCACGCTGGCCTCGGCCCTGATCGCGGCGGCGGCAACCTGGTACGGGGGTGTGCTGGATGCCCTGGTGAGGCGCATCAGCGAGATCAACATGGTGCTCCCGACTTTGGCTGTGAGCCTGATGGTGTTTACCCTGTACAGCAAGAGTTTCTGGGTGATCCTGGGGGTCACGGTGGCGTTATCGATCTTTGGCACCGGCATGCGCACCTACCGGGCGGCACTGCAGCCGGTTGTGGGGGCGCCCTGGGTCGAGGCGGCGTGCGTGCAGGGGGCGAGCGGATCCCGGGTGATCTGGCGGTATCTGCTGCCTCATCTGGCGCCCATCATGGTGCCTCAGATGGTGATCCTGGTGCCCTCCTATGTGTTTCTGGAGGCGGCCCTCGCCTTTCTGGGGATGAGCGATCCTTCGCTGCCGACGTGGGGCGGGCTGGTGCAGCAGGCCTTTGCCGGCGATGTGTACGGCGGCACCTACCATCTGGTGCTGGTGCCGGCCATCCTGATGCTGCTCCTGGCGCTCAGCTTTGGTCTACTGGGGCGCTCGCTCGAACAGGTGCTGAATCCGCGATTGCGGACCCGCTAGAGGAGGAACCCAACGCCGTGGTGAATATCGAGCAACCGGGAATCGTAGGCGGAACACGGCGCGCAACGCGAGCGCGTGGAGCACTGACGGGCCTCCTGCCCGTGGCCCTGGCGCTGGCCCTCGCCTGGCTGGTGCTCGCGCCGACCATGGCCGATCCCGATCTGTGGGGACACCTGCGCTACGGGCTGGACAATCTCGATGCGCGAGGCGTGTTGCGCACCGATGTCTATTCCTACCTTACCGAGCCAGGCACTTGGATCAACCACGAGTGGCTGGCGGAGATCTCGCTGGCGGCCGCCTTTCGCGCGGGCGGCTCGGCGGGAGTGGTGACGCTCAAGATGCTGCTGGCACTGGCGAGCCTGGCCGCCATCTATGCGGCCGCGCGGACCAGAGGGGCCGGTGAGGTGGCAGCCACCGTGGCGACGCTTTTCGCAATCGCCAGCCTCAAGCCGATTCTCGGGCCGGCGCGGCCCCAGATGTTCACGGTGCTGGGCTTTGCCGTCCTGCTGCTTCTGCTGGTCAGCCGCGAGCGACACCCCAACGCGATCTGGTGGGTCGTCCCACTGTTCATCGTGTGGACCAACGCCCACGGCGGGTTTCTTGCCGGCATCGGCTTCCTGGGCCTGGCGGTGATCGTCGAGGCCGTCCAGACCCTTCAAGTGGCCGGCAGTGCCCGTGTGCTGCTGCAACCCCCGTTTCTGCTGCTGGCGCGCGCCGGGCTGGCGGCCCTCGGAGCCACGCTGGTGAATCCTTACGGCCTGCGCCTCTGGACCTTTCTCCTGAAGACGGCAACGGTGCCGAGGCCCGAGATCGAGGATTGGCAACCCCTCGTCACCTATGGGAGCTACACGCTGTTTGTGGCTGTCCTGGCGCTCCTCGGCATCTGGGCGCTGTACCGCAGCCGGAGGGCGCTCAACCCGCTCCTCCTTGTCACCTATCTGGTGTCCGCGATACTGGTCAACAGTGCCGTGCGGCACCTGCTCTTCTTTGGGATCGCATGGGCCGTCTTTCACGCCGAGCACATCGACGTGGCGGGGCGCTACCTGCTGGCGCCAATCCGGCTTGCGCCGCGACTGCGGCGGGTCCTGCTGGCCGTGGCGATCGCCACCACCATCGGTGCCTGGGCCGGCGTCCTCACGCAACCCCTGCGGGTTGAGATCCCACGGCAAAGCTACCCGGCGCGGGCGGTGGGGCTCATCCAGCGGCATTTGCCACAGGGGCGGATTGTGGTGCTCTTTGACTGGGGCCAGTACGCGCTCTGGCACCTGGGGCCCGGCGTTCAGGTATCCATGGACGGCCGTCGAGAGACCGCCTATTCCGAGGCCATCTACCAGGAAAACCTGCACCTGACCTTTGGGTATGGCGAATGGGATGTGCTGCTGGAGCGTGGCTCGCCCGATCTGGTGTTGGTGAGCAACGAGCATCCCGCGGTCAACCTGATGGGGCTGCACCCTCAGTGGACGCTGGTGTACGAGGATCCCCTGTGTGGCCTCTATGCTCGCGCGGACACGGACCTGGCCGGCGAGATATCGGCGGCACTGCCGCCGGCGATCCCTTACGACGGCTACCGCTGGGACTTTCCGTGAGAGGTGGGTGGCGGCGGCCGGCGCTGGCGTGGGAGGCACCATGAGACGGACGGACCGTGAGATCCTGGAGCGCGAGCGCATCGACTCGATCATCCGACGCTGCGGCGTGTGCCGGCTCGGCGTCGTCTCGGAGGGAGAGCCCTACGTCGTTCCTCTATCCTTCGGGTATGACGGCTCCGCCGTCTACCTGCACATGGCCGGATCAGGGCGCAAGCTGGACGCCTTGCGCACGGGTCAGCAGGTCTGCCTGGAGTGGGACCTCCCCGGCAGAGTTCAGCGCGGAGAGGACGCCTGCGCCTGGGGGCAGGCGTACGAGAGCGTTATCGCCTATGGGCGCCCCGAGATCGTGGAAGACCAAGCGGGCCGCCGCCGGGGCCTGGAGTTGTTGATGTCCCACTATGCCGGTGAGCCACAGACGGGCAGCTGGGATATGCGGGAGAGCGTGCTGGCACGGACTGTCGTCGTGCGGGTGGTGCTCGATCGGGTTTCGGGCAAGGCGCGCGATCCGGAGCCGGGCCGCTAGCGAACCGTGGGCAACCAGCGGCCGTCCACCCGTACGGCCTCGTCCGGGCCTGGCCAGGGGGGCATGGTGATGCCGATCGCGACCAGTGGCTCCGTGCCCAGCGAACGAAACTGGAAGGCGGTCCCCACCGGGATGCTGAGGCAGGTGCCTGGTCGGAGAGGGTCCACTTGCTCCTCACCCTGCCGGCAACGCCACATCGCACCGTTCCCGGCGGTGATGAACCAGATCTCCTCGACGGTTCGGTGGGCGGCGGCGATGGACGTCTCTCCCGGCGGCAGAGTGAACTGCGCCATGGATCCTCCGGCGAGGCTCAACAACTCGCGGACCAGTGAGCCATCCGGGGCGGTGGTGACGGGCGCCTCATCGAGATGTCCGGTTTCGCAACGGGCCATGCGTCCCTCCACTGGCGGGCATTGCGCGGCCGCAGGCCAAGCGCGGCGGCATGGTTGCGCCTCCCTCAGGCGAGCCTCTCCCGGGCCTCGGAGGCTAACCGCGCCTGCAAGGCCGCATTCGGCGCCCTCCCTGAGGCTTCCATGGCCAGCAGGACGCCCCCGACGACGGGCGGTGCGTGCAGCAATCTTGGATGCGCGTGCGGCGCTACCGCGCGCACCGGCGCCATGATCGCAGCCACCATCTCGCTGCTCCTCGCTCGGAAGAGGCCCCCGGCCAGCACGACAGGGAACGTGAGAGCCCCCATCTCGAGATGGCGGATGATGGCCGCGGCGTTCACCCCCTGTTCGTGGCCGACGTGACGGATGATGTCGGCGGCCACCGCGTCGCCGCCCTCGGCCGCCGCAAAGACTCGCGGTGCCAGGGAGGCCGGAGGGCGCGGTGCTGTCCCGCGGACGAGGCCCTCCAGCATGGTGAGGACGTCGGGAGCGCCATAGTGGGCCAGCAGGGCGTCCGTCAGGGCCGTGGCTGGCCCCGCACCGGTATAGGCGCGCGCCACGGCGCGCAGCATCGCGCTCACGATACCGCCGGCGCCCCCCGTATCGCCGAGATCCTCACCCTCTCCAAAGGTGCGCCAGCGCTCGCCGGCCGGGTTGCGCCCGGCGATGGTCGTCCCGGTACCCGAGATGATGACCACGCCCACGCCATCCTCGGCGCCTGCGCGCAAGGCCACGGCCGTATCGTTCACCAGCGCGTGCGGTCCTGGCACTCCGAGCCCTGTAATCAACGGCTCGAGGCGTGCCGCATCGCCGGGCCAATCATAGCCGGCCAACCCGTATCCGGCGGCCGCAAGGTGCGCCCTGCTCAGGCTGGCCTCCGCCAGAGCGCTCTCAAGGGCCTCCCGGTAGGCGGAGAGGGCCCCTTGCAGGCCGACGCCTTCCCAGTTGCCCGGCCCGGCCACGCCGGCGCCTCGAACATGGCCCCGGTCATCGGCGATAAGCGCGTGGGTCTTGGTGCCGCCGGCGTCGAGGCCGAGATAGCAGTTAGCGCACATGTCGCCCTCCAAAGGCCGGGAGATAGGGTGCGTGTGTCTGCAGGAGGTCCTCCCAGAAGGGCAGCGCATGGTCAGCGCCAGGCCCCAGGGGATGGGCGACCAGGGCCTGCAGAGCCAGGTCCACCGAGCCCGTCACGGCGGCCTGAGCGGTGAGTTGCTCGTAGGATTTGACGGCATGTACCAGGCCGTCGGCGAGCGGTGGCAGGGGGCGCGCCGGCAGCGGGAATACGCCGGCCTCGCTGACCCGGCAGGGGAGTTCGGCCACCCAGTCCGCCGGCCAGCCTGGAACAGCGTCATGGATGCGGGTATTGACGATGTGCACCTCGCTCCGCGAGCGCTTCAGGGCGCGCATCAGCGCCACCGCTGCGGTGGAGTAGTAGGCGCCGCCACGCTCCATCAACTCGGGGGGCAGGGCTGTGAGCTCTGGATCGGCGTAGCGCCGGAGCAACTGCTCCTCGATCTCCATCACGCGGGCAGCGCGGGGCTGGCGGGTCTCCTGGGCCTGAACGACCGCCGCCGTGCGGTAATAGTACCGCAGATACCCCGAGGGGATCGCGTCCATGCTGCGCGCAAGCCACGCCGGTGCGGCGCTATCGACATGGCCCTCCATCTCGGCAAGGCAGCGATCCCGGAAGGCGGGCCAGACGTCGCGACCATGCACGCGTGCGCCGCGGACCCAGGCTAGATGGTTCAATCCCAAATAGTCCAGGGAGACCTCATAGGGGCCGGTGTGCTCCTGATCCGCGATGCCCATCTGGATGCCGATGGGGCTGTTGCACAGGCCGACGGAACGGATGCGCGGGGCATAGCGCTGGAGCGCCTCCGTGACGAGGCCGCTGGGATTGGCAAAGTTGATGAGCGAGGCCTGCGGACAGAGTTGCTCCATATCGTCGGCGATCGAGAGGATCACGGGCACGGTGCGCAGCGCTTTGGCCATGCCGCCCACGCCGGTGGTCTCCTGCCCCACGAGGCCCCAGCGATGCCCCAGTTGCTCATCGGCCAGGCGTGCGCGCATGCCCCCCACGCGAATCTGCGTTTCCACAAAGGCCGCATCGCGAAGGGCATCGGCGCGGCAGGTGGTGAGATACAGTGAGAAGGGCCTTCCCGCGGCCTCGACCATCCGCCAGGCGTATCCGCCGACGATATCGAGGCGTTTGCGATCGACATCCATCAGCCAGACCTCGTCCAGCTCGAGCTCCTGCGCACCGAGCACCAATCCATTCACCAACTCGGGAGTATAGGTCGAGCCGCCGCCGATTACCGCTACCTTCATGGCTCTCTCGCTCCTTCAGGGTGAGAACAGGCTCACACTGCCGTCATTCTAGTGGGCGCGAAACAGACCCGCAAGGGAGAGAGGCACCTGACGCTGGTTGACTTCTGCCTCCTGAGCGCGTTATGATCCGACACGGCCTGCACGCAGAGAAAGGAGCGGCGATGGATCTTGAGAGACGTATCTGGGAGCACATGGAGAGGCTCTGCCGGGATATCGGGCCCAGGCCCGTGGGATCGCCCGCACACCGGGCCGCGGGAGCGTACATCGAATCCGAGATGGCGGGGGCCGGGCTTGCGGTGCGCCGCCAGGGATGGGAGTGCCCCGATTGGCACTGTGACGAGACCCGGCTGGAACAGAACGGGCTCCCCCTGAGGGCGGCGGCCAACAAGTACCGCCTCCCTGCCGAGTGCAGGGGCTTCCGGTGTTCGCCGAGACGCTGGAGCAGCTGGACGCGGCGGAGATCAGCGGCCGGATCGTCGTGCTGGCCGGCGCGCTCACCCAGGGCGACGTCACGCCGCGGGGAAGCGTGGTGTACTATCCTGAGGCGCATCGCCGCCTGAACGATCGCCTGGATGCCGCGCGGCCTGCGGCCATGATCGCGGTAGCGATGCGTACGGGCTCGGTCCGGCGCGTGTTCACGGATCCCCACCTGACCATACCCTCGGTCACCGTGCCCGCAGAGGTGGGGGCGCAGCTGCTCAGGCATCGCGATGCGCCGGTATCCTTGAGCATCGACAGTCGCTCGGAGCCGGGATCGGGGTACACCGTGATCGGTGAGATCCCTGGCAGCGCAGAAACACGGCTGGTCCTCAGCGCCCACTATGACACCGTACTGGATACCCCGGGCGCGATCGACAACGCCAGCGGCGTCGCAGCGCTATTGGCCCTGGCTGAGATCCTCGGCCAGCGTCCCCATTCGTGCAGCCTCGAGTTCGCCGCCTTTGGTGCGGAGGAGTGCGGCTGGTACAGCCTGGATGCCTATCTCGCGCCCTATGGGCTCCAGCCGATACCGGCCCAATGGGGCCGTGACGTGGGTGAAGTGAGCCCGGCGTGGCTGCCCATCGTGGCGAACATCAACATGGACGGCATCGGCGATCTGCTGGGCCCGACCAACGTGTGTGTGATCGCGGGGAGCCCGGCGCTGCAGGATAGGGTTGAGGAAATCCGTGGCCTCCGGCATCCGGCGATCATCAGGACGGCGCCCTGGCCCGCGAGTGACCACCACATGTTCTACTCCCATGGCGTTCCGGCTATTGCCCTGAACTGCACCGGGATCGCCGGGTACATCAACCACGAACCGGAGGACTCGCTGGAGTGGGTGAGCGCCGAACGCCTGGCCTCTGCAGTGCGGTTTGTGGAGGAACTGGTGGAGGCGCTCCACGAGGCCACGCCGGAGTGGGTGCGGCCCTGACGTCCGGCAGGACTCGCGCCGCGCCAGGCGCCGTTCAGCTCGGAACCGACAAGCGGCGCCGCATGGCCGTGGCCAGCCAGGCCAGCCCGCCGGCCACCAGCAAGACCACGGCCTGAAGATACAAGCTGGGGGCGACAAAGTTGGACGCCGCGGTGATATAGTACGGCCCACCGGGATCAGACAGGACATAATGGAGCAACGGCCCCAGCATGTAGGCCTCCGAAAGCCCGGCTAACCAGAGCGCCAGGGCCGAGGGGGCCCGGCAGTGGCGCCACACGCACAGGGCCGTCATCACAGCCAGCCAGGCGCCCGCAGCCATCAGGCTGAACAGGGCGACGCGTGTGCCCGTGCCTCCCGAGAGGAGGGCGCCCCCTTGCGGGCTGGCGGCCCGCAGAAGCAGGAGCGGCGGCACAAGCGCCGCGCCATCGGCGCCGAGCCAGAGCAGCGCTCCCGGATCCACGGCGGCCTGCCGCCCCGGGAGGAGCGCGCCGGCGAACCCGATCGCCGTGGCGACGGCGGCCGCGGCAGCCAGGGGCGGCGGCAACACCGGCGCTCCGGCGTGCCGTGTGATAGCATAGACTCCGGCGCCCACGGGGATAGCATAGAGCGCCCACAGGCGCCACCAGGCGGGGGGCTCCCAGGCCCTGCCGCCGAGGCGGCCCAGATGGCCCCCCAGGAGGCACCGCGCGGTCCAGATGCACAGCAGCGCGCCGCCGGCCACAAGGCCGGCCATCGCGTAGCGGGAGCCCGTGAGCGCGTCAAAGGGCTGCGCACCCCTGTGTTCGTAGAGAAAGACGATGTAGCGGTTTGCACAGGCGTACCAGTACAGCGTGATCCCCAGCAGAAACGCGGCCAGAGGCGCGCCTTCCAGTGCGGCCCGCCGCCAGGGAGCGCTCATGCGGTGTGGCCACCCTGTAGGGCGGCCCAGCGCCGCAGGAAGGCAGCGGTCAGCTCGTCCACGCGGGGGTCCGTAAAGCCGCCGTGTCCGCCCCCGGGCACCGTGTAGAACTGTACGGCAACGCCCGCCCGTTGCAGGGCCGACGCGAGCAGAACGGACTGGTGGTGAGGCACGAGCGGATCGCGATCCCCATGGACGATCAGAAAGGGCGGGGCTGAAGGCGTTACGTAGGTCACGGGGTTGGCGGCGGCCACGCGCTCTGGGTGCTCCTGGATCGCACCTCCGATGAGCTGCGATTCCGGCGAATCGGCAGGATCGTGGGCCATTCCCTCCGGCAACCGGTGGGCATCCATCTGGCAAAAGTCGGTTGGGCCGAAGTAGTCCACCACCGCCTGCACGGAGCTATCCTGTGCCAGGTGATCGCCCAGTCCCCAGGCGTACACGTGCGCCGAGACGCCAAGCATGGCCGCCAGGTGCCCCCCTGCCGAGGGTCCCCACGCAACCAGACGGGAGGGATCCAGCCCGTAGGCGCCGGCGTGGGCCCGCAGCCAGCGCACAGCGCTCTTGCAGTCAACGATCTGGGCCGGCCACAGGGCATGCTGGCTCAGCCGGTAGTTGATGGCCGCCATGGCAAAGCCGCGGGTGAGATAGTGAGAGGGGAAGGGGTCGTTCTTGCTGCCTGTGCGAAAGGCGCCCCCGTGGATCCAGACGATCAGGGGCCAGGGCTCGGTGCCCGGGGGGAGGTAGAGGTCCAGTGCCTGGCGCTCGTGGATAGCGCCGTAGCGCAGATCGCGAACAACGGTGACGCCTTCTGGCAAGCCCTGCTGTGTGTCCATGATGCCTCCTCTCGAGCGTGCTCCCGCGGATGCTAACACAGCGGCCCCATGCGTGGCAAACGGCTTGCCGGCAGGGCTCGGCTCGGGATAGAATCCCCTGGCGACAGTTGGCTCGAATCCTTTGCCGGGCATGCCTGAAGGAGGGCTGATGCGGACATGAACCTGGGAATGCTGACGAGCGAACTGAGCCGGCCCACGGCCAGCGAGCTGTTTCGGGCGGTGGCCGGCTACGGATTCACTGAGGTGCAGCTGGATCTGGCGTCGGTGGCCGCGGAGCAGATGCCCGAGCGGCTCGATAGAGACCTGGTGAGGAGGATTCGCTCGGAGGCGGATGCGCACGGGGTCGCGATTGTGGCGATCAACGGGACGTTCAATATGAGCCACCCCGATCGGGCCGTGCGGGAGGAAGGCATCCGTCGTCTGAGCTCGATAGCCGGTGCCTGCGAGGCACTCGGCTGCCGGTTCGTGACGCTGTGCACCGGCAGCCGCAGCCGGGAGAGCATGTGGCGCTGGGACGATGGCAACCTCGACCCTTCCGCCTGGGCGGACATGCTGGATACCATGGCCTCCGCCGTGGAGATCGCCGAGCGGTATGATCTGCTCCTGGGCATCGAGCCGGAGGCCAGCAACGTCGTGAACACCGCGGCGCGCGCCCGGCGCCTGCTGGACGAGATGGGCTCGCCGCGGCTCAAGATCATCATGGACGTGGCGAATCTCTTTCAGCCGGGAGAGGCGCGGCCGGAGAACGTTCGCTCGACCATGGACCGTGCCTTTGCGCTCCTGGGGGAGGACATCCACATCGCCCATGGCAAGGATATCCGCGCGGGAGAAGGCCTCGCCTTTACCCACGCCGGAGAGGGTATCGTCGACTATGGCTACTTTCTAGAGTGCCTGGAGGCCCTCGGGTACCGGGGTGGGATGATCCTCCACGGGATCAAGAACGAGCGGTATATGCCCTCCTGTGTGAGCTATATGCGCGGGGTGATGGCGAGCCGGCAACGGGTGTAGCGCGCCGGAGTGGTCGCGCCATGGATGATGGCGATCCACCGATGGAGGTTGGGGACGATGTACAAGGTGCTCGATGCGAATCTGCTGGGGATACCGGGGGCTGTGCGTGAGTTGGCTCCGCTGGCTGCCCGCTACGGCTTCGAGGGGATCAGTCTGCCCGCGGCGGCCCTCACCGACCCGCGCGCCGCGGCCGAGGCAGCGGCCTGCGCCAGAGACTATGGGCTCAAGTGGGGATTGCTGGCGACGCCGGTCGACTTTTTCCACCCTTCGGTAGAGGGACCGGCGCTTGAGGAGGGCCTGCGCACACTGGACCGCTGGGCTGCCACCGGAGAGCGGCTGGGCGTGGCCCGCGCCTACAACCACGTGTGGCCGAGCAGCCCGGACAAGCCGTTTGCCGAAAACATGGCCTGGCACGTCGAACGCCTGGAACGCGTTCAGGCCGTGCTCCGCGATCACGGCATCCATTACGGGCTCGAGTTCCTCGGCCCCTATGAACTGCGTGCGCGGGACTCGCATTCCTTTGTGCATACGCTGGCCGGGGTCCTCGCCATCGCCGATGCGGCGGGCGGGTATACCGGGTTCCTGTTCGACACCTATCACTGGTACACGGGCAGCCGCCGGCTGGACGATCTGTACCTGGCGGCCGCGCGGTGTGATCGGATGATCAATGTGCACCTCAACGATGCGGTGGCGGGCCTCGCTCCCGACCAGCAACGCGATCTGATCCGGGCCATGCCGATGACCACCGGCATGATCGATGCGGCGATGATCTACGGGTTGTTCCGTGACTGGGGATACCAGGGGCCGGTGATGTGCGAGCCGATGCGGCCCACGACCTACAGGTACGCGACTATGGCCGCGGAGGACTCCATTGCGGAGGTGGCGGCCGCTTTTGCGCGGGTCGAAGGACGGGAGCCTGCGGCGACATGGGCGTGAGCCCCCGCGTGGCTTCGAGGGGAGAGGGGGAACAGCAGATGGAACTTGTGGATCAGTATCGGTATCTGCGAGTGGTGGACGTATCCGACGCCATGGATGGCCTGGGCTACTTTGACCTGGGCCTTATGGATCCCGAGATCCGGCCGCTCTGGCAGGGGATGCGTTTCTGGGGCCCGGCGGTGACGCTGCGCTGTGTGCCCTCCAACCGGCCCATGTGGAAGCTGGAGAGCACGGAGGATATCGTCGCGGACCATGCCCGCTGGTACGGCCGCTACCCGAACCCGGTGAACCTGCGCGAGCAGGTGAGATCGGGGTGCGTGATCGTAACCGACACGGGCGGAGCGAGGGAAACCGGGTACTGGGGATCGAACAACGCGATGGGGATGGTCCTGGCGGGGGCCGCCGGCATCATCACCGATGGCCAGTGCCGGGACACGCAGGAACTCACCCTGCAGCGTACGCCGATCTGTTCGAGAGGACGCGGGCGCACGATCATACCGGGCCGCATCATGGAGATCGAGGCCAACGTGCCCATCGGATGCGGCGGTGTGCAGGTTTGCCCCGGGGACATCGTGGGATGTGACGATGACGGTGTGATCGTCGTCCCGCAGGATATCGCCGGAGATGTCGCCCGGCATGCCCGCGCGATCCTCCTGGCGGACATGCGTGGGCGCCGTGAGTTGTACGAGCGTCTGGGGCTGCCCGAAGATGAGACCGTAGCCGTGGAGCAGGTGGAAGCATACTACGCCGGGCTGAACTAGCCGGGCCATCGAGGGGATAGACACATGAAGACGATCAGCGCTCAGGGGCCTACGCGCGCTCTGCTGTTGATTCTGGAACGTGGCGATGATCCCATCGCCTGCATCAAAGAGACGCTGGCACGGGAAGGGGCCCGTAACGGGCTGGTGACCGCGGGATTGGGCTCTTTCTCGCTGCTCAAGATGCACACCATCAGCACCGCGCAGCCGCCGGCGCGGGACGTGTACATGGATACGTCGGGTCCCATCGAGGTGGGCTCCATGCTGGGCTCCATTGCCGATGGCGAGCCCCACGTCCATCTGGTGGCACACAATACCGCGGAGGATCGCACCTACATCGGGCACCTGGAGCCAGGTACCGTGGTGGCCTGGCGGGCGGAGCTCGGTCTGATCCTGTTCGACGCGACCAGCTGATCGGACCGGGTGCGGCCGAGCGGTGTCCCGGAAATCGAACGTCCGGAGATGCCCGCATGGGCATCCCCGGACGAATGCGTCTCAGCACTAGTGGGCCGGGCGCGTCTCCAGTGCGATCGTGACCACCAGCTCCTTGCCTTCGCGGAGCACCGTCAGAACGATCTCGTCGCCCGCCTCGCTAAAGGCCACCGTCTCCAGCAGATCGGCAAAGTCGTTGATGGGCTGGCCGTTGGCCGCGATGATCACGTCACCACCGACCGCGATGGCGACGCCGCCGTACTGGCGCGCGCCGCTGGACCCGCGAAGGCCCGCGCGCGCCGCAGGGCCGCCCACAGTGACCTCGGCGATGTAGGCGCCCCTCTGGATCCCGAGATCACCCGCCTCTGCGAGCAGCATGTCCACGTCCGTACCGCTCACCCCGATCCAGGGCCAGGGATAGCTGTTGCCCTCTTTGAGGTAGGGGACGACCATGCGCACGATGTTCACGGGGATCGCGAACCCCACGCCGGCATTGGCTGCGGTGCGCCCATCGGTATAGATCTGGGCGTTCACGCCGATCACCTGGCCGGCCATGTTGATGAGCGGTCCTCCCGAGTTGCCGGGGTTGATGGCGGCATCGGTCTGTATCGCCTGAGGGATAGAGTACGAGCCGACGCGGGCAGGGATCATGCGACCGACGGCGGAGACGATACCATAGGTGATGGTGTTCTGCAGGCCAAAGGGGTTGCCGATGGCGACCACCCACTGGCCGGGCTTGACCTCATCTGAATCGCCCAGAGGAACCGCCCGGGCGCCCTCCGGCATCTCCTCCACCTGGAGCAGGGCAAGGTCGCTATCGGGATCGCTGCCCAGCACGGTGGCACGCGATGCGCTGCCATCGGAAAAGATCACCTCGATCCGGATGCCATCGGCAATCACGTGCTCGTTGGTGACGACCAGACCGGACTCGTCGATGATGAACCCCGAGCCGGAGCTCTCTCCCAGTTGCCCGTACTGCTGGACATACGTCTGGATCGCGACGACGCCGGGCTCCATCTGCGAATACAGCTCGCTGAGGTCCGCCTCATCCACTGACTGCGGGCGAGAGTCCGCGGTCACGTCCCCCTTGCCACTGGAGAGCGTAGGGAGCGAGGACTTTTCCAGCGTGGGCTCGGGCCGTGTCTCCTCCAGGGCAGGTGCGGCCGTCGCTACAACAATCTCTGGTACAGGGACTGCGGAGATGGCATCGCTCGACGGCCTCAAGTAAAAGACCGCAACGACTGCCACGGCGCAGCAGAGGAACATCGAAATAAGGAGCAATCCGACCAGGCCCAAGAGGACTTTCTTGTTCATTTTCTACCTTCCGTTCCATCAATTGCCAGCTCATACATTCACGGATTGGCAACCGCTTGGCCTCATTATACTCAGGTCGCCTGCGCCGTGAAGCCTTGTAGGGCCTTCTGGACGCCGTTCCGTAAAGACACACAGAAACACCACAAACGAGAGCCGGCGGCGCGACAGGGGCAGTCTCAGAGTGGGTAGCGCCCGCCTTCGCACAGGACCTGCCCATTGCACGATAGCGTCGGCCGCAGGAGGCCCACGTCGATGTGCCCGGCGCTCTCGACCGTGCCTCCGAGGAAGGTGTTCCGGCCGAAACCCACATGGGCGGTGCCCCTGGCCATCTCGGCCTCCATGATCTCACCCAGAGGGTCTGAACAGGCATTCGTGCCGAGCCCGAGCTCCGCGACCATGGCAGAGCTCCCATCACGGGTGAGGTCGGCCTTGAGCATACGCTGCGCAGGATCGGCTGTATCCAGTTCATCCGCACGGATGACGCGTCCGTCCGCCACCTGCAGCGCAACGGGTGCGCTGGGAGCACCCCAGTACAGGGCTCCATCGACCACCAGGCGCCCGTGAGCGCCAGTGACCGCGGCACACACTTCTCCATCCAGGCCTGTCCACTGGCCGACCGAGAGGTACAGGTCGGTCCCGGCAGGGGTGGTGACGTGCATCTCCCGCGCGTGCCCCAGCCGGCGGAGCAGCCACCGGGTCCAGGCGGTCAGGGCAGCGTAATCCGCCTGGAGCATCCGCAGCAACGCGGGAAGGGGCAGCATCCAGTCGCAATAGAGGTGCTCCTCCGGGAAGGCAACGGCCTCGTCCGGCCGCCCAAGAAGCTCAAAGACCCAGGGAGCGTACGCCTGATCCATCAGGACCACGAGCGAGCCGGCGCTGGCGGCCGCGAGGGCGCTCTCCCTGGCCCGATGGAGGAGGGCTCGATCCCCTGGGGAGCGAGGCGTATAGAGGTGGTGCCGGACGCCGCTGGCGGCGCAACCCTGCGCGAGGCCATGACCCAGAGGTCGCTTGTCCTCGGAGCAGACGACCACGACGGGCTCGCGCGGGAAAGGCCCCATGCGACAGAGTATATTTCGGATGGCCGTCTGGAGAATCGTATGATCCACTTGCGTGTATCCATGGCTGTGCTGCGGGCTGCCCAGGGCGCTCTGCGCCCGGAGTGGGCTGCTAGGGTGACACCCTCTGCCCGCTGGGACCAGCCGGCAGGTGCGTGGTAAACCAGCGTGCGGCCAGATCGGCCACCTGCTCCAGGGTGCCGGGCTCCTCAAACAGGTGCCCGGCCCCGGACACGATGGCCAGCTCCGCTCGTGGCAACCTTTGGGCAGCCTTTCGATTGAGTTCGAGGACGGCATGGTCTGCCCCGCCGACGATCAACAGCACCGGCGATCGCACCGCGGGCAGCGCATCTCCGGCGAGATCCGGCCGGCCGCCACGGGAGACCAGCGCGCGAACCCGAACCGTCTTTTCCGCTGCCGCCATGAGCGCGGCAGCCGCCCCCGTGCTCGACCCAAAGAGACCCACGGGCAGGCCGCGCAGGGCGTTACGCTCCTCTGCCCAGTCCACAGCCTGGCCGACCCGGCGGGCGAGCAGCGCCACGTCAAACCGCCACCCGCCGCTGAAGCGATCCTGCTCCTCCTCATCCTGGGTGAGCAGATCCAGCAGGAGGGTGGCGAGGGCGTGCGCCTGGAGGGACGCCGCCACCTGACGAATGCGCAGGCTGAGGCGTGAGCTTCCGGACCCGTGGCAAAAGATCACGAGGCCGCGCGCCCCTGCCGGGCATGCCAAATCGGCCAGGATCTCGCCGCCGTCGATCACGATGTGCATAGGTTCCGGGGCAGGCGGAATCGCGGTCACGGGGATTTGGCCTGCTGCGGAGCGGCCCAGGAACGGGCCTCCTGCAGGCAGCGGCGCACCTCGTCATCGCTCACCTGGTCGAAGCGGGCATACCATGCCCCCACGCTATAGAAGGGGTCCGGCGTGGCGATGCACAACACCTGGTCGGTCAGGCGACGGATGGCGGCGAGCGTCTCGGGCGGCGCCACGGGAATGGCGACGATCACGCGCTCGGGGCGCGCCTCACGCAACGCCGTGAGCCCCGCGCGCATGGAAGCGCCGGTCGCCAGGCCGTCATCCACCATGAGGACGGTGGCGCCGGCGAGATCTATCGCCTGGCTGTCGCCGCGGTACTCTTGCTCCCGGCGCTCGAGCTCTGCGCGCTCGCGGGCCACCAGCGCGTCGATCACGCCGGGGCCGATGCCCATGAATTCGATCAGATCCTGGTTGACGACGTAGATCCCGCCTGTGGCGATCGCCCCGAGGGCCAGCTCTGGCTGCGTGGGAGCGCCCAGTTTGCGCACCGAGAAGATATCGAGCGGTGCGGAGAGGGCGCGCGCGAGTTCCAGTGCCACCGGAACCCCTCCCCGGGGCAGGCCCAACACGACCACGCGGGACTCGGCCGGGAAGGTGGGGAGCAATGCCGCCAGCCGCTCTCCGGCCTGTGACCGATCGCGGAAGAGGGACATGCTGACCTCCTTTTGCGGCAGAACGGGAACGGCTGCGCACGCAGGGATACGGCGCCTGTCCATTGTGACGCCGCGTCCGCTGGCAGCGCACAGGAACACCTCAGCGGCACCCCGGTGCCACATCGGCACGGTGCCGATGTTCTCAGGCAGGCGGCTCGCCGGCCGTCGACCGGGCTGGCAGGCTCGCGAGCGCATTCTCGATGAGCGTAAAGGCGCCGTCCAGGCCCAGTTTGCTGGTGTTCACCACGAGATGGTAAAGAGAGGCGTCGTTCGGATCGACATGGAAGAACACCCGGAGATACTCATCCTTGGCCTCGTCGCTCTCCTGGATGTAGCGGCGGGCCTGGCCGGGCGTCATGTTCTGCTGAGCCTGGAGCCTGGCGACGCGATCCTCGTAGGTGGCCACTATGCGCACGTGAAGCACGTCCGGCTTGGACTCGAGGATGGCCTGGCCGCCACGCCCGATGATCAGGATGTTGTCGCGCTCGTAAGCTGCCGTCACAGTGGCCCTGATCAGATCGATGGCGCCATGTTCGTCAAGGATGCGGGCGCGCCGCTCATAGCCCACCGAGGGGCTCCCGACCCACATGGAGAACTCTGCCACCGGCCGCGACCGCCTAAAGAGCTGGTCGAAAAAGCCCCGCCGCTCGTATTCGATCTCTGAGTAGTCGACGATCTCGCTGGTAGAGATGCCAACCTCCGATGCGACACGGGCCATCAGTCGCTTGTCAAAGGCGATCAGGCCCAGATCATCGCAGAGGCGCTGCGCCAACTCGTCGCTCCCCGAGCCGATCTGCCGAGACATGGTAATGACTGCCATTGTCGACCTCCTCGATTGGCATTCCCCGGGACGACACTGTCTTCCGGCGCGCCGCCCCACAGGCTTGTCCTGCCCCAGGCGAAGCGGGGTGTGAGGCTTGCTCCATGGGGATTATACCACACCGCAGGCAGCGGGAACAGGCGCCGAAGCAGCTGGCACCGGACAAGCGCCATCCTTGACAGCGCTGCGGCCGCTGCGTACGCTACGAGCCAAGGAAGCAGGCTCCCCAGAGGCATTGCGGAAACACGATAGCAGGAGGATGTATGGATCACGCACAGGCTGAGCGCGAATATGCTGCACTGCAGGCTCGTCTGGAGGCCGGCACGCTCGGCAAGGAGGCGTACCGGGAGGCGCTAAATGCCCTGCGGGTCACCGACGAGCGCGGGCGCGTCTGGATGATGCAGGAGGGCAGCGGACGCTGGTACGTCTGGGAGAACGGCGCCTGGCAGGCGGCGGAGCCTCCGCGCCCTGCGAGCGCCCCGCCGCCGCCACCCCCCGTGGCTCCGCAGCCTGGCGCGACGCGTGCCGCGGCCGTGGGCGTCATCGGAGGGCCAACAGCGTCCGCAGCGCCCGTGATCCCCGGGGCGTCCGCTGCTGTCGCCGCGGCGCCTGTGGTCGCCATGGATCGCGGCACCAACGCGGCGGGGTTCATCCTGGCGCCGCTGCTGTGGGCCGTGGGTTTTGGCGCGCTGACCTACATCGCGGTGAACAATGGCGGCTTGGAACAGGAGCAGTTGCTCGTGCTCGTGGGAGTCGCGGTGTTCGCCCTCGCCCTCATTCTGTGGCGACTGACACGGCACTACGAAGGGGTCATCGAACGCGTGCGGGTGGAGCAGGTCACCGATACCGATGACGACGGCACCACCTCAACGCGCAACATCATGTATGCCTACGTGCGGACCGCCGACAACAAGGTGAAAAAGATCAACGCGCGCCGCGGCTTTGCCCAGGGCGACCGGATCTACAAGCGCAAGGGTGACTGGAGCCCGCGCAAGGAATCGCCAAGGCGATAGGACGCCAGAGCGAGCGCGATGGTTGGCCGGACGATCTGCCGTAGCCCCGCGCCAGGCGGCCAGTCCACACGCCCGGCTCGGGCCAGGTAGCATGCTTTGCGCCGGGCGCCGGGGCTACCCAGGGTGCCCCCGGCGCCGTGGAGCAGGCCTCCGCGGCCGAGGAGCGGGGTGCCTGCGGCTGTGTCCGCAGGTATGCCCTCACCCAAAGGGTGGAAGCGTAGCCGCTTGGCGAGGCCCGCGGTGATCCCGGGATGGCGCCAAAGCCTCCTATCCGCGGGGTTGAGGCTCGGGCGGCATCCGGCTAGATCTCGATGCCCAGTACCTCGCGCACGACATAACCGATGGCAAAGCTCAAGGCGGCGACGCCCAGGCTGATGCCCGCCATCTGGAGGAAGCGGCGCCGGAAGGGCATGTCCCGGGCGACGCTGACATAGTACGTGAATGCCAGGACGACGACCATCGCCACAGCGAGGGCCACGCCCAGGGCAGCGAGATAGCTCTGCAGCAAAAAGTAGGGCAGGATCAAGAGCACCACTGTGACGACATAGGCCGCACCGGTGTACAGGCTGGCCTTTTTCGGGTCCAGATCGTCCTCCTGGGACTGGGTAGACAGGAACTCGGACGCGGCCATGGAGAGGGATGCGCTGATGCCTGTAATGAGGCCGGCTGTGGCGATCAGCCGCGTGTTTTGGAGCGCCAGCGTCAGGCCCGCCAGCGTGCCGGTCAGCTCCACGAGAGCATCGCTGAGCCCCAGGACCATCGATCCGATATAGCGCAACCGCTCCTCGTCCAGCATCCCCAGGAGAGCGTGTTCGTGCTCGTCCTCTTCCTCGGCGATGCGCAGCGCCTGGGGCACCTCGCGGGCCACCGCCTTGTAGAGCGTCTGTGCGGATTGCTCCCCGCGCTCCATCAGCTTGACGGCAAAGGTCAGGCCAAAGAGACGGCTGATGAGCCCATATGACCAGGCCTTGACGGTATCGGGCGCCACCTCTTGGCCCGTGTAGCGTTTCCAAAAGTTGTAGTGTGCAAGCTCATCCTGTGAGATGCGCTCGAGCAAGCGGCCGTTTTCGGTGTCTCCAGACCGCAGGGCGAGGCGGTGGTAGACGAGGTGCTCGGTGCGCTCGGCGCGCTGGGCGTCGAGCATCATGTCTAGAATCTCCGGTGACAGGTTCTCTCCCATGAATACGGATCCTCCACTTGATACGGCGTGCGCTTACGACCGGGTGCCGCAAAGGGGGGCGCCCGGCCCTTGATCGATCGCGATCACAGTGTCCCGCGGGATCATAATCGCGGGAGGAGACGACGTCAAGGCAGGCTGCCGGCCCGTGGGGTGGAATGGAAGGCCGGCATGAAAAGGGTTGCACGGGCTGTTGACATCCGGTGACCCGCGCGATAGACTGGCGTGGAGGCGTGATCCGCCGGGATCCGCCACCCGCCTTTCACACGCCCAGGTGGTGCGTGCGTGCTCGGGCGAAGGGAGGTGCCCAGCCGAGAACGGCGACCTCGCTACACGGATCTGCCCCACGGAAGGACGGTTTCGGCCTATGGCCCGGATGGCCCGCAGTGCTCGCTGCGCGCCTCTGACCGCACAGTTCTGCCTCCGTGGAAGGCGTACCAGAGCCCGTCACAAGGAGCAACCATGGCTGGCGTAGTTTACGAGCATGTCGTGAAGCAGTTTGGCGACGTAGTGGCTGTCAACGATCTCACTATCGACGTGGCCGACAAAGAGTTCCTCGTCTTTGTGGGCCCGTCAGGATGCGGGAAGACGACTTCTTTGCGTTTGCTGGCCGGATTGGAGGAGCTCACCTCGGGCAACATCTACATCGGAGACACTCTGGTCAACGATGTGGCCCCCAAGGATCGCAACATCGCGATGGTGTTCCAGAGCTATGCTCTCTATCCTCACATGAGCGTCTACGATAACATGGCCTTTGGCCTCAAGCTGCGCAAGACGCCGCGATCAGAGATCGAGCGGCGCGTACAGGAGGCGGCGGGGATCCTGGGCATCCAGGAGCTGTTGGATCGCAAGCCCAAGGCGCTATCGGGCGGCCAGCGCCAGCGTGTCGCGCTGGGGCGAGCCATCGTGCGCGAGCCGGCCGTCTTTTTGATGGACGAGCCGCTCTCCAACCTGGATGCCAAGCTGCGTGTGGCCACGCGTGCAGAGCTCAGCAAGCTGCACCAACGGCTGGAGACGACCTTTATCTATGTGACGCATGACCAGATGGAAGCCATGACCATGGGTACGCGCATTGCCGTCATGCGCGATGGCATACTCCAGCAGGTCGATACGCCGCAGAGCCTCTACCGCTACCCGGCGAACGTGTTCGTGGCGGGCTTTATCGGCAGCCCAGCGATGAACTTTTTCGATGGCACCATCACAGGTGAGCAGAACCGAATGTACCTGGACTGCGGGGCGTTCCGCGTGCAGGTGCCGGATGCGCGCATGCCAGAGCTGGATAGCTACCTGGGTCGCGAGGTGGTCTTCGGGATCCGCCCCGAGGACGTCCATGACCCGGATTTTGCGCCGCCAGGCATCACTGGGGCTCCTGTGAACTGCAGGGTGGACGTCACCGAGTTGATGGGGAACGAGGTTTTCCTGTATTTGGTGGCCGGCAGCAAGAGCTTTATCGCGCGGGTGGATCCGCGCACCTCTGCTCACGTGGGCCAGGAACTCAGAGTGTTGTTCAACATGGACAACATGCACGTTTTCGACCGGGACACGGAAAAGGCTATCCGCTGATCATAGAGGCAAGGAGGCGCCGGGCATTTGCTGCCCGGCGCCTCTTTTTCATACATCGGCCTGGTCGCGTGGGCTAACGGCGCCGGATGTAGAATAAAAGCTCCAGCAACACCACAATGGCCACCAGCACCAGCGCGCGCTCCGGCGGCAACATATCCATGATGTGCAGCGCCATGAGGACGCCGCCCACGAGGCCGGCCAGCAACCCCTGCCTCAGCGACCGGTTCATGTCGCCCACCAACCCGAGCGGCGGGGCAAACCGGGCGTTCAGCGCATAGGACACCGGGACCATAGAACAGACCACCGCGCCGGCAAACATCACCTCAAAGACCACCTGGTTCACCATGCTGGGAGGCTGGCGCTGCATAAATGTCAACAGCGCTGCCCAGACGACCAGCGATAGCAGCGCCAGGACGACCATGATACTACGGTTGCGCACGGGGTACTCCTTGGCCACGGGCGGCGGTTTGCTGCTAGATGGCCGACCAGGCCTCACGCCAGGTGCGCTTGGTGTGCGCCCAGATGAGCTCTGAGGTCTCCCCTGCCTGTGGCTTGACCTCGATCCCGACCCATGGCGTAACCCCGTGGTTCTTCTTCTGGAGGTAGCCGACATGGAACAGGTTCTTGAGGAAATCCACCAGCTCGGGCACGTCGTTGGCGCTCTCGGGATAGCCAAAGCGCGGGTGGAGATCGCCATAGGCAGGCTTGCCGGGGATCGTGACGGCGTTGCCCACGTGGATGTGAACCAGGTGAGGCTGCAGGGTGGTGAGCGCTTCGCGGGCGGTCTCGCCGAGCAGCGGTTGGTGGCTCAGGTCGTACATCAGGCCGAACGTGGGATGATCCGCGCGCATGCGCTGCGCAAAGGCCGCCGAGAGATCCGAGGGGCCCAGCAGCGCCTTCTTGTCGACTTCCCGGTCAAAGGTTTCGAGCGTCAGCGCCAGACCTTTGTCGCCGGCATAGGGGCACAGGGTGTTGAGCGAGGCGGCGAGGGCGTCCAGCGCGCGGGGGCGATCGGCGTCGCCTGGATCGCGGCCGGTGAGAAAGGCGACGCGCGCACAACCCATCTCTGCCGCTTCGTCGATGCAGGACCGGATGAGATCGACGGCCCTGGCACGGCCGGCCTCGTCCAGATCGTTCAGGCTCAGACCGGATGAGAGCAGCAGGGGCTGGGCGCCGAAGCCGATCTTGAGGCCGCTCTGCAGCGCGATGCTGCGCACAGACGCCCGGTCCTCGGGGCTGGAGATCCGGGTGATCTCCACCGCGCCGAGAAAATCGTCCAGAGCGAGTTTCTCGATCGTCTCAACCACCGGCCCCCCGCCCGATTGCGTCTCGGGGAAGAGCATGAAATGCACCACGCTGAGAGTGAGGATCGATTCCCAGGACTTTTTCATTCGGCGCCCTCCTGTCGCATAGGACTGCATTGTTCGCGAGTGTACCACGGGGGCACAGGCGTGTCCAGAAGGGCCGGCGACGGCCTGAGTGACCGGCTTGGAGCTAGCGGCTGACGCGGGCTGCCTCCTCGGTGGGATCGTGGTTGATGCCCACGAAGAGGATGGCTCCGGTGCTATCGTCCTGAAGGACATAGAGGAAGGGCCGGTCCGCGAGAAAGGAGAAAGGCTCCTCTGGTGCCGCCGCCTGTGCGCGCAACTCAATCGAGGTGACCGCGGCCGCCTCCGTGCCCTGCTCGTTCACCTCCACGAAGGACTTGTGGAGGACACCATCGATCCAAGTGGGCTGGTCCATCTCGTGAATCCGGGAAAAGTCGGCTTCGCCTGGGATAAAGGCACGCTCCATCCCCATTGCCGCCAGCGCGTCATTCAGGCGCGCCTCGAACGACAGCGTGAATCGCGGCAGCGAGACGGTGCCGTCCTTGCGGGTGAGCGCGCCGACAAGCGCCTGCCACCCACTGGCATCCAGATCATCGAGCCAGGCATCCAGGCTCGTGCCATCCGCGGGTAGCACCGCGATCATACTGAGGCGCCCCCCGCTGTACGGCAGGCGGACGGCCTGGTAGTCGCCGGAGCGGGCGTATTCCCAGGATCCATAGCGGCTCATCATCAAGGCCTGCACTTGGGCGCCGTCGGCGCGGGTGAAGGCTTCTTCCGACGTAAGAGACTCATCGAAGGGGGTTTCCCAATCACCCTTAAAGTACACCGCGTTCATGATAAACAGGATCGCGAGAGGGTCGATGGGTGGGGTAACGATCTCTGTGATGCGCCCGCGGGTTTGGTCGGCAACCCAGCCGTTCATCACGTCAGCCGCCTCGGAGGAGCTGAAGTCCAGCCCGGACACCCGGGCACCAAAGTACCGCGCCACCGTATCGAGAAAAGTCGTGCGAAAGGGCAGCCCCTGGCGGAGCCAGAGTGCGTTGGCGATATCCAGCTCAACGCCCAGATCGTCACCGTCGAGCGCCTGGCCAAGGCCGGCGAAGGCCTGGTTGGCAGCCTTCTCGTCCCACCCCTGGAGATGCAGGGCGGCGCGGATCCCCTCCTGGGTTTCCCCGCTCGCGCCGTTCGCGGCCATTCCCAGAGCCAACGCGACGCTCACCGGCGAGATGAAGAGGTTCGTTCCTGGCTCCGAGGCGGCACGGAGCCGTTTCAGCAAGTCCAGCCCCATGGCATTGGCGGAAACGATCTGATCGGGGTTCACAGGATGGTCCTCCAGTTCGCGAGTTTCAGCGTCCGGGCGGGCGCTGGCCTCAACAGCAGGAGTGCCGGTAGCCGTCTCTCGTGAGGGATCGGCCGCCGCACCCGTTGCAGCCGGGCTTGAGCGGGCGGTGTCGGTGCTCGATGGTGTGGTCTGGGCCGGCTCTGGCTGGGCATCCGCAGGCGTTTGGCAAGCGTTGACCACAATGGCGAGGGCCAGCAGAAACATGAGTAGTCGACTACGGCGTGCCATAGAGCCTCCTTAGAATCAGCGTACCGCATATCTTTCAGACGTGCGAGCGCCTCCGGGGGTTCCTGAGGGGGGACTCGGGCGACAGTAGGGGCGCGGCCGCCGTTGACATGACGCTCCGGGCGCCCTATACTCGCGCGGAGTTCGGACGGTAAGGCTGGCAGGGAGGAATGGCGGATATGGCATTTCATGTGCGGCTGTTGCCGGGGGGATCGGTGACCTCGGTTCAGGGATTCGAGGGGGCAGGCGTTGCGGCAGGCATCAAGGCCTCCGGCAAGCTGGATCTCGCGCTGGTGCGCTCGACCAGGCCCTGCACCGGCGCCGCGCTCTTTACGACCAACTTGTTCAAGGCCGCGCCCGTGGTGTACGACCAGGAGGCGATCCTGCGGAACCCGACGACGCAGCGAGGCGTGGTGATCAACAGCGGTTGCGCCAATGCCTGCACAGGCGAGCGTGGTCTGCACGATGCGGAGGGCATGGCTGCTGCGTTGGCGCACCACCTGGGGGGAGCCGCGCAGGACTATCTCGTCATGTCCACGGGCGTCATTGGTCAGCCGCTGCCGATGGACAAGGTGCTGGCGGGGATCGAGCAGGCCGTTCCGGCGCTGGCGGGCGGCGTGGATGCCGGGCACCAGGCGGCCCTCGCCATCATGACGACCGATACGGTACCCAAGGAGGTAGCCGTGGAGGTGTCCGGTGAGGGTGTGTCGTTTATCATCGCCGGCATGGCCAAGGGCGCGGGGATGATCAGCCCCAACATGGCCACGATGCTGGCCACCATCACGACCGATGCGCGCATCGGCCCGTTGCCCGCGCGCGCGGCTCTGGTGGAGGCGGTGGACGAAAGCCTGAACATGATCACCATCGACGGCGATATGAGCACCAACGATACGGTGCTGCTCCTGGCCAACGGCATGGCCGAGATGCCTGCGATCAGCTCAACCTCTTCTCCTCTGTACCAGGCGTTCCTCGCGGGCTTGAAAGAGGTCGCTGTGAGCCTGGCCAAGAACCTGGTGCGCGATGGTGAAGGCGCCACGCGCTTTATCGAGATCGCCGTAACCGGGGCGCGCAATCGGGCCGAGGCCCGGCAGGTGGCCATGTCGGTCGCAAAATCCGTGCTCTTCAAGACGGCTATCTACGGCCAGGACGCGAACTTTGGTCGGATCGTCTGCGCCATCGGGTACGCGGGTGTTCCGCTGGATCCGGGCTCTGTGAGAGTGTGGATGGGCGATCTGGAGCTGGTGCGCGACGGCGGGCCGTATCAAGTCGATGAGGGCCGCGCCAGCGAGATCCTCGCCGAACGCGAGATCAGCGTACGCATCGATCTCGGGCTGGGCGATGGAGAGGCAACCGTCTGGACGAGCGATCTCTCCCATGCCTATGTGGATATCAACGCCCACTACCGAACCTAGAGCGCGGCCGCAGCACGCGGGGGGAGCCGGGTTGTCCGGCTCCCCCCGCGTCACGTCAGGACGGCGCTCAGTGGCCGGCCAGCCAGGTGGTGAGCCGGTCCATGAACACCTCCCAGCGATCGCGCTGGAGGTTGTGCCCGGCACCGTTGATGTGCAGCAGGTTGCCCTCCTTCCACAGGCCGGTGGCCTCGATCGCGGCCTCCCACTCGGTATGTGACCCGAGTCCGGGATCGGCGATCATCAGGAGCATGGGGCAATCGACGGCGGCAATGATTTCCTGCCAGGGCCGTTTGTCCTGGGCGAAAAACCGGCCGTACTCTGGCGAGACCTGTAGCTTGCTCGCCGCCCATGGTGCGCGCTCCAGTTCGTGCCAGTTGGGGCTCTCTTTCGACAGGCGCGCCAATAGCCCCTCCATGCCGAGAGCGCGCATCTCCTCTACGCCCGCGCGCGAACGCGCTATGCGCTCCTCCGCGCCCTCCGAGGAGCCGCGGTAGGGCCCCCCATTGGAGATGAACCCGGAATCGAGAATCACCAGGCTGCGCGCCGTGCCCGGGTGATCCGCCACGCAGTTGGCCGAGATCTCCCCGCCCATGGAGTGGCCCACGAGGTGTGGCCGGTCCAACTCCAGGCCCACGATCAGTCCGGCGAGGTCGTCGCCCGAAAAGCGCGGCCCATACTCGCTGCTGGGCTTGTCCGACAGGCCGTGGCCGCGGGCGTCCACCATGATCACGTCATAGTCCCCTTGCAGGGCCAGTGCGGTGCGCGTCCAGCAAAGGCCGCTATCCGTCGCGCCGTGGGAGAGCACAACCGGAAGCCCGCCTCCGCCGGTGCGCCAGTAGTGCATGCGTATGCCGTTGGTGTTCACATAGCCGGACTGCCAATCTCTCATGGAAGGGGCTCCCTCTCTGGGTGGACTGCATGGCCGGCGACACCGGCTCCGTTCAGGATCTCCAGCCCAGTCTAGGTCGGGCCCGGGGGAACGTCAACGGCAGGGCGGCAGCGGGCGAGGCTGAAGCCTGAAAGGCCAAATGGGCAAGGGCCAGCGGGCCGAGCCCGGGGACGCCAGGAGGGGAAAAGAAAACGCCAGCCCTTGCGGCGCCTTGCCGTAGGTGCTGACCGGTGATCATGACCAGCAGCTATGCCGGTCGATTCGGTTGTGCGTACTGCCTACCAGGGCATGTGGAAGAGGTCTTCGTACTTGCTGGTATGGCTGGGCTCGCGCTCCACCAGGAGCACGCCGACGACGATCTCCAGCGCCCGCCTGGCCACCTGAGCCGCGCCCGCAATAGGGCGGGCCATCCGCGTTTCGGTCTGTCTGAGTTCCATGTTTCTCTCCTCTCAGAGTCCGGCGATGTCCGGACACCATCGGTTAGCATACCACGTACGCCGCGCAAGTGCAAATCGAGCGTTGCGGCCTCACGCGAATCTCTGGGACCCTGCAACGGAGGACGCCGTACCGCTTTAGGCGCCCGCCGCGGCCTCTTCGGCAGCATGAACCTTCTCCAGGTGCGCGCGTTCGTCCAGAGAGAGGATCCTCGCGCCGGAAGGGGTGAGGAGCACTCGTGAAAGCGACGCCGTCCCCACCACCGGTCGCCTGGCGGCAGCTTCTCCGCCGGCGAGCAGCGCGATCAGCACCCGCAGGCAGGCCCCGTGGCTGACGAGGGCGATCCGCTCCTCGGAAGGACGGTTGGCAAGCTCCTCCAGGAGCGCGGAAACCCGACTGGCGACGGCCGGTTCCGGCTCGCCACCCATCTCCTCCGGCACATAGCCGCCATGGCGCCAGGCCTCCAGCGTGGAGGGGTATCGCTGCGCGATCTCAGCCATCGTGCGCCCCTCCCAGGTACCGTAGCTGATCTCTCGCAGGCGAGGCTCGGGGGTAACGGTGAGGTGATGCCGTGCGGCGATGGCCTGCGCCGTCGCCATGGCGCGCGCGAGATCGCTGGAGTAGATGGCTTCCAGCGGCTCGGACGCCAGCCGTTGGGCGACGGCGGCCGCCTGCAGCTGCCCCGTGGCGTTCAACGGGCGATCCGCCCGGCCTTGAAGCCGATGCTCGGCGTTCCAGTCAGTCTGTCCGTGGCGGACGAGATACAGCAGTGGCAAATGGCTCCTTTCCTATATCGTGGTGTTCCTGGCGGTGTCGCGCCTCCCGCGACCGTGGAAAGTATAGCAGGGCCGTGCTATCGCCCGATCAACGGCATGTTAAGGCTCTGGAAAGACAGCCTCGCTCCAGGCATGACGACGGCCGGGTACCCGTGAGGCCCGGCCGTGAGGCGCGCCCTGCCTAGCGTGTGCCGCGCAGCAGTTGGATCATCCGGGCGAGCGACTCGGGCTCACCCACGTTCCCCGGGAAGACGACATAATCCATGGCCGGCCAGCGCGCTTCCGGCCCCGTACGCCATATTGGAACACCCGGGATCGCCTGCCCGCGTACCCAGGCGCGGCGAATGCCCAGCGCCTCGGTGGCAATGTCCGAGGAGGTGATGCCTCCTTTGGCAACGATCCAGGCGGGCTGAATCGCCAAACCCGCGACGAGATCGACGAGCGCTTGAGACACCTGTCTCCCGGTGTCCAGCGCGCTTCCGCCGGAGGCCTGCACGCGTTCCCGGCTGGTGTGCACGAGGGCATCGCGCCCGGCTGCCATCGCACCGGCGGCGGCCGCACGCGCGGCGTCGATCACGGCGCTGGGGGAACCCGTGAACAGGCCCGGAACATCCAGTTCCACCGGCTCCACGCCCTTTAGGGCGCGCGCTGCCTTGATCTGCTCCGTCGTGCGGCGGACGTAGGACCCCGCGATGATGAGTCCTCCGCGGCGACCGCCCAAGTCAGCCGCGGTGAGCAGAGGCGCCGGATCCAGCCCTCCGCGCACGCGCACAAAGGACGCGGCCGTCCGGCAGAGGTAGCGCCGGCCCTGGGCCTCCGAGGCGAGCAGCGCGGCCACCAGAACCTCGAGATCTCGGTAGCACGTCGCATTGACGATGCAGGGTTGGGCGTTCTCCAACTCGCTGAGGCAGATCTCGACACGTCGGGGCCCGCCGCCGCGCAGATCCGCGAGGGAGATGGACGCCACGGTGTCCGGACTGCAGCCGCACCTCTCTGCGACCCACTGTCGCAAATTGCTGGAGGTGTATCCGAACACCGGATCGCGGGCGTACTCGGTATCGGCCGCCGGGATCAACCAGCCGCCCTCCCGGACATAGTGCACATCATCGATAGTGTAGCGGCCACCCTCTTCGAAGAAGGGAACGAGCAGTATGCCGTCCACGGGCAGACCACTGGCCATCATCAGAGCGTCGGTCTCTGCGGGAAAGTGGCCGCGCAGGGTCGAGTCACTCCGGCTGACCAGCACATAATCCCGTCCCACGTCGGCGGCGGCAGCCTGCAGGTTCCGGGCGATCTCTGCGCTGCGCGCTGCGGCGGCCTCGCGCTCCAGGCTCCGGGAGTTGGTCAGAATGTAGAACAGGCTGGAGGGGTCGCGCAGTTCACCGGCCAGGGCCTGAGTGGACCAACCGGTCAGCACGGGCACGCCATGCACCGTCTGGGTGCCGGTCGGGTCGTCATCCAGTACGACGACCTTGGCTGCATCCGCCACGTGAGCCTGGATGAGCGGCAGCAGGGGCACATGCCATTCGGGCGGGAGCGCGTTCAGGAAGGTTTGGCTATGGATCGGCATCGGCACCTCGTTCCCAATCTCCCTCTAGAAGGCGATAAAGGTGTCCACCACGTCCGCATCGACGAGGTGATGCCTGTCGTTGACAGACATGACCACGCTGCGCGCGGGAGTGAGTTGTACGATGGATAGCGAAGCGGTATCGACCCGCACGCGCCGGGAGTAGCCCTGCGGGACCGACAAGGCCAGGCACAGGAGGGCCCGGATCGAACCACCATGTCCGACGACCACGATCTGCTCGTCCTCGGGGCGCGCCCGCAATTCGTCCAGCAACTCGCTGACCCGTGCCGCCACCTGCTCGACACTCTCCCCGTTGACGGGAGCCACGGCCACGGGCTCTGTCATCCAACGGTCCACGACCTCCGGATAGAGCACGCGCAGCTCATCCATGGTCCGTCCCTCCCAATCGCCATAGTCGGCCTCGCGGAGGCGGGAGTCGGCATGGACCGGCAGACCATGGCAGCCGGCGATGGCCCGGGCGGTGTCCATGGCGCGCGTGAGGTCTGAGGAATAGACGGCGTCGATGCGCTCGGAGGACAGACGGTCGGCGATCAACTCGGCCTGTCTGCGTCCGGATTCGGTGAGGTGAGATTGTGCGTGCCCCTGGATCCGCCCGAGCGCGTTCCAGTCTGTCAACCCGTGCCGAACAGCATAGAGACGTGGCAAGGTGGGTCCTCCTTCCTGCCGGGTGCTCCAGGCGACGGTACGCGCCGGGCTGGCGCCAACCCAGAGCCCTGGTCGAGCATACTCAGAAGGAGCGTGGGGGCAACTCCACCATGCCCTGCCCTGGCCCTGCTCGCAAGTTCCTCGCGGCGGCTGGCAGCCTAGTACTCCATTCCCGCGCGTGCCGCCACGCCGCTGTGAAAGGGATGCTTGACCTCCACCATCTCGGTGACCATGTCCGCAAGGTCGAGGATCTCTGGCACGGCGTCTCTCCCGGTGATGACGACGTCCACCCCCGCCGGCCGGTGCTGCCGCAGCCATGCCGCCACCTCCTCGGGTGCCAGCCACCCGTAGCTGAGAGGATAGGTGAACTCATCCAGCACCACGAGATCGTACTCGCCCCCGGCGATGATCTCGCGGGCCAGCGCCCAACCAGCCAGAGCACGCTCGCGATCCCGCGTTTGATCACGCGCGGTGAAGGTGAACCCGGCGCCGACGGCATGCCAGCGAATGCCCAGACGCTCGGCGGCCATGGTCTCCCCCCAGCGTGCCCGCTCCTCTTTGATGAACTGGACCACACAGGGGCGCAGGCCGTGTCCCCAGGCGCGCAGGACAAGGCCCAGGGCAGCGGTCGTCTTGCCCCGGCCGTGGCCGGTATAGACGATGACCAGGCCCTGGTGCGGCTTTTGCGGCTGGCTACGAGCAGCCCCGGCAGCGAGCGGGCGATCCGGATCGGCTGGCAACGGGCTCTGGACAGAACGCACGGACGGCATCGAAAGCGCCTCCTGATAGATGATTCGGTTTGGCCTCGGTGGCGGCCTACACATGCGGCGCAGGGCGCCACGCCGGCTTGATGGCCGGAGCGTCGGGCGCGTGCGCCCCTCAGTACGCCTGGCGGTAGATCTCTCTCGCCGCTTCCAGCGTGACGACGCGCGGGTTGATGCTGAGCAGACGGGTGACGTCCATGGCGGCCCGAGCCATCGGCTCGATGGCATTCTCCGGGACATCCAGTTCACGCATGCGCGAGACGATGCCCACGTCCCGGCAGAGGCGTTCCACCGCCTCCACGGCCCTATCGGCCGCCGCTCGCGGCGCCAGCCCGTCGATGGGACTGCCCAGGGCCTCAGCGATCCGGTTAAAGCGCTCGACCCGGGCGATCAGGTTGTAGCGCATCACGTAGGGCAAGAGCAGCGAGTTGGCGATTCCATGGGGTATGTTGAACTGCCCACCGAGCGGGTAGGCCAGCGCATGGACCGCGCCGGTGTTCACGGTGCCCAGGCAAAGGCCACCCATGGTGCTTGCCAGCGACATGTGATAGCGGGCCTCGGCGTCCTCTCCGCAGGCCACGGCCCTGGGCAGGTACCTGCCGATCATCCGGATCGCCTCGATGGCCAGCGTGTCAACCAGTGGATGCGGGAAGCGGTTGGTGTAGGCCTCTATGGCATGGGTGAGGGCATCTACTCCAGTGTAGGCGGTGATGTGCGGCGGGAGCCCCTGGGTGAGCTGCGGGTCCACCAGGGCGACATCCGCGTACAGATGTCGGCTTACAACACCTTTCTTGAGATGGGCCGCTTCATCGGAGAGTATGGCGATGGGCGATACCTCACTGCCGGTGCCCGCCGTGGTGGGGATGAGGACCTTGGGCAGCCCCGGGAGCGGCACGGCATCGGTCCCAAGATAGTCGGCCGGAGAGCCAGCGTTTGTGAGCATGACGGAGGTCATCTTGGCGATATCGAGGGCGCTGCCCCCTCCTACGCCGATAACGGCGTCACAGGCGTGCGCACGGCCGGCGCCCGCGGCGGCGGCGACGATCGCGATGCGGGGATCCGGCTCTACGCCATCAAAGAGGGCGGCAGAGAGACCGTCTCTCTGGATGAGGTCGATGATCTGCGCCGGAATGCCCGTCCGCATCAGGCCGGCATCGGTGACGATGAGCGGTCTCCGGGCACCGAGCCGGGACAGGGCCGCCGGCAACTCGCCCAGAGCGCCGGACCCAAAGAGGAGTCGCCCACTGATCTGGAGATCCAGCAATCTGTCCATCACTCCGCTCCCGTCGGTGTAGAACGGCCTCGTTCCGGGGCGCCCACACCGGTGGCTGAACAGGCGGGCGGGTTGAGACCCGGGCGTACACGGTACCAGTAGAGCGCGGCGCCCGCCAGGGACAGCAGCCAGGCCGAGCCGAAGAGGATCGCGATGGCTGCGCCAGGTGTTCGCGCGCAGAGAGCATAGAGCACCGTCTGCACCGCGGCGAGCGCGACCATGACCCACGAAAGAGGGCGCGGATCCGCTGCCACGAGCACGTTCACCCAAACGAGGCTGATGCTGTAGCCGAGCATGGCGCCTGCCATGGCGACGATCCAGCGGCTCGCGGCGCCAGGCTCTGCCCCGTAAGCCAGGCGGTAGATGGCCGGGCCGGCGACGGCATACAGGGCTGTCAGCGCCAGGCCGGCCGCCAGGACGACACCCAGCGACAGCGCGATGGCCCGGTCCGGACGTTCGCGCCGCCGAACGCCTCGCGCCACCCTCGGCAGGATGGCCATGGAGATCGCCGTGGCAAAGACGGCCACGACACGGCGCAGCACGACCACTCGCCCGTAGGCATCGGCGACCGTGCCGGAGGCGATCCGGTTCACCCAGATGACGTCCATATTGGTGAGGAGCATGTAGGACACGGACATCAGGAGGCCGGCAAAGGCGATGTGCCAGCCCTCTCGAACGGCAGCGCTGTCCAGGCTGCCGGGCTGCCTTGCGGTATTGCGCACCGCCAGCAGCGAAGCGAACAGCGCCGCCGCCGCACCGATCACCACCGTGGCGGCGGCACCGCGCACCCCCCAGTGCAAGAGCTCGATACCGGCGATAGCGAGGGCGGTTCTCACCAGTGCATTGGTCAGGTTGGTGAGCCCCAGCATGCCCAGCCGAGTCTGGCCCTGCAGCACGCCCAGCGCCACGCCGCGAGGCGCGCCCAGCGGAAACAGGCAGGTGAGCATGAGGATCAGGGGCCTGGGAAGTCTCGTCGCCCGGGCGATGGGGAAGCTGAGCAGCGCGAAGACGGTCGTGGCGATGGCCGCCACTCCCAGGCTTTGCCGCCCCAACCGGCGCAGGATAGCCCCCTGCGTTGCAGGGCCGTCGCGACCGGCAGGCGGAGCAGCGGTATACCGGGCGGCAACGGGCTGCAGCGCAAAGGCGAGGATCAGCACGACGAGCGCCAGCGAGTTCAGGCTCTGAAACTGGCCAAAGGCGCCCAGAGGGAGGGCGCGGCCCAGGTACAGGTGAAAACCATAGTCCACGGCATGGGAAAGGGTGTCCGCTATCCAGAGAAGGCCCGTCTGCTGGATCACTCCGGATTCAGTCGCAACCCCGGCCAATCGACCGCAGATGGTGCGAACGGTGATGGTGGCTCTGGCGGGCGATGGCACAGCTGGCATAACCAGAGTATCATGGCGCCCGAGGCCCCTGTCAAACAGGCCAGGCGGGTGAGGGTGGCGGGGTATCCTACGAACGTCGGATATGTTCTGGCCCAAAAACGTTGCGCAGCCGTATGGAATATGGTAAATATACAGACACGGTAGAGTGGTCTATCGGCATTGGCCGGGGCCGCCCCGGGCAGAGTGGCACCAAATGCGAGGAGGCATAGGATGAAGTGGTCTTCAAGGCTGGCATTGGGGCTGGTGGTCACAGCACTGTTGCTGGCGGCCGGAGGATGTGCAGAAAAGGGCCCGGAAGCGGCGCTGACGCCGGGACAAAGGCTCTCTGCCATGGAGGCCTGGGCGATTATCGAGCCGGCGGCCATGGCGTGGAAGGCGGGATCTGTGATATCCGAGTGCCGCCTGCCCAACCGGCCCGGCAAGGAGGATCTGGGTGTGGACGGGCTTTCTTCGGCCTGGCGCTTTATTGTGGCGCCGGAGGGTGACGGCAACCAAGCCTATTACAGCCTGGATACGACGGAAAAGCCCATCAAGGCCAATCGTTCAGATCAGATTCGGCCGGCGGCCAAGGCCAACCTCACTCCCGGGGATTGGAAGGTCGACAGCCCTGAGGCCATGGAGATCGCTCTCGCCAACGGCCTGCAGTCCTTTATAGACGAGCATCCCAGCTTCCAGGTCAAGACCATGACCTTTGAGATCGACGTAGACGTCGAACTGGGCGCCTACTGGCTTGTAGTCGCCAAGGACGGATCAGATACGCTGGAGATTCGGATCAGCGTCGTGGATGGCTCGCTCGTCGAATAGTCTGCTGCACTTCCCCGCATGACCCGACGCTGTGCGGCCTAACGCCAGCCGCACAGCGTCTCAATCTGCTCTGCAGAACCATCGCGGAACCAGCCGTCCAACTGGTCACGCTCCTTGAGTTGCTGACCTCGGTTCGTGCTGACGGCCAGGTAGATACCCTGCCACTCGGGCAGGGCCGTCATATCCCCCCAAAGCTTTTCGTACTGTGCAACCGGGTACACGTCCTCCTGACCGTTGCCCCAACGGCGCTTGACGTCCTTCAGCGTAACGTAGGTGGGCATCCGGCGCGCCATCTCGCGCGTCGCCGTCTCGACCGCCTCCGCATCCCTGAGCGTGGCGCGATCCAGGCCGAACAACTCGAGGAGACGATCGACCTGCAGCCAGAAGGTGTTTGAGTTGTAGTAGGTCAGGTCGAACTCTTGCTCCTCACGCGGGATGGCGAGCCCCTCCACCAGCCTGAGGCGACCGTCCACTCGTGCCAGGCCTCCCCCGCGGTCCTGAATGCGGTGCGGGACGACCTCTACCGCAAAAGGAACCTGGTGCTCGATCATCATACCGAGCAGCGTTGGGTCGAGAGAGGCGCCCAGCGTGTCGATGTTATGCACCAGCAGGTACTGCAGCCCGGGCTGAGCCTCAAGCAGCCGTGCCAAAACTCCGCTCCGGAAGAGGTTGGGGATCTCGTACCAGTGCCCGATTGGGCTCAGACACTGGAGGGCGAGGTTGTCGCGATAGTCGCGACCCTCGCCCATGCCTTCCGCCCAGGCGATCAGTGCGGCATTCAGGCTTTCACGCACCTTTTGGGCCTGCTCATCCAGCAGCTGCTGAGAGAGCTCCTCCCAGGCAAAGCGAAGGTCCCGCACCATCGGCACCAGGCGCAAACCAATGGCGCGACCCTGGCTGAGATACAGGGGGCCGCGGTACCCATAGTTGCCGCAACGGCCGAGGTATTCGGCGATCGGGCCGTGGGTGAGGTAGCTCGTCGTGATGACGTGAGCCAGCGGCGCCCCGGCCAACTCGGCCGTGCGCGCGCTCTTGGCCAGATGCACTTCCAGAAAGGTCCGCTGCGCGCCTCCCAGCCGGGCGAAGGGATTTATGGCCTTGACGACGCCGGCGCCCTGCGTCCAGCGGCTGCCGACGCCGCCGGCCAGGGTCACCACGGCCGCGGCGCCCCGAGCCAGCGCCTCCAGGCCCACACGCTCCAGATGTGCATTCCCCTCCGGCGCCCTGTGAACGTCCCCGGGAGCAACATCGCGGATCTCACTGGTCGCGGGGAGGCGATTCTGCGCCAGGCCGATGATGCCTGCGCGCAACTCCCGGCGAATCTGCTCGTGCTGCTGGCGATCAAAGCCGTTCTCGTCGAGAAGGCGATCCAGATCCTGCTGGCCCTCGCGCGGGGCCTCGGATTGCGGCAGGAGCGCGTCCAGCAACAGGCCCATCGCGGGGAGCATCTCGGGGCGCGTGCGCACGGCCCGCGAGAAGAGGTCCAGCTCGGCCCGCTGGCTCTCGGAGAGGTCGTGCCGGCTCTGCTTCAAAAGCCTGGGAACCGCCAGGCTGTAGTAGGAGCCGGGGAGTAGCGCCGCTTCGCCCTGCAGCAGCCTCGCCGCGCTTCCCACCTCGTTGATGGAAAAGTCATACACCACGGGATCCATGGCAAAGGGCAAGGCGTGCTCAAGGCGTCGCTTTTCCTCGTGCATCATCTCGAGCAAGTAGCCTTGGGCCGCGTCTCGCGCCTCGGGGGCCACCATAAAGCCCATGCCTCCCCCTGACATTCCCCCCAGCATCCAGAAGCCCCAGAACGCCTCCCCCAGATCCGTGCGGGCTCGTTCGATGAGCGACTCCACATACAGGTTGCTCGCCCACGGGACGATCGTCTGCAGGGGCCCGGTAAAGTTGTGCGTGGTCGCCTGCGCCAGTTCAGGCACCGATCCCGAGCGAAGGAGCTCCAGGACGTGATCGAGAATCGCGCCCGCCTCCTTTCTCGCCGACCATTCCTGAGGCGAGCGGAGGAGATAGCGCTCGGTGACCATCTCCAGGATGGGACCGACGTTCTGGGCCATCCCTCCATGCACCAACACCAGGCTATCCTGAAGCGCCTGGCGCATCTGGGGACGCACCTTGTCCGGCCCGAGGATCACGTGCTCCGGCAGCAGGCGGCCGCGGCTGACGCCGTATTCGGGGTCGCCATCCTGCGCCTGCACGCCGTGAATCAGCTTGATGCCGGGCCACACGCCTCCGGAATCCTGCCATCCGCCGCCGGACCCGGCCAGCCACTCGCCCAGTACGGCCCGGGCGGCTACCTGGCGCCGCTCGTCCTCACGGAGAGGTCCCTCCAGCGTGGACACCTGACCGGTGCCTCGCATGAGCGCAGCGATCAAGGCGGCCAGGAGCGTTGTGGACACGGCGAGCCGGGAGCCCTTGGGAATACCCCGCACCTCGCTCACGAGCTCTATGCCCATGCCGGGGCCCACCACCCGAGCGAGGAGATCTGAAAGCGGATGGCCCGCGCCCTCCAGGCCGGGGGGAACGATGCCGGCGGCGATCACGGCGGCTTTGAGAAGCCCCAGATAGTCACGGGCGAAATCAAAGACCTCGCCAACGGTGCGGATCTCCGCTTGCGCGCCGAGGTCGAGGCTGGCCAGGCGCAACAACGGCTTGTCGATAACGCGTACGTACGCCGAGACGGGAGGCTGCGGCGCCGGGTCGCGACCGCGCACCGCCAGATCGACGGACACATTGATGACGCGGGCTCCCTCGGGATAGTCCATACCTAGGAAAAAGATGTCGCTCCAGCCACTGTGCGTCAGGTCCATGCGCACGGGCGTGAACTCGGCCACCACAGGGAAGAGGCCGGTCGCCGGATCTCGCCGGAGCAGCAGCGGATGCACCCGCAGAGGGTGATCGGCCGGGTGGCCCATGCGGAACATCCAGCGGTTTCCGGCGAACGAGCGTACGCTGCGGCGCACCTGATCCGCCAGAGTCTGGAAAGCGAGCAGGTGGTACGCCTGAGCCAAGCCGCTGGCCAGGGCCTCGGAGGGTCCTTCCCTGCGCGAGGCCGCCAAAAAGGCATCGATAGCCTCTTCAAAACGGCGTTCCAGGAGATGCGCGTAGCCCCCGTAGGGTATTCGCCCGGCGGGGGCAGCGGCCAGCCGGCGAGGCAGGTGAAAGCGATAGATGGCATACAGGAAGGCCGTGGCGCGCACGCGCTCAAAGAGATTTGTGCTGGAGCGCCTAAAGCTATCGAGCACGGCGCACTCCGCCTGGAGCTCTGCCAGGGAGAGCGGGACGCACAGGTCTCGGAGCGACCGATCGCGCACGGCTGGATCGGGTGACAGGATGGTATCAAGCAGCGCGGAACTAGGCATCGGCACTCTGGTCTGCCTCGCGCGCCGCGAGAAGCTCCAGCAGTTGGGCCAGCACCACCTCACGATCCTGGCCGGCAAGGGCGAGGGCGATTTGCGCGGTGAGCAGGCCGTAACGGGCCCCCACATCGTAGCGTCGCCCAACGCTCTCCAGCGCGAGGTAGCGTTCGTGGCGGGACAACTCGTCCAGGGCGTCCGAAAGGGTCACGCCCTCCTGTTGGGCCTCCAGCCGGTCGCCCAGGATGGCCATGACAAGAGGCGTCAGCACGTGCATACCAAAGAAGCAGAGATAGTGTCCGGCGCGCAGGCCCGGAACCACCAGGAACTGCTCGGCCTCCGTGGGGGTGGGCTTTTCCATGACTCGATCCACCAGGTAGAGGCGGCTGCTGCCCGCCACCCGCTTGCCACCCACACAGCCAAAGTACGGCAGCAGGCTCTCCCGTGAGGCCTGCACGGCGGAGACGGCGCAATCGTTGCGTTCCGCCATGCGCACGAGGTCCTCGGCGCAGCCGAGCTCGCCCCTGGTGATGGGGAGGTGGTCGCTCACCAGGTGGAGAAAGGGCTCGTCCCCGGCATACTCGTGGGCGCAGTAGATCGCGTGCCCGTAGCCCAACGGCTCGCTCTGTTCCACGAAGGTGATCCGGCTGAGATAGTCGCCAACCACCTCGCGATAGGCGACCTCATCCCCGGGGCTGACGACGACACAGACCTGTTCGATCCCGGCACGGAGCGCCTCCTCCACCAGGATCGCCAGAACGGCCTTCTCCCGGCCGTCCGTATCGATCAGCATCTGCAGTGGAAGCGTGCGCTGCCTGCGCCCGGCCGCGGTGATGATGGCTTTGGTGACGCGCATGGGCTCGTCCCTCCGTGTGATCTCTGCTCTGATTTCCTGATTCTAGCGAGAGACCGCCAGCCGGACAAGCGGGACCCCGAGCCGGTTGTATGGCTGGGCTCAGGCGACCAGGAGGCTCGCGCGCGCGACCCAGGATAGCGTGGCGTCCAGATCGCGCCTCAGCCGGATGGCGGGATCCGCTTCGCCACTCTCGCTGCCATCGGTGTACCGCAGCGCACCGCTGTTGAGCAGCGCATCCAGCTGGGCGGCGATGTCATCACGGGTGTGGCTGCCATCCAGCTGCGGCAGCACGTAACGCGCCAGCGGGTCCAGGTGCACGCGCTCGTGTCGCAGGTTGGGGACCCGGTCGCTGGAGCGGGCCAGATAGCGGGCATAGGCGCTGGCTCGGGGATGCTCGCTGACGGCGGAGACGACCGGTGGGGCCCAGGCATGCAACTCGACGAGCGAGACGCTGTAAGAGAAGGCCTTGAGGAGGTTCGCCGCCAGCCGGCGGACGTCCGCGGGTTCGAGGGATGATGTGCCCTGCCGGCTGGCCGCCTCGTCGACCAGCCGGCCGAAGGGAATGGCGCTGGGCGCGATCGCGGCGAGATGATCGAGAGCTGCGATGGTGACCGCGTCATCGGTCTGGAACAGGGCGCCATCGGGGCTGGCGAATCGAGCGATCCCGTCATCGGGAGCCTGGGGCGGCACCCGTTGGGCGCGCGTGGCGACGGCCATGCTCTGGACGCGGCTGCTGCGGAGCGTGCGATCCAGGGTCGCGTCGCTATGGCATAGCAGCGTGCGCCGAAACGCCCGGTTCCGCACAAAGTCCATGTACTGCTCCGTATCGACAATCGTCTCGCACACCTCCTGCAGGGAGCCAAAGGTCTCGGCGGAGAGATTGTCCGGCATGGACATGGGAAAGTCGGCCTCTACCAGGAACTGAAGCCCGTGCTGTCCGGCGTGCTCGGCGAACTGCCAGAAGTAGACGGGATCGTTCCATTCAGCCAGCTCATCGTGCAGGATCACCGAGTCGATCTGTGGCCGGGCGTCCTCGGCCTGCTTATCCAGGAGTTCGCGGTAGGACTCCATAAAGGTGCCATAGGCCTGGTTGCGCTCGTCGTGCACCGCGCGCGCAAGCAGGGCAACCAGTTCGCGCCCCAACTCGGCCCGGCGGTGGGGATCCCGTTCGGCGCGCATATGGTAGAGCATCATCTCTCGGAGGCCGCTGAGCATGTGCCAGCCCGGGTAGGTGTTGTAGCTGATATATGCGACGCCTGCAGTGGCCAGGTTCGCTGAGCAGACCCTTAGGAGCGCGTCGCGGACTACCGGGGGCACCCAGGAGTAGACGCCATGGGCGATGATATAGTCAAAGGTGCCCAGCGCGGGGGTGATCTCGCAAAGGTCCATGGCGAGAAAGGCGATGTTGGAAAGGCGCAACGATGTGACGGCCTGTGAGGCCTCTTGAATCTGGTGAGCAGAGAGGTCCACGCCCACAAAGGTGCTGCCTGGCAGGGCTTCGGCCATGGGCAGAAGGTTACCGCCTGATGCACACCCCAGCTCCAGCACGCGGCAGTGCTCCACGTCGGGTACGGGGAGCCCCAGCAGGCTCGCGCAGGTGGCCAGCCTGTCCGGATGGGTCTGCGTGTAGCAGAGGACGGGATAGGGTATCTCGTCGTAATCGGTGGGCAGGGCCAGTTCGTCGCGTACAGCCACAGCACGTCTCCTACCGAGTTGAGATGGGCGCATTATAGGGCGCAGGAGGCAGGCCCGCCAGCGATAGAGGGCCTTGCCTGGCGGAGGCTCTGTGGTATCCTGCGCATACCCTGTGAATAGGAGAGCGTGAATGGAGAGAGAAGAGAACCGCTGGATGCCGCCGTCGCCTCACCGCGAGGCGATCGAAGCGGACCTCCGAGCCGGACGGGCGCGCATCGTGGAGCGCGGCCACAACGTGCCGCCACTCCTCGTCTTTGAGGATGGGGGGGTGATCGAGCTCCCGCGGGTCAGGTTGGCAGAGACGCGCCGGGGGCTGCAACTGGTCGCTGCTGATGAGCCCGCCACCGGCGGCGAGACGCGCTTTGGCGATGTGTGCGGGACGGTTGACGAGATCCTCGGCACGCTGCGCGAAGTCGCGCCAGGCGCCGAACTGGATCCCGATGACCTGAATGCGCTCATCGAGGACATTGGCTATATGCTCGCCCGAATGACGAGGCGCAGCCAGCAGTACCTGGCGTTTTTCGAGGGCGTGCAGTCCATCGCGGCGACGCTGCTCTCGCTGGAGCGCCCCAATGTCGCTTCGGCACAGGAGCGCCTGGACGCGTTGCGCAGGGCCCTCTGGGATCCGGGCGAACGGAACGCGGCGCGGCTGGAGGATATCGCCGGTCGGGCCGAGCACGCGCGCGCCCTGGCCCAGAGCCTGGAGGATTACCTGGCGCAGTGCAAACTGGCCGCCACGCGTGTGGGCACCCTCTATGGGGAGGTCCGCGGCGGGCGTGCCTGGGCCCTGGCCCCGGATCAGGGCACGCCAGAGCCGGGATCCAGCGGCTGAAGGCTTCAGCAGCCCGGGTTCACCCGGCGCCGACGCCCGTGATCTGGGACAGACGCTCAAAGAAGGCTCGCTTGAAGGGCGTGTTGATGCCCCAGTTCACCGGGGGCGTCTGATAGCCACTGAGGGCGGCCCAGGGCGCATCGTCGCGATAGCGTGGCCGCGGGACATAGTCTTCCCATGGATCGGCGCCCTGGCCGTGCCAGCCTTGATCGTAATACCCCCAGGAGACGCCGTGCGTCCAGGCGACCTCCAGGTTGGGCAGAGCCGGGGAGTCCTCGTTGATGATGATCGGCTTTGGTGCAAGGAAGTACGAGGGCATGCTCTGCACCGCCTCCAGCGCCGCGGCGAGTTGTAGAGGGCGCAGCCCGTTGCCGTGCAGCAAGACGTAATCCGCCGTACGGACGAGCGAGGGGGGCGGCATCCCGCGGCCCGTGTCTACCTCCGCACCGCCGCCGCTGGTAGAAAACAGCAGACTGGGGAACTCGGCCTTGAGGGCGCTGAGCATCTCGTGCTGACGCTCGGGGCGAAAGATCGCATAGGGCGTCTGGTCGACGACGACGTCGATCTCATTGGCCAGCTCGACGAGCACGTTTCTATGGCCGCAGGAAGCCAGGAAGGTGCAGGCCTCCCGGGCCGCGCGCCAGATGGCGTCCGCGTTTGCCATGCGCAGCAGCATCGTCCAGTAGAAGAAGCCGACGATGGTGACCATGCCCAGGGCGTCGGTGCGCCGGATGACTCGTGCCAGCCGGTCGGCGTAGGCCGGCTTGAGTTCGCCTTCCGGCGTAAAGCCGTTATTGTCATAATGACGGTTGATCTCGGGGACATAGAGCGGCCCACCGCCCTGCAGGTTGACCGTCACGGCGAGGACTCCATGGTCCCGCCAGTGGGCGAGGGCGGCACAGAACTCGGCCGTGTTGCGATCCGGATCCCAGGCTCCCGTGTCCGGATAGGCCCAGTTGGCGCTCGTCTGGGGAACCGCATCGTCAAAGATCGCCTGAACCGCTCGCACGTTGAACAGTAACCCCTCTACCGGGTGCCCGTCGTAGACTCTACCGGCATAAGTCCGCTTGCCATCCAGACACACGTATTGGCCGTCAAATGAGACTGTAGTCATACCGATTCTCCTTCGGTTGCTCTGCCCTCAGCCAACGGATAGTACCGCATGGAAACGGATCCGTCATCCCTGTGCGCAGGGGCCAGGGGCCGAGCCCTCGCAAGCGGTAGCGTTGCGCCGGCCTTGAGACGATGCCGGCGAGGGGTATTGTTCCCCCGGCGCGCCCGTGCTATGATTGCGCGAATGAGCTGTGATCGCAACAGGCATCAGTAGAGGAGAACGGATGAGTGACCTGAACGAGGCCGGATGGGCCGAGCGTCTGCGGCAGCGCATCGAGGATCGCAGCGCGAATGTGTGCGTCATGGGTCTGGGATATGTGGGGCTTCCTCTGGCCGTACTGTTGGGGCAAGCCGGTTTCCACGTGACCGGGATCGACCCGGATCGAGAACGCTGTGCGGCGCTCTTGCGCGGTGAGAGCTATGTGGGAGATGTGCCCGCTGATGCCATCGCCGCGCTGACGGCGAGCGGGCATATGGACGCCTCTGCCGATCCGGAGCCCCTGGCCCGGGCCGATGCCGTCATCATCTGCGTACCGACGCCGCTGAGCAAGTCCAAGGATCCGGACATCTCGTACATCGTGGGGGCCGTAGAGAACCTCGCCCGCCACCGGCATCCAGGGATGCTCGTGGTGCTGGAGAGCACCACGTACCCCGGGACCACCGAAGAGATCCTCATGCCCCGGTTGGCGAACGACGGGTTCGCCATCGGCGAGGACATCTTTGTGGCCTACTCGCCGGAGCGCGTCGATCCCGGAAACCGCAACTATAGCATCCGGAACACGCCCAAGGTGATCGGCGGGGCGACGCCCGCCTGCCTGAGTCTGGCGGTGGCCCTCTACGGGAGCATCGTGGAGCAGACGGTGCCCGTCTCCAGCCCTGCGGCGGCCGAGATGGTCAAGATCCTGGAGAATACCTACCGGGCCGTCAACATCGGCCTGGCCAACGAGATGGCCCAGATCTGCCAGCGCATCGGTCTGGACGTGTGGGAGGTGATCGCTGCCGCCAGCACCAAGCCCTTTGGTTTCAGTCCCTTTTACCCGGGGCCGGGCCTCGGCGGGCACTGCATCCCCATCGATCCGCTCTACCTCACCTGGAAGATGCGGAGTCTGAGCGTGCAGACACGCTTCATCGAGCTGGCCGATGTGGTGAACACCGACATGCCAGCCTATGTAGTGCGGCGCGTTCAGGATGCTCTGAACGATATCGAGCGGCCTCTCCGCGGGAGCCGTGTGCTCGTTCTCGGCGTCGCCTACAAGCCCGATGTGGCGGATCTGCGGGAAAGCCCGGCACTGACGATCATCGAGCTCTTGCAGGATCGGGGCGCGCAGGTTCTGTACCATGACCCCTTTGTGCACCAACTCGACCTGCCCGGCGGAGAGAGGCTGGCCGGGATCGAACTCGCCGAGGAGGACCTGGCGCTCGCGGATTGCGTCCTCGTGCACACCGCACACAGCAGTTACGATTGGGGTTGGGTGGCACGGAACGCACGCCTCGTCTTTGACACGCGCGGCGTGATCCAACCAGGAGAGGTTGCCAATGGCGCCCTCTACTACCGGCTCTAGGTCCGGCGACCCACGGGCCGAGCGCATCAGCGGCGGTCCGGGGCTCTACATTCGGCGGCAGTCGGGCGGCGTGGGATGGTACGCGCTCGAACAGCTGCTCCAGAGCCTGGCGGGGTGGATTCCAAGCATCCTCGGGATCGCCGTCCGTGCCGTTCTGTACCGGCTGATGCTGCGCATGGACGGCTGGGCGGCCATCGAGCGCGGTGTGCGGCTGCGCTATGCGCGCCTGATCCGGCTGGGGGCGGGCAGCTATCTGGATGAGGGTGTGTACGTTCACGCGTGTCCGGGCGGAGTGTCCATTGGGGCGCGAACGCTGGTGATGCATGGGGCCGTGCTGCATGTGTACAACTTTCGTCAGCTACCGCATGCGGGCATCCATATCGGCCAAGATAGCCTCGTGGGAGAGTACAGCGTTATCCGGGGGCAGGGCGGCGTCACGCTGGGAGATCGCGTGTACACCTCTCCCCTGGTTCAGATCGTCGCCGTGAACCATGTCTATGATGATCCCAGCCGCTCGTTCACGGACCAAGGGTTGACCGCCGAGGGGATCATAATCGAAGACGATGTATGGATCGGGTCAGGTGCGGTGATCACCGATGGGGTGCGGATCGGCCGCGGCGCGGTAGTCGCCGCCGGCGCAGTGGTGACGAGCGATGTGCCCGCGCACACCGTGGTCGGTGGCGTGCCCGCCCGCGTCCTGCACGAGATCGATGGCACGCCCCGTACCGCCGGGAGATCGATCTACTAGCCCCGCGGGTCACCGCCCGAGGCGTCCGCAACACAGGCAAGGCTGGCATCCATGAACACAGCGCAGGAGCGGGATAGCTTACAGGAGCCAAGAACCGCAAGTATGCTTTCGGTGGTGATCCCGGCATACAACGAAGAGCAGGGCCTCGCGGCGATCATCGAGCGGGTTCTGGCGGTGCGGCCGGCCCTGGCGCTGGATGGCATCGGGCTGGAACTCCTGGTCGTCGACGACGGCTCGCGGGACGGCACGGCGGAGATCGCGAGGCGGTACGCCGACGTGCGCCTCGTCCAGCACAGCACGAACCGCGGGTACGGCGCGGCGCTCAAGACGGGGTTTGCGGCGGCCTGTGGCGAATGGCTGGGGTTTATGGACGCGGACGGCACATACCCGCCGGAGGAGCTTCCCGCGTTGTGCGCCGTCCTGTGCACGGGCGACGGAGCGGACCTGGTGGTCGGCTCGCGACGCTCGGGGCAGAGCAGCGAGATGCCCTTTCTGCGTCGGGTGGGCAACCGGCTATGGAGCGGCCTCGTGTCTACGCTCGGAGGCCGGAGGGTGCTGGATCCTGCCAGCGGGATGCGCGTGTTCCGCCGGGAGATACTCGCCAGGCTGTATCCGCTGCCCGATGGCCTGAACCTGACGCCGGTGATGAGCACCCGTGCAATCCACGAGGGGATCCGTCTCGCAGAGATCCCCATTCCCTATCGGGAGCGCCAGGGGCGGTCCAAGCTCAGCGTCGTCAACGATGGGATGCGTTTCCTTGGTACGATTGTGTGGACGGTTCTCACGTACAACCCGGCGCGGCCACTGGGCTTGCTGGGCGTGGGCCTTTTCTCCCTGGGTGTGCTGGCGGCTCTGGGGTTGGTCATCGCGCGGTTGGCCGGCATCACGTCCCTGGGGCCTATGGGCGTCCTTGTGGCCTATCTGGCGGCGCTGCTGCCCGTGGTGGGCTTTGACCTATTTGCACTTGGCGCAACCTTCAACTATGCCGTGTCTCTCTTTCACGCCCGCCCGGTACGGCAGGGGCTCTTTGGCCGGCCCATCTTTGATCCTCCGCTGGACCGGCATTTCTGGTGGATGGGCCTGCTGGCCGGTGGGGCCGGGATCGCCCTGGGGGCCGCGAGCCTCGTGCTGGGCCTCAACGGCTGGGGCGTTGAGCGCCTCTGGTTGTACCTTCTCGGTGCCGCGGCCTTGACTATGCTCGGCCTGAACCTGCTCGTGTTCTGGTTGATCATGCGGGTGCTGGAGGAGTTGAGCCACCGGCAGGCGGACATCCAGGCCGATCTGGCTTGTGTGCCATGAGCGATACCGGCGTTGAGCGGCCTCGAGGGCGGACGGTGCCTCAGCGCGTATTCGCGGAGACGCCTCCGAACGCGGACGGGCTTGGCATCGCCACAGGCGCCGGCGCGGGGGAGCGCGTGGACATTCTGTTCGTGAACCCGCCCGCGCCCGACCGCGGGATCTGGATTCGGAGCCAGCACCGCGTCGGGAGGCGGTCACGCGAGGGAATGATCTGGCCGCAGGCCGATCTGGCGCAACTGGCAGCGCTGTTCCCCGACAAGCGCGTGGCGATCATCGACGCGATTCCATCGCGCATGACGTGGGCGGCCTTTGCGGAGGAACTCAAGCGCCTGCAGCCCACGTTCTACCTCACCCAGGTGACGGCGCCGACGCTGGAGAACGACATGTACGGCGCGTTTCTCGCGCGGTCGGGTGGTGCGACCACGATCGCCATGGGGACACACGTCACACCCATGCCGCTATCCACGCTGGAGGCGTATCCGGCTCTGGACTATTGCCTGGTGGGAGAGCCCGAGCTGACGCTGCGCGAGTTGGTGGATGCCCTCTGCCCTGATGAAGCGGATCATCTCCGGGCCGTCGCGCCGGATACCGGTGCGGCCCTCGAAGGCCTTCTCGTCGCGTCGGACGCGGGGTGGAGGCCCGTTACGCAGCGCGGAACGTCCACCGAGGAGCGCCTGGCGACGATACCCGGACTGGCGTGGCGCCGGAACGGCCAACCTGCTCTGAACGCTCCCCGCGCGCTCATAGAGGACCTGGACGCGCTGCCCCTGCCACGGCACGATCTGCTGCCGCTGGCGCGCTACCGGGCGCCGCTCGTATCCGGCGCCTACTCCTTTGTGGTTACCAGCCGCGGATGCCCCGGCGATTGCCGGTTCTGCATCAAGCACGTCTCATACGGGCGCTCGGTGCGGTTCCGCTCGCCAGAGAATGTGCTGCGGGAGATCGAGATGCTGGCGGGACTGGGAATCCGCAGCATCCACATGTACGCCGATCTGTTTACCGTGAATCGTGATCACGTGCTGGGCATATGCCAGGGCCTGCTGGACCGCGGACTCAAGATCCGCTGGACGTGCAACAGCCGGGTCGACTTTGTCGATCCAGAGATGCTCGATCTCATGAAGCGCAGTGGCTGCTGGATGATCTCCTGGGGGATCGAATCCGGGGACGTGGAGATGCTCCGGCGGATGCACAAGGGCATCACCCTGGAAGGGGTCCGCCAGGCGCTCGAGTGGTCCCGAAGGGCTCACATCCGCAACTGGGGCTACTTTATCATCGGGCTCCCCGGGGAGAGTGAGCGTTCCATACGCCACACAATCGATTTCGCCAAGACTCTGCCCCTGGACCTGGCTCTCTTTCACATCGCGGCCCCTCACCCGGGAACACCCTTTTTCTACGAGGTCGTGGACCAGGGATGGTTTCGGCCGGGGACCCGATGGGAACGCGTCGATATGGACCGCTCCACGGTGCTCGATTATCCGGAGCTGAGCGCCGAGGATCTGGAGGCGTGGGCGCGGCGCGCGCTGCGCGAGTGGGCCCTGCGGCCGGGGCCGGTCTGCACCTACGGTAGGATGCTGGCCACCAGTCCCTCGCTCTGGAGGGCTGCCTTGGCGATCGGGCTGGAGAGCCTCGGCTGGCTCCGTGGGGCGGGCAGCCGGTGATGCCCACGAGGCGCCTCTCCTGGCGGGATGCCTGGCCAACCCTGCAGGTGGGCTTGGCCCTGGTGGCATGCGGCCTGTGGTATGCCACGGGAGGGGCCGTCTGGTACCGGGTAACTTCCGTCGGCCTCTGGCCGGCTCTCCTGGTGGTGGCGATGTGGCCGCTGCAGCGTCTGGCCCGAGGCCGTTGGGAACGTCTCCAGGGCGTGCATCTCTGGTTGGGCATCTTTCTGCTCACCGCTGTCGTGAGCACGGTTGTGGCCTACAACAGGCCGGTCGCCGTAGCCAAGTTGGGGACGGTCATCGGCGCTGCAGGCCTGGCCCTGGCGCTATCGCATCAGCGGACACGGCGGCAGATCTATCTCTCGCTGGCCCCGCTGGGCCTGGGCCTTGCGGCGCTTGCGCTCTACTCCCTCGCCGGCAGCGACTGGGATGCTCAGGCTCTCAAGTACCCCGCGCTGGCCGAGGCAGGCCGATCCCTCACAGGATGGATCGCCTGGACTCCGGGGCACCGAATCACGCCGAACGTGGCTGGCAGTATGCTGGCAGCGCTGTTGCCCTACGGCGTTGCGCTGGCGGGGCTCGCGCCGTCGCGCTGGCTGGGCATGCGCCAGCCGGGACCCCAAGCGGCCATCCGAGGCTGTTGGGCCCTTGCGGTGGCGCTCGGCGTATCGGCACTGATCCTCACGGGCTCTCGAGGCGCCTGGGGCGGTAGCCTGGCGATGGTCGCGGGCTGGGCGTTGTGGCGTTGGCTGGGCCGCCTTGCGCCGCCTGGGCCGGCAGGCTACCGGCGGCGGCTGATCGGATTCGGTCTCATGGCCCTGGCGGGCGGCCTCGCTGTGGTCCTGGGAGGCTACCTGGTTCTCGTGCTGACGCTGCCGGGGGCCGCCGCGTTGGCGAACCGGATCGATCTGATCACCCGCAGTCTATCCCTGGCGCAGGACTATGCGTATACCGGCGTGGGCCTTGGCCAGTTCCCCATTCCGTATTCGGTGTATACCCTGCTGATCCATGTGGGGTACATCGTAAACCCCCACAACACGCTTGTGGGGATCCTGGTGGAGCAGGGAGTGCTGGGGATGGCGGCGCTGATCCTCCTCTGGGTGAGCGCGCTCAGAGCCTTTGTTCGCACCCGCGCGCACGCCAGCCCGGGGCTGGGCATAGTGTTGGAGGCCAGTGTGGCCTCGCTCATGACGATGGTCGTTCATGGGATGGTGGATTCGGGACTGTACGGCAGCCGGGGGCTTCTGATCATGCTGGTGCCCGTGGGTGTGATCATCGCCTGTGCGCGGCACGTCGAGTCTGAGACCGCGGCCGCCGAGGGTGAGCGCAGCCCCGAGGCCTCGCGCACGCGAGACCGGACGGCTGTGCCGATCCTGGCGGGGCTGGCTGTCATCCTCCTGGTGCTCGTGGCCACCGCAGGCCGGCCGCACACAGCCTGGCTCGCCAATCGCGGCGCTCTCGAACAGACACGCCAGGAACTCGCCTTGTACGATCCCGAGCGATTCGCCGAGCTCTCTTTGGATGACGCGCGCCTGCGCGCAGATCTGGCGGAGGCCGAGCGCTTGCTGGCCGCGGCCGCGCGCCATCCCGGCCACCCCAGCGCTCCCCGGCGCCTCGCCGCCATCTATCTCTCCAGGAGCCAGTACCCGGACGCACTCGCCGTGCTGAAGGCCTCCTGGGATGCGGGCAGTCGGGATTCGACGACGCGGCTGTTGTACGGGGATGCGCTCATTGCGGCCGGCGATCCGGCCGGCGCCGCAGCGACCGTGAAGGGTATACGCTGGGCCGCCGAGCGGATCGAGGGGCAGGCCTCGTCACGCTACGTGCCGAGGGGAGAGTGGGCTCAGGTCGCTTACGCCTATGAGGCGGTGGCTCGCCTGAACGGCACTGGAGAGGCGGATCTCGGGCGGATCAATGAGGCACGGCAGCGGGCGGGGCTTGCGCCGCTGGAAGCATTACCATAGACTGCAGACCCATACTGGCAGGGAGTAGAACACGCAGAATGAGACTCTTGAGGATCACTATCGTTACGTCTGTTATAGTGTCTCTGTTTGCGCTCTGCTGGCCTCTTCGCGGCATGGCGGAGGGGCCTTCGTGGGGACGCCCCGTAAACCTGTCCCGCTCAGGCGCGGCGTCCGATCCGTCCCTGCTGTACGAAGGCGACCAGACCTACGCCCTCTGGTGGGATAGCTACGATGGCGTCACCGTGGCCGTGCGAAGCGATGGTGAATGGGGGAATCCTACGCCGGTTCCGATCTCGGACTATCTCTACGATGCCTCCGGCTCGATCCGCATCAACGCCACGACCGGCGTATACCTCCGGGATACGATCCGTTCGGGCAGCATCACGGCGGATGGCACCGGGGGTGTGGCGGCCTTTTTCCTCGCGCGTGCCGAGGGCTCTGGCCCTCTGGCCCTGAGGCAGACGCGAGCTGCGCTGGACACGTTCGATTGGGCAGCGGCACAAACCGTGGTCAGTGCTGCATCGGGGTGGCGGGCCGTCCCCGGACCCGACGGAACGCTGCACCTTGCGGTGTTCTATACGGGCCGCGATGAAGGGACTCTGCCGGGGGTCTACTACCTTCGCTCGGAGGACGGCGGCGAAAGCTGGAGCGATATGGTTCTCGTGGCCGAATCGCTCTACGTGCGCCGGGCGACCCCTGAGAAGAGCCATATCTCTCTTTCCGCCGTGGAAGGCGGGGCGATCTATCTCGCCTGGAACGAGCCCGGCACTGGGCGAGCGCTCTGGAGTTGGAGCCAGGACGGCGGCGACACCTGGAGCCCCTCGCGCCTGGTGGCCCCAGACGATCCCAAGGCGAGCAACGCGCATCTGGAGAGCCTCGGCGACGGGCGCGTCCTGCTCCTGTGGGAGGGAACCGGTACGGGCGATGCCCCGGCGCTCTATTCCAGCGTATCGCCCGACGGAGGCAGCAATTGGCCGAAGCCCGATGCGGTGCTGAGCCTGCTGAACGGGGGGGCTGCGGGGTTGGCGCTTCAACCTCATCCTGCCGGCGGGCTCTTGCTCGCTGCGGGCGGCGTGGCCGACGGGCCGGCGCTGGCCCGGTTCGGCAAGCTCGGGGAGGAGATAGTGGCGGACGCCTGGTCCGATTGCGTTACGCTGCCGCACGTAACGGGCGCCGCCGAGCGCCTTCGGGTGGCGAGTGTGGAGCGCTGGCAGGCCGTGGCCGCGGCGGGAGAGATCATTCTGACGGGGGTGGACCCTTCAGGGGACGTTTGGGCCCTGAGCAGTGCCATCGATACGCTGGAATGGCCTACGGTTGTGGCGCCCACCTGGGAGGAGGATGCCGATAGTAATGCCGGCCACACCCTCGCTGCAACCGGTGCGGTGGGCCCACCGACGCTGGTTCAGGGGAACGGGCCGGCTCGGCAGGCCTTCTGGTGGGACTCTGTTGAGGGATTGGTGAGCGCCTATAGCGACGGCGCCGTCTGGTACAGCGCTCAGGCCGCGCGGGCGGAGGCCACGGAGAGCGGTGTTCCCGGGCCCGTGCCGTTCGGCGCGCAACTGGCGACGAACTCGGCAGGAGACGTGATTGCCTGCTGGATCGCGCGTGAAGGTGCGGCTGAAGGACCGGTCCTGTGCCGCAGCCAGGCAATCGGCCTCCACCTCTGGGCAGATGCGGCGGTTGTCGCCGAGAGCGCCACGGCTTTCCGACTGCGGGCGGGCGGCGACGGGGCGCTGCACCTCCTCCTTGCGCGCTCCGCGGAGGCGGAGGAAGCCTCCGCCGGGCTGTACTATCTGACGTACTCTGAGGAGGCAGGAGAATGGAGCGAGCCTGTCCAGGTTGCGCCGGTTGGGTTGATCGAGGGTAGCGCCCTGTCGGACTCGGATCTGGATGTCGATGCTACCAATGGGCAGCGCCGGGCCGCATGGCTCGATCCCATGGCCGGGGCGCTGTTCTACTCCGGCTCGGCAGATGGCGGGGTCACCTGGAGCGCTCCTCTCAACGCCTCGGAGGGTGTGGCAGAGCCGGCTCACCCGCAGGTAGCCGCCGACGGGGACAACACGATCTATGTGTTCCAGACGGCGGGGAGCGGGTTGCTCCAGACGCGTATCGACGCATCCGGAGGCCTTGTCGACGGCCCGAAGAGCATTCTGTCGTCCTACTCAGGAGCGGCGCTCCGCTCCGGCTGGCAGTTGGCCGGGCAGGGAACCGATCGTCTGCTGCTGGTCGTGCCAGAGTCTCCGGTGGCGGTGGCCATCGCCACCTGGCTCGGCGACGGCTGGAGTGAGCAGGTGGTCCCGCTGAGCGGCGCGGCCAGTAGCACACCGGCGGACGAGGCGGCGGCCATGGCGGCGCACTATCAAGAGGGCCTCCTATCGATCACCACAGTGAGCGAAGCCGGCCAGGCGGTGCTCTGGGATCTGCCGGCTGCAGCCTCGGGGTGGGGACAGGAGGAAGGCGAGATCTGGTCTTGGCCCGTCAGGTCGGCTTCGCTGGCCGAAGGGGTGGGACGCCCCGCCGCACAGATCGACGGCGACCTCCGTGTCCACGTCCTCTGGCACACGGGCTCGCCGTACGGCGACGCGCTTTGGTACGCGCAATGGCTGGATACCAAGTGGAGCGCACCCGTTCAGGTGGTGCGGCCGGATGAGGGGATCGCCCGCGACCCGGATCTCGCGGTGATCGGCGAGCATCTGCACGCGGTTTGGTCGGCCGGATTCGATGGCGGACCGGAGGCAACCGTGACGTACACATCGGATGCCTCTGCGGCATCAAGCTGGCCGTTGGGCCGTGCGCTGCCTGGCCCGGTCTCGCCGCGCAATGCGATTGGGGCACACCCGGCCCTGACCGCCGATCTGGCCGGCACGGTGCACGCCGTGTATGCTGTGCCGATCAACCAATACCGCGGGATCTACTACACCCAGTCGTCTGACCGCGGCGAAACGTGGCGCGCCAGCTCGCTGGTCTTTGATGCCGCCGTGGCGGGATGGGCCATGGTGGACGATCCGGCGATCGCCGTCGACCATGACGGGACGCTATACGTCGCCTGGGTGCGGCAGGACCTCGCCGGGATCTCAAGGTCACGCGGGCTGTATGTTGCCCAGTCCGACGATGGAGGCGAACGCTGGAGCGAGCCGCGGTTCGTCTCTGAGGGGGAATGCGAGAACATCACGCTGGTCCTGGCGGCGGGCGGAGGGCCTCATCTGCTGTGGCAGGAGGCCGGCTCGGAACACGGCGTCTGGGAGAGCTACAGTTCGGACTCTGGCGCACGTTGGAGCCTCCCATCGCGGGTGCGCGGTTATGCGGCCCTGGAGGGGGCGGCCGGCATCGCAACAGACGGCCAGGGGCGTCTGTTCCTGGCGGGCATACAGGCAGAGGATGGCGGCCGGCAGGCCTTGCTTACCGCCAAGTGGGAGCGCAGCACGCAGCAGTGGACGATCGATGAGCCGGTGTTGCTCCCACGCGCCGTGACCGAGGCGACCGATGTATCACTGGCGTTGGAGCCCGATGCGGGGCGCCTGGCGGCTATCGTTTCCGCGCGAGCTCTCTCCGAGGGGGAGGGGGATGAGCCCGTGCTCCTGGCCATGAGTCGGCCGGTCGAACCTCGCGGGGTCGGGCCAGAGTGGCTCGGCGACGCTCAGGTGGCGCCCACGACCCAGGCTCAGCCCACGACTATGCCGTCCGTCACGCCACAAGCATCAGTGCCGGCCGAGGCTCCCACTTCGGCGAACGGGACGGTCGCCGTCGGACCGATGACGGTCCCGATCCTCTCCATCGGCGGCATCGTCCTGGTGGCTCTCTTGGTGGCGGGTGTGCTTGTGGTGAGGGGGCGGGCCAGGCTCTAGCTGCCGCGCCGAGGTAAAAAAAGGACGAGCGAAGCGAGGGGGGTTGCTCCGCCCGTCCCGTGTCTCCCGCCTGGCTACGGGCGGAAGGTTATGGGCATCATCAAGTGGTAGTCGAACTGCTGCGCTTCGACTTTAAAGCTCCCGACGGTAGACCAGGGCCCCTCAGAGGTGCAGCCGCTCTCTGTGCAGACGGCGCGGACGCGCCAGAAGTAGTCACCCGCCGGCGCGTGGCTGGCCAGTCGCATGCTCGTGCGTACGGTCGTGGTATCCATCGCCAGCGAGCTGAGCGAGGCGTCCGAGTAGATCTCCACCTCATAGTAGGAAGCGTTAGCGACCGTCTGCCACGCGAGCTCGGGCTCTTCGTTATAGCCAAAGGTTGTTGCAGCCAGCGGCGCGACCAGCGATACGGCTGCAGGCAACGGGCAGCTGAGCGTGGTGAAGGACCACCAGGGGCCCGCAGTGGGGCCGTTCAGCCCGACGGAGACGACCTGCCATTCGTAGACTGTAGCCTCGACCAATTCACCCGGATAACAGCTGGCAGAGCTCAGGTTGGTGCATACGCGTGTCCCCGAGCCGGACCCGCCGGTGCGCAGATATACGTCGTAGGTTACGTCCTCACCCGGGCAGGTGTGCCCGCCGCACCAGCTCAAAGTGACATCCACTGCCACGCCTGTGGCATCGTCTGCCGGGGTAGGGTCATACGGAACTGTTGGCGGCACGGTACAGGGCAACTGATCCGTAGTGAACTGCCAGAGGGGCCCGGTGGTGCTGCCCGCCGCGCTGGTCGCCACGACCTGCCAGGTATAGGTCTCTCCACCGATCAACCCGCCAGGATTACACGTTGTATCAGAGCCTGAACAGACGAGAGTAGAGGCGCTGCCGCCGGTCCCCAGGTAGACCTCGTACGTGACGGTCTCGCTCAAGCAGGTGTGCCCCCCAGTCCAGGACAGCGCGCTATCGACGCTCACAGCCTGCGCCGCGTCGGCGGGGCTGGGCGAAGTGGGTGTGTAGGGCGCCACGGCGCAAGGATCGCTGGAGCCCATGCTCGAGAGGGAGAGCGATGGATCGCCGTACAGGTTGGCGCCCAGAAGGTTCATCCAGAACCCGCCCGTGGAGTAGAGTGCGCTGTAGGCCCGGAAGTAGGCCAGGGCATCCCCGATCGCGTCGCCATTGGCCGCCAGCCGCTCGCTGACCCGGTAGCCGATGGAGGCATTGTCCGCCCAACCTGCACCGGTCTTGGGAGTCCAGGCGCCCGTCATGTACCAGCTTAGACGCGAGGAGCTGATGGTGCCCACCGAGCCGTTCACCAGGAGCCGGTATCCGAGGTTGTCCAGACGCTCCGGTTGCCCGTTCAGGCAGGCGACCTGTACGACAAAGGATGGCCGATCGTTACTGAGCTGGTAGGTGTCACCCGAACTGAGAAACGTGGGTGAACTGGTCTCCTGCGAGTACTGGGTGATGCGGTCCGCCCGCGTGCTGTCGTTGACCCAGACGCGCCTGTAGGCCCCCATGTAGTTGCCGTGTCCCCACCAGGTCACGAGGCCGTAGCCTTGGTTCCACGCGCTGATCATATTCGCCGTGCTGAGGGCGGCATTGGTTAATGTCAACGGGTAGGCTGACCCATCCCCATAGATGCCAGACTTTTCGTAGAGTGTATACGCATCCAGGCTGGCCTCCGCGAGCATGGATTTCACGGCCTCGCCCCAGTCATCGCCGTAGGTGCGCTGGCTGAGCTGGTAATCGGCCGTGCCATCGTTGTTATTATCCTGGGGGCCGTGGTTAGAGATGGCCGCGGCGATGATGGCGCGCTGGCGCCAGGACAGGTCGCCAGTGGCGCTGGCATAGGCCACGGAGCGGGCCAGGATCGCATCCAGATCGGCAAAGGTGCCGTAGAAGGGAATCCGGCCCACGGTAACCTCGGGCAGCCGGTCAATGCCGCCTGTGCCGATATCGGTGAGTTCGCCATAGGTACCGTTGCCGTTGAGATCCCAGGTGCCACTCAGGTCCGAGTAGAACATGTCCGTGGGAGTGCTCTGGTACGGGTTCGTGAGCTTCATCGGCACGCTGGTCGCCGAGCTAAAGGCCGTGGGATCGGGATTGCCCACGAGGAGCACATAGAGGATCCCCTCGGCGGCATAGTGCGCCTGGAGCCAGCTGCGGATGTTGTTGGCGCGGGCATCGGCGGTTGACCCAGATAGATACGTGGTTGCCGTGTCAGCCGCGCCCTCCGTGACGACCTTGACGGTGTACCCGTTGGCCTGTTTGTTGGCGACGAACGCAGCGAGTTGCGCACTGCCATCGCGGATGGACGC
>Ga0123332_1000188_pt1 | contig 60948 bp, 56 predicted proteins | sample BioC12SIPDNA_4_FD_89958 | JGI IMG/M metagenome (GOLD analysis project Ga0123332, IMG submission 89958) | Anaerobic biogas reactor microbial communites from Washington, USA - Biogas_R2_A C12 SIP DNA | ecosystem: Engineered > Bioreactor > Anaerobic > Unclassified | place: Washington, USA... | reverse complement strand
TGTCGCTGTCGGACTACTACCGGGACGCCGTGCGCCACCAGCCCGAGTGGCGCGCGTACCTCGACACGCTCGACTGAAGCCTGCGGACTCCCTGCGGGCGGCGCACGTCGAGCGGCGGCGCGCGCAGGGCGTCCGACGTAGGGCCGGGCCGGAAGCCTAGAGCCCCGAGCGGCCGCTCGCGGCCCTCAGCAGGGCTGCTGGACGGGCCGACGGGCGAACGGGTCGGGGGCCGAGAAGGCGAGGCGGGCGAGCGCCCATGGCGCGCGCTGCTTCGGCGGTCGTGCGCCCTTGGCGGCGCGGTTCGCGGCTGCCTCCGTGAGCAGCTGCTGGTGGTGGTCGAGGCTCAAGCGGGTCATCGCTTCGCTGTTCATGTGCCACCTCCGGATGCCGGGATGCCCGGCGGCGACGCGCTGAGCGCCAGGTGGCGCCCTTGCGCCGATGCATCGATAGTAGTCGATGCATAGACCGCTGTCAATGCCCGATGGCGCACCGTCCCAGATGCATAGACGGGCGTCTATCGGGTCGGCTATCCTCGTGGCATGGACGCGATGCCCGAGCTCCTCAAGCTCCTCGGCGACCCCACCCGCTTCAAGATCCTGAGGTTCCTGGCCGAACCGCTCGAGGACCACTGCAGCCGCGACGACGGCGTCTGCGGCTGCGACCTCGAGACGTACCTCGGGCTCACGCAGCCGACCGTCAGCCACCACATGAAGCAGCTCGTCGAGGCCGGCCTCGTCAGCGCCGAACGCCGCGGCCGCTGGGTCTACTACGAGCTGGTGCCGGCGGCGTTCCTCGAGCTCTCCACCACCTTGGCGGGGTTCGCCGCCGCGGCCGAGGGCCGTTCCGGCTCGCCCGCCGCCTGAAGCGCGCGAGGGCGACACGGCCGCGCTGGCGCGCTTCGACGACATGCTGTGCCGCAAGCTGGCCCAGCTGCAGCCGGACGCCTCCAACGTGCTGGTGGCGGCGGTGATGGGCGGCCCCCCGGGCCCGGACGCCCTGCGCTCGGCGATGGCGCGCCTGCGGCGGCGAGCGGAGGCCGACGATCCGCGGGTGGTCGCCAGCCACGGCTGCCGCGGGCGCGGCGACTTCTTGCGCCGCTACGAGCGGCTGAGCGCCGCGTTGGTCCGCGGGCCGCGCCTGGTGGAGGGCGAGCCGGTGGCGTTCTGGGACAACCCCCACGCCAGGCGCCCGCTCCCGAGCAGGGTGCGCACGGCGCTCGTGCGCAGCCACGCGGGTCAGGGCGCCTGACAGGGCGGAAGGTTCAGCGCGCGGGGGCGAGCGCCCGCAGATAGGTCCAGCGCGTCAGCAGGAAGAAGGCGAGCTGCACGGCGGCGAAGAGGCCGATCACGATCAGGCTGTACTGCACCACGTCGACCATCAGCAGCCCGCCCAGGGCGTCGAGCGCCACCAGCGCGTGCAGGCCGCCCAAGGCGAACGGCAGCAGGAAGACGGCGGCGATCTGCGCCGTGACGGTGCGCGAGGTCTCCCCCGGCGTGATGCCCAGGCGCCGCAGGCGCTCGAACAGGCGCCGGTCCGACTCCAGCTCGGTGAACAGCTTGAAGTAGACGAGGCTGCCCGCGCCGATGAAGAACAGCAGCGACACGAACACCCCGGCGAACATGGAGAGGCCGAACGACTCGCGCACCATGCGCGCCATCAGGAAGCGGCCCGCCACGTCGAGGGAGGAGTCCTCCATCCCCAGCTCGGTGAACCCGCGCTCGAGCTTGGTGCTGGTGAGGCTGGCTGGCCAGTCGTAGAGCCACAGGCTGGCCGGGGCGTACTCGCGCCCCTCGGTCGGCCACGCCGCCAGCGCCTCGTCGTCGACGAGGTACCAGTTCCAGCGGATGCCGCCCGGCAGGCTCATGTTCGGCTCCACCGGGGTGGCTTCCACGCCCTGGGGCGCGCCGCGGACCACGGCGCCGTCGGCGTAGGCCAGGGTGGTGGCGGGCCCCGTGGGAGCGGGGTCGAAGCCCAGGGTGGCGGCCAGCTCCGCGTAGGCGCGCGCGCCGGCCAGCACGAGCCAGCCCGTGCGCTCGGGCTCGCCCGCGTCGCGGAAGCGGAGCTCGTGGACGCCGATCGCTTCCCGAACGTCGGGCTCGATGCCGTGCCGCGCCAGCAGCGCGTCCACGGCGTACGCCGAGAAGCCCCCGGCGCCTGCGGCCCGCGCGCGCTCGAGGAACGCGAGCTCCTGCGGGAACATCTCCGCGGCGCCCTCGGCCACGCTGCGGTTGAAGATGTAGAAGGTGCCCGCCGCCGACAGCACCACCGCGCTGAGGCTGGCGATGGTGGCGAACAGCCGCGCGTTGTCGCGCACGCGGAAGAGCAGCTGCGAGACGACCAGCATGCGGGTGCCGCGCAGGTAGCGCCCCTCGGCGCGGCGCATCAGCTGCAGCAGCTTCACGCTGCCGTGGTTGAACACGAGGTAGGTGCCGAGCACCACCACGGTCACCACCGGCACGAAGGCCGCCACCACGCCCACGCCCTCGACGCGTAGCGCCACGGCGTAACCGCCGAGCACCAGCAGCCCGCCGAGGAGCGCCAGCCACGTGGAGGCGCGCGGCGTGGCCCGCGGCTCGCGCGCGGCCTTCATGAGCTCCACCACGCTCTGGCGCCCGATACGGAAGGTGCTCACCAGGGTGACGAGCTGGAAGAGCAGGAAGAAGCTCACGGCCGTGAGCAGGATGGCACGGGGCACGAACAGGAAGCGGATCGGCTCCTCGAGGCCCAGCACGCGGCTGATGCCCAGCAGGAACAGGCGCGCGAGCAGCAGCCCGAGGGCGATGCCCACCCCGATGGCGGCGAGGGACAGGAAGGTGTTCTCGAGCCAGATCAGGCGCCTGAGCTGCCCGCGGGTCGTGCCCATGAGGCTCAGCAGCCCGAACTCGCGGTGGCGGGCGCGCAGGAAGGCGCCGCTGGAGTAGAGCACGAAGAAGAAGGCGAACACCGCCACCAGCACCATGCAGACGGTGAGCACGGTGCGGGTCGCCTCGCCGCCGTAGATGTAGCCGTTCGTGACGTCGGGGTGGAGGATGAACTGCGCGTAGACGTAGAAGAGCAGCACGGAGAAGACGCTGCTGAGGAAGAAGGCGGCGTAGCGCAGGGCGCTGCCGCGGACGTTGCTAAGCGCGAGCTGCCGGAACGTCATCGGCCGCCCCTCCCATCACGCTGAGCGCGTCGAGCACCTGCTGGAAGAACGCCTGGCGGTTGGTGCCGCGCGTCATCTCGCTGAAGCGCCTGCCGTCCTTGATGAACACGATGCGCTTGCAGAAGCTGGCGGCGAACGGGTCGTGGGTGACCATCACCACCGTGACGCCGTCGTCGTTGAGGCCCTGCAGCGTGGTCATCACGTCGAGGGCGCTCTTCGAGTCGAGGTTGCCGGTCAGCTCGTCGGCCAGCACCACGGCGGGCCCCGGGACGATGGCGCGCGCGATGGCCACGCGTTGCTGCTGCCCGCCGGAGACCTCGAAGGGGCGCCGGTCGAGCAGGTCGCCGATGCCGAGGCGCTCGGTGACCTCCTTCAGGCGGCGGTTCATCTCGGGGAGCTTGACCTTGTCGAGCACCAGCGGCAGCAGGATGTTCTCGCGCACCGTGAGCGTGTCGAGCAGGTTGAACTCCTGGAACACGAAGCCGAGCTGGCGGCGGCGGAAGAGCGCCAGCTCGGCGGGGCGCATGCCGGCGGGGTCGACGCCGCCGACGCGCACGCTCCCGGCGGTGGGCGTGTCGATGGTGGCCAGCAGGTTGAGGAGCGTGCTCTTACCGCTGCCCGAGGGGCCCATGACGCCCAGGAACTCGCCCGGCGCGACGCGCAGGTCGAAGGTGTCGAGCGCGGTGTGGGTGGCGCCGCCGGCGGCGCCGTAGACCTTGGTGAGGCCGCTGGCCTCGAGCACGGCCCGGGTGTCGGTGGTGGTGGTGTGGACTACGCGTGGCATGTTGCCCTCCCTTGCGATGGAGAGCGTAGCGGTGGCGCGGGCGGGGCTACCATCGCGCAACCTTACGTCGCTCTCGCGACCTTACGCTCCTGTCACCCGGGCGGGGGGAGGTCAAGGCCAGGGGCTCAGCCGTCGAACTCCACGTAGACCGGCTGCCCGTCGGGCCGAAGGCAGGCCTCGATCCGCTCGCGGAAGTTCGAGAACGACACCAGCTCCAGCGCTTCCGCCACGGGGAAGTAGGCGGTCTCGAGGCTCTCGGTCGTGGGCCGGGGCCGGCCGCCGACGGGCCGGGCGAGGAAGAGCGTGTTGCAGATGCCGCGGGAGACGTTGTGGAACACGCCGCAGAAGCGGACGATCTCGATGTCCACGCCGGTCTCCTCCCGGGTCTCGCGGACGGCCGCCGCCGCCAGCGACTCGCCCTCCTCCACCTGGCCGCCGGGCATCTCCCAGCCGCGCCGTGGTCCGCGGATCAGCAGCACCTGGTGGGCGTCGTCGAGGACGACGGCGGCCGCGGAGACGATGTGCCGGGGCGCGTTCATGGAAGGCTCCGCATGGCTGAGCATGTTACGTCATATGTGTAACATGCTCAAGCCCCTCATGGAACGTCGACGAGGGGGCCGCGCCCGGGCGCGGCTCGCCTCAACCCTCCAGCCGGTGCAGGCCGGCGGGCCGCAGCGTCACGGTGAACGTCGAGCCCTCCCCCACCGCCGTCTCCACGCCGAGCTCGTGGCCCAGGCGCCGGCAGATCTCCGCCGCCAGGAAGAGCCCCATGCCGGTCGACGCCTGCGTGCGGCGCCCGTTGGCGCCGGTGAAGAAGCGCTCGAAGACCCGCGGCACGTCCTCGGGCGGGATGCCCATGCCCTCGTCGGCCACGCTCAGGCTCGCCGCGCCGCCCCCCAGCGCGCGCGCCTCCACCCGCACGCGGCCGCCGCGCGGGCTGTACTTGATGGCGTTGGTGAGCAGCTGCCGCAGCACCACCGCCAGCCACTTCGGGTCGCTCTCCACCGTCATCGGCCCGTCCGGCGCCAGCACGCTCGGGTAGACGCCGTGGCGGATCCAGCTGGCCTTGATGCCGTTGACGCCCGCCCGGGCTAGGTCGGCGAGGTCGACCTGCGTGGGCTTGAGGTCGAGCTCGAAGCGTTCCAGGCGCGCGCTGGTGAGCATCAGCTCGAGGCCGTGCGCCAGGTGGTCGACCTCCTCGGCGACGCTGCGCCAGGCGTCGCTGTCGTCCTGCTGCTCCGCCGTCAGCTCCAAGACCGCCAGGGGCGTCTTCATCTGGTGCACCCAGAGGTCGACGAAGCTGCGGTGCTGCTCGGCGCTGCGGCGGTGCTCCTGCAGGGCGCCCAGCGCTTGGCGCTGCGCGCGGGCCATGAGCTCCGCGAAGGCGCGCTGCTCGCGCGTCTTGGCGGGCGGCAGGGGCGCGGCGCCGAGCTCGACGCCCTCGGGCGCCTCCAGGCGCCGCGCCACCGCCCGGCGGAAGGGGCGCTGCCGGCGGTGGTCCACCGCCAGCAGGGCGGCGGTGGCGACCGCGCCGAGCAGCACGATGTAGGCCGCGTCGCCCAGGCTCAGCGGCGCGACGCCCAGGTGCACCACCAGGAGCAGGAACAGGAGCGCCACGGCGAAGCCCGCCAGCAGCGGCAGGCGGTCGAGCAGGTAGTCGCGCGGGCTCATGCGCGGCCGCCGGGCGGCTCGAGGCGGTAGCCCTCGCCGCGCACCGTGCGCACCGCCTCCTCGAGACCGAGCTCGGCGAGCTTGCGCCGGAGGCGGTTGACGTTGACGGTCAGCGTGTTGTCGTCGACGAACTCCGCGTCGTCCCACAGGGCTACCAGCAGCGTGTCGCGCCGCACCACGCGTCCGCCGGCGCGCAGCAGCGCCTCGAGCAGCTGACCCTCGTTGCGGCTCAGCTCGACGTCGCGCCCGGCGTAGGTGGCCTGGAGGCGGCGCGCGTCGTAGCGCAGCCCGCCGGCCGCGAGGGCGCTCTCCTCGGCGCCGGTGGCGTACTCGCCGTAGGCGCGGCGCAGCGCGCCGCGCACCTTGGCGGTCACCAGGTCGAGGTTGAACGGCTTGACGATGTAGTCGTCGCCGCCGTTGTCGATGGCCATCACCTGGTCCATCTCGCCGCCGCGGGCCGAGATGAAGATGATCGGTGCGTTCGACACCGTGCGGAACTGCCGGCACCAGTAGAAGCCGTCGTACCAGGGCAGGTTGATGTCGAGGAGCACCAGGTCGGGATCGACCGTCAGGAACTCGGTCTTCAGGTCGTCGAAGCGCGTGGCGCGCACGACGTCGTAGCCGTAGCGCTCCAGGTGCGCGGCCACCATAGCAGCCAGTTTCGGTTCGTCCTCTACCAGGAACAGCTTGTGCATCGAGCGATGTCCTCACGGGGAGCCCCGCGTGCGCGGGGCTCCTGCTCGACCAGCCTAGCGAAACGCGGGTGCAACGTGCGTGAGCCCCGGTCGCGCGAGCCGCGTGGCAGCGGGAAGCTCGCGCCCTGACCGCTCGCTCCACGGCTCAGGGCCCCTACTCGGTAGGGGCCCTGGCTTCCCGCCTGGACGTGGCGTCGCGCGAGCTCGCGCCAGCCGTTCGGGCGACACGCCCTCAGGCCACCTGTCGCTTCGCCTCCTCCTCGAACTGCGAGTTGTACAGCCTCGCGTACACCCCGCCGAGCGCCAGCAGCTCCTCGTGCGTGCCGCGCTCCACGATGCGCCCCTCCTCCATCACCAGGATGAGGTCGGCGCCGACGATGGTGGAGAGGCGGTGGGCGATCACGAAGCTCGTGCGGTTGCCTCGCAAGGCCGCCATCGCCTGCTGCAGCAGCAGCTCGGTGCGCGTGTCGACGGAGCTGGTGGCCTCGTCGAGGATCAGCAGCGCCGGGTCGGCGAGGAAGGCGCGCGCGATGGTGATGAGCTGCTTCTCGCCGGCGCTCACGTTGCTGCCCTCGTCGTCGATGATCGTGTCGTAGCCGTCGGGGAGGCTGTGGACGAAGCGGTCGACGAAGGCGGCGCGGGCGGCGGCGAGGACCTCCTCCTCGCTGGCGCCGGGGCGGCCGTAGGCGATGTTGTCGCGGATGGTGCCCTTGAACAGCCAGGTGTCCTGCAGCACCATGCCGAGGTTCGAGCGCAGCTCGGCGCGCGGCACGTCGGCGATGTCGACGCCGTCGAGGGTGATGCGGCCCTCGTCGAGCTCGTAGAAGCGCATCAGCAGGTTCACCAGCGTGGTCTTGCCCGCGCCGGTGGGCCCCACGATCGCCACCGTCTGGCCGGGCTCGGCCACCAGCGACAGGCCCTCGATGAGCGGCCGGTCGGGGTCGTAGCGGAACGAGACGTCCTCGAACGTGACGCGCCCGCGCAGCGGCCGCGGCAGCTCGGTGCGCGACTCGTCGGGCAGCTGCTCCTCGGCGTCCATCAGCTCGAACACGCGCTCGGCGGAGGCCACCCCCGACTGCAGCATGTTCACCATCGAGGCGATCTGGGTGACGGGCTGCGAGAACTGCCGCGAGTACTGGATGAACGCCTGCACCGCGCCCAGGGTGATGGTGCCGTTGGCGACGCGCAGGCCGCCGATCACCGCCACCAGCGCGTAGCTGACGTTGCCGATGAACATGGCCGCCGGCATGATCAGGCCCGAGAGGAACTGGGCGCGGAAGCCCGCCTCGTAGAGGGCATGGTTCTCCTGCTCGAACAGCTCCTGCACCTCGCGCTGGCGCCCGAAGACCTTGACGAGCGCGTGACCGGTGTACGCCTCCTCGATGCGCGAGTTGAGCGTGCCGGTGCGGCGCCACTGCTCCACGAACTGCTTGCCGGAGCGGCTCATCACCATGGTGGCCACCACCATGGTCACCGGGATGCTCACGAGCGCCACCAGGGTGAGGACCGGCGAGATGCTGACCATCATGATCAGCACGAACACCACCGTGAGCAGCGAGCTGAGCAGCTGGCTCATGGTCTGCTGCAGGCTCTGCGACACGTTGTCGATGTCGTTGGTGACGCGGCTGAGGAGCTCGCCGCGCGGCTGGCGGTCGAAGTAGGCGAGCGGCAGGCGGTTGAGCTTCTCCTCCACCGCCTGGCGCATGCCGAACACGGTGGACTGCACCACGTCGTTCAGCAGGTAGCCCTGCAGGTACTGCAGCAGCGAGGAGCCCACGTAGATGAGCATGACGATCAGCAGCACCTCGCCGACGGCGCCGAAGTCGACGCCTTGGCCGGGCACGAGGTCGACGCCCATGAGCATGTCGGCGATCTGCCCCTGGCCCGCGGCGCGCGCGCCGGCGATGGCCTCCTCGCGGGTGATGCCGGCCGGGAACAGCTTGCCGATCACGCCGGCGAAGATCAGGTCGGTGGCGCGGCCCAGCACGCGCGGGCCGATGGCCGCCAGCGCCACGCCGAGCACGCCCGCCACCAGCAGGAAGACCACGCGCACGCGTTGCGGCGCCAGCAGCCCCAGCAGGCGCCTGACGGACGGGCCGAAGTTGGTGGCCTTCTGCCCCACCATGCCGCCGCCGTGCGGCCCGCCGGGGGCGCGCACGCGCTCGGTCTGCTGCATGACCTTGGGCGCGCCGCCGCTGGCGGGGCGAGCGCCCGCGCCGGGGGTCCGCTCGCGCGCGCTCATGCCGCCACCTGCTGCTGCGACTCGACGATCTCCTGGTAGGTGGGCGAGGTGGCGAGCAGCTCCTCGTGGGTGCCCTTGCCCACCACGCGGCCGTCCTCGAGCACCACGATGAGGTCGGCGTCGACGATGGTGGCCACGCGTTGCGCCACGATCAGCACGGCGGCGCCCTGCGTCTCGGGCGCCAGGGCGCGCCGCAGGCGCGCGTCGGTAGCGACGTCGAGGGCCGAGAACGAGTCGTCGAACAGGTAGACGGAGGGCTTCTTCACCAGGGCGCGGGCGATGGCGAGGCGCTGGCGCTGCCCGCCCGAGACGTTGGTGCCCCCCTGGGCGATCTCGGCCTCCAGGCCGCCCGGCATGGCCTCCACGAAGTCGCGCGCCTGCGCCACCTCGAGCGCGTGCCACATCTCCGCCTCGGTGGCGTCGGGCTTGCCGTAGCGCAGGTTGCTTGCCACGGTGCCGCTGAACAGGAACGCCTTCTGCGGCACGAGCGCGAGGCTCGCCCACAGGGCGTCGGGGTCGTACTCGCGCACGTCGACGCCGCCCAGGCGGACGCTGCCGCCGGTGACGTCGAAGAGGCGCGGCACCAGGCTCACCAGCGTGGTCTTGCCCGCGCCGGTGGAGCCGATGACGGCGACGGTCTGGCCCGGCTCGACCGTGAAGCTCACCCCGTCGAGCACCGGGTGGCTGGCGCCAGGGTAGCTGAAGGTCACGCGGTCGAACTCGACGCGGCCGCGACCGGCTGCCGCGCGCACGCCGTCGGCGGGCGGCAGCACGCTGGGCTCGGTGTCGAGCACCTCGCCGATGCGGTCGGCGGAGACGTTGGCGCGCGGCAGCAGCATCAGCAGCATGGTCGACATGAGCATCGCCACCAGGATCTGGATCAGGTAGCTGAGGTAGGCGGTCAGGGAGCCGATCTCCATCTGGCCGGCGTCGATGCGCAGGCCACCGAACCAGATGACGGCCACGGTGGAGAGGTTGAGCACCAGCCCCACCAGCGGGAACAGGCCCGCCATCCAGCGGCCGACGAACAGCGTGACGTCGGTGAGCTCGGCGTTCGCCTTCGCGAAGCGCTCGGCCTCGTACGGCTCGCGCACGAAGGCGCGGATCACGCGGATGCCACCGATCTGCTCCCGCATCACCTGGTTTACGCGGTCGATGCGCTTCTGCATCTGCTGGAAGCCGGGCACCACGCGCCAGAGCATCAGCCCCACGGAGGCGGCCAGCACCGGCACCGCCACGGCCACCAACCACGACAGGCCCACGTCCTCGCGCAGCGCCATGATCACACCGCCCACCATCATGATCGGGGTGGTGACCAGCATCGCGAAGGTCATGTACAGGAGCGTCTGCACCTGCATGACGTCGTTGGTGTTGCGGGTCAGCAACGAGGGAGCGCCGAAGCGGGCGACCTCGCGCGCCGAGAAGGAGCTGACGTGGTGGAAGATGGCCGAGCGCAGGTCGCGCCCGTAGGCCATGGCGGTGCGCGCGCCCAGGTAGACGGCGGCGATGGTGCACGCCACCTGCACCAGGGAGACGAGCAGCATGACGCCGCCCTGCTCGAGGATGTAGCGGGTGTTGCCGAGCACGATGCCGCGGTCGATGATGTCGGCGTTGATGCTCGGGAGCAGCAGCGAGGCGATGGTGGCGACGAACTGCAGCGCCACGATCACCCAGATGGTCGCGCGGTACGGCCGCGTGTACTGTGCCAGTAACCTGAGAAGCATCGGCCCTCCTGCCAGCCGGGGCGCGCACGAGCGGCACTGGTCGCGTGTCTCGTTGCGCTCGCCGGAAGCCATGATGATAGCGGATGCACCACCGGGTGGGTAGCTCTCCGCCGATGCCCTGGCCTGAAGGCGCCTCCCCGGCCGCCGGCGCAGCTCGGCTACGGCGTCGCCTACGGCGGCGCGCCGCAGCCGAGCTGCACGGGCGTCTCACACGGCGACCAGACGCAGCGGTACCTGCGGCACGCCGTGGCGCCGCCGCAGCTCGCGGAGCTCCCGCTGCGACCGGAGGGTGGCGCGTGGGAGCTACGCGGCCGCGAGCCGCTGCCCAGCACGCTGGGCGCCGACCCGACCAGCTGGAGCGGTCTCCTGCATCACGTCTCGGACCCGGCGAACCCGACGGTCATCGGGTGGTTCGAGCTGTGGCGCCCCGGTACTGGGCCCAGACCCTCGCGGGCGCGCCTGGCTAGGCGCCGCTCACGGCACGCGCCGCTCGGCCACCATCACGCGGTCGCGGTTGCCGATCGTGAACAGCTGGTAGATGCCCGAGAGCGCCACCAGGACGTAGACGATGCGCGAGAAGGCGGTCACGTCGCCGAAGCGCGTGCCCGCGATGGCGGCGACCAGGTCGAACTCGAACAGCCCGACCAGGCCCCAGTTGAGCGCACCGATGATGACCAGTACGCGGGTGATCACGTTGAGCGTGTTCATGCGGTCCTCCCCTTCCTCCTGCTTCCTCGGCCGATTCTAAGGGCCGCGGCCGACGCGCCCCGGTACGCTCGTCGCAGGCCCCCTCGCCCGCGGCGGGCGGTGGCCGAGCCGGCGCTCGCGAGCGCGTGGCCTCGCCGGCGAGGCCGTCACGCCCGGGCGCCGGTGGCCCCCCCTACCATGCGGTGCCGTCCGGCCGTGCGCCGGGCCCCTCGCCCCAGCCCGAAGGAGGCACCCCATGAGCAAGCTCGCATCGTTCGACGACCTGATCCAGACGGAAGTGCAGGACCTCTACAGCGCCGAGCAGCAGTTCCTCGAAGCGCTACCCTCGGTCGCCGAGGCGATCACCGACGACGAGCTGCGCGACGCCATCGAGCAGCACGCCACCGTGACCCAGCGGCAGATCGAGCGCCTGGAGGAGATCGCCCGCCTGCTGGGCGTGACGCTCGACGGCGAGAAGTGCATCGCCGCGGAGGCGCTGATCGAGGAGGGCCGCAAGCTGATGCAGGCCGGCGGCGACCCCATGGTCCTCGACGCCGCCCTGATCGGCGCGGCCCAGCGCATGGAGCACTACGAGATCGCCGGCTACGGCACGTTGGCCGCCCTGGCCAACCGCATCGGCAACAGCGCGGCCGCGCGGCTGGCCGCCGAGACGCTCGCCGAGGAGCGCGGCGCCGACGAGCTGCTCACCGAGATCGCCGAGCGCTCGGTGAACGACGCCGCCGCCAGCTGAGCTCGCCTCCCCACCGAGCAACGAGCGGGCGCCCGACGCGCACCCTCGGGCGCCCGCCCTCGCGCGCAGCGCCGTCGCTCACGCGCGCGTCACGGCCTCTCGCCGGCCCCCGCCCGCCCCGTGCCACGCTCTGGCATGGCCCTACCCTCCCCCGACGTGCGCTCGCGGCAGGCCCGCCGGCCGCCGCCTCCCCTCCCCCTCGAGCCCGAAGCCGCCGCGGCGGCCGCCCGGTTGCGGTACGTCAGCGACGAGCAGCCCGGCTACCGGCGCCGGCGGCGCGGGAAGGGGTTCAGCTACCACGCCTCGGACGGCGCGCTCGTGACCGACGAGCGCGTGCGCGCCCGCATCGACGCCCTCGCCATCCCGCCGGCATGGCAGGAGGTGTGGATCTGCCCCCTGCCGAACGGCCACATCCAGGCGACGGGGCGCGACGACGCGGGCCGGAAGCAGTACGTCTACCACCCGCGCTGGGTCGAGCTGCGCGACGCGGTCAAGTTCGCCTCGCTGGTGGAGTTCGGGCACGCCCTCCCGCGGCTGCGCCGCCGCGTGGCGCGCGACGTGCGCGCGGAGGGCCCGGGGCCCGCCAAGCTCGTGGCAGCCGCCGTGCGCATGCTCGACCGCACGCTCGTGCGCGTCGGCAACCCCAGCTACGCGCGCACCAACGGCTCGTACGGCGTGACCACCCTGCGCGACCGGCACGTGCGGCTGCTGGACGACGAGATCGCCATCAGCTTCCGGGGCAAGTCGGGCGAGAAGCACGCGCTGTCGCTCGTGGACGCCGAGCTCGCCGAGCTGTTCCGCGAGCGCCAGGAGCTGCCGGGCTACGAGCTGTTCCGCTACCGCGACGCCGACGGCGTCGTGCGCGGCATCGGCTCCGAGGAGGTCAACGACTACCTGCGGGCGGTGACCGGCACCGAGCTGACCGCCAAGGAGTTCCGCACCTGGGGCGCTAGCGTGATCGCCGCCGAGGCGCTGGCCGCGGTCGCGCTCGCGCCCGACGCCAGCGCGCGCCAGCGCGAGCGGGCCGCCGCGGCGGCGGTCGAGCGCGCGGCGACGGCGCTCGGCAACACCCCCAGCGTCTGCCGGCGGGCGTACGTCCACCCGCGGCTGCTCACGAGCTTCCTGGAGGGCGCGTTCGCGGGCGCGTACCGCGAGGCGCTGGCGGCGGCGCGCGCGAGGCGCCCCCGCGAGCTGCGGCTCCACGAAGCGGCCACGCTCCGCTTCCTGGAGCGAGGCGAGGCGGGACCGCCTCAAGGCACCACCGGCTGAGCTCGGGGGAGCTATCATCCTCTGACGTGGTCTGCGCCTGGGGGGCCGGCGCGGGCTGCTCCCGTTATGAACAGGCCCTTCCCCCACCTCGACAGCTCCGACGACGGCCGCACGCGCCTCCTGCTCGCCACGCAGAACCGCATCCTCGAGAGGATCGCGCGGGGGGCGGAGCTCCAGGAGGTCCTGACGCGCGTCATGGAGTTCATGGACGCGCACCTGAGCGGCGTGCGTACCTCGGTGCTGCTGCTCGAGCCCGGCGGCGCGCGCCTGCGGAGCGTGCCCGCCCCCACCCTGCCGACCGCCTACACCGACGCCATCGACGGGCTGCTCGTGGGGCCCGGCATGGGCAGCTGCGGCTCGGCGGCGTACCACGGCCGCGAGGTGGTGACGCGCGACATCGCGGCCGACCCCCACTGGACCGGCTACCACGAGGTCGCGCTGGCGCACGGCCTGCGCGCCTGCTGGTCGCTGCCGCTGTCGAGCCCGGCCGGGGACGTGGTGGGCACCTTCGCCCTCTACTACCCGGAGCCGCACGAGCCCACCCAGGAGGAGCGCGAGTTCGCCCAGGTCGCCGCGCACCTGGCCGAGGTGGCCGTGTCGAGCTGGAACGCCCGCCAGGAGCTGCGCTCGCGCGAGCGGCACCTGAGGCGCATGGCGGAGTTCCGCCGCAGCGTGCTGCGGGTCATGGAGGGCGCCCTGCTGGGCGAGGCCGACGACCTGTACCAGCAGCTGCTCGACAACGCCGTGGCCTCCATCCAGGGCGCGCAGGCGGGCTCGCTGCTCGTGCGCGACCCCGACGACCGCTTCCGCTTCGCCGCCGTCAACGGCTTCGACCTGCGCGAGCTCTCGGCGGTGCGGCTCACGGCCGACGGGGTGGGCTTCGGGGCCGGCCTGCGCGGCGGGGAGCCGCAGGTGGTCACCGACCTGAAGCGCGACCCGGGGCTGACGCCCGAGGAGGCGCGGGTGATGCGCGAGCACGGCCGCGACGCCGAGATCAAGTCGGTGCTGGTGGTGCCGATCGTGGTGGACGACGTCGAGGTGGCGTACCTGACGCTCGACAACTTCGAGAGCACCGAGGTCTTCACGGCCGAGGCGGTCGAGACCGCGCGCGTCTACGCCGGGTACGCGGCGCTGCTCCTGAAGCGCTCCGCGCTCGAGGAGCGCCTGCACCGGCTGGCGCACGAGGACAGCTTGACGGGCCTGCCGAACCGCGCCGGCTTCGGCGTGCTGCTGCGCGACGCGCTGGCCGCCGCGGGACGCGCCAAGCTCGAGGTGGCGGTGCTGTTCCTGGACCTCGACAACCTCAAGCCGGTCAACGACACCCTCGGGCACTGGGCGGGCGACGAGGTGCTGAAGGTGGTGGCCCGGCGGCTGGCGACCGCCGTGGGCGAGGACGCGGTGCTGGCGCGCATCGGTGGCGACGAGTTCACCGTGCTGTTGACGCGCCCGGCGGTGCGCGACGCCGTGCGGCTGGTGGCGCAGCGCGCGATGGCGGCGCTGGAGCCGCCGATCCCGGTCGGTGCCAACGTGGCGCACGTGGGCCTCAGCGTGGGCGTGAGCGTCTACCCGCGCGACGGCACGACCCCCGAGAGCCTCACGCGCCGCGCCGACATGGCCATGCACCACGCCAAGGTCCACGCGCTCAGCGAGCCGGTGTTCTTCAGACCCCACATGGAGCACGCCCCGCGGCAGCGGCTGCTGCTCGACGAGCGCTTGCGGCGCGCGCTGGCGAACGACGAGATCACGGTGCACTACCAGCCGCGCGTCGACGTGACCAGCGGGCGCGTGGTCTGCCTGGAGGCGTTGGTGCGCTGGCAGGACCCGGAGCGCGGCCTCGTGACGCCGGGCAGCTTCGTGCCCCTGGCCGAGCGCAGCAACCTGATCATCCCGCTGGGCCAGCGGGTGCTGGAGCTCGCCACGCGGCAGGTGAAGCGCTGGCGCGCCGGGGGGCACGGCGACCTGCGGGTGTCGGTGAACCTCAGCGCGCGGCAGGTGGCGCAGCCCGGCGTGGTCGACGAGGTGGCGGCGGCGCTGGCCGAGGCCGGGCTCGAGCCGGCCGCGCTCGAGGTCGAGGTGGTGGAGCGCGTGGCGATGACCGACGTCGAGGGGAGCCGGCGCAAGCTGCGCGCGCTGAAGGAGATGGGCGTGCGGGTGGCGCTCGACGACTTCGGCACGGGCTACTCGAGCCTCGCCTACCTGCGGACGTTCCCCATCGACACGCTGAAGGTGGACCGCTCCTTCCTGGCGGCGCTCCGGGCGCCGGAGCCCGACGCCGGCGACGCGGCCCTGTTCGAGGCGATCGTGTCCCTCGGCAGGAGCTTCGGGTTGGACGTCGTGGCGGAGGGCGTGGAGACCGCCGAGGAGTGGGCGGTGGTGCGGGAGCTGGGCTGCGACCAGGCGCAGGGCTTCTACATCTGCCCGCCGGTGCCGGCCGAGCGGCTCGCGCCGCTGCTGGCGCGTCAGGCCGCCGGCGCGCCGCTGCTGCCGAGCGTGAACGGCTGACCGCGTCGCGAGCGCGCCGGGCGACCCGTGCGTGCTGGCCGCCCGGCGCGCTCGCGTCTCAGGGGGTCAGAGGACCTTGCTGCGCAGCCAGGCCGACACGAACTCGGCCAGCACCACCAGCACCAGGATGGCGATGAGGATGGCCGACACGGTGGTCCACGCGAACAGGTCGATGGAGCCCTGCAGCAGCAGGCCGATGCCGCCGGCGCCCACCAGCCCGAGCACGGTCGACTCGCGGATGTTGATGTCCCAGCGCAGGACGGTCACGGCGAAGAAGGCCGGCAGCACCTGGGGCACGATGCCGTAGAGGAGCACCTTGCCGCGCCCGGCGCCCGTGGCCTGGATGGCCTCGACCTGGGCGGGGTCGATCTCCTCGATGGCTTCGGAGATGAGCTTGCCGATGAAGCCGATGGAGCGCACCGCGATGGCCGCCACGCCGGCGACAGCGCCGGGGCCGAAGATGGCCACGAACAGCAGCGCCCAGATGATGGTGTTCACCGAGCGCGACGCCACCAGCACGAAGCGGCCCACCCACACCAGCACGGGGTGCGGCGAGGTGTTGCGCGCGGAGATGTAGGCCGCCGGCACGGCGAAGACGAGCGCCAGGAGCGTCGCCAGGGTGGCGATGTTGACGGTCTCGAGCAGCACCCGGACGATCTCGCCGACGCGGCGCCAGTCGGGCGGGTACATGCGCCTCAGCAGGTCGGCGACCTGCTCGGGGGCGTCCCACACCCAGGGCCAGAAGATGTCGAGGTCGCGCACCGACCAGACGAGCACGGCCACGGTGGCCAGGTAGGCGAGGTAGCGCCCGAGGCGCTGCCACGGGGTGAAGCGCCGCCACCTGTAGCCGCGGAGCTCCTGCAGGGTCGGGTCGGAGGTCACGAGACCTGGCTCCTCAGGCGCCCGCTCACCGCTTCGCTGACCAGGATGATGGCGATGATCAGCAGCAGGATGGCGAGGGCGAAGTCGTAGTCGAAGCGCTTGAAGGCGTTCATGAGGGTGCCGCCGATGCCGCCGGCGCCCACCACCCCCACCACCGCCGAGGCGCGCAGGTTGCTGTCGAACTGGTAGATGCTGAGGCCCACCTGGCGTGGCAGGATCTGGGGGAACACGGCGTAGAGCAGCACCTTGAGGCCGCCGGCGCCGGTGGCGCGCATGGCCTCGACCTGGCCCTCGTCGATCTCCTCGATGGCCTCGGCCAGCAGCTTGCCGACGAAGCCGATCGAGTAGACCATCAGCGTCAGAACGCCCGCGAAGGGGCCGAAGCCCACGGCCTTGACGAACAGGATGGCCACGATCACGGGGTGGAAGCTGCGCGCCACGATGATCAGGCCGCGGCCGACCAGGTAGACGGCGCGGGGCACGAGGTTGCGCGCGGCCAGCAGGGCGGCCGGCACGCTGATGAGGATGCCCAGCGCGGTGGCGAAGATCGCGATCTGGATGCTCTCGACGAAGCCGTTGACGATCAGGTTGCGCCGGCTGAAGTCGGGGGGCCAGGCGCGGCTGAAGATGTCGGCCGCGCGCGGGAGGCCCTGGGCGACGCGGTCCCAGCTGATGGACAGCGTCGAGACGGCCCACATCAGGTAGCCCACGCTCAGGAGCAGCAGGCCCCAGCGCAGCCAGGGGTTCTGGATGAAGGCGGGCCGGACCCAGCGGTAGCCGGCGGGCGAGCCGGTGGTGTCGGTGCGTTGCACGGCTCAGACCCGTTCCAGGCGCCGCCCGCCGGGCCGGGCCGCGGCCTCCGCGCCCTCGTCGGGGGCGTTCCAGTCCTTGCCGCCGTAGATCAGGTCGAGGGCGGCGTCGTCGAGCTGGTCGGGGCTGCCGTCGAACACGATCTGCCCGTAGCGCAGGCCGACGATGCGGTCGGCGTAGGTGCGCGCCTGCTCGACGTTGTGGATGTTGATCAGCACCGGCAGGTGCATCTCGTCGGAGAGCTGGCGCGTGAGCTCCATGATCTGCTCGCTGGTGCGCGGGTCGAGCGAGGCGGTGGGCTCGTCGGCCAGCAGCACCGACGGCTCCTGCATGAGGGCGCGCACGACGCCGACCCGCTGGCGCTGGCCGCCCGACAGGTCGGAGGCGCGCTGGTTGACGAACCCCTCCATGCCCACGCGCTTCAGCAGCGCGTAGGCGCGGTCGATGTCGGCCTGCGGGTAGGCGCGCGTGGCCGCCTGGAAGAGGTTGACGTAACCGAGGCGCCCGGAGAGGACGTTCTCCATCACCGTGAGGCGGTCCACGAGGTTGAACCCCTGGAAGATCATGCCGATGGAGCGCCGCGCGCTGCGCAGCTGCGCGCCCTTGAGCTTGGTGAGGTCGGTGCCGTTCAGGACGATGGAGCCCGAGGTGGGCTCGATGAGGCGGTTGATGCAGCGGAGCAGCGTGCTCTTGCCGGCCCCGGAGGAGCCGATGATGGCGGTGATGCCGCTGCCCTCTACGGCGAGGTCGAGCCCGCGCAACACGGGCTCGCCCTTGCCATAGCTCTTGACGAGTCTCTCGATCTTCAGGTTCAACGTGCTTCCTGCTGCCTTGTGGCTGGAGGCCTGTGGCCGCGCTCAGTCGGTGAGGCCGGCCGGGGTGTACTCCACGCCGTTGAACGCCTGGATCTCGCGGATGACCGACCAGTCGTCCTGGTAGTTGATGGGCACGAACTTGCTGACGCCCTCGAACTCCTCGCCCAGCGCGGTGCCGGCGAAGTCGAAGGTGAAGAACGCTTCCTTGATCTTCTCGACCAGGTCGGGGTGGAGGTTGTAGACGTAGTTGTACGAGGTGGTGGGGAAGCGGTTGGTCTCGTAGATGATGCGCACCTCGTTGGGGTCGTAGAGCCCGCGGGCGGCCATGCGCTCGACCACCTCGGAGGCCACGGGGGCGGCGTCGTAGTCGCCGGCCACCACGCCCAGCAGCGAGTTGTCGTGGCTGCCCGAGAAGCGGATCTCGTAGTCCTCGCCCGGCACCACGCCGAGGCCCGGGAAGAGCGCCTCGGGCGCCTGGTGGCCGGAGTTCGAGGTCGGCGAGGTGTGCGCCACGACCTTGCCCTTGAGGTCGGTGATCTCCTGGATGTCGCTGTCGGCGCGCACGTAGAGCTGCAGGGTGTAACCGAAGTTGCCCTCGTCGTTGCCCATGATGGCGAACGGCACGGCGCCGGCGAGGTTCACGGCGAACGGCGTGGGGCCGGTCGAGAAGCCCGCCAGGTGCAGGCGGCCCGAGCGCATGGCCTCGACCTGGGCCGAGTTGGACTGCACGGCGAAGAAGCGCACGTTCTTACCGGTCACCTCGGCGAGGTGCTCGAGGAACGGGTCCCAGATGTCCTCGTAGATGGCGGGGTCCTCGACGGGGGTGTAGGCGAAGACCAGCGTGTCGGGGTTCACCCACTGGGCGGGATCGGTGGGGGCGTCCGCCACCAGGTCGCCGTCGGTGTCGCAGAACATCGCGTCGAGCTGGCCGCGTTCGCAGCCCTGCGCCGAGGCGGTCGTGAAGAGGAGCGCGAGCGCCGTGATCAGCAGGGTGCTGGCACGGAAGCGGACGAAGAGCTGCCGAAGGCTGGACATCTGACCCTCCTCGCGTCTCCTCGCGCTGCAGGGCGCGGCTTCAGGGCCGCACCTCTACGGGAGCAGGGCCGACGAAGATCGCCGACTGCTGGGAGACGCCTTTTCGTGTTGCGGCGAAGTTAGCATCGGCTCGTAACGATGTCAACCACGCTCGCACGGATGTAAAGCGAGCGGCCCGCCTCGCGGACCGCCTGATGGTCGCGCCGAGTTGACGCGTCCGGCTCGCGGTGCTAGATTCGCTTACATCTGTTCATGAGCCCCGCACGTTCGTACCGAGGAACGTAAGCCGATGCCGCCCACCGACACACGCACAGCCACGACCGCCCGCCCCACGCGCGGCTTCGCCTTCGACCTCGACGGCACCGTCTACCTGGGCGACGCCCTGCTGCCCGGCGCTCTCGAGCTGATCGGGGCGCTGGCCGAGCGCGGCGTGCCGTACGTCTTCGCCACCAACAACTCCTCGGTGCCCGGCAGCGTTTACGTCGAGCGCCTCACGCGCCTCGGGCTGCCGGCGGGCCGCGAGCACGTCGTCACCTCGAACGACGCCGCCGTGCAGCACCTCAGGAGCGCCGGCCTCGCGCGCCCCTACCTGCTGGCGCCCCCCGCGGTGCACGCCGAGTACGCCGAGCAGGGCATCGAGCACGAGATCGAGGAGCCCGACTGCGTGCTGCTGGCGTTCGACACCACGCTCGACTACGAGAAGATCCGCACCGCCGCCCACCTGATCCGCGCCGGCGTGCCGTACCTAGCCACCCACCCCGACCCCGTCTGCCCCACCCCGCGTGGCGGCGAGCCCGACGTGGGGTCGTTCATGGCCATGTTCGAGACCGCCACCGGCCTGCGCCCCACGGTGCTGGGCAAGCCGCACGGCGGCATGGCGCGCCTGGTGACGGAGCGCCTCGGGCTGCCGGCCGACGGGGTGGCGTTCGTGGGCGACCGGCTCGAGACCGACATCCGCATGGCCCGCGACCACGGCTTCCTGGGGGTGCTCACCCTCACGGGGGTCACGAGCCGCGAGCAGCTCGCGAGCAGCGACCTCTCCCCCGACCTGGTGGTCGACGGGCTCGTCGAGCTGCTGGCGCACCTGCCCGCGGCGCCCGCGCGCGCCGGCGCCGCGGGCTGACGGGAGGGAGCCCGTGGAGGCCCTGAGGCTCGAGAACCGCGAGACGTTCGAGGACGCCCTCAAGGTGGCGCGCATGTACTACCACCTGGGCCTGACCACCACCCAGATCGCCGCCCAGCTGGGGCTGGCGCGCCCCACCGTCTCGCGCCTGCTGACGTGGGCGCGCAACCACGGCCTGGTGGAGTTCCGCATCATCGACCACCGCGAGCTGCAGCTGCAGCTCGAGAGCGCCATCGAGCAGCGCTACGGCCTGCGCGACGTGAAGGTCGTGCCCACGCACCCCGACGCCACCATCGGCGAGCGGCAGGAGGCCGTGTCGCGCTTCACGGCGCACTACCTGAACAGCATCGTCGGCGACGCCTCCACGCTCGCCATCGCCTGGGGCGCCACCACCGCCAGCATCGCCGAGCGCCTCGTCCCCAAGCCGCTGCCCGACGTGGACGTGGTGCAGCTGACCGGCGCCGGCAACAACGACGGCGGCCACGGCCTCACCGACGCCGCCAACATCATCGGGCTGTTCGCCGCCAACTACCAGGCGAGCGGCCACCTGCTGCCGATGCCCGCCTACTTCGACGACCCGGCCACCAAGGAGGCGATGTTCCGCGAGCGCGTGGTGCAGCGCGTGAGCAGCCTGGCGGCGCAGGCGGACATCGTGCTCTACAGCATCGGTACGCCCGACGCGAAGTCGTACATCTACCAGGCGGGTTACGTCGCCGACGCCGAGCTGACCGCGCTGCGCAAGGACGGCGTGGTGGGCGACATCGCCACGGTCTTCTTCCGCGCCGACGGCAGCTGGCGCGACATCCCACAGAACCGGCGCTCGACCGGCCCGGACCTGGACGGCCTCAAGAACCACCCGTACGCCGTCTGCGTGATCGCCGGGGCCAGCAAGCTCGAGGCGCTCAGGGGTGCCTTGCGGGGAGGTTTCATGAACACGCTGATCATCGACGAGGGCACGGCGCGCCGCCTGCTGGCGGCGCCGGAGGGCCGACCGTGAGCTGGCGCCAGCGGGCGCTCGAGCGGCTCGGAGGCGAGCGCTTCCACGTGCTGGTGATCGGCGGCGGCGCCACCGGCGCCGGCATCGCGCTCGACGCGGCCGCCCGCGGGCTCGATGTGGCGCTGGTGGAGGCGCAGGACTTCGCCGAAGGCACCAGCAGCCGCAGCACCAAGCTGCTGCACGGCGGCGTGCGCTACCTGGAGGCGGCCGTCAAGAAGCTCGACGGCGGCCAGCTGCGCCTGGTGCGCAGCGCGCTGCACGAGCGGCGCACGCTCCTCGACATCGCGCCGCACCTCACGCGGCGCGTGCCGCTGCTCACGCCGCTGTACCAGTGGTGGGAGGCGCCCTACTACCTCACGGGCCTGAAGCTGTACGACCTGCTGTCGGGCGGGCGCTTCCGCATCGGCGCCAGCACCTTCCTCTCCCCCGACCGCACCGTGGAGCTCGTGCCCGAGCTGAAGCGCGAGGGCCTCAAGGGCTCGGTGCGCTACTTCGACGGCCAGTTCGACGACGCGCGCATGGTGATCGCCATCCTCAGGCGCGCCGCCGCCGAGGGCGCCGTGGTCGTCAACCACGCCGCCGTGACGGCGCTGCGGAAGCAGGGCGGCCGCGTGGCGGGCGCCACGGTGTCCGACGGCCTGGGCGGCAGCGCCATCGAGGTGGAGGCCGACGTGGTGATCAACGCCACCGGCCCCCTGGCCGACACGGTGCTGCGCCTCGACGACCCCGACGCCCCGCCCCTGCTGACCGTCAGCTCGGGCGCGCACCTGGTGCTGGACGGCCGGCACCTGCCGCACGAGGCGGGGCTGCTGGTGCCGCGCACCGACGACGGGCGCGTGATCTTCCTGCTCCCCTGGCAGGGCCACACGCTGGTCGGCACCACCGACAACCCCGCCGAGCCGAGCGCCGACCCGCGCGCCACCGAGGAGGAGATCGACTACCTGCTCGAGCACGTGGCCCGCTACCTCGACGCCGACCTCACGCGCGGCGACGTGAAGGCGGCCTGGAGCGGCCTGCGCCCGCTGCTGCGCCCGCGCTCACCGGGCAGCGGCGGCACCGCGGCCATCACGCGCGACCACCTGATCGAGCGCAGCGCCTCCGGGCTGGTGACCATCACCGGCGGCAAGTGGACCACCTACCGCCAGATGGCCGAGGAGTGCGTTGACCTGGCGGTCGAGGCGGGCCGCCTGCCGGCGCTGGGGCCGAGCACCACCGCCACCATGCCGCTGGCGGGCGCGGAGGGGTGGCGCCCCGGCGGCGCCGAGCGCCTGGCGACGGACTTCGGGCTCCCCTCCGACGTGTGCGCGCACCTGGACGCCGCCTACGGCAGCGACGCCACCGAGGTGGCGCGCCTGGCGACCGAGGCGGGGCTGGCGGAGCGCCTGCACCCCGACCACCCCTACATCGAGGCGGAGGTGCCGTTCGCGGTGACGCGCGAGTTCGCGGTGGACGCCGACGACGTCCTCAGCCGGCGCCTGCGCCTGCGCTTCCTCGACGAGGCGGCGGCGGACGCCTGCGAGCCGCGCGTGCGGGAGCTGATCGCGGCCGCGACGAGCGCGGTCGACGCGCCGGCGCCGACCTGAGCCGCGGCCGGCGCGCGTGACCCGGCGCCCGCCAGGCCGGGCGCCTACCGGTCGAGATCGACGCCCTGGCGCTGGTGCCGGAGGCGGCCGCCGGCGGCGCCTAGGTCCCGCGGTAGTCGACGGGGCGCAGGCGCCCCGAGCCGTCCACCACGTTCGTCTCCCTCCCCGGCACCACGTCGGTGTTGTGCGCCGAGGCGCAGCTCCAGCCGCGCTCGACGCGGTGCACCACGAACGAGAAGAGGGTGGTGCGGGCGCCCGGCGCCTCGACCCCGGCCACGGGCGTCTGGCCCGTGAGGTGCATGCGTGCGTGCACGACCGCCACGTCCTCGCGCAGGCGCTTCACGCGCACGGCCCCGAGGCGGAGCGTGGAGCGGTCGAAAGCGCGCGCGAGACCGTAGGCGTGCGCCCGGCGGATGGCCTCGCGGTCGTGCCACCAGAGGCCCGTGACGTTCACGAACTCGGCGTCCACGTCGAACAGCGCCGCGATGCCGTCGGCGTCGCGGGCGTTCCACGCCCGCACGAAGCGCTCAGGGACCTGCTCGGGCTGGGGAACGGGGGCGTGCGGCATGCGGCTCCTGGTGGCGTGACGCGGGACGTTCGTGCCCGACCGTCCGCGTTACACTGCTGACGAGAGGGGTGCTCCGTGTCCTTCGAACAACTTAGCCCCAGCAGCGAAGCTACCGCGCCCGAGCGCGCACGCGCCGTGGGCGAGCAGGTCGCGCTCGAGCCCGCGCGGCCTGCGGCGCCGCGCCGCCAGGCCACCCGCCAGGCCACCTCCGAGGAGGCGCTCGCGCTGAGGCGCCAGGCGTGGCTGACGGCGCTCACCGGCGTCGGTCTGCTCGTGGGGCTGGTCGGCGGTTGGCTCGGGGCGCCCCCGTTGGTCGTGGCGCTGGGCTTCGGCCTGTCCTACCTCGCGGGCGGCCTGCCGCTGGCGCTCGAGGTGGGCGGCGTGCTGCTGCAGCGCAAGGTCACCATCGACCTGCTGATGCTGCTGGCGGCGATCGCCGCCGCGGCGGTGGGCGAGGCGCGCGACGGCGCCGCGCTGCTGTTCCTGTTCAGCCTGGCGAACACCCTCGAGGAGTACGCCATGGGGCGCACGAAGCGCGCGGTGGAGAGCCTGATGGAGCTGCGCCCCGACACCGCCACGCGCCTGACGCCCGGCGGCAGCGAGGTGGTGGCCGTCGACGCCCTGGCGCTCGGCGACCGCGTGCTGGTGCGGCCGGGCGAGCGCATCGCGGCGGACGGCGCCGTGGTGGCGGGCTCCAGCGCGGTGGACGAGTCGATGCTCACCGGCGAGTCGCTGCCCGTCGACAAGGGCGAGGGGAGCGCGGTGTTCGCCGGCACCGTCAACGGTCACGGCGTGCTCACGGTGGAGGTCACGAAGCTCGCCGGCGAGACGACGCTGGCGCGCATGATCGACCTGGTCACGCAGGCGCAGTCGGAGCGCTCCAGCGGGCAGCGCTTCGGAGACTGGTTCGGGGAGCGCTACACCCTGGCGGTGCTGGGCGGCACGGCGCTGGCGCTCGCGGTGTTCCTGCTGATCGGCATGGACGCGGGCGACGCCTTCTACAAGATGGCGACGCTGCTGGTCGTCGCGAGCCCGTGCGCCGTGGTGATCAGCGTGCCGGCCGCCACCCTGTCGGCGCTAGCGGCGGCGGCGCGGCGCGGGGTGCTGTTCAAGGGCGGCGCCGCCCTCGAGGACCTAGCGCACGTGCGCATCCTGGCGATGGACAAGACCGGCACGCTCACGCGTGGCGAGCCGCAGGTCGTCGACGTGGTGCCGGTGGAGGGCAGCGAGGCGGAGCTCCTCGCGCTGGCCGCGGGCATCGAGGCGGCCTCGGAGCACCCCATCGCGGCCGCCGTGCTCGCCGAGGCCGACGAGCGTGGCGTCGCCCCCGTGCCGCTCGCGGCGCCGCGCGCGCTGCCGGGCCACGGCATGCTCGCGTCCCTCTCCGACGACGCGGCCGCGCCGGCGGCGTGGGCCGGCAACCGCAAGCTCGCCGAGCGGCAGGGCGTGAGCCTGACGCCGCAGCAGGAGCGGCGCCTGCAGGGCTTCGAGGCGCAGGGCAAGAGCATCGTGCTGGTGGGCACCGACCGTCTGCTCGGCTTCGTCACGGTGGCCGACGAGGTGCGCCCGGAGGCGTTCGGGCTGTTCGACGCCCTGAGGCGCAAGGGCCTGAAGCGCTTCGTGATGCTCACCGGCGACCACGCGCCCGCCGCGCTCGAGGTCGCGCGCCAGCTCGACCTGCCGGAGGCGGACGTGCACGCCGACCTGCTGCCCGAGGAGAAGCTGCGCTGGATCGAGCGCATCTCGCAGGAGGGCAAGACCGCGTTCGTGGGCGACGGCGTGAACGACGCCGCGGCGCTGGCGCGCGCGCACGTGGGCGTGGCGATGGGCGGCGCCGGCAGCGACGTGGCGCTCGAGACCGCCGACGTGGTGCTACTGGCCGACGACCTCGGCAAGCTCGAGGGCGCCCTCGAGCTGAGCCGCGCCACCAACCGCGTGGTGCGCCAGAACCTGACCTTCGCGCTCGGCGCGATGGTGGTGCTGGTGCTCTTCACGCTGTTCGGGGAGCTGCCCCTGCCGGTCGCCGTGGTGGGCCACGAGGGCGGCACGCTGCTGGTGGTCGCCAACGGGCTCAGGCTGCTGGGGTTCCGCTACGCCCGGCGTGCGCGTCCCGACCCCGAGGCCCAGGACGAGTGGGCCGACGCCGCCTAGGCGCGTGTGCCAGGTGTCAGCCCTCCGACCGCTCGGGAGCGCCGTGGTCCGCCGCCAGGCGGTTGAGGCGGGTGCTGCCCACGAAGGTCGCCACGAGGCCAGCCGCCAGGCCCGCGACGAACCCCCACGGGGCACCGGCCGCGGGCCCACGGAGCACGAAGAACAGCGCCGCCACGCTCACGAAGGCGCCGGCGGAGGCGAGGAGCAGGAGGCTCTCGGCGCGGCGCGCGACCTCCGCCTGCTCGGGGCGGCCGCCCGCCGAAGGGTCGCGCAGCCCCTGCTGCTCGAGCACGGCGCGGCCGACCCCGAAGATGATGGCGCCCGCGGCCGCCCCGAGGAGGAGGCCGAGCAGCGCGTGGGCGTCCGGCCACACGACCGTGACCAGGAAGATCTGCATGGCGGCGATGGCCGCCACGATCCGGAAAGCAAGCATCGCGAACATCGCCCCATCATGACAGCGGAGCGCGGGTGCAGGCCAGGCGCGGGGCGGCGGCCCGCCCGCGGACCGAGCGCCCGACCGGGACAACTGGCTCTGGCGCGGCACGGAGGCGTGTCCGATGCTCGGGCTAGGCTCGTTGCCGGGGCGCCCCTAGAGAGCCGGGCCGCCACCGCCTTGCCTCCCTCCCTCCCCGTCAAGCCCTCTTGGAACGGAGTGACGCCATGCCACAGCCGGACGAGTACCTCGGTAGCGTGACCGCCGTCCGCGGCGGCGTCGTGGACGTGCGCTTCGAGCGCGGCGCGCCCCAGCTCCGGCAGATGGTGGCGGCCGGCCGCGACGGCCGCGTGCGGCTCGAGGTCGTCGAGCAGCTCGACGAGCGCACCGCGCGCTGCCTGGCGTTCGACTCGACCAGCGGCCTGGCGCGCGGCGACGCGGCCCGGGCGCTGGGCGGCGAGCTCATGGTCCCGGTGGGGCCCGAGCTAAGGGGCCGCGTGTTCGACGTGTTCGGGCGCGCCATCGACGGCGGCGCGCAGCCCCCTGCGGTCGCCGAGCGCCCGCTGCTGCAGCCGCCGGTGCCGCTGGCCGGCCTGGCGGTCGACTCCGAGATCCTCACCACCGGCATCAAGGCGGTCGACCTGCTGGCGCCGATCGAGCGCGGCGGCAAGGCCGGCCTGTTCGGCGGCGCCGGCGTGGGCAAGACGGTCCTGATCACCGAGCTGATCCGCAACATGGCCACCCGCCACCAGGGGGTGAGCCTCTTCTGCGGCATCGGCGAGCGCTCGCGCGAGGCCGAGGAGCTGGTGCGCGAGGTGGAGGAAGCGGGCGTCCTGCAGGACACCGTGTTGGTGTTCGGCCAGATGAGCGAGCCGCCCGGGGCGCGCTTCCGCGTGCCGCACACGGCCACCACCATGGCCGAGTACTTCCGCGACACCGAGCAGCGCGACGTGCTGCTGCTGATGGACAACGTGTTCCGCTTCGTGCAGGCGGGCTCCGAGGTGTCGGGGCTCATGGGGCGCCTGAGCTCGCAGATGGGCTACCAGTCGACCATGAGCACCGAGCTCGGCGAGCTGCAGGAGCGCATCACCAGCACGCACGGCGCGGCGGTGACCTCGGTGCAGGCGGTGTACGTGCCGGCCGACGACTTCACCGACCCGGCGGTGGTGCACGTCTTCGGGCACCTCACCGCCTCGGTGGTGCTGTCGCGCCAGCGCGCCAGCCAGGGCTTCTACCCCGCCCTCGACCCGCTCGTCTCCACCTCGGCGCTGCTGGCGCCGAGCGTGGTGGGCGAGCGCCACGCGCGCCTGGCGCGGGAGGTGCGCGCCACGCTGGCCACCTACGAGGACCTGAAGGACATCATCGCCATGCTGGGCTTCGAGGAGCTGTCGCAGGAGGACCAGCTGGCGGTGTCGCGCGCCCGGCGCCTGGAGCGCTACCTGACCCAGCCGTTCCACGTCTCCAGCGCCTACACGGGCCAGGAGGGCAAGACGGTGGCGCTGGAGGACGCGCTCGACGACGTGGAGCGCATCCTGGCCGACGAGCTGGCCGACGTGCCCGAGAGCGAGCTCTACATGATCGGCACGCTCGCGGAGGCGGGGCTGTGAACCTGCTCCTCAGCGTCCCCACCGGCGTGCTGGTCGACGAGCGCGTGGTCAAGGTGGTGGCGGAGGCCGACTTCGGCTCGTTCGCCATGCTGCCGCGCCACGCCGACGTGGTGGCGTTGCTGGTGCCCGGCCTGCTCGCGTACCACACCGAGGACGGCGAGGAGGTGTTCGTGGCGGTCGACCACGGCGTGATGGTCAAGACCGGGGCGCAGGTGCGCGCCGCGTGCCAGCGCGCGGTGGTGGCGGGCGCGCTGGGCAACGCCGAGGCCGTGATGCGCGAGCGGTTCGCGCAGCGCAGCGAGCAGCAGAAGCGCGTGCGCAGCGCCCTGATCCAGCTGGAGAGCCAGGTCCTGCAGAACGTGGCGGAGCTGAGGCGCTGACATGCCGAACGGACCCCGCCGCCCCGAAGAGCCCGCGCCCGTCACCCCCCTGCCGCAGGACGAGCTGGTGGAGACGGTGGCCGAGAAGGAGGGGCGCAAGCTCCGCGCGCGCGCCCAGAGCGACCGCGGCTTGGCGCGCGGCCTGGGGGTGTTCGGCATGGTGGGCTGGTCGGTGGCGGTGCCGACGCTGCTGGGCATCGCCCTGGGGGTCTCGCTCGACCGGCGCGGCGACGGCCGGTACTCGTGGACGCTGATGCTGATGATCGCCGGCCTGGCGGTAGGCTGCTTCAACGCCTGGTACTGGGTCCGGAAGGAGGCCGAGCGCGATGGCTGACCGGCGAGCGAGGAGGGAGCGGGCGGCGTGAACGTGGGGCTCTTGGCGCTGTCGTTCGTGGCCGGGCTCGCCATCGGGGCCGCCTACCTGCTCGGCCTGTGGTGGACGGTCAGGCGCGTGACCCGCACGGGCAACGCGCGCCTGCTGCCGCTGAGCTTCGTGGCGCGCGCCGCCTTGGTGCTGCTGGCGTTCTACGGCATGCTGCGGTCGGGCCCCGTGGCGCTCGTCGTGGCGCTGCTGGGGTTCCTGAGCGCGCGCTGGCTGCTCACGCGCCTGATCGGACGAGGGGAGGACGCGGATGACGCTGTCGCCTGACGAGCTCGTCTACTTCCGGCTCGGCCCGTTCCCGATCAGCGCCACGCTGGTCTTCACCTGGGTGGTCATGCTGGTGCTGGTGGTGACCAGCTGGGCGCTCACGCGGCGCCTGCGCACCAGCGGGGCCCTGCCCTACGGGCAGCACATGCTCGAGGGGCTGGTGGCGTTCCTGCTCGACGAGATCGAGGGCGTCACGCAGCACGACCCGCGGCCCTACCTGCCGTTCGTGGGCACGCTGTTCCTGTTCATCCTCACCTCGAACGTGCTGGGCGTCGTCCCCGGCTTCCAGCAGCCCACCGGCTCGCTCACCACCACGGCGGCGCTGGCCATCGCGGTGTTCCTGGCCGTGCCGGTCTACGCGGTGGGGCGCGTGGGGCTCGCGCGCTACCTCCAGAGCTACCTCGAGCCCACGCCGCTGATGCTGCCGTTCACCCTCATCGGCGAGGTCACCCGCACGCTGTCGCTGGCGGTGCGCCTGTTCGGCAACGTCATGAGCGGCAGCGTTATCGCCGCCATCCTGCTCTCCATCGCCCCGCTCTTCTTCCCCGTGGTGATGCAGGCGTTCGGGCTGCTGATCGGGGTGCTGCAGGCGTACATCTTCGCCGTGCTGGCGATCGTCTACATCGCCTCGGCGGCGACCGTGAGCGACGAACGACTTCGGAAGGCGGGCGCCACGGCGCCCACCGACACCCTCGCTGAAGGAGGCGACACGTGACAGACATCGCGCTGATCGGCATGGTCTCGGTGTTCACCGCCGGGATCACCGTGGCCATCGGCTCCATCTCCAACGCGCTCGGACAGGGGCGCGCGCTGGCGCAGGCGCTGCAGAGCATCGCCCAGCAGCCCGACGAGGCGAACTCGATCTCGCGCACGCTCTTCGTGGGCCTGGCCATGATCGAGTCGACGGCCATCTACTGCTTCGTGATCGCCCTCATCCTGATCTTCGCCAACCCGTTCTGGGGCGTCGTGACCGCCGGCTAGGAGCAGCATGGGCTTCGACTGGTTCACCCTCGTCGCGCAGCTCGTGAACTTCGTGCTGCTGCTCGTGCTCCTGCGGGTGTTCCTCTACCGACCGGTGCTGGGCGTCATGCAGCAGCGCGAGGAGCGCCTGGCCGCCACCTGGGCGGAGGCCGAGCGCGCGCGGGCCGAGGCGCGCGCCGAGGCCGAGCGCCTGGCGGCGGATCGCGCCGCGCTCGAGGCGGAGCGGCGCGCGCGGGTGGACCGGATCGAGGGCGAGATGCAGCGGCTGCGGGACCAGCGCCTGGCGGAGGTCGAGGCGGAGCTGGAGGCCGACCGCGCGCGGCGCCTCGCGAGCCTGGAGCGGGCCCGGCAGCGCGCCGTCGAGCGCCTGCGGCACCGCAGCGCCGAGCTGCTGCTCGCCGAGCTGCGCGCGAGCCTGACGGACCTGGCCGACGCCGAGCTGGAGGAGCGCGTGACCGCCGTGTTCGCCAGGCGCTTGGCGGCGCTGGAGCCCGAGCGGCTCGAGCAGCTGCGGGCGGCCGCGAAGGCCCACGCGCCGGTCGTGACCACCGCCTTCCCGGCCAGCGCCGAGCAGCGCGAGCGCCTCGCAGCCCTGCTGCGCGACACGCTGGGCGGTGAGCGCCCGCCGCGCTTCGAGAGCGACGAGCGGCTGCTGTTCGGCGTGGAGCTCACGGTGGGCGCCCTGCGCGTGGCGGCGTCGGGGCGCCAGCGCGTGGCGGCGCTGGAGGTGGCGTTCGACGAGGCGCTGAGCGAGCTGGCTTCGCTGGCGGCGGGGGGTGCGCATGGCGCTTGACGACCGCACGGACCTGGCTCGCGAGGTGCTGGCGGGCCTCGAGGCGCTCGACGCCTCGCGCGACCGGGTAGGCACGGCGCTGGCGGTGGACGAGGTGGGGGTCGTCACGTTCACCGCCGGCGACGTCTGTCGCGTGCGCGGGCTGCCGGGCGTGGCGGTCGACGAGGTGGTGCGCTTCGAGAACGGCCGGCTTGGGGTGGCCGCCGACCTCGGCGAGGACGAGGTCGGCGTCACGCTGCTCGAGAGCGGGGCAGGCATCGGCGCCGGCACGCGCGTGAGCCGCACCGGCAGCGTGCTGGGCGTGCCGGTGGGCGAGGCGCTGCTTGGGCGCGTGATCGACCCGCTGGGGCGCCCGCTCGACGAGCGCGGGCCGCTGGCGGCCGAGCGGCGCCTGCCGGTCGAGCGGCCCGCCACCCCCATCTTCGAGCGCGGGCCGGTGACGCGGCCGCTGCAGACGGGCGTCAAGGTGGTCGACGCGCTCTTCCCCATCGGGCGCGGGCAGCGCGAGCTGATCGTGGGCGACCGGCAGACGGGCAAGTCGACGCTGGCGCTCACCGCCGTGCTGGCGCAGCGCGGCACCGGCGTGCGTTGCGTCTACTGCAGCGTGGGGCAGCGCGGCGCGCAGGTGGCGCGCACCGTGGCGGCGCTAGCAGCGGCCGGCGCGATGGAGCACACCACCGTGGTGGTGGCGGGCGCCCACGAACCGCCCGGGCTGCGCCAGGTGGCGCCGTTCGCGGCCACCAGCGTCGGCGAGGCGTTCATGGAAGAGGGCCACGACGTGCTGGTGGTGTACGACGACCTCACGCAGCACGCGCGCGCCTACCGCGAGCTGTCGCTCCTGCTGAAGCGCCCGCCGGGCCGCGAGGCGTACCCCGGCGACGTCTTCTACCTCCACGCGCGCCTGCTGGAGCGCGCCACGCAGCTGTCGCCCGCGCGCGGGGGCGGCTCGCTGACGGCCCTGCCGATCGTCGAGACGCAGGAGCGCAACCTGTCGGCCTACGTGCCCACCAACCTGATCTCGATCACCGACGGGCAGGTCGTGCTCTCCCCCGACCTGGTGGCGCGCGGGGTGATGCCGGCGGTGGACATCGGGCTGTCGGTGTCGCGCGTGGGCGGCAAGGCGCAGCTGCCGGCCCTGCGCGCGGTGGCGGGGCGCCTGCGCCTGGCGTACGCGCAGTTCGAGGAGCTCGAGCGCTTCGCGCGCTTCGGCGCCGACGTCGACGAGGCCACGCAGCGCACGCTTCAGCGCGGGCGGCGCGTGCGGGCGTCGTTCGCGCAGGGCGCGCTCGAGACCGTGGCGGCGGGGCAGCAGGTGGCGCTCATGCTGGCGGTCGGCGAGGGGGTGTTCGACGACGCTCCGCCCCGGGTGATGAGCGCGGCCGTGGCGCGCCTGGCGGAGCTGGCGGCGCGGGAGCACGGCGAGACGCTGGCGCGCGTCGAGGCCGGCGCGGCGCTGAGCGACGAGGAGCGCGGGGCGCTGCTGGCGAGCGCGCGGCGGGCGCTGGCGGAAGCGAGCGCGGAGCTCCCGTGAGCGGCCTGGCGACCACCCGCCGGCGGCTGAGGAGCGCCGAGACGCTGCAGGGCGTGGTGACGACCATGAAGACGCTGGCGTCGGTGCGCATCGTGCAGTACCGGCGCTCGGTGGCGGCGTTGCGCGAGTCGACGCGCACGCTGGAGCTGGCGGTGCAGGCGCTGCTGACGGTGCGCCCCGAGCTGCTGACGGCCGCGCCGGGGCGCGACGCGGGCACGGTGGCTCTGGTGGTACTGGGCTCCGACCGCGGCCTAGCCGGGCCGTTCAACGAGCGCATGGTGCGCCACGCCGCGGGGCTGCTACGCGATCGGGTGCCGGCGGGCGAGGCGCCTAGCGTGCTGGCGGTGGGGCGGCGCCTCACGGCACGCCTGCGCGGGGCGGGCTTCGCGCCCGACGTGCAGGTGAGCCCGCCGAGCAGCGTGGAGGCGATCGAGGACGCGGTCGCGGAGGTGCTGGTGCACCTCGACTCCTGGCTGCTGGAGGGCCGCGCCCAGCGCCTCTACCTGGCCTACAACCGGCCCACGCGCGGGGCGGGCTACGAGCCGTCCGCGTTGCGCATCCTGCCGGTGGACGAGCGCTGGCTGGCGCGCCTGCACGCGCGGCCGTGGCCCACCGACCGCCTGCCGGTGGCGCTGGGCGACGGCGAGACGCTGCTGCGCGGCCTGGTGCGCAACTTCCTGGCCCACGCCCTGGTGCAGGCGTTCGCCGCCTCGCAGGCGAGCGAGAACGCCGCCCGCCTGGCGGCGATGGACGCCGCCGAGCGCAACGTCGAGGAGCGCCTCGACCAGCTGCGCACCGAGTACCGCCAGGCGCGGCAGAACGCCGTCACGGCGGAGCTCATGGACGTGCAGGCGGCCTACCTGGCGGTCGACCGCTGAGGGCGGGGCGTCCAGCGCGGTACCGGGCGCCCCGACCGCGGGACGTCAGCGCACGCGCTCGAAGGCGTAGCTGACGATGCCGTTGCCGATCACCAGCGTCGTAGCGCCGGCCTCGCCCTCCTCGAAGCGCAGCGACAGGCCCGTGTAGGGGCCGCCGTAGGTGACGAAGCCGCTGGCCTCGCCGTCGGCGTCGGTGGCGGTGGGGCGCACCTGGGCGCGCCACTCGCCGGCGTCGAAGACGAGCTGGCCGTCCTCGATGCGCAGGCTCACGTCGCCGAGCGCCGGGTTGGTGTAGGCGCCGTAGTAGCGCAGCGCGGCGGCGAGGGGCACGCGGTCCTGCAGCTGCTGGCGGGCCTCGGTCAGCGCCTGGGCGATCTGCTGGACCTGGAACTCGGTCTGGGCCTGGACGCTGCTGGGCTGGTCGTACACCAGTTCGACGAGGCGCAGCGCGACGCTCGACGTGAAGGCGTTGGCCGCCTGGGCGTTGGCCAGCACGATCACCCCGAGGTCGGCGTCGGGCAGGAAGACCATGTCGCTCGAGAAGCCGAGGGTCGAGCCGCTGTGGCTGAGCATCGGCAGGCCGTGGTAGTCGCTGACGATCCAGCCGAGGCCGTAGCTGTCGGTGGCGGAGACGGCCACCTGCGGCTCCCAGGTCACCAGCAGGTTCTCCTCGCTGACCACGCGGGCGCCGTCCGGGGCGACCCCGAGGCTCAGCACCGTGATCAGGTAGCGCGCCATGTCGTTGGCGGTGGACCAGTGCGCGCCGGCCGGCCCCACCGGGTAGACGAGGCCCTCGTAGGCGAGGTCGATGGGCCGGTACTCGCCGCTCTCGATGTCGAGCTGGTGCGGGCTGCCGTGCTGACCGCGCCGCACCACGGCCTCCTCGTCGAGCGTGGTGGCGGCCATGCCGATGGGGCCCAGGAGGCGCTCCTCGAGGACGCTCTCGTAGCCCTCGAACAGCTCGCCGTAGGGCGCGCCGGCGGCGGCCGCGGCGGCGTAGCCGGCGGTGGCCACCAGCTGGTTGCTGTACTGGAACGCCTCGCCGAAGCCGGTGAAGAACTCGAACCCGCGCAGAGACTCGACGACGCGCTCGGCGGTCAGCTCGTCGTAGTTGAAGGCCAGCTCGAGGTCGCGGCGCGGCACGCCGCTGCAGGCGCAGAGGAGGTCGCGGACGGTGATGCGCTGGGTGAGCTCCTCGTCGGCGACGGCGAAGCGCGGCAGCAGGTCGACGACCGGGGTGTCCCAGCCGAGGGCGCCGTCGTCCACCAGGGAGGCGACGAGCATCGAGGTGATCGTCTTGCCGACCGAGCCGATCATCATCTGGGTGTCGGGGGTCACGGGCTCGCTGCCGCCGGCCTGGGTGACGCCGAAGCCCTCCACGTGCACGACCTCGCCGCCCTGCACGACGGCGAGGCTGACGCCGGGCACGCCGTAGGCGTCCATGGCCCAGGTGAGGTAGTCGCGCAGCTCGCCCAGCACGCTCTCGGCGCTGCGGGGCTCGACCTGGCTGAGGTCGCTGCCCTCCACGGCGGTGATGGTGAAGCTGGTGGCGACGATGTCGAGCTGGGCGCCGCGGCGCTGCAGCATGGCGAGGTCGCCGTAGATCAGCAGCGTGTAGGTCTCGTCGCCCACCACCTGGGCGAGGGCCTGGAAGACCTGGTCGGGGTCGGCCGACTCGTAGGTCGCGACGAAGGTGCGGTCGACCCCGGGGCTGGAGGGCGGCTCGAAGCGCTGGGCCTCCTCGAGCTCGAGGTCGGGCGCGGTCAGCGCCCACGCTTCGGCCACGGCGGCCTCGGGGTCGCTGCCGGGGCTCACCACCACGTCGACGTGCATGCGGCCCTCGGGGCCTTCGGGGCCCTCGACGCGCAGGTAGCCGTCGCGTTCGCTAGCGCTCCAGCCGGTCGGGACCGCGATGGTGAAGCGGCCCTGCGGGTCGGCGTGCTCGCCGGCGGACGCCTCGACGTCGGGGCCGGGCGTGGGCGCCGCGGAGGCGGCGTCGCTCGCCTCGGCGCGCTCGAGCGTGAAGGGGAACGCCTGGCCGGCCTGGGTGAAGCTGCCGCTGAGGGTGTCGCCGTCGACCGCGCCCTGGAAGGTCGCCTGACCGGGCACGCCGGCGATCACGAACGTGACGCCGGCGGCGTCGACGCTCACGGGCTCGAGGGGGATGCCGACGGCGCCCTGGGCGGGGATGTCGATGGTGCCGGTCCAGGGCTCGCCCTCGGCGAGCGTGACCTGCACGCCCAGGGGAGCGCCGGGGATCCCGATGGCGCCGACCCAGGTGCCGGCGGCGTCACCACCCGCCGCCTGCGCGAGCGCGGGCGTGAGGAGCAGGGCGGCGAGGAGGGCGAGGGCAGCGGAGAGCAACGTCCGGCGGCTGCGGCCGGAGCGGCGGGGCGGGGCGGGGGTCGTGGCTGGGTGCATGTGGTCCTCCAATCGCGAACGGCTAGGAGTGAGGCGCGGCGGGCGCGTGGCCGCCGCAGCGTAGGCCCAAGCATGCTAGCAGCGAGGTGCGCGACGCCGGCAAGACCGTCCCCCGCTGCGCTGACGCGTCTCACGCGCCGCGGACCTATACTCGCCTGGCTGGATCAACGCTCGGGGGCCTGTGAGGTAACGATGCGTCGCTGGTCGCTCCATCTTCCGTTCGGGCTGCTCCTGGGGCTCGTCGCCTGCGTCGCGCCGCCGCCGCTGGGCGTGGTGGAGGGCGAGGCCACGGCCGTGGGCGGCGGCGTGGCCGGCGCCGAGGCCACGCTCGTGCCGGCCGGCGCCGTGGCCACGGACGGCTCGCGCAGCGTGCGGACCGACGCGTCGGGCGCCTTCGTGTTCGAGCGCGTGCCGCCGGGCGAGTACGGCCTGACGGTGATCGCCGCGGCGGACGGCCTGGGCGCGCACGTGCCCGCGGTGAGCGTGGCGCGCGACGAGACCACGAGCGTGCCGGTGGCGCTGACGCCGCTCGGCGGGATCACGGCCGCGGTCGACGTGTCGGACCGCGCCGTCCGTCCCGACGGGGAGCTGGTGATCGACGCGTTCCTGGTGGGCACGCCGCTCACGGCCCGCGTGGACGCCGCCGGGTCGCTCGTGCTCGAGGGCGTGCCGGAGGGGGGCTTCGAGCTGAGCCTGCGCTCGGCGGGCTACGCCACCGTCGCGGTGCCGGTGACGGTCGCTGCCGGCGAGGTGCTGGCGGTCCCCGAGACCGTCGTGCTCCGGCGGCTGGCGCCCTACGCGCGCTTCGACCTGGTGCGGTTCGGCGACACCGTGGAGGTCGACGCCAGCGCCTCGTTCGCCGTCGACGGCGGCGGCCTGCGCTACGCCTGGGAGTTCGGCGACGGCGCCACCGCCAGCGGCGTCACGGCCACGCACACCTACTTCCGCGGCGGCAGCATGACCATCCGCCTCACGGTCACCGACGACGAGGGGAACAGCGACAGCGTCACCCAGCAGATCGAGGTGACGACGCCGCGGGTGCCGGCCGGCAGCAGCCGGGGCGCGGTCGTGGCGGAGCCGACCCTGGCCCCCGGGCAGATGGCCGAGCTCGAGGTGGCGCCGACCGCGGGCGGCCCGCTCCTCTACCTGGAGGTGCCGGCGGGCGGGTACCTCGAGGCCACCCAGGGGGGCGCGACCTACTACGCCAGCACCCCCGACCGCTTCAGCCGCGGCTCCCTGCTCGACGACACCACGGGCCCGGCCGGCGCCGACCTCGCGCCGCAGGCGATCACCACGACCGTGAGGTGCGACGGGCCGTGCGTGATCCTGCCGGCCGCGGGCGGGGCGGCCCTGGTGCGCTTCGTGAACCCGAGCCGCACCACCCAGACGGTGCCCCTCGTCGCCTTCATGGACGCGTTCAGCGACGCCAACGAGCCGAACGACGGCTTCGGTGCCCCCACGCCCCTGTTCGACGAGCAGGAAGGCGCCATCGAGCTCGTCGGCGACCGCGACGTCTTCCGCGTCGAGCGCGAGGGGCGCCTCGTCTTCAGCAACCCGCCCACCATGATCCGGCTGCGCGCGCAGGTGTACGCCGCCGACGGCTTCACGCGGCAGCGCACGCTCGCCGACGGCGAGAGCATGCTCGTGACGGCCGAGCAGTACGTGGTGGTTGAGGCGCTCGCCGACACGGCCGCGGCCTCGGCGCGTAGCCTCTACTTCCTCACGCTGGAGTGAGGGGCACCGAGCCGGCTGCGTCAGGGGCGACACCGGGCTGTCGGTGACGGACGCCGCTTCCTGAGTGAACGTTCATTCAGTATGCTGGGGCCGTGCCACAGGGAGCCACGCCCACCCCCACGACCAAGGACCGCATCATGGCCAGCGCGCTCGAGCTGTTCGCCGAGCACGGCTTCGGGAGCACCTCCGTGAAGGCCATCGCGCAGCGCGCCGGCGTCTCCCCGGGCCTCATCTACACCTACTTCCCCTCCAAGGACGACCTGCTGCGCGCCGTGTTCGAGCGCGGCGTGGAGGAGGTGTTCGCGACGCTCGAGCCGGTTCGCGGCGACGACCCGCGCGCGGCGATCGAGGGGCTGGTGCTGCACAGCTTCGAGCTCGTTGAGCGCGACCTCAGCCTCTGGCGGCTGCTGTACGCGCTGCGGGCGCAGCCGGCGGTGGTCGAGCGCGTCGGCATCGAGTACCGCACCTGGAGCGAGGCAGTGGAGCGCGAGCTGGAGGGCTTCTGCCGTCGCCTCGGGCTCGAGGAGCCGGAGGTCACGGCGAAGCTCCTGTTCGCCCTCATCGACGGGGCGAACCAGCACCGCGCCGTGGCGCCGGACGCCTACCCCAGCCAGCGGGTGGCCAGGGCCATCGCCCGGCTGCTGACAGGAGGTGGAGCATGCTCAGCTCCCTAGATGGACGCGACCGGAACTCCCACCAGAACAGCGAAACGCTCGCTTGGCTAGACCGGTCTCTCTACCCGTTCGAGCGGCGCACGTTCGAGCTCGACGGCCACCGCCTCAGCTACGTCGACGAGGGCGCCGGCTCCCCCGTCCTGTTCGTGCACGGCACGCCAACCTGGTCGTTCCTGTGGCGCGAGCAGCTACGCGCGTTGGCGGGCGAGCACCGCGTGCTGGCGCTCGACAACCTCGGCTTCGGCCTCTCCGACAAGCCCCCGCACGCCGACTACACGCCCGCCGCGCACGCTCGGCGCCTGGAGGCGTTCGTCGCGCACCTGGGCCTCACTGACCTGACGCTGGTGGTCCACGACTACGGTGGCCCCATCGGGTTGAGCTACGCGCTCCGCCACCCGCGCGACGTGCCCCGACTGCTGATCACCAACACCTGGATGTGGTCGAACGCCGGCGACCGCCGGGTCGAGAGCGCCGGCCGTCTGTTCGGCGGGCCGTTCGGGCGGCTGCTCTACACGCGCCTGAACCTCTCGCCGCGGGTGCTGCTGCCGAACGTGTTCGCCGACCGCAGCAAGCTCACCCCGCAGCTGCACCGGCACTACCTGGCGCCGTTCGCCACCCCGGACGAGCGCGTCGCGCCGTGGGTGCTGGCGCGCGAGCTCCTGGCCTCCAACGACTGGTACGCCTCCCTGTGGGAGCAGCGCGGCGCGCTCGCCCACGCCCGCACCACGCTGCTGTGGGGCATGAAGGACCCTCTGATGCCCGCCGCCTACCTCGCGCGCTGGCGGGAAGCGCTGCCGCACGCGCGGGTGATCGAGGCGCATGACAGTAGTCACTTCACGCCCGAGGAGGCCGCCGGTACGGTGACGGAGGCCATCCGGGGCCTGTTCGAGTGAGCAACGCCCCCACCACGCCACGCCCAGCGAGCCCCGCCGTCACCTACCGGGAGGGCGAGCTCGACCGTTCGGAGGAACCATGCGACCGCTCAGCTTCTTCACCGCGCTCGCCGCGCTGGCCCTCACCGTGGCGGCGGGCCAGACCGCGCCGCCCGACGCCCCGCCGCTCGTCTTCGAGAACGTCCGCGTGTTCGACGGCGCCTCGCTCGGCGAACCCACCACCGTGGTGGTGCAGGACGGCCTCGTCGCCGCGGTAGGCGACGAGGCCGAAGCCCCCGACGGGGCCGAGGTGATCGACGCCAGCGGCATGACGCTCCTGCCCGGGCTGATCGACGCCCACGTGCACGCCTTCACCCCGCAGTCGCTGACGCAGTCGTTCGTCTTCGGCGTCACCACCGTGCTCGACATGTTCACCGACGAGGGGTTCGCGTCCGCGATGCGCGCCGAGCAGGAGGCGGGCGCGGCCAGCTACCGCGCCGACCTGTACTCGGCCGGCACCCTCGCCACCGCCCCCGAGGGCCACGGCACCCAGTTCGGCCTCGACATCGCCACGCTCACCGAGCCCGGCCAGGCCGAGGCGTGGGTGGCCGACCGCGTGGCGGCCGGCGCCGACTACGTCAAGGTGATCATCGAGTCGGGCGAGGAGCTCGGCATGGACACGCCGACGCTCGACGAGGCCACCGTGACAGCTGTCATCGACGCGGCGCACGCCGCGGGGCTGCTGGTCGTGACCCACGTGCAGACGCTGGCGGCGGCCGAGACGGCGGTGCGCGCCGGCACCGACGGCCTCGCCCACATGTTCTCCGACGCCTTGCCCAGCCGGTCGTTGATCGACACCATGCTGGCTGGCGACGTGTTCGTGATCCCTACGCTGTCGGTGTTCCAGAGCATCGGCGCGGACGACCCGCTCGAGGTGGACGTGCGCGAGGACGAGCGCATCGCGCCGTACCTCTCCCCCACGGACCTGCAGAGCCTCGCGAGCCCGTACTCCGGCTTCCCCGCGCTCGCCTACGAGAACGCCCGCGAGGCCGTGCGCCTGCTGCACGAGGCGGGCGTGCGGGTGCTCGCCGGCACCGACGCCCCGAACCCCGGCACCGCCTACGGCGCCAGCCTGCACGGCGAGCTCGAGCTGCTGGTCGGCGCGGGGCTCACGCCCGCCGAGGCGCTGGCCGCCGCCACCGCGGTGAACGCCGCCGTGTTCGGCCTGGAGGACCGCGGCCGGGTGGCGCCCGGCCTCGTCGCCGACCTGCTGCTGGTGCGGGGCGACCCGACGGCGGACGTCACCGCCACGCGCGACGTGGTGGCGGTGTTCAAGCGCGGCGTGCGCGCCGACCGCGAGGGCTACCTCGCCGCGCTGGAGGCCGCCCGCGAGCAGGCGCGGACGCGAGCCACGCAGCTGGCTGGCGAGGGACCGGTCCTGGTGAGCGACTTCGAGGAGGGCGCCGCCAGCGTCGCCTTCGGTCAGCCCTGGGAGGCGACCACCGACCAACAGGCGGGCGGCGACTCGCAGGGGGCGATCGAGGTGGTGGCGGGCGGCGCCGGCGGCAGCGGCTACTCGCTGCGCGTGAGCGGCACCCTCGGGCAGGCGTTCGCGTTCCCGTGGAGCGGCGTGATGTTCATGCCGGGCGCGGTGCCGTTCGGCCCCGCCGACCTGTCGAGCCGCCCCGAGCTGAGCTTCCAGGCCAAGGGCGACCCGGGCGAGTACCGCATCCAGCTGTTCTGCCAGAACACCGGCCAGGTGCCGCCCGAGCACCGCTTCCCGCTCGGCGAGGAGTGGGCGCAGGTGAGCGTGGACCTCACGAGCGTGGGCGGCTGCGACACCAGCGGCGTGATGGCCGTGGTCTTCTCGGCCACCGAGCCGGGCGAGTACGTCTTCCAGCTCGACGACGTCGAGTTCCGCTGAGGGTCAAGACGACCACACGTGCACGAGGGGCGTCCCAGTGGGACGCCCCTCGCCCTTAGCTTCACAGCCCAGCGGATCGTCCCCGCCGGGCACCGTCGCGCTCGCTCAGGCGGCCTTGCCGTGCCCGGCGGTGCCGATCGGCTTGTTGGCGAGCGCCTCGTCGACCGCCCAAGCGCGGCCCGCCTCGCGGTGCGCCTGCAGCTCCGCCGACGGCAGCTGCCGCTCGAGGGTCTCGAGGTAGGGGGCGTACAGGATCATGTCGAACGGCGCGCGCGGCGTCTGCACCTCGTCCCGCAGGCGGTCGGCGAGGCCGAAGTAACGCGCACCGGCCACGAGGTCGCCGAGCACGATGGTCACGCAGCCGAGCGCCTCGAAGCAGTACGCCAGGTACCAGCGGTTGCGCAGCTCGAGGGAGTCGTTGAACCCCTCGTCCAGGAGGCTCAGCGCCTCGGGCACGTCGCCCGACAGCAGGGTGGTCATGGCCAGGTCGTGGAGCACCAGCACGAGCCCGCTCTCGTCGCCGTTGGCGCGGAAGAGGTCGACGCTCTCGCGCAGCTCGCCGATCTCCTCGACGGCGCGGCCGAGCACCGCGTCGTAGCGCCACAGGTAGTGCAGCACGTGGGCGCGGCCCCACCAGTCGTCGTCCTCGCGGAAGATCTCCAGGGCGCGGTGGAGGTGCTGCTCCACGGCGGGCAGGTCCTGGGTGTAGAGGGCGATGAGCCCGGCCCCGAGGTGACCGACGCCCTCCACGAAGCGGTTGTCGATCTCGCGGGCCAGCTGGATGCAGGTCTGCACCCAGGGGCTGGCGGTCGCGAGGTCGCCCTGAGCGATGGCCATGGCCGCCCCCACGAAGTACGCGCGCACCTGCAGGTCGGGCGCCAGCTCCTCGACGTGCTCGAGGGCGCCTTCCATCCAGCGCCGCCCCTCGGCGTGCTGCCCGCGGATCCACCAGTAGCGCCACAGGTTCCAGCCCGCCTCCACCACGGGCGCCAGCTCGCGGTGGGTGAGCGCGCGCCGCAGCATGGCGCGGACGTTGGCCTGCTCGCGCTCGACGAGCTCCAGCCAGCGCTTCTGCTCGTGCCCCAAGAGCCCGACGTCGGCCTGGCGCGTGAACGCCAGGTAGTGGTCGCGGTGGTTGCGCGCCGGCACGGCCACGTCCTCGAGCTCCTCGAGCTTCTCGCGCGCGTACTCGCGCACGATCTCGAGCATCCAGAAGCGCGGCTCGTCGGCCTCGAACTGGTGGCGCAGCAGGCTCTTGTCGGCGAGCGAGAAGAGGATCTCGACGACGTCCACGGCGAGGTCCTTGGCGATGGCCTCGGCGGCGTCGAGGCGGAAGCCGCCGACGAAGAGGCTCAGGCGCGTGAACACCTGGCGCTCGTCGCGGCTGAGGAGCGCGAAGCTCCAGTCGAGGGTGGCGCGCAGCGTCTTCTGGCGGTCGGGCAGGTCGCGGGCGCCGCCGGTGAGGACGTCGAGGCGCTTGTCGAGGCGCTTCAGCAGCGCGGCGGGCGGCAGGAACTTCACGCGGGCGGCGGCCAGCTCGATGGCGAGCGGCAGGCCCTCGAGGCGGTAGCAGATGGCGATGACGGCGTCGCGGTTGCTCTCGTCGAGCTCGAAGTCGGGCTTGACGGCGCGGGCGCGGGCCACGAAGAGCCGCACGGCGTCGTTGGCGGCCAGCGCCTCGAGCGAGCGTAGGTCGGCGGTGCGGGGCAGCGGCAGCGGTAGCACCACGTACTCGTGCTCGGAGGAGATCTTCAGCACGGCGCGGCTGGTGACGATGACCTCGAGGCCGGGGGCGTCGCTGAGCAGCTCGGCGACCAGGGGGGCGGCGTCGAGGATCTGCTCGAAGTTGTCGAGCACCAGCAGCGTGCGGCGGCTGCGCAGGCAGCCCTTGATGGTCTCGATCAGGGGCACGCCGGCGTTGACGTTGAGCCCCAGCGCCCGCACCAGCGCGCCCGGCAGGAAGTCGGGCTCGCGCACCGGGGCTAGGGGCACGAACACGGCGCCGTCGGGGTAGCGGTCGCGGAGCCGCTCGGCGACGGCCAGGGCCAGGCGGCTCTTGCCGATGCCGCCGGGGCCCACGAGCGTGACGAGGCGGACGTCGTCGCGCTGCAGGAGCTCCACGAGCTCGTCGATCTCGCGCTCGCGCCCCACCAGGGTGGTGGCGGGCACCGGCAGGGGCTGCGTGCTCGGGTCGCCGGCCGCCGCGCCGGCCTCGGAGCGCTCGAAGCGCTCGGTGAGCAGCACGGCGAGGTCGTTCTCCACCAGCTCGCGCAGCTCCTCGGGGGTGGAGAACATCTTGTAGGAGGCCTGGTCGTCGGTGCGGATCTGCTCCAGCAGCGCCTCGAGGCGCTCGTCGATGGCGTCGGCGGGCATCTTGACGTAGATGAGCTTGGGGCGGTCGCCGGCCAGGCGGTACTCGTCCTCGAGGCCGGAGATCTCCATGCCGGGCGCGACCCAGCCGTAGCTCTGCCAGTAGATGCCGACGAAGATGTGGCTCTGCTCGAGGTAGGCGCGGTAGAGCTCGCGGGGCGGGTAGGGGCGCGCGCCGAGCTCGAAGAGCACGGGCGCGAGCCTGAGGTTGGCGATGGCGCCGCGCACGGCGTTGCGCTCCTCGGCCAGCTCGCCGAGGGTGGAGCTCACGAACACCCGCAAGCGCTGGTCGGGCGTGCGGATGGGCACGGTGGGTCGGTCCGCTCCCGTGGGCGCGCCCACGAACTCTGTGGCGCCTTCGACGTAGACCATGGCTACCTCTCAGTGACGCGGGACGCTGGCGGGACGTGTCAGCTGCGGGGCTGATTGTAGCAGCCGGGGGTATGGGAGGTTACTCCCTTGAACCAGGCCTAACCGTTGCGGTTATGGAGGGCCGTAGCCATGTTCAGGCCCGGGGCGCCGTACCGCGGGCCGGTGCGTGGGCGCTGCGCGGCTACTGCCTGGTGGGCGAGGCGGCCCTGCATGCTACGCGCTGCCTGCGTAGCGCGCTGCACGGCCACGCCGCTCTGCAGGCCGGCGGTGGCTTCGGCCTCGCGCTCCCGGTCGACGAGCGCTCCGAGCGGCTGCCGGAGGTGCTCTACGCAGGCCTTGGCGCGGCCTGCCGGAGCAGGGACGCGGCCCGCGCCACCGGCTCCGCGGCCGCCTGGCGCCGGTACGGTTGGAGCGCGGGCGCACGCTCGCAGCTAGAGGAGCTGGTGGCTGGCGCCTGCACGGGCGGCCCGCCAGGCGCGCCGGCCGCTCACTCCCAGCGGAAGTAGCGTGCCGCCACGAGCGTAGCCGCCGCCAGCACGCCGGTGAGCGCGACCACGGGCGTCCACGCCGGTGTTCCCGCCCACGCGCCCTGCAGCCCGACCACCAGTTGCGTGAGGGGCGAGGCCTGCGCGGCCGCCTGGACGCCGGCGGGCAGCAGCGCCAGCGGCACGGTGGCCCCCGAGAGGATGATGAGCGGGTACACCAGCACGTTGCCGATCAGCTGCGCCACGCCCAGCGTGGGCACCACGGCGGTGAGGGCGTAGCCGAGCGCCAGGAACACGAGCGTGCCGAGCGCGGCCATGATCAGCACCCCCGCCAGGCTGCCCTCGGGCCGGGCGCCGAAGCCGAGCACGCCGACGCCGATCATCAGGCCGATGCCCACGAGGGCGATCACCCAGCGCACCAGCAGGTCGGCGGCGACGTAGGCGATCGGCCGCAGGGGCGTGGCGCGGAAGCGCCTGAGCGCGCCGGTCTCGCGCTGGCCCACGAGGTCGATGGGCACCAGCACCAGGCCGGCGATGGCCACCACGATGGCGCTGAAGTCGACGAGGTTCGCGTCGACGTAGCCGACGCCGCCGAACTCCGGCCGCGGGTCGTTGCCGAAGATCAGGCCCATGACGACGGCGTAGAAGGGCGCGAAGGCGAGCATGAAGAACACCGCCGCGGGGTCGCGGAGCGTGCGCTTGGCGAGCGCGCTCGTGAGGCGCGCGAAGGCGGTCACGCCGCCTCCGCCGCGGGCTCGCGCCCGGTGAGCTCGAGGAACACCGCCTCGAGCGAGGCGCGCTCGGTCTCGAGGTCCTTGGCCCACACGCCCGCCTGCGACAGCACGCCGACCACCTCCTGCGGGAAGCGCTCGCCGCTGCCGTGCACGGTCACGCGCTGACCCTCGCGCCGCACGCGGCTCACGTCGGGGAGCGCCTCGAGGCGCGCGAGCGGCAGCTCGCCCTCGACGGTGAAGCTGAGCCTGGTCGGGGCGCCGAGGCGCGCCACCAGGCCGGGCACGGTGTCGAGCGCCACGACCCGGCCGCGGTCCAGCACCGCCACCCGGTCGCAGAGGCGTTCGGCCTCCTCCATGAAGTGGGTGGTGAGGAAGACGGTGGTGCCGGCGTCGCGGATGTCCCGGACGACGTCCCAGATGGCCAGCCGCGCCTGGGGGTCGAGGCCGGTGGTGAGCTCGTCGAGGAACACCACCTCGGGCCGGTTGACGAGGGCGAGGGCGATGAACACGCGCTGGCGCTGCCCGCCGGAGAGCTTCTCGACGTAGGTGTCGGCCTTGTCCGCCAGCCCCAGGCGCTCGAGGAGCGTGCGCGGGTCGGCGGGGTCGGCGTAGAAGGAGGCGAACAGCTCGAGCGCCTCGCGCACGGTGATGCGCGTGGGCAGCGCGGAGGACTGCAGCTGCACGCCGGTGCGCTCCCGCAGCTCGCGCGTCTGGCGCTGCGGGTCGAGGCCCAGCACCGAGATCGCGCCACCGTCGTGGCGCCGCAGGCCCTCGATGCACTCCATCAGCGTGGTCTTGCCGGCGCCGTTGGGGCCGATCATTCCGAAGACCTCGCCGGGGCGCACGGCGAAGGAGACGCCGCGCAGTACCTGGTGGTCGCCGTACGCCTTGACGACGTCCTGGCACACGACCACGTCACTCACCCTGGTCCTCCGGGTCGGCGTCGGGCCGCGCCGGGCCCGTGGCCGCGTGCTGCTGGAGCTGCTCGAGGAGCTGGGCGCCGCTCTGCAGGTTGCGCATCAGCAGGTCGAGCTTGGTGAGGGCGAGCCCCTGCTCGGGGTCGCCGAGCACGAGGAGCTTGTCGCCGGGTTCGATGCCGAGGTCGCGCCGCGCCTGGGCGGGGATGGCGATCTGGCCGCGTTCGCTGACGGTCACGGCGCCGTAGAAGCCGCGGCCGCCGGGGCCGTAGGAGGGGGGCTTGTCCTGGGAGCTCATGCGATCACCTCACCGCATGGCGCGCGATGTGCATGCCATGACATGTAAATCATGTAAAGCGTGTCACGCCGTGCGTGGGGGCGTCAACCCGGCCGCCCGGCGCGGGCTGCGGTATGCTCGCTACCGACGGAAAGGCTGGGAACGAGCGGGGTCTCGGGCGCGTCGTGCACGCGAGCTGCGGCGCAGCCTGCGCAGGTCGCGCACGGGCGCGGGGGGCGACCAGAGGGACGGTGCAGGTGAACAGCGAGAGCGGCAGGTTCCGAGCTTGGGAGGCGATCCGGGAGGCCTGGTCCCGGCTCGAGGGCGCGCGGCGCACCTACCTCTACATGACGTTGACCGTCGCCATCGTCGGCTGGTTGGTGGGCGGCCTGCTGCTCAGGTGGCTGCCGCCGGGCGAGCCCGAGACGGTCACGCTGGCTAGCGGCGAGGTCGTGCGCCTCGTTCGCGCCCCGGGGCCGCGGTTCGGCCTGGGGGGCGGCGCCCTCTCGCTCCGCGCGGGCACGTCGACCGGCTCACCGTGGGTGGAGGCCGGCGTGACCGCGGCCCTCACGGCGCTCTTCGCCGGGGCCTTCGCCGCGTACGCCTTGCGGCGCGCCGTCGGGCTCCCGGTGCGCTACACGATGCTGGCGGACCACATGCGCTTCTTCCCCACGTTCCTGCTGCTCGAGGGCCTCGCCATCGTCGCCCTGCTCGTGCTGCGCCCGCTCGGGCCCATGGCCGTCCTGACCGCCTGGGTGGTGGGCTCGATGGCCTTCGCCTTCACGGACCTGATCGTGGTCGACCGGGGGGCGGGCGTCGGCGAGGCACTGCGGGGCAGCCTTCGCGTCGTCGGGGCCAACCTGGGCCAGACCGTGCTCCTGCTCGTCACGGTGTCGGCGCTGTCGTTCCTGCTCAACGCGCCGCTGCTGCTGTCGCTGCGGTACCTACCACCGGCGGTCGTCGCCGTGCTCGGGCTCGTCGCGGGGCTCGTGGCGATCCTGCTGCGGGCGCTCCTGTCGGTCGCGCTGGCGTGCGCCTTCCGCGACGCCGTGGGGATCCGTACGGCCGGCGGGGAGCTACCTCACGGCACGGAGCCCGCCGGCGCGGCGGCGTCCACCCGGACGTAACGCGGCGCCCCGACGAAGCCCAGCAGGCGTTCCACGACCGAGCCGAGGGAAGCGCTAGTGTCGATCTCCAGGTGAGCGCCGCGGCGCAGCCGGGGCTCGACGGTCTCGACGTAGCCGAGCACGTCGGCGACCTCCTCGGGTCGCTTGCCGTAGTCGTTGTTGGTGCGCGTGGCCAGGCGGTGGAGGAGCAGGTCGGTGGGGGCGCTCAGCAGCACGATCGCGTCCAGGCGGTCGTAGAACCGGACCTGGTTCTCGGCGCAGCCGCTCAGGAACAGGTAGGGCGAGGCGTCGGTGTCGAGGAGCTCGCGCACGCGCTCCTCGCGCCATACCCAGTCGCCGTCGGGGGCGCGCCCCGACCAGTCGGGGTGGTCGAGGTCGACGGCGCGGTGCCCGCGCCGGGCGAGCTCGAGCACGGCGCTGGACTTGCCGGTGCCCGACATCCCTGTCAGGAGGACGCGCTTCGGCGCCGTCATGCCGGGGCCTGGGGGTCGGCCGCGGTGGCGGCGATCCAGCTGCGCACGAGGTGGGTCACGGCTGCGGCCTTCGCGGCCACGTCGTCCGCGCCGCGCAGCTCCACGATGGCGCGGTCGGCCGCCGCCCACTCCATGAGGCCGGTCGGGTCCTCGATGGCGAACGCGCCCGCGTCGTCGCGCTTCTCGGCGCCGCGGTGGAAGATCAGCTTCACGTGGTCCTTGGCGCGTAGGTTCATCGTCACGCGGTCCTCGCCGCCGTGGCGGAAGCTCGGGGCGTTCCACTTGATGCCCTCGACGACGCCGGCTTCGGCTTCGAGGATCAGTCGGCGGAGCGCGACCACGGCGTCCTTCTGCGGGTGGTCCAAGGCCTCGATGTAGCGGTCGACTTCGTTCCCCCGAGGCATCGCGCTCCGTTCGTGACAGGTCGTTCGTAACAGGATACCCGGTACGTGCTGCGGCCACCGAACGCCTCGGGTCGCCTCAGGCGGCGACGCGGGCGGGACCCACCGGCGCGGCTCGCACGCAACGCGCTCTCGCGGCGCCGGTGATATTTTCGCTCCATGCGTTCCAGCCCCCTCGCCCGTCTCGTCCTACCGGCGCAACGCTTCATCCAGAGCGAGAGCGCCGGCGGGATCATGCTCATCGTCGCCGCGCTCGTAGCCTTCGCGTGGGCCAACTCGCCGTGGGCGGGGGCGTACCTGGACCTGCAGCACGTCCCGTTCGTGCTCGGGCTGGGCACGTGGAGCCTCGAGCTCTCCCTGCACCACCTCGTGAACGACGGCCTGATGGCGCTCTTCTTCCTGCTCGTGGGCCTCGAGATCAAGCGCGAGATCGTCTCCGGCGAGCTCAAGGACCCGCGCACCGCGGCGCTGGCGGGCCTCGCGGCCTGCGGCGGCGCGATCGTGCCCGCCGTCATCTACGCGGTGCTCAACTGGGGCACCCCGGCCCTCGCCGGGTGGGGGGTGCCGATGGCGACCGACATCGCCTTCGCGTTGGGCGTGGTGGCGCTGCTGGGCCGGCGCGTGCCCGTGGGCCTGAAGGTGTTCCTGGCGGCGCTCGCCATCGTCGACGACCTCATCGCCGTCCTCGTGATCGCGGTCTTCTACACCAGCGACCTGAGCTTCGTGGCGCTGGCCATCTCGCTCGCGGTGCTGGCGTTGGCGTTCCTTTACGGCCGCGCTGGCGGCGGCGAGCTGATCGTGTTCGGCCTGCTGGGCGTGGTCGCCTGGTACTTCATGCTGCAGTCGGGCGTGCACGCCACGGTGGCCGGGGTGCTGCTCGCCATGACCCTCCCGATCCGCCAGCGCCGCGTGCCCGAGGACGTCAGGCGGCACCTGGAGGCGACCGACAGGACCGTGGACCCGGAGCTGCGCGAGGCGCGCCTGAGCTACGTGGAGGCGCAGGCGGAGGCCGCGCTGTCGCCGCTGCACCGCCTCGAGCACCTACTGCTGCCGTGGAGCACCTTCCTCATCGTGCCGGTGTTCGCGCTGTTCAACGCCGGCGTGTCGCTCGGCGGCGGCGTGACGCTCGGCAACCCGGTCACGCTCGGCGTGCTGGTGGGCCTGCTGGTCGGGAAGCCCATCGGCATCCTGCTCGCCTCCTCGGTCGCGGTGCGCCTCGGCCTCGCCGTGCTGCCGCAGGGGGTCAACTGGGGGCAGATGCTGAGCGTCGGCTTCGTGGCGGGCATCGGCTTCACCATGGCGTTGTTCATCGGTGGGCTCGCGTTCGACTCCCCCATCGAGTTCGACGAGGCCCGGCTGGGCATCATGGCGGCCTCGGTGATCGCCGCCGCGGGCGGCCTGCTGGCGCTGCGGCTCACCTCGCCCCTACCCGAGCCGAAGCTGACGCGCGTGGACGGCTGACGTGAGCGCCCCCGCGCCCCGGCCGCGACCGAAGACCGAGGTGGTCGTGATCGGGGCCGGGCAGGCGGGGCTCTCCGCCGCATACCACCTGCAGCGGGCGGGGCTGGCGCCCCTGCGGGGCTTCGTGGTGCTCGACGCCAGTCCCGAGCCGGGCGGCGCCTGGCGCGAACGCTGGCCCAGCCTCACGCTCAGCACCGTGAACCGCATCCACGACCTGCCGGGCATGGCGTTCTCCGAGGTGGTCGACCCCGAGGCGTCCGAGGTCCAGGCGCGCACGGCGGTGCCGGCGTACTTCGCCGCCTACGAGGAGCGCTTCGCGCTGCCGGTGCAGCGCCCCGTCCAGGTCGCGTCGGTGCGCGCCGACGGCGAGCGCTTCCGGGTGACGACCGACCGCGGCGAGGTCAGCGCCCGCGGCGTCATCAACGCCACCGGCACCTGGGACAAGCCGCACGTGCCCCACTACCCGGGCGTCGAGCGCTTCCGGGGGCGGCAGCTGCACACGCGCGACTACCGCACGGCCGCGGAGTTCGCGGGCCAGCACGTGATCGTGGTGGGGGCCGGCATCTCGGCCGTCCAGCTGCTCGACGAGGTGTCGCGCGTGACGAGCACCACCTGGGTGTCGCGCCGCCCGCCCGACTTCCGGCCGGGCCCCTTCGACGAGGCGGCGGGGCGCCGCGCGGTGGCGCAGGTCGAGGAGCGCGTGCGCCGTGGGCTGCCGCCGCTCTCGGTGGTGTCGGTCACCGGCCTGCCGGTAACGCCGCGCGTCGAGGCGATGCGGCGCCGCGGCGTGCTGGAGCGTAGGCCGATGTTCAGCGAGGTGCTGGAGGACGGCGTGCGCTGGGAGGACGGCACCACCCAGGCGGCCGACGTGATCCTGTGGTGCACGGGCTTCCGCTGGAGCCTCGACCACCTGGAACCGCTGGACCTGCTGGAGCCGAGCGGAGGGATCGCGATGACCGGGCGCCTGGCCACGCAGGTGGCGAAGGCGCCGCGCCTGCACCTCGTGGGCTACGGGCCCTCGGCCTCGACGATCGGGGCGAACCGCGCCGGGCGCGCGGCGGTCGCCGAGCTGCTGGAGCTGCTGGGGCTCCCCTGAGCGCCGGCGCCGCGTCGGGCGGCCGACGGAGCCGGTCACCGCGCCGACCCCCCAGGGGCGTAGGATGGTGCCAACCATGAGCCCTCACCGTGCGCCTGTCAGGCGCGACGTTCCACAGACCCTGGCACCGGGCGAGAGCGGTGCTTGGGCCCGGGGGCTCCTCGACGCCATGCCCGACGCCGTCATCATCACCGATGGCGAGCGGCGGGTGCGCGGCTGGAACCGCCGCGCGATGGAGCTCTACGGCTACGACCCGGACGCCACGGTCGGCGCCGACCTGCTGTCGATCGCGCCCTTCGCCGGGCCCCAGGGCCTCGGCCGGCTGCTGCAGGAACGGCTGTCCGTCCACTCCAGCGCCGACCCGGCCGAGTTCGTCTACGAGGAGCACGGCCGCGGCGTGGCCGCGCTCGAGCTCGCGCCTGATGGCGTGGGCGACGAGGACCCGCGCGCCGTCGCCGGCGGCGGGCTGGTCGTCGTGATGCACGAGCCGCTACGCCCCGAGGAGCAGGAGCTCGGCGCGCTGCGCGGTCGCGTGGAGCGCAAGCGCGCCCTGCTCGACACCCTCCTCGACCACCTCCTCATGGGGGTGATGGTGGTCGAGTCGCCCAGCGGCGCCGTCTTCCTGGTGAACCGGGCGGCCGAGCGCTTCATCGGCGAGTTCTCGCTGCACGACGTGCGGCACGCGGTCCTGGCCGCCAAGGGCGCGGAGCGCCCCGACGGCACGCCCTACGAGCCCGGCGAGACGCCCGTGGCGCGCGCGCTGCGCGGCGAGACCGTGCGACAGGAGGAGGTGTACCGGCGCCGCGCCGACGGCACGCGGGTGCCCTTCCTGGTCAGCGCCACCCCCGTGAAGGACGCGCGAGGGGAGGTGGTGTACGCCATCACCACCTTCGAGGACATCACCGAGCGGATGGCGCGCGAGGAGGACCTGCGCGAGAAGGAGGACGAGCTGAGCCGCCTGAACGCGCGCCTGCTGTTCGACGCCCTCCACGACGTACTTACCGGTCTACCCAACCGCACGCTCCTGCTCGACCGCCTCGAGCAGGTGCTGCAGCGGCGCCTCAGCGACGCCTCCCGCGACGCCGCGCTCCTCTTCCTCGACTTCGACCGCTTCAAGATCGTCAACGACTCGCTGGGGCACGCCGTGGGCGACGCCATGCTCATCGCCATCGCGCGGACGCTGTCGCACATCGTGCGCCCCGAGGACACGGTGGCGCGCCTGGGCGGCGACGAGTTCGTGATCCTGATGGACCACCTGGACTCCCCCGAGCGGGCCATCGAGCTGGCGCGGCGCATCCGGCGGGCGTTCATGGAGCCACTGGTGGTCGAGGACCGGCACATCTTCACCAGCGCCAGCGTCGGCATCGTGCCCTCGCTGCGCGGCTACGAGGACCCCAACGACGTGCTGCGCGACGCCGACACCGCCATGTACGCCGCCAAGGAGGCGGGCCGCGCGCGCTACCGGGTCTTCGACCTGCACATGCGCGACGAGGCGGTGGCCGCGCTCGAGCTCGAGAACGGCCTGTGGCAGGCGCTGGCGCTCGACCAGTTCACGGTGCGCTACGGGCCGATCCACCGCCTGTCCGACGACCACGTGGTGGGCTTCGAGGCGCTGGTGCGCTGGCAGCACCCGGAGCGGGGCCTGCTGCCGCCCAAGGAGTTCCTCGAGACCGCCACCGAGATGGGCATCGGTCGCGACATCGACCAGCTGGTGTGGCGCCGCGCCTGCCGCGCCGCCAACGAGTGGCGCGCGCGCTTCGACCCGGCGCTCCTGCTGAGCCTCAGCTTCAACGCTCGCCACTTCCTGTCGCCGCAGCCCGAGGAAGCGCTGCTCGAGACCCTCGCGACGATGGGCACCGACCTCCGCAACACCGCGATCGAGCTGGCCGAGGGCACGCTCCACGAGGCCAGCGAGGTCGCCGAGGGGGCGCTGCTGCACATCGTGGAGCGCGGCGTCCGGCTGCACCTCGACAACTTCGGCAGCGGCCAACACTCGCTCTACAGCCTGCAGCGCTTCAACGTGGGGGCGATCAAGGTGGACCACAACCTGGTGGAGCGCCTGCCCGACGACCCGAAGAGCGTCGAGCTGGTGCGGGCGATCACCGCCATGGCCGGCAGCCTGCGCATGGCGGTGATCGCGAAGGGGGTGAGCTCCCCGGCGCAGCGGGAGCTGCTGCTGGAGCTGGGCTGCCAGTTCGGCCAGGGGCCGCTCTTCTCGCAGCCGCTCGACGAGGCGGGGGCGGCCGCGCTCCTCGAGCGGCAGGCCTAGGCGCCGAGCGAACGCCGGCCGCCGCCACGACGAACGCGCGGCCTGCGGCCGGAGCCGCTACCCGGCCGGCTAGGGCTGGAGGTCGAGCGCGGGGCCCGCCAGCTCGAGCAGGTAGTCGCGCACGCCCGCGGGCCAGTCGCGCGTCAGCTCCTCGAAGCGGGCGCGGTCGCCGGCGTCGAGGGCGCGGTAGGCCTCCTCGAAGCCCGGGCGGTCGCCGGCCAGCACCGTCATGGCGCGACCGGAGATGGCGGCGGAGCGCTTGGCGCGCGCGGCGGGGGTCTCGTGGCGCCGCGCCTCGTCGACCAGGCGCCTGAGGGTGGCGGAGGCGCCGCTGGGCTGCTCCGCGAGCCACTCCCAGTGGCGCGGGAGGAGCGTGACCTCGCGGGCGACGACCCCGAGGCGCGGGCGCCCCGGACGGCGCTCGGGCTGGGGCGGCAGGGCGCGCGCGACCACCTCGTCGGCGGAGCCGCGGAGGTCGAAGTCGACCTGGCGGCCGGTGCTGTCGTCGAAGATCAGGAGCTGCGCCCGCGGGCGCCTGTCCAGGTAGGCCTTGGCGGCGCGCAGCGTCGTCGCCAGGTCGCCGCTGGCGACCCGCTGGTCGCCGGCGAAGGCGGTGTAGGTCGGGGCTTCGTTCACGCCGATAGTATTACCCGGGTTAAATACCGGTGTCAAGCCAGGCGCCCGCGGCGGCGCGCCGGCGCGGAGGCTGATCCGTCCCCGGACCGCGCCGCGCTCTCGGCTAACCTGGGAGCGACGGCCCTCGACGTCGGCGGCAGCGTACCGCGGTCGGCGGCCCCGCTACCCCCGCGTCCCTTCCGGCAGGAGGTGCCACCGTGATCGGCAGCAGCCTGAAGCTCGCGCTCCTCGAGCGCATCGAGCCGCACCCGGGCCCGCTCCTCTCCCTGTACCTGGACGTTCGCCCCTCGGCCGACGCCAACAGCGCGAAGGCCGTCTCGCTGCGCGCCGCGGCGGCCATGCGCGACCTGGGCCTGGAGGCGGGCCTCGTCGACCGTCTCACCACCCGACTGCTGCGGGAGTTCGGGCGCGTCGAGGGGCGCACGCTGGTGATCTTCGCGGCCGAGGACGAGCAGGGGCTGTTCGACGCCTACTTCCTCCAGACCGAGCTGCCGTTCCTCGCGGCGCACGACGGCGCGCTGGCGAGCTTCGGCGAGCCGCTGACCGCGCCGCTGCTGTTCGCCCTGGACCAGCGCGAGCGCTACGCGGTGCTCTACCTCGCCTCCGACCGGGCGCGCCTCTTCGAGGCGTTCCTCGGCCAGGTCGAGGAGCTCGCCAGCTACTCCCGCGTCGCCGACACGGAAGAGTGGGTCGCCTACCGCGAGGCCAGGCGTAGCCCGGCCGTGGGGGTGGGGGTGGCGGCGCGCGGTGGCGCCGACGTCGACCGCTTCCGGGACCGCATGGAGGAAGCCACCGCCCGCCTCTACCGAGAGCTCCTGCCCGACGTCGAGCGCACCCTGGAGAGCGAGCAGGTCGACCGCCTGATCCTGGTGGGCCTGCCGCCCGCGGTCGGCGCCTTCCGGGAGCTGCTCCCTCCCCGCTTCGCGGAGCTGGTGGTCGGCACCCTGCCACCGCCCCCCGACCCCGACGCCCCGGCTCACGCGTGGCTACCCCACGTGCAGGGGCTCATCGCCGAGGCGGAGGAGCGGCACGAGCTGGCGCTGCTCGACCGCATCCGCGAGACGGGCGTGTGGGGCGTGCAGGAGTGCCTGAGCCTGCTGCAGGAGGGGCGCCTTCACCTGCTCATGGTGCCGTGGGGCGCCCTACCGGCCGTGTTCCGCACGAGCAGCGGGCGCGTCGCGGTCAGCGCCGAGGAGGCCAGGCTCCTGGAGCCGGGCACCGAGGTCACGGCGGTGCCGCTGATCGAGGCGCTGCCGCGGCTCGTGAACGAGACCAGCACGCTCCTCGAGTTCGCCGAGGGGAAGGCCGAGGAGCGCCTGCGCGAGGAGCTCGCCGGGATGGGCGGGCTCACGCGCTGGTAGGCGCGGGCCTCGCGCTCCCGGGCGCCGCCGCGAGCGAAGGAGCCTACGACCGGGCTCCCGCGGGACGCGAGAACCGGCCGATACATTGATACGTAATCAAGATTGACGACCCTTCGCAAGCGTGCAATCATCCGCCATGCATCCAACCAAACGAGAAGCGGCTGGACCCCCGATCCGCGTCTTCAGGCACCTGCTGTCCCTCTTGGTCGTGGCCGTGGTCGGTCTCGTGAGCGCCCAGAGCACCATCACGGTGGCGGTCGGCTCCGGTCCGGCTGGCTTCGACCCGCAGGCGAACAACAGCTCCGCCACCTCTGGGATCTACATCAACGTCTTCGAGTACCTGATCTTCAAGGACCGCGAGGGCAACTTCCAGCCCGCCCTCGCCACGAGCTGGGAAGCCATCGACCCGCTCGCCTGGCGCGTGACGCTGAGAGAAGGCGTCCTGTGGCATGACGGCGAGCCGTTCGACGCCGAGGACGTGAAGTTCACCTTCGAGCGCGTGGCCAACGACCCCACGCTGGTCCGCCACTCGTACTACAGCCACATCACGGAGGTCGAGATCGTCGACGAGCACGAGGTGATCTTCCACACCTCACGCCCCGACCCGATCATGCCTAGCAACCTGAGCCGCAACGGCGCCTCCGTCATCCCACAGCACTACTTCGAAGCCGTCGGCGTCGAGCAGGCGTCGCGGCGCCCGATCGGGACGGGGCCCTACAGGTTCGTCGAGTACCGCACCGACGACCGGCTCGTCCTCGAGGCGTTCGACGACTACTGGGGCGGCCGCCCGCACTACGACCGCGCCGTCTTCCGCATCATCCCGGAGAGCTCCACGGCCGTCAGCGAGCTGCTGACCGGCGGCGTCGACATCGTCACCAGCGTCCGCCAGACCGAGCTCAGCCGCATCGAGGCGGCCCCCAACGCCCGTGTCGAGCCCGTCAACGGCAACACCGTCTACCAGATCAGCTACAACAACAGCCCCGACGAGCCGACCGGCGACGTGCGCGTTCGGCACGCGGTCGACCTCGCGATCGACGACGCGCTCCTGGCCGAGGTCCTCCAGGAGGGGTACGGCATCCCCGTGCTCGGACGCGTCTCCCCCTCGACCAGCGGCTCGCCCATGGCGCTCTTCGACGCGTACAACTACGACCCCGAACGCGCTCGTGAGCTGCTCGCCGAAGCCGGCTACGCCCCGGGCGAGCTGACGCTCGTCTTCCAGGGCTCGACCGGCTACGCCGACTACTTCGACCTGGCCGCAGCGATGCTCAACGAGGTCGGCATCGACACCGAGATCGAGCTGTACGAGGGCAGCGTCTGGACCACCATGACGAGCACCTTCAAGCACCTCACGATCAGCGGCGCTTCGGACTCGTCGTTCGACTACGGCAACTCGCTGATCGACCTCACCTGCCCCAACGGCACCTACAGCAAGCGCGTCCGCTGGTGCCACGAGGAGTACAGCCGCATCGTCGCGGAGGCCAACGCCGAGTTCGACGTCGAGCGCCGCTACGAGCTGCTGCGCCAGGCTACCGACATCCTCCTCGAGGAGATGCCGATGAGCTACCTCTACAACGCCACGAGCTTCACGGGCGTCAGCAACGCGGTCGCTTACACGCCGCGCGCGGACTCGCTGATCGTTCTCAAGGACACCTTCCCGGCCGACTGACCGGGTGAGACTGGGCACCCGCGCTAGGCGCGCGGACCGAGGATGACCGCATACACCGTTAGGAGACTCCTGCAGGTGATCCCCACTTTGGTGGGGATCACCCTACTCGTGTTCGTCATGCTGCGCCTGTCCGGCGACCCGATCCAGGCGTACCTGGGCAGCGAAGAGGCGGAGCTGACGATGCTCACGGACGAGCAGGTCGAAGCGATCCGCGCCAAGCTAGGCCTCGACAAGCGCATCCCCGTGCAGTACCTGATCTACGTCGGCAACGCGCTCCGTGGCGACTTCGGCAGCTCGTACATCTACCAGGGGCGCCCGGCGATGGAGCTGCTGGCCGAGCGCCTGCCGGCCACGGCGAGCCTCGCGTTCGCGGCGCTGCTCGTCGCCACCCTCATCTCCCTACCCGGCGGCATCCTCTCGGCGCTCTACAGGAACCGGCTGCCCGACACGCTGTTCAGCATCTTCACGGTCCTCGGCGACGCGATGCCGAGCTTCTGGCTCGGCATCATGCTGATGCTCTTCTTCAGCGTGAACCTAGGCTGGCTGCCCGTGTCTGGCAGCGGCACCTGGAGGCACATGGTCCTGCCCGCGGTCACGCTCGGCACCTCGATGGCCGCGCTGCTCACGCGCTTGATGCGGGGCGGCCTGCTGGAGGTGCTGGGCCTCGACTACATCCGCACCGCTCACGCCAAGGGCCTGGCGCCTCGCAAGGTGCTGTTCAAGCACGCGCTGCGCAACGCCTCGCTCTCCTACGTCACCCTGCTGGGCCTCGCGATCCCCGGGCTCCTGGGCGGCTCCGTGGTCCTCGAACGCATCTTCGCGTGGCCGGGCATCGGGCTCCTGTTCATCAACGCCCTGTCCGGACGCGACATGGCGATCATCCAGGCGGTGGTGATCTTCACCTCCCTGCTGGTGGTCCTGGGCAACCTGGCGGTGGACCTGCTCTACACGCTCATCGACCCGCGGATCAGGTACGACTGATGGCGTCCTCGGCAGCTGCTACCCCTCGTCGGTCGTTCCTTCCGCTGCTCTTGCGGAACCGACTGGCCCTCACCGGCATGATCCTGCTCTGCGTGTTCGTGGTCGTCGCGATCGTCGCGCCGCTCCTCGCCCCGCACGACCCGTGGCAACAGAACCTTCGCTCGCGCCTCCTGCCGCCGGCTTGGATGGCCGGCGGTGACGCGAGCTACCTCCTAGGCACCGACCAGCTCGGACGCGACGTCTTCTCCCGCATCCTCTACGGCAGCCGCGTGGCGATCGTCGTCGCCGCGGGCGGCACGGCGCTCGGGCTCACCGTAGGCGTGCTCCTGGGGGCGCTTGCCGGCTTCTTCGGCGGCTGGTGGGACACGATCATCATGCGGCTCGTCGACATCATCGTGTCGGTACCGTCGTTCGTTCTCTACCTGACGATCATGGGCCTGGCGGGCCCGAGCCTCGGGCTCTTGATCCTCGTCATCGGCTTCTTCGGCTGGACGACCACCGCCCGGCTCGTGCGCAGCGAGGTCCTCTCGTACCGCGAGCGCGACTTCGTGGAGGCGGCCCGCGCGCTCGGCCAACGCGAGATCGTCACGGCCACCAAGCACATCCTGCCGAACATCACCGGCACCATCATCGCCGTCGGCACGCTCAAGGCGTCGGGCGTGATCCTCGCCGAAGCGAGCCTCAGCTACCTGGGGTTCGGGGTGCAGCCACCGACCATCACCTGGGGCCAGATGCTCTCGAACGGCCAGCAGTACGCCGCCACGGCCTGGTGGCTCGCCGCCTGGCCCGGCCTGACCATCACCTCGCTCTCCCTGAGCCTGATCTTCCTCGGGAACTGGCTGCGCGACGTCTACGACCCGCGCAGCGGCGCCTGAGGGCGGCTACCCAGCGTCCACGAAGCGCCCGTCTACCTGGAACGGTTCGCCGTCCAGGTAGACGGCGCCTCCCCCTCTCAGGTCCTTGATCAGGTCCCAATGCAGCGCGCTGCGGTTCAGCCCGCCGGTCTGAGGGTAGCTGGCACCGAGCGCCAGGTGCACCGTGCCGGCGATCTTCTCGTCGAACAGCGTGGAACCGAGCGGGCGGCTCATGCGGCGGTTGCCGCCGATCCCCAGCTCGCCGAGGCGGCGCGCGCCCGCGTCGCGCTCGAGCTGCCGCGCGAGCACCTCGCCACCGGTCTCCGCCGAAGCGTCGACCACCAGCCCTTCGCGCAACGTCAGGGTCACGCCCCTGACCGGAACACCGAAGTTGTAGCTCGGGACGTCGAAGTGGACGACGCCGCTGGCCGACGCCTCGTGGGGGCTCGTGAACATCTCGCCGCTGGGGGTGTTGCGCCGTCCGTAGCTGTTCTGCCACCCCCGCCCCTCCACGCTCAACGTCAGGTCGGTCCGGTCTCCGACGATCCGCACCTGCCGCGTTCGGGCGAGGCGTTCGATGAGGCGCGCCTGGAAGTCGCGGAGCTCTTCGAAGGTCGGGACCGGGTCGTCGGCGCCGAGGTCGAGGAGGTGGGCGTAGTAGGCCTTCAGGCGGGGCAGCGACATGCCTGCGCGCTCCGCGAGGACCGCGTCGGGCCAGTAGGTGGTGGTCTTCCGCTTGGTCATCCGCAGGCGGCGGATCTCGTCGCCCTCGGGGCCTGCGGGCAGCGGGGCGGCGCGGTAAGCGGAGGTTCGCACCTGCACGTAGCCCGTCGCACCGCGCCAGAGCTCCAGGCGGCTACCGGCGCGGGCCCCGTCCTCCACGTCGGCCGCCGCCGAGAGCTCGGCGGCGAGCTCGGGCGGGACGTCGGCGACCGGGACCGCCCCGACCCTGCGAAGCTCGGTCGCGATGGCGGCCAGCACCTCTACCGCGTCCCCGCCGAGCAGCACGCGTTCCCCGGGCGCGGCAGCCTGGCAGAACGTCACGACGAGCCGCGCGAAGCGCGCGACGAGCTGCTGGTCCGTCAACTCGGGGAGCATGCGCGATGTTACCCGTATCGCGTTCCTCGCTCAATCTTGATCAAGCATCAACTAGAATCGGTAACCATGAACCCGACGCCGAGGGACCACCTGAGCGCCGAGGAGGCAGCGGAGTTCCTCGGCGTCACCAAAGGCACGCTGTACGCGTACGTCAGCCGCGGCATGCTGCGCTCGGTCCAGTTCGACCCGAGCAGCCGCAAGCGCTACTACCCGCTCGCCCAGCTGCAGGCGCTGAAGCACCGGCACAGCTTCCGGAGCGACCCGGACCGCGCCGCCGCCGAAGTGATCGAGTTCGGCAACCCGATCCTCACGACCTCCATCTCGCAGATCACCGCGACCGAGCACTCCTACCGCGGCCTCAACTCGAGCCAGCTGGCCAGGGAGCGCTCCTTCGAGCAGGTGGCGCAGTTCCTCTGGGACGGCGAGCTGGGCGACGCGCGCCCGGAGTGGTACGAGGCGATCGACGAGGAGGCCATCGCCGGCCTACCCGACCTGCCGCCGCTCGAACGCATGCAGTGCCTCCTGCCGATCCTCGAGCAGCAGGACCTCAACGGTTACGCCACCAAGCCTGCCGTCCTCGTCCCGAGCGCGATCAGGGTCCTGCTCTACCTCCTCCGCCTCAGCTGCGGTCGGCCGTTCGACGGCAGCGTGGCGCGCACGTTGGCACGCGCGTGGGGCGCCGACGAGAAGGTGCTGAACGCGCTGCTCGTGATCGTGGCCGACCACGAGCTGAACATCGCGACCTTCACGGCGCGGTGCGTGGCGAGCGCGGGCGCGAGCCTCTACCAGGCCGTGCTCGCCGGCCTCGCGGCCCTGCAGGGCTACAAGCACCTGCAGGGCCAGGTCACGGAGGCGCTGACGTTCTTCCGGGAGGTCCTGGCCGAGGGCGAAGCCGAACCGGTCATCCGGCGCTGGTTGCGGCGCAGCGGGACGATCCCGGGGTTCCATAACCCCTACCGGCGGCTCTACGCCGGGCGCGACCCGCGCGTGGAAGCGCTGCTCCAGCTGCACGAGGGCTCCGAGAGGTACGCGCTCCTCACGGAGACCGTCCGCTTGGCGGAAGCGGCCACCGGCGAGCAGGCGCGCGTCGACTTCGCGCTGGCGTGCTTCGAGCCGCTCGTGGCGTTGCCCGAGGGGTCGATCTTCAGCCTCATCGGCCTGGGGCGAACTGCGGGCATGATCGCGCACGTGATGGAGCAGTACGGCTCGGAGCGGGTGATCCGCCCACGCGCGCGGTACGTGCCGGGCGCGCCCAGCTAGACCTTCAGCTCACCGGCGTCCATCACGACCCGACCGTCGACCTCGATGGTCGGGTCGTGCAGCACGAAGTCGTAGTGGCACTTGGCCTTCACGTCTCCGCCGAGGGTGTTGCTCGTGCCGATGCCGAAGTGGCAGGTGCTCGCGACGCCCTCGTCGTCGAGCATGCGACCGGTCAGGCGGCACTCGGGGTTCATCCCGATGCCGATCTCGGCGAGGTGGTAGACGTCGGGGTCGTTCATGGACTCCCAGGCCGCGCGCACCCGGTCCGCGGCCTCGCCGCCGGTGATCGACACCACCCTGCCATCCTCGACCTTCAGGGTCACGGGCTCGGTGAGCACGCCGATGCCGAGGTAGGGGATGCTGGCGTCACACACGATGGTCCCGGAGCCGGTGACGGGCGAGACGGGCGACTCGATGTCGGGGATCGGGTGGAAGGTGCCCGGGCGGACCACGCCGGTCTTGGCATGGGGCGTTCCGAGGCGCCCACGGATGTCGAGGGTCATGTCGGTGCCGGCCGCGTTGGTGACGCGCACCACGCTGCCCGCGTCCCAGATCGCGGCCATGCGCATGACGGTCGGTTCGATCGCTCGGAAGTCGGCGGCGATGCCTCCGCCCGCCATCATCTCCGGCACCCACTGCGTGAGCGCGGCCACGCGCCCACCCTTGGCGCACACGGCCTTGGTCGCCTCGGTGTGGGTGATCGAGACCTGCACCAGCGTGAAGACCACGTCGGAGGCGAGCATCGCGGCCGCAACTGCCGGGCTCGGTTCGCCGGAGTCGGTCTTGGCCTGATCGGTGG
>Ga0123332_1000182_pt1 | contig 61971 bp, 50 predicted proteins | sample BioC12SIPDNA_4_FD_89958 | JGI IMG/M metagenome (GOLD analysis project Ga0123332, IMG submission 89958) | Anaerobic biogas reactor microbial communites from Washington, USA - Biogas_R2_A C12 SIP DNA | ecosystem: Engineered > Bioreactor > Anaerobic > Unclassified | place: Washington, USA... | reverse complement strand
GTTGTCCTTGTAGACGGCTACCGGCCCCCCCAGTGGAAAACGATCCGGCAGGACCCCACGGATAGAGGCGTCGCATATGGCCCCGGCCGGATTGACCCCGGCCACCTGCCTGAGCCCTATGTAGGACGTCGTCAGCCGCGGGTTGATCTCGATGAGCCGGACCGAATCGGCCGTGAGGACAAGATCCACGCCGACATAGCCCCGCAGCCCCTCGATCAGGCCTGCGGCCGCGCACGCCGCTTCGAGGGCCTCCCGCGATCGCTCGCAGGCGTAGGGAACCACGCTGCCGCGGTATTCGAAAGGCATCCCCGGCCGGATCAGCTGCCGGTTCAGGCTCATCGGGAAACACCGGCCGGAAGCGGCCAGCAGGGAAACGCTGGCGTGGACCCCCTCCACGAAGGGCTGCAGCAGCACCGTGTCGCGGGGCGTCACCCTCCGGATGCCCGAAACGGCTTTTGCAATATCGGAGCGGCCGGCAATGAGATACACGCCTTCGCTCCCGATCCCGTCGAGCGGTTTCAGCACCAGCGGATACCCCCAATCCCCGATGGCCTCGATGACGGAATCGATCCTGCAGATCCTCGTTTCCGGGGCGGGAAGACCGGCGGCGGCCAGGATCCTGCCGCAGACGTCCTTGTTCCCGGCCTGCTCGACGGCCGAAGAGGCCGAACCCAGCAGCGGGCGCCCCGCCCTCTCGACCTGGGCCGAAAGTCCTGATAGAATGCCCCCGGTTTCCGGAGCGATGACCAGGGCCGCATCGCACCGATCCAGCAGGGAGAGAAAGGTCCGTTCGGGATCCTCCGGGTCTGCCGGGGCCACTTCATCCGCCGGCAGGGTGTCCCGGTCCAGCCCCGGGATGCGGTTTTCAAACCGCGGGTCCAGGGCGGAAACCGTCCGTACGGCCCCCCAGCTCCGGAAGTCGGCCAGCAGCGCCCAGAGCATACCCAGGGCCTCGGCCGCAAGACCGTCCGGCAGGCTTCCCCCGGGGAATCCTCCGCCGGTATAATATTCATAGACAAGAACTTTGGAAAGACGGGGCATGCGCATCATTCCTGTAATCGACCTGTCGAACGGCCGGGCGGTCCACGCCGCAGGGGGGGAGCGGGACCGCTATCGTCCGGTCCGGAGCGTCCTGTCGGCCTCGCCGGACCCGCTGGCGGTAGCCGACGCCTTCCGCCGCCGGATGGGGCTCGACGAACTCTACATCGCGGACCTGGACGCCATCGCAGGCAGGCCCCTCTCCCGCCACCGCCGCATCATCGATACCCTGGCCCGCCGCGGCTTCGGCATCCTGCTCGATGCCGGCGCCGCCTCTGCCGCCGACGCGTCGTTCTGGGCCGGGCGGGGGGTGCGTCGGGTGGTGGTCGGATCAGAGACCCTGGAGACGCTGGGAGCTCTGGAGGAAATAGCGGCCGCGACGGACCCGGACCGGATCGTTTTCAGCCTGGACTGCCGCGGGGGGAGGGTCCTGTCGCGGTGTTCGGATCTGGATGGATTGCCCCCGGCGCGGGTCCTGGCCCGGATCCGGGGCCTGGGACTGCGGGAGGCCATCCTCCTGGATCTCGGCAGGGTCGGAGCCGGCTGCGGCGCCGACCGCGCTCTGGCGGCCGAGGCGCGCGCCCTTTTCCCGGACATGGTTCTGCTCGCGGGGGGAGGCATCGCCGGTCCCGGGGAGATCCGGGAGCTTGAAGCTCTGGGCATCGACGGCGTGCTCGTCGCCACCGCCCTCCACCGGGGCGCGCTAGGCGCTAGGGATGCGCGGCGAAAGGATGCGCCACCGTCCCCTTCTTCGCGACGACGTCGGCCGCCTTCGGCTCCCGCGCCACGGCCCGCTTGATGGCGAGCCTGGTCGCCTCGTAGTTGAAATCCTGGATCTTGTGGTCGTCCTTGGCTTCCCAGTGGATGAAGACGCCCACGAGGATGAACACGTCGTCGGCTTCCGCCTCCGGGATCGTGCCGTCCTCGACGCAGTCGGCCACGGCCATCGCGACGGCGCGCTGGGCGGGCCCGAACATCTGCACCGCCTGGGTCGCGTTCTTGATGGTGACCTTGTTGAACATCACCGTGGAAGGCTTGCACGGCAGGTTCGGGGCGACCACCGCCAGCAGCGACGTGAAGCCGTCCTTGTTGTTGGAGAGCGTGTTGCAGAAAGCCGTTTCCGCGGCGCTGCCGCGCGGCCCCATGAACAGGTCGATATGGGCGACTTCGTTCCCTTCGCCCGCCAGCGCTTCCCCTACCAGGACTCGATCAATCTTGGCCATTGTTTCCTCCTGAAAGATTGTTTCCTCGTCGGGCGGAATCCGCCTGCATGCACCCTGAGATCGGTCGGTACTCCGCCATGTTCTGGCGCAACGGTTAGCCGATCTATATCCCGGTGCGATGCGTTTGTCAACCCGATTCCTCCTCCGCCCGGGGCGCCGCCGCCCCGGGCGCCTCCGCGTCGAGCAGGGCGAGGAACAGGGCGGCGGCGGTCAGGTCCGCCGTCGTTCCCGGGTTCAGCCCGTTGGAGTCGCTGCGCAGCAGCGCGTCGAGCTCCGCCAGCAGCCGCCTCCCCCGGGGGGTGCGGGTGCCCCCGCAAGCCACAACCTCCCGGGCTTGCCGGGAAACCCCGCGCGCGGCCTCCATCCCCTTCTTCCTGGCGATCAGCGTATCGGGCACGCGGCCCAGGATGGCCAGAAACGCCTCGACCGCCGCCAGGGCGCCCCCCCCCCCGCGGACCAGGGACTCCCCGAGCGCGGGCAGCCCGGTCCCGTAGACGATCTCGAAGTCCGTCGCGTACTCCTTCGCGACGGAGTCCCGGCCCTCGGCCATCTCCATCGCCTCGAGCAGGGTGACCGAAGGGGTCCCGGCGACGTCCTCGCTCGGGACCCGCCCCATGGCTCCCGGGAGGGCCAGGCGGATGGCCTCGTAGACGAGGCGGGCGTCTTCGACCGTCAGGGAGCGGAGGACGCCCCGCAGGCTTTCCCTCACCCGGCCTGATCCGGGGAGGCCGCCGGATTCCGGCACAGCCGGGGCGGCTGCCGCCGCCTTCGCCAGCGGGGCCAGGAGCAGGACCAGGCCGAGGTTGGTGTTGGACCGCACCCGCGCCCGGCTTTCCCGGACCGCCCGCAGGACGATCTGCCCGACGCCCAGCCGCGGCCCGTCTTCGAACGCCGGGCCGATCGCCACGGCGCTGACGAGGTACTCCTCAAGGGTGGCGTCGCGGAAATCATGCTCCCGGTTGACGTTGCCGGGCTTGGGGGCGCAAACCTCCCGGATGCAGGCCTCCTGGACGAGCCGGGCGATCCGCCTCCCCCTGCCGCCTTCGACGATGGTATCGGGCATGCGTGCTCCGTTTCCGCCGGCCGCCGCGGGCCTCTACCGGAGGCGCCCCGGAAGCGCCGGCGCCGACCGGGCCGACCGCTCGAGCACCCGATCGATGATCCGCTCCGGGATGCTGTCCGGTGCGACCTTCTGCAGCCCCCGCCACCCGGGGATGCCGTTGACTTCTATCACGTACGTCCGCCCGGACTCGGACCGCATCAGGTCCACGCCGGCATAGTCGAGGCCGATCGTCCGCGCGGCCCCGACGGCCAGCGCTTCCATCTCGGGGCCGAGCGAGACCGGCGCGATTTCGGCCCCTTTCGAGTAGTTGGTCTTCCATCCCGGGCCGCGGCGCCGCATCGCGGCCGCCACCGACCCCCCGATGACGAAGGCGCGGACGTCCTCGTCGAAATGCGGCACGTATTCCTGGATGTAGTAGATGTAGCGGCCCAGCTCCCAGGCCCGCAGCACCCTGTAGGCCGTCTCCGGGTCCGAAACCCGGACCATCCCCTTCCCCTCGGACCCGAAAAGGGGTTTGACCACCGCGTCCCCCATCTCCCGGCACGCCTCCAGGGCCGCGTCGAAATCCTCGGTCGCCAGCGTCCGCGGCGTGGGAATGCCGGCATCGGCCAGCAGAAACGAGGTGTAGTACTTGTCGACGGTCCGCTCGATGGCCGAGGCGGAGTTGACCACGGCCATTCCGAGGTTCTCCAGGCGGTGCAGGACGTCCATGCGGAAGACGATCTGCTCGAGCGACCCCGAGGGGATGGTGCGCACGACCAGGGCGCGGCACTCCAGGAGGCTCGCGTCCCGCACCCGGGCGTGCGGCCCCGCGCCGACGCCCGCGGCCAGCCGGGTCAGGTTGAAGGGGACGGGCTCGCAGCCCCTGGCCCGCGCGGCCGCCTCGAGCGCCAGCACGTGATATCCCCTCTGGGAAGACAGAATTCCGATCTTGTCGGGCATGGTCAGCTTTCGAGCAGCGAGCGCCGGAGCAGTCCGGGATGGATGCTCCCGCAACTGTAGGTGCGCCCGGACGAGAGGTTGTTGACGACGGCGCGGGCGGGGCTGAAAAGAAGCGGGTCGATCCGGTAGAAGTCCCCGCCGCAGCGCCGGAACAGTTCGTAAAAGGGCGTGCCGTAGTCCCGGGAGGCCGACGAGGGCAGCGCGTCGACCATCGGGGCCAGCTCCGCGTCGCGGGCCTCCACGGCGAAGAACACCTCGCTCCCGTACAGGATGGCGTCGTTGGTCCTCCCGACGGCGTGCGCATCGTCTTCGGCCACCGGGGCCAGGGGGCAGCTCCCCGCGGCGGCATGGACCTTCCGGAGGTCGAACCCGAGCTGTGCGAGCTTGTGCATGCCGGTCTCGGCCGAACGGGCGGCGATCTGCACCGAGCCCGCCAGGGACGCGGTCGGAGCGGCCAGCAGGAAGAGGCGGCCCGGCGGCACCCCGCACCGTTCGGCCACCGCCGCGGCCACCTCTGCGTCCGGCATCCGGCGCCCCTCGAGCACGAGCACGGCCGTGTCGGACGCGTCCCGGTACCCGAGATTCCGGAAGACCTCCTCGAAGGCCGCCAGCGCCCGGGCGGGCCCCGATCCGACGGCGGCGTAATCCCCGGCCCGGACGGGCCACCCGGCGTACTGGGAAGCCATGCAGGCGATGTGGGGGAGGCAAACATCCACCTCCACCGCGGGCAGCCGGAGTTCCGGGCCGCCGCCGGCCTCCCCGGGCCCGTAGCTCCGGTGGGAAAATCCCACCGAGGCCAGCCCCCCGAGGCAGGCCTCGGCCAACAACCGGCCGGCCTCCAGGCTTCCCCGGACGCCGATCCCCGCATCGAGGACGGTGGCGCCGTTCGGCAGGCGCCGGACCTCTATATCGAGCGCCTCGCAATCGTCGATCATGCGCGCGACGATCGCCCCGGCGCGCCGGTTAACGCTGATCATAGACCAGGATCTCCCCTTTCCCCAGCCGGTTGAGGTCTCCGTTGTAGCGCAGGTAGGCGCCCCGGGCGTACTCTTGCGCAACGGCCATCCCGTGCGCCTGGATTTCGGCCAGCACCAGGCCGAGGAAGGCCGGCCGGTACCGGCAGGCATAGCGAAACGTCGGCAGCAGCTCCAGGGGGCGCATGGCGACGACCGTCCCGCGCAGCAGCCCGGCGCCGGTGCGGGCGCCGAGGCTCCCGAAGACGAGGATCGTCCCGGCGACGGCGAAGGCGCCCGTGAAATCCCCCGCGCCGCCCGCGACGGCGATGAGCCCCCGGCGCATGAAGGCACCCGTTTCGTTCCCGGCGTCCCCCTCGACCAGGATCAGGCCCCGGTTCATCCCGTGGCGGCTCCCCCGGTAGGCGCCGCCCAGGGCGTGCCCCGCGTTCCCCCGGATGTGGATCGTCCCCCCGGCCATCTCCGCCCCGGCCCAATCCCCTGCGCTGCCGTGGACGTCAATCTCCCCCCCGCGCATGCCCGCGCCGAGATGCATCCCCGCGTCGCCGCGGATGGTGACCTTCCCGCGGGTCATGCCGGCGGCGATGTTCTTGACCCTGCCGAGGTCCCCCTCGAGGGTGATGCCGGCGCGGCCGTCGGGGCGGACGTCGAAAAAGTCCCCCAGCCGGGCGGCCGCGTTGCCGCAGGAAACCTCCAGGCGCGCGATGGCGTTCCGGCCGAGCCCGTCGAAGCGGTCCGGCACGATCGCGCCGGCCTCCAGGGGGGCCTCCGGCTCGGACCTGAGCGTCAGCGTCGTCATCCCGATGCCCCCTTTCCCAGGATCTCCCTCAGGTGGAACCTGAATTTCCCGAGGCTGCCCCCGTAGTTGCCGGCCGAGATCCGGCGGATGCCCGGGATGCAGGCCGCCCGGATCCCCCGGCGCATGGCCTCCTCGACCGCCGGCGCGTCCAGCCCGTCGACGACGATCTCGTAGACGCAGTGGACGCCCTCGGGAAGGCTCGAATCGACGACGCCGCGCAGGGTGGGGCAGAAGGCGTCGTTGGTCGACGCTTTCATGAACTTGTAGCGGGACCCCACCTTGCTGCCGCTGCGGACGATCCCGCCCGGGAAGGGGAGGATGACCGACGGGACCCGCCGCATCGCCCCGGCCGCGAGTTCGGCCGCGCGGAGCGCCCGTTCGGGATCCTCCCCGAGGATCAGCAGGTTCCCGCCGGCGACAGCCGGCTGGACGCCGAAGGCGTCCTCGACCAGGAACTCCCCCTCCATGACCGGGATGCGCCAGTACCGGCGCCCCGCGATGAGCTTGCTCGCCTGGTGGCCGTCGCCGAAGAACCGCAGCTGCCCGCCGACGCGCACCCGCTCCCCGGCGTCGAGGCCGTTGTAGCACGCCGTCGTCGGGCAGGTCAGAACGCACTGCCCTATGCGGTCGGCCAGCTCTGCCGCCAGGGCGTCCCTGGAAAAAGCGAACAGCAGGACGCTGACGCCCGGACGCCCGTCCGGGGTCCGGCGGAGGCTCCGCTCGAGGGCCCCCTCGCACCTGCACTGGATCACCGAGGTGGCGAACCCCGTCATCTTGGCGGCGGCTTCGCGCGCCCACGGCCGGCTCGCGGCCGTGATGACCACGCGCGCGCCCCACATCCTGAAGGCTTCCGCGTACGTGTCCTCGATTTCCACACCGTTGACGGCATCGGTCATAGGCAAGGCTCCCCCATCCGGGCCCGGACGCCCGGGGCCGCGCTACCGGCCTGCGGCGATCTCCTGCGGGCGCGGCAGGTAGTGCTCGAGTTGCACCGGGTAATTTTCGAATTCGATCGTATAGTATTTCCTGAAATGCTCCCGGATGTCCGGCTCGACGGCGCGGTCGTACCCGGGCGCGACGTAGAACGTACGGCCGAAAGTCTCCCGGCGGATCTCCCCGTCCTCGACCAGGACCTCCCCCTCCTTGATCACGTACCGGGGGATGGAGAACATCTGTTCCCGGTCGTCGCGCACGTCGTAGATTGTGACATCCGCGTCGGCGCCGGGGCCGAGGTGCCCCTTGGCCCGCAGCCCGAGGATCCGGGCGGGGGCGGCGCGCGTGATGATGGCGATCTCGTAGAGCGAGTACTCGCGGTCCAGGTCCGGGAGGGCGGTCCGCAAAAGCGCCTTCTGGTTCACTTTCCTCATCGATTCCCGGCGGAACTCCCGGTCCATCAGCAGGCGGATGATCCGCGGGTAGGATACGAACGAGGCCCCGTTCGGGTGGTCGGTCGACAGGGCGATCCTCCAGGGGTCCTCCGCCATCAGGTACCATTCCAGGCCGACGGCCCACTGGGTGGTGTGCAGGTGGCTCCTGTCCCTGTACTCGATCGGCACGATGCCGCAGCCGCACTCGTTCTCGACGTCCAGGTTGGCCCACTTGCGCCCGGCCACCTGGTGCAGAAGGTAGGCCAGCGGCCCGTCCGCGGTCATGGAGGTCGTCTCGCCGAACAGGATCTGCCCGACGTCGACGGTGATGTTGGGATGGGCGTTGACGTAGTCGGCCAGGTCGCGCACGCGGGAGACGAACAGCCCCCCGGGGTTCCCGCCGTAGCTGTGGAACTGCACGTGGGCCAGGTGCCCGCGCCGGCCGTCGAGCGTCTTCATCGTCTCGAGCGTCGTCTCCCAGTTGCCGGCGACCCCGAGGTTGTTGCAGTGGATATGGACCGGGTGGGGCAGGCCGAGGTCCTCGCTCGCCTCGGCCAGGGACCGGATGATCTGCCGGGGGGTGACGCCGAAGCCGGCCACCTCGTCGTCGAGGCTGTGCGCGTTGCCGAGCGATTTCCACAGCTCCACGCCGCCCGGGTTGACCGCCTTGACCGCGTACCCCTTCGTCGCGTGCAGCAGCCAGGCCACGTAGTCCCGCATCCGGTCGCGCTCCCCGGCCGCTATCTGCCGCATGATGTACTCGTTGTTGCCCATCAGGACGAAGAAGCCCTTGTCGAGGACGGGCATGTCGGAAAACTCCTCGTGCGCGTGGCGCGCGGCGATGGGGGGGACGGCCGCGTCGAACGCGGTCGTGTAGCCCATCGCGGCGTAGCGGTACCCCGTGGCGAACGTGGTGGGGGTCGTGCGGCCCACGCCCGAGCGCGTGCAGGCGGTCCGGCGCAACGGCGTTGCCCGGTGGTCCTCCGGGCGCATCTTCCGGGCGGTGTTCACCTTGGGCCCGGCGATATGGGCGTGCATGTCCACGCCGCCGGGCATGACGGCCATCCCCGCGGCGTCGATGGTCCTCGAGGCCCCACGGAGGGCTTCGCCGGGCGGCTCCACAATGCGGCCCCGGTCGATGTAGAGGTCGCGCACCTCGCCGTTGACGCCGTTGGCCGGATCGTAGATGTGCCCGTTGGCGATCTTCAGCATCCCTTGAGCTCCTTCACCCGCCCGAGCAGGCCGTCGATCACACCCTCGTCGGACGGGTACGGGGAGGGTGCGAGTGCGCGCAGCCGGATGGGGATGTTGTCCATGCGGTAGACCGTGCCTTCGGCGCAGATGCCGGCCGTGGCCGTCGTGAACGCCACGTGCGCGGCCCGGGTGGTCTCGCTCTCGTGCGTGTCCAGGGCCACGAGCGGGATCCGCAAGAGGTGCCGGACCGCCCCCGCCGGTAGGCTGGAAACGGGATCGGCGGCGACCACCAGGGCGGCATCGGCCTCCCCGCGGCCGAGCAGGTCCACCACGGTGAACTCACCCGGGTTGAAGCGCGGGTACCCGAGGCTGAAGTCGACCCCGAAGGGGTAGCCCGTCTGCCAGGCGAGCACGTTGTCGATCCCGGTGACGTTGCCGTGCCCGCGCATGGGGATCAGGGCGAATTTCGTGTGGCGGTTCAGCGCGCGCACCAGCAGAAACGCGGCGGAGGTGTTGAAATGCCTCCCGCGCGTCTGCGTCAGCCCCTGCCCCAGGAAGAGGACGCCGAAGCGGCAGCGCATCATGCGGCCCGCCAGCTCCTCGAGCTGCCCGGCGGCCAGGCCCGCGTCCCCGGGGAAGGCGCCCTCGAGCGGCAGTCCGTTGACCAGGGCCTGCAGCGCCCACAGCACCTCGAAATCCCTGCCCGGACGGATCTGCAGGAAGATGTCGGCGGCCGCGGCGCTCGGGGTGGGCCGCACGTCGACCAGGACCACCGTCCGGCCGCGCCGGCCCTCGGGAACGAACATTCCCCTGGGGGTGACGGCGTAGCGGGCCATGTGGCGCGGGTGGGACTCCAGGGGGTTCGATCCCCAGTAGAGGACCAGGTCGGCGCGGTTTTTAACCTCCCCGAGCGTGCAGGTCGGCTCCCCCACCCCCTGCAGCGCCATCCCCGACGGGCCGTGGCAGACCGAGGTGCAGCAGTCGATGCACCCGCCCAGGATTTCTGCCAGGGCCACCGCCTTGCGCTGCGCCTCGCACGAGGTGCTGCTCAAACCGTAGACGAGCGGGTACCGTGCCCGCGCCAGGCAGCGGGCGGCCTCGTCGATCCCCTCCTGCAGGGAGACGGGCTTGCCGTCGATGCGGGCGGCGGGAAGATCCGAGGGCGCGCCGTGGTGCAGAAACCAGGCCCGGCCCAGCACGCAGGCATTGCGGACTTTCGTGATGCGGCCGCCTTCGACGGTGACGCTGATATCGTCGCAGTCGCAACCGCAGAAGGCGCAGACGGCATGATCCACTTGCATGTGTCGTTCCCGGTGATGCCCCGCGGGGCGCTTTCAGGTTTCCATGGGCTCGACGGTTACGTCCAGCTGCTTGGCCTCGGGCATGCCCGAAGCGCAGGTCTCCCCCCCCACCAGGCGGTTGCAGGCCGATCCGAACGCCATGAACGCCAGCCCCTCCGGGACGTCGGAGCGGCGGCAGCGGGCCGAGACCGCGCCGTGGGGGGACGCGACCCGCACGGCGGCCCCGTCGTCGAGCCCCGAGCGCTCCATGTCCGAAGGGCTGAGCTCGATGACGCCGGTCGCTTCCCTGTACTCCGCCCCCCACTTCCCCGCGGATATCCCGACGCCCTGCTTGGTCGAACGCCCCGAGACCAGAATCAGCCTGAGTTTACCCATACATCTCTTCCTTGACCGCCTCCGCGCGCCGGAGCATCCCGGCGAGGGCGTCCCCCGGGGCCGGGCCGTCGGCCAGAATGGTGCAGACCGGGCTGCCGCCGGGGATTCGTTCCCCGGGGTGGGGGACGTCGCGGATCCCCCTCCCCCTCCAGGCACCGGTCGCGGGAGCCACGGCGTCCCTGGCGGCGTACAGGATGGCCTTGCCGTAGAACCTCCCCCGGCCCAGCTCGGCCCCGAGGTCGAACCCGGGCAGCTCGCCGTAGAGCGCCGAACGCGCGTGCATGTCGAATACCGGCAGCCCGTAGGCCGCCTCCACCAGCTCCATGGAGGCGGAGTACCGGGGGTTGACCTCCGTCAAGTATACACAACCGCCGCCGGAGACGAAGTCAATTCCATTGACCCCGGACAGGCCGAATTCCCCGGTCAGGAAATCCGCCAGGCGTCGGACCTCCCCCAGCAGCTTCGGGCCGCCGGCCGGGTCGGCGGCCTCGGGGGCCGGGAGAATATTGCCGCAGTAGCGGAAGCCCGCGGCGCCGAACGCGCCCAGGCCGGCGAGCTGCTGGGTGATCCCGAGGACGCGGCTCTCCCTCCCGTTGGCGACGAACGTCGCGGAGCACGGCGTGCCCGGGATGAACTCCTGCAGCATGCACCCGGGCGGGCGCCCGCCGCCGGGGTCGTACTCGACGATGCCGTGCCCGCCGCCGCCTCGCAGCGGTTTCCACAGCCACCTGCGGCCCGTACCGGCCGGCGGGCGCCCTTGGGCGAACAGGGTGCGGGGCGCCCGGAAGCCCGCGCGGCCGAGCCGGTCGAACAGATCCCCCCAGTCGCGCACGGAGGCCACCACGCCGGGCGCATTCCCGACGATCCTGTGGCTGCGGCCGAACCGGGCGAGCACCCGGGGGTGGTTTTCCAGGTTGGACGTGTAGGCCACGGCGTCGAACCGGAGGCCCCGGCCCGCCCGGTAGAGGTTGCCGGGGCTGTAGGCGGCCCCGAAATCGCGGCCCAGGGCGTAGGATTCGGCCAGGGCCCGGAGATCGCTGTCGCCGAACGCGTCCAGGGCGGCCACACGGTAGCCGCCGCTCACGGCGGATTCGGCCATGGCGCGCACACTGACCCCGACGAGGAGAATCTTCATGGCGTTTCCGCTGCCGTTGCCTAGAGCAGCCCCCTGGCGACCCGGTAGACGCCCCCGGCGTCGAGCACCCGGTCGTTGGCCTCGAACAGGCCGGCGACGCAGGCCTTGTGCACCTTCATCTTGAAGTTGCCGATGGCCAGCGCCCCCAGCATCCTCCGGCCGCCGCGGTCGGCCCCGTCGTCTTCGGGGCGGACCCCCTCGATCCCGAGGGGCTCGACCAGGTTGAAATCCACCAGCCACCCGAGGCCGGGGCGGTCCTCCCAGGAGGCGCGCGGCAGCAGGCGGAGTCCCGCCGGGCCGGCGGCGCATACGATCCCGGCCCCGTCGAGCAGGCGGTCGAGATCGGAGCCGTCCCCGGCGCCGGCCACCTCGAGCGTGCCCCCGCCTGCGGCGGAAAACGCGGCGGCGGCCCGCCGGGCGTTCCCCAGGGTCCGCCCGGCCAGTTCCCGGTCGTAGCGGTCTCCCAGAAGCCCCCGGGGGACCGGGGCGAGCACCACGCGGCACCCCTCGCCCGCGAGCAGCAGGGCGGCGCGCACCCCCACGGGGCCGGGGCCGATCACCAGGGCCCTCTGCCCGGCCGGGAGCGCCCGGCGGCCGAGCAGGGCGACCGCCGCGGACGCGGTCGTGTTGCACCCGTTGGAATCGAGCATGACCGACATCCTGAACGGCCCGAAGAACGCCTGCCGGACCTGCTCGAGCATCCGTTCGCCCTCGTCCGCGTCCGAACCCCCGATCCAGACGGCCAGGCCGGCGAGATCCCCGGCGCCGCGGGTGAACATGGCCCCCTGGACCAGGCCGCGTACGTCCCCGCATCGTACGCCCCCGTAGCCCGTGACCGCATCCGCGCCGGCGTCGAGGGCGACGATGCGGTCGAACGGGCTCGCGAACCGGTCGGTGTCGAGCTGCAGAAGAATCTTTTTCATGGCCTGTCCTCTCTCATACCGCCCCCTGTGCGCCCCCCGGGCCCGGGCTGACCCGGCCGGGCCCGTCCGGCTCCCGGATCCGCGCGCCGCAATTCCGGGGCCTCACCAGCAGCACCCGGCCCCCCCCCAGGGCGTCGAGGCGGGAGCGGGCCGTCTCGAACAGCCGCCGGGCCCCGGCCCGGCCCTCCACCAGTCCATAGACGGCGGGCCCCCAGGAGCTCTGGCCGATGCCGGCGGCGCCGGAAGCGAGCATGCAGTCGACCATGTCCCGGGCGGCCGGGCTGGCGAAGCGGCCGCCCTGGACCGAGGCGAAGCAGTCCCCCACCATGCACTGGATGCGCGTCAGGGCCCGCCCGAATTCCGCGGCGTCGCGCTCGACCAGGGCCGGCAGCATCTGGATCAGCAGTACCCTGCTGATGGCGCCCACTAAGGCCGGCGGCGCGGCCGGGAGCCTCGTGAAGGCGTCCGCCTCCCGCTTGCCGCTCAAACCGGGGTCCGTTTCCGGGATGGCCAGCACGAAATACCAGCTTTTCGGCATGGGCTGCCTGAACAGCACCGGGGGGATGCCGGATCTATCGAGGCGCCGGGCGCCCGCGCGGCCCGAGGCTATCCTGCGCCCGCCGTCGAGAACGAACCCCCCGTACTGGAACGTGGTGATGCCGACGCCCGAGTGCCAGCCCCTTCCCACGGCCAGCGCGATGAGCCGGGCGGGGAGCCGCCTCCGGGCCAGGCGCGCCAGAGCCGATCCGACGGCCAAAGCCAGCTGGGTCCCCGAACCCAGGCCGACGTGGGCCGGGATCGCGCTGATGAGTTCGAGGCGCGCCCCCCGGGGGAACCCGAATGCCCCGATGAAGCGCCGCGCGTACAGGGCGACCCGCTCCCGTTCGGGCCCCTCCACGCGCAGGCCGTCGCAGGGGGAGGCCCGCAGCAGGATTTTCGGGCGGTCGACGGCCAGCCCTATGCTGCCATAGAGGCGGCCGAGCTCCCCGTTGTTGTCCAGAAGCCCCAGATGCAGGCGCGCTGCCGTCTGTACCTCAATCATGTCTCTCCCGACGGATGTAGTCCAGGACGAGGCGCATGGCCTCCCGCTCGCCGGCGCCCCCGGTCTTCTCCACGATCTGCCCGTAGCGGGCCAGGTCCGCCCCGGCCGCCTCCGGGCCGATGCGGGCCAGACGCGTCGCGACTATAGCCGCCTCCACCACCGCCGCCGCGGCGCGGCAGAACCCGGGGAACTCCCTCCGGCGCCCCGTGTGCACCACCCGGCACTGCAGGGACGCCCGTTCGGGGGTGCCGCCCCGGCCGATGACTTCCAGCTCCCGCCAGGAGCAGGCCCCTTCGAAGACCACCCCGCGGATCGCCTCGGCCGGGAAATGCCCGAGGACGGCGCCGTAGAGGGCCGACCGCACGTAGGCCGCCACGTCGTCGGTTACCGCGGCCACCCCGGCCCCGCCGTCGAGAAGGTTGCGGAAGGTCTGCGTGTCGCGGTACGGGCGCACGGTCACCGCCTCGTCCCCCCACAGAATCCCCATCGGGGCGAAATTCGGGGTGCCGGCCGCATCCAGGGTGGAAAAGATCGTCTCGATGATCATGGACGGCCCCCGCCGCGGCCCGCGCCCGCCCGCCCGCCGGCCAGGTACCCCCACCGCAGGCCCTCCTCCTGCACGTACCTCTTGCCCAGCCGCAGCGCCAGCGCCGCCGTCTCCAGCTCCCGGCCGAGGTAGAACGCCTCGGCCGCCTCCAGCCCCGCCCCGATCCCCGCAAAGATCGACTGCGGGTCCCTGCCCTTGACGAACAGCCGGTTGTTGAACACGTAGAGGGAATCCCGGCCGGCGAAGATGCGCCAGTTCCGGTCCCGCACGCTTGCGTGCATGGCGCGCAGCTCCGCTTCCCCGAACGTGTCAAACGGCGGATCCTTGACCGTGATCAACCCCTGCTCAATGCGTTTGGGCGCCACGCCGAGGCGGCAGGCATAGTCCATAAGCCCCAGGGCGATATCCATTTCCCGCACCGCGCCCCGCGCCCAGTCGATCACCTCGGTCGTCAGCACGTAGCCGATCCCCAGCTCGGCGACGATCCCGGCCAGAAGCGCCGTCGTCCCCGTGGAGTCCGCATCGGTAAGCTCCGTGACGTTGCCCGTCCCCATGAGGATCTCCGCGCGGGGGTGCCTCTGGCGCAGGGCGATGAACTCGCCCAGGGACCGTGCGAAGCCGAGCCCGATCGGCTCGAGCACCGGGTCCGCGATGTAGGGGACGCCCCACGCCTCCAGGCGGCCCATGCTGCGCTCGAGCGATTCCAGCCCGCCTCCGGGGTCGGGGACCACCACCACCGGGCAGCCGAGCCCGGGGGCCAGCTCCAGGGTCTCCGAGTGGAGGCTGAGGACATAATCGGCGCCCGCGCCGGCTGCGCTGCGCAGCTCCCCGGCGTCGGACGAGTCGACGCTGACCCGGAACCCCGCAGCCTTCAGGGCCCGGACCGCATCGCCGACGCCGGCGTAGCCGCCCCCGGCCGGGCAGCCGAGGTCGATGATGTCCGCCCCGCCGGCCCGGTAGTAGGCGGCCCTGTCCAGCAGCGCCTCCGGGCTCATCCGGTGGGCGTCGACGATCTCCGCCATGATCTTCGCCCGGCGGGCCCCGTACCCCTCCGGGCGCCCGGCCTGCCCGAAAAACCCGGGGATGTCCTTCAGGCACCTGGGCCCGCGCACCACCCGGACGCCCAGCTTGTCCTCGACCTCCCGGAAATCCCCCCCGCAGGCCCCCGGGACCAGGACCACCGGGCAGCCCGCGGCATCTCCGAGGTGCCGCGCGACAAACCGCGCGTCCATCAGGGCGGCCACCGAGATCGGGAGCACGGCCGTCGGGTGCTCGGCCCCTCCCGGCATCGACTGCAGGGTGGCCCGCAGCGACGGCGCGGCCAGCCTCCCGGTCACAAACAGGCAGCGAGACATCGCTCGAGCTCCTCCCGGCTGCGGACAACGCGCGTCCCGGCGCAGCCCTCGAGTTTCCTGGCGTTGTCGAGATCCACCGCCCGCGGGTACACGCGGACCCGGCGTCGGCCGGGGCCGAACGAGTCCATCTCCGGGGCCAGGTCGGTGGGGTAGACGATGACGGGCACGCGGGATTTGCCCGCCTGGGCATACAGATTCGTCACCAGGTTGTCGGCGATGCCGCACACGAACTTGGCGACCGAGTTCGCCGTCGCCGGCGCGACGACCAGCACCCGGTAGCGGCCCGAGGAGAAGCGGCAGGCCTCGGGCGCGCTGGCCGCCCGGCCCCGGCATGCCCCGAGGCCTGCCGCCCGGATGCGCGCGGAAAGGCCGTAGGCCTCGAGCACCTCCTCGGCCGCGGGCGTCAGGAACAGGTCGGCCCTCCCGCAGCCGAGGAGCGCGTCGACGCACTCCTCAAGCCCATGCCCCGCTCCCGTAATCGCCCATGCGATGCGTGGTGGCTCCATCCCGGTCCTCGGATTGTTCCCTTTCGGGGGTCTCCCCGAGGATGGCACAAAGGTCCATGGAATTTCCACCGGAAAGAGGCCCCCGGCGCGCACCGGCCGGATTTTCCCAAACAGGAGGTTTGCTTCCGCGGCGTCTGTGCGGGTACACTGGAAGGGGCGGCGATGCGGAAGGGCGGGCGCAGATTTTCCGGACGGAGGCACCATGGCCAGCAGGGACACCGACACCATCAATACCGGAAGTGACGCGGCGAGGCTTCTGGACTTTCTGTCCCGCCGGAAGGATTCCCTCTCCCCGCTGCTGATCCTGACCCACGACTACCCGGATCCGGACGCCTTGGCCTCCGCGATGGCCCTCGGCCACCTCGCCCAGCAGTACTACGGCATCACGTCCAGGATCGCCTACGGGGGCATCATCGGGCGGTGCGAGAACAAGGCGCTGGTCAAGCTCCTGGATATCCCACTGCGGAAGATACGGCCCGAGCACTTCAGCAAGTACCGCAACATCGCCCTGGTCGACACCCAGCCCAGGTTCGACAACAACGCCTTCCCGCCGAAACGCAAAGCCACGATCGTCATCGACCAGCACGCCTCCACAACCAGGCCGGCGGCCGACCTGGCGATCATCGACACCGAATGTGGCGCGACCTGCGCCATCGTCGCCCGGGCCCTGCTGCTGCTTGGGGACCCGATCCCGCCCAGGATCGCGACCGCCCTGGCCTACGGCATACTGTCGGACACGCTGGGACTGTACCGGGCGCGGCGCAGCGACGTCATCGACACCTACCTCGAGATCATCCACCACTGCGACCTCCGGATGCTGGGGCAGATCCAGAACCCGAGCCGGTCCAGGCAGTTCTTCCTTACGCTCCACCGGGCGCTCGACCGGGCGCTGGCCTACCGCCGCCTCCTGGTCTCGCACCTGGGGCTCGTGGAAAACCCGGACCTGGTGTCCCAGATGGCCGAGTTCCTCCTCACCTGCGAGAACACGCAGTGGTCTTTCTGCACCGGGCGGTACCGGGGACGCATCCACGTTTCTTTGCGGACGTCCGTACCGAATACCGAGGCGGGGGAGGTGCTGCGGTCCATTTTCGACAACCCCAAGGACGCCGGCGGGCACGACGCCATAGCGGGCGGTAGCTTCCGTCTCGGGCGCGATCCCGCCGAGGAGCAGTGGCAGGAGGCGGAACAGACCCTCCAGCTGCGGCTGCTCAGGAAGCTGCGGCGCTCCACCCGGGCTCCGCTGCGCAAACCCTTCGTCTCCGCCGCCGGCGCGGATCCGGGCGCCCGCAGCTGATGCGCCCGCGCACCTTCCCGCCCTTGGCCTAGCGGAGCGCGGGCCCGAGCCGGCGGGCCCTAGCCCAGCCTCCCCTTCTTCTCCAGCGCATCGGCCACCTTCCCGAGGCGCATCGACTCGAGGGTTTCGCGCGTCGGGTAGCCGTTTTCGGGGTTGTACCCCTCGAACTTGTAGAACCGGGTCTTGAAGTCCTCGACTTTCGCCCGGTCCAGGCGGCGCCCGGCGCCGGTGGCGTACTGCCATTTCCCGTCGATGTACATCGGCATGTCGTGCCCCATGCTCGGCCGGTCGTAGACGTAATCGGGGTAGACCTCCATATCGCGGTGCCTCCCCTGCAGCACCCAGATGGACCGGTCCAGGGTGTAGATTTTGTGGCCGAGTTCCATGGAGCCGGGGAACGACAGATTGCCGCCGGTGACGGCGTTCCAGAAGCGGGGCTCCGCCTCCGGGGTCGGGCCCCGCCTCGAGGCCGTGTTGTTGGTGATGCACATCGGCCACCGCCAGCCGCAGAAACCGCCGGCGCCGATCCAGAATTTCTCGTAGTGCTTGATCCAGGCCACCTGCTTGACCTTGTGGTCCGAGTAGATCCCCGTGGGCCCGTCGCTGTGGTCGACCATGAACGGGTCCCCCTGGTAGGGCACCATTGCGTCCGTGTACAGCTTCGCGGCCTCCTCGGCGGTCAGGTAGGGGTCGCCCGACCAGGCCATCCAGTGCAGCGGGTAGTTCGACATCATGTGGAGCATGAGGTCGCGCTCCCCGAGCAGGGAGCCGAACCCCCATTCCGCCTCGACGCCGGGGTCGTAGTGATTGGCCGTCCCCCAGTAGGCCAGGCTGAGCTCGCCGCTGTTGACGTCCTCCTGGTACCGCCCGATTTTTTCCGCGAACCGGGCGCACGCCTCGGCCAGGTCGTCTCCGATCCCCTCGCGCAGGGCGATCTGCCGCATCAGCGAATCGGCGTAGGCGAACGTGCCGGCCATGTCCAGCGGCAGGTCCGTGTCGATCTGCTTCCCCTTCCCCAGGATCCCCTTCTTGTGGAGGGTCTGCACGTAGCTCATCAGCGGCATCAGCTGCCAGTGGCCCAGCCCGTACTTCTGCATCAGGTCGTTCCCCTGCCGCGTGAATTTCAGGGAGCCCTCGACGTTGATCACCATCGTGCCGGCGCACACCGACTCGTTGCTGTCGCCCGTGGCCAGCCGCATGCGGCACCCCCTGGGGCAGGAGGCGCAGGCGGCGGCCCGCGCCGGTGTCAGGGGCAGGTCGCGGTTGAGCACGTTCCCCCCGCTGGGGCGGCCGCTGATGAGGGCGTAGGGCCCCCCGGCGCCGAAGCGCTCGGCTTCTCTCGGGTTGTCGACGTTCCACTGGAACTGGCGGAACCAGAGCCTGGCGTCCATGAAGGCCTTCGGGTCCGCGATGGGGACGTCCCCGCTGCCGATGACGCTGATGGCCTTGAGGTTCTTGGACCCGAAAACGCCGCCGTAGCCGCACAGCGCCGCCTGGGAACCGGGGCCGTGCAGCAGGGCGCCGAGGCGGCTTCTGTTTTCGCCCGCCGGGCCGCAGCAGACGACGGCGGGCACCTGCGTGGTGTGGCAGTTCTCGGCCAGGTCCGCCCACTCGCCGTACTTCATGCCGGGGACCACGCGCCTGGAGATCTCCTCCTGGGTGTCCCACGTGTCCATCCCCCAGATCCCCGCGGCGCTTTCGATCGTGACCCTGTCGTCGACGATGTTGATCCAGACCGGGGCGTCCGCGGCCCCCCCGACGACGATGCCGTCCCAGCCGGCGAACTTCATCTGCGCGGTGAACCGCCCGCCGAAGTTGCTGTGGCCGAACCACTCGATCGGGTAGAGCATCGGGCCGAGGCCCTGGACCTCGCACCGCCCCGATCCCGGCATGAAGGTGCCCGAGAACGGGGACGCCATCATGATGATGAGGTTCCGGGGGTCGAAGGCCTCAAACGGCAGCTGGTCGCCGACGAGGTCGAAGAACACGGCCGATCCGATCCCGTGGCCGCCCCCGAATTCCTGGTATTGCTCGGTGGCGATCGTCCCGATCGCCTTCGTGGTCAGATTGACCCTCAGTATCTTGCCGGTGTATCCGCCTAGGCTCATTCCTCACCTCCCCCCATCGCCGGCCACGCGATGCTGATCTTGGGCACGACCGTGCTGTTGTCGACCAGACCGAGGTTGATCCAGTGGTCGTTCCGGAGATTCACGTCGTACCCTTCCGTCTCCTTCTGGTCGGGCATCCGGGAGACGAACCGGATCGCCATCATGGGGCAGCTCTCGACGCACGCCTGCCGGCCGCCGGGCCCCCCCTTCTCGTTCCAGTACGGGGTGTCGATGCACAGGTCGCACTTGGAGGACTTCCCTTTCCCGTCGATGGTGACCCAGACGGTGCGGTGGGGCTGCTGGGGGCACATCCGGAGGCAGGTGCGGCAGCCGATGCATTTGTCGCTGTCGATCCTCCGGACATTGCCGTTGGCCGTATCGACGTAGGCCGCGCCGACCGGGCAGCTCTGGACGCAGACCGGGACCTTGCACTGCCGGCAGGGGGCGATCTGAATATCGTTGGGAAATTTCCCGAAGGAGTCCTGGATGATCTGGATGCGGGAGCGCGACAGGCTCTGGACCCCGTAATGGACCAAAGAGCACGCGAGCATGCAGGTCGTGCACCCCGCGCATTTCTTGCTGTCGTATACCAGGTAGCCTTCCGACGCCGGGAAGGCGGCCGCGGGGGCCTCTGCGGGTGCGGCCTCCGCCGTGGGCGCTTCAGACAGCAGGGCGTCGGCGGCGACCACCGCCCCGCCGGCGGCCAGAAAGTCCCGTCTGGACAGTCTCTTCCGGGCCTCGGCCCCTTTTGTTTCAGGTTTTGAATCTCCGGGCATGGGATCTCTCCTTATTTTTTTTGATGGGGGGAACGCGGCGTGCGGCAGACGGGCCCGCCGTCTTCCCCGGGGGGGGCATTCGGTTTCCGGGGGCGCGCGGCGGCCGCGGAACAGCGGCCGCGGGGCCACCCTGCAGGGTGTGGACCGGTCATGCCCTGATTCTTACCCAAACCCCCCGCAATAGCCAAGGATTATTTGGAGAAACGGCCGGGCGCCCCCGCCCGGGGCCCATACTCTCTCCATTCGGGGCAAGACTGCGGGCGCCCCCGCCCGGGGCCCATACTCTCTCCATTCGGGGCAAGACTGCGGGCGCCCCCGCCCGGGGCCCATACTCTCTCCATTTGGGACAAGACTGCGGGCGCCCTGTGCGCTATAGTGGCACCCGTGGCGGAGCGGCGCCATGTCCATTCCGCGCCGGCGGCGGGTGATCCGCCGGGCCCCCGGTGTGTTCCGGAGCCCCGGGCCGCCGCGCGGGACCCGTTCGGGGCCTGTCCGGGCCCCCGGTTCGGGGGGCCCCCGCCGGAAAGGTTGCGGCTGATGCACCGGGTGACGGGACTGCGGGTGACGGCGCTGGGCGCCCTCATCCTGCTTGCCGGGGCGGTCCGCTGGCTTGCCGGCCCGGCAACGGCGGCAACCCCGGAGAAGGCCATCCCCCGGTTCCACAAGGTGAACGACACCCTCTACCGGGGCGGGATGCCCCAAGACGGGGGATGGGGGCTTCTCGAGGAGATGGGCGTCGCCACCGTGGTGACGTTCCGCAACGAATCCCCCGAGCGGGCGCTGGTCGAAAGCCTGGGGATGCGCCACGTCGCCATCCCCCTGACCGCGACGCAGGGCGTCCCCGGCCATGCCATCCAGGAGTTCTTCAAGGTCATGCGCGAGCCCCGGAACCACCCCGTTTTCGTGCACTGCCGGCGCGGCGCGGACCGCACCGGCGCCATGGTCGCGTTCTACCGCATCGCGTTCGAGGGGTGGGATCCGGAGCGCGCCTACCGGGAGGCGCGGGACATCGGCCTGCGGTGGTGGTATTTCAAGCTGAGGAAACAGATCCGGCAATTCGGCCCGGAGCCCTTTTCCGGACGGATCCCGGAAGATCCGCGGGGGGGCGGGATGCGCCGCGGCGCTCGGCCCGGCCCGGCCGGAGCGGGAACCGGCGAGGGATTGCCTAGTGGCGCCAGAACGTGCGCGTCAACAGCACCAGGACAACGTAGAATTCCAGCCGGCCGATAAGCATGCAGCCCGAGAGGACCCACTTGGCCAGCATCGACAGGTCCCCGTAATGACCCGCCGGCCCCACCGAGCCGAGTCCGGGCCCCGCATTGAACATGCACGCGGCCACGGCGGAGATGCCCGAGAACACGTCGATCCCGTCGAGCGACAGCAGCAGGCAGGCAACCAGGTTCGTGATAAAAGCCAGGTACACCAGGTTCAGCAGGCTCTGGATGGTCCGCTCGGGGATGGCCAGGGAACCGAGGCGGACGGTGAAAATCCCCCTCCGCTCCACCAGGCGCCGGAACTCCCTGCCGACGACTTTCAGAAGCAGCAGGATCCGGAAGGCCTTCAGCCCTCCGGTGGTGGACCCGGCGCACCCGCCGATGAACATCAACGCCAGCAGCACGAGCTGGGAGAACGGGGGCCAGGCGCCGTAATCGTCCGTTTCCAAGCTCGTGCCCGTCATGACCGAACAGGCCTGGAACACGGCGTGGCGCAGCGCAGGCCCGGGCGCGAACCGGCCGCTCAGCGCCAGGCTCGCCCAGATGCCGAGGGCGGCCAGGGCCGCCGTGGCCAGGTAGAAACGGAGTTCCGGGTCCGAGAAAAACCTCCGCACCCGGCGTCCCGCCCAGAGGCGGTAATGGAGCGTGAAATTGACGCCCGCCAGCAGCATGACGACGATGAGGACACCTTCGACCAGGGGGCTGTCGAACGCCGCAACCCCGCTGTTGCGGGTCGAGAATCCCCCCGTCCCGACCGCGGAGAAGCAATGGCAGAGGGCGTCGAACGGGCCCATCCCGGCCAGGCGGAGTCCCAGAAACGCCGCCACGGTCATCACGCCGTAGATCTTCCAGAGGGCGCGGGCCGCCTCGGAAACCCTCAGCGCGAGCTTTTCGGACCGGGCCCCGGGGAAATCGGCCCTGTACAGCGGCAGCCCGCCGATGCCGACCAGGGGGAGAACGGAGACCCCGAGCAGGACGACGCCCATGCCGCCGATCCAGTGGGAGGCGCAGCGCCACAGCTGCAGGCTCCCGGGGAGGACCTCGACGTCGGCGGCCACCGTGGCGCCGGTGGTCGTAAACCCGGACACGGACTCGAAAAAGGCGTCGGTGAACCCCCGGTAGGAGGGGGAGAAGCAGAAGGGGAGGCTCCCGAAAAGGCAGACGGTCAGCCAGACGGCCACCGTGAGCAGGATCCCCTCCCGGTCCGACAGGGCCCGGTCCCCGCCTCGCCGGCACCCTACGAGCAAGCCGCCGGCGGCGCCGGAGGCGGCCACGGCAAGGAGGAAGGGGAGGGGATCATCCCCCGCGGCCAGGCCGTACAGCAGCGGGAGCGCCATGCATCCGGCCAGCGCCAGGAGGAAGCGGCCAAGGATATGCAACAGCTTCGCTGCGTCGATCACGCCCCCTGTCCGCTCCGATGGTCGGCCAGAAAGAAGGATTCCACTTTCGGCACGGTCCGTTCCAGCGCGAAAATGATCACCCGGTCCCCCGGATGGATGACATCCTTGCCGCGCGGCACGATCACCTCTCCGTCGGGCCGGCTGATCGCCCCGATGATGCATTCCCGCGGCAGCTTCAGGTCCATCAGGTGCTTCCCGACCACCTTGGAGCCGGATGCAGCGATCAGCTCGATCGATTCGGCCTCCTCCTCCCGGAAGGAGGTCACGGAAATCACCCGCCCCTTCCGGACGAACCGGAGGATCCGGTCGACGGCCGTCAGCCTCGGGCTGACCGTCGTCGTGATCCCCAGCCTCTGCACCATCGGCAGGTAGTTGAGACGGTTGATCAGGGCGATCACTTTCTGCGCCCCCAGCTTGCGGGCCAGAAGCGACGCCATGATGTTGTCCTCGTCGTGCCCCGTGAGGGCGAGGAAGGCGGCGACCCCCTCGATATGCTCCTCCTCCAGGGTGGATTCCTCCGTGCCGTCGGCGTGGATCACGATGGTTTTCTTCAGGATCCGGGAGATCAGGTCACACCGTTCGGCGTCCCGCTCGAAAAGCTTGACGGCGGCCCCCTTGGCCTCCAGCTGCTGGGCCACCTCGATGCCGATCTGTTTCCCCCCGAGGATGAACACCCGGTCGAGCGTCTCCTGGGTGCTCAGGCCCATGAACCGGTAGGCGGCCTTCAGGTTGTCGGCGCGGGTCATGACATAGACGGTGTCGCCCGGCAGCAGCGATTCCCCCCCGTGCGGGATAATGGCCTGCTGCCCGCGGAAAATCATGGCGATGATCCCGTGGTCCCGCGACCGGGCCGCGTCGAGGTCCTCGAGGCGCTTGTGCGCCAGCCAGCTGCCGTCGTCGATGTTCATGCCGAAGAGCTTCACCCGCCCCTCGGCGAAATCCAGGATGTCCGAGACCCCGGGGACATGCACGACGCGCAGGATCCGCTCGGCGATATCGGTCTCGGGATGGATGATGAAATCGATCTGCACGCCGGCCTCGCGGCAGACATGGCGCCAGAGGTCCACCTCGTGGGTGCGCAGGCGCGCCAGCCGGACCTTGGCCCTGGATTCGACGGCCGCGATCAGACAGAACAGGACATTGATATGGTCGACGCTCGTCAGCGCTATGAGCATTTCCGCGTCGGCGATCCCGGCCTTCCGCAGCGTACCGATGCTGGCGGCGTTCCCCTGGACGATCCTGGCGTCCATCATCTCTTCCAGGTTCCGGCAGCGGTCGGCGTCCTGCTCGACGATGACGACCTCGTTCCCTTCCCGGATCAGGCGGGCGGCGACCAGTGCGGTGGTCTGCCCCCCTCCGGCAATCAGGATTTTCATCGTGCCTCCCATCCGGACCCGCCCCGGCGGCGCCCCTATCCCCCGAAATGGATCAGATACAGGATCGGGGCTATGATCATGGCCACGACCGAGATGAGCTTGATGAGGATGTTCAGGGACGGGCCGGACGTATCCTTGAAGGGATCCCCCACGGTGTCGCCCGCGACCGCGGCCCTGTGCATGTCCTCATAGGCGTCGCCCCAGCGGTTGTGGCCCTGCTCCTTGATCTGCTTCTTGGAGTTGTCCCACGCCCCGCCGGCGTTGGCCTGGAAAATGGCCAGGCAGACGCCGGAGATGGTCACGCCGATCAGCAGGCCGCCCAGCATGTTGACGTTGATGACGCCGATGACGACCGGGACGACGACGGCCATCAGCCCGGGGGCGATCATCTTCCGGATGGCGGCGGCCGTGGAGATCTCCACGCACTTCCTGTACTCGGCCTTCCCGTCGGCCGCCTGGATGACCGCCCGCTCCTCCCCGTTGGGCTCGCGGTCCTCCGATTCCGCCTTCTGGGCCGCCTCCAGGGCGGGCCGCAGCTCGGGGATCTCCCGGAACTGGCGGCGCACCTCCTGGATCATGTCCTGGGCCGCCTTGCCCACGGCGATCATGGCCATGGCCGAAAACCGGAACGGCAGCATGCAGCCGATGAGCAGGCCCACCAGCACGTAGGGGTTGGCGGCGTCGATGTCGACCCGCCCCTGCATCTTGGTCAGAAACGCCGAGGTCAGCGCCAGGGCGGTCAGCGCCGCCGAACCGATCGCGAACCCCTTCCCGATGGCGGCGGTCGTGTTCCCAACGGCGTCGAGCTTGTCGGTGCGCGCGCGGACCTCCCTGCCGAGGCGGGACATCTCGGCGATGCCGCCCGCGTTGTCCGCGATCGGCCCGTAGGCGTCCGTCGCCAGCTGGATCGCCGTCATCGACAGCATGCCCAGGGCCGACAGGGCGATCCCGTAGAGGCCGGCGAACCGGTGGGCCAAAAGGATCGCGACGCTGATGGCGATAACCGGCAGGCTGGTCGAATTCATCCCCACGGCGATCCCCTGGATCACCGTCGTCGCCGTGCCGGTCCGCGTCGCCTCGACGATCGACCCCACGGGGGGCTTGAACGTGGCCGTATAGTACTCGGTCAGGACCCCGACCAGGACGCCCGCAAGGAGACCGGCGATGACCGCGACGGCCAGGCCCCACCAGGCGTAGACGACCCTGTTGCCCGTGATCAGGTCGGTGACGGCAATCCCCCCCGCCGGGAGCAGGGCCCGGATGGCCCAGAGCGTCCCGAGAACCATCAGGGCGGATCCGCCGAACATCCCCTTGTTCAGGCCCGTCTGCGGGTTCCCCCCCTCCTTGGTGTGCACGAAGAAGAAGCCGATGATCGAGGCCAGGATGCCGATGACGGCGATGGCCAGCGGCAGGTAGACGCCGTTCATCCCCGATCCGGGGGCGGCCGCGTCGAGGCCCGTGAACCAGGCCGCGCCCAGGATCATCGAGGAGATGACGGCGCCGATGTAGGATTCGAACAGGTCCGCCCCCATCCCGGCGACGTCCCCGACGTTGTCCCCGACGTTGTCGGCGATGGTGGCCGGGTTCAGGGGGTGGTCTTCGGGGATGCCCGCCTCGACCTTCCCGACCAGGTCGGCCCCGACATCGGCCGCCTTGGTGTAGATCCCCCCGCCGACGCGGGCGAACAGCGCTATGGAGGAGGCCCCGAGCGAGAATCCCGACAGGATGTTCAGCACCGTGTTCATCACCCCGACGTCGGTGAGCGCCTCCGGGTAGATCCTGGTGTAGAGGATGAACAGCCCGCCCAGGCCGGCCAGGGCGAGGCCCACCACGGACAGCCCCATGACCGAGCCCCCGTTGAAGGCGACCTTCAGGGCTTCGTTCAACCCCCTGCGCGCGGCGCTGGCCGTGCGGATATTGGCCTTGGTGGCCGTCCGCATGCCGAAGTAGCCGGCCAGCCCCGAGCAGAACGCGCCGAGGGCGAACGACAGCGCAATCAGACCGTTCGTGCTCTGCGCGGCCCCGACCATGTGGTTGGAGACGCCGAGCAGCACGGCGACGGCGACGACGAAGACGGCGAGCACCCTGTACTCCCGGCCGAGGAACGCCATCGCGCCTTCGGCGATCCATCCGCCGATCATCTTCATGCGGTCGGTTCCCGCATCCTGTTTCGTCACCCAGGCCGCTTTCATGTAGGCGTAGATCAGGGCGAGAACGGCCACCGCAGGGCAGAGATAGATAAAATGGACCGGTTGCACTATGTCCCTCCTATGATGATTTCCTGAAGCGTCCCCGTCGTACCGGGGCCGGCCGGGCAGCCGCGACCGTCGCTGTCTTCCGGGTACCCAGAGGCGCATCATACACAATTATCCGCGGCCGGGGGAGCAGTTTTTCTCCCCCTCCACCCGGCCCGAGGGTGCGAACGGGATTGACGGCCCGGCCCGGATGTGGTTAGGTTTCCCCTGGTACCCGGCGGCGCCGTTCGGTCCGAACACCCCGGGGGAAATACGCCGGGGCATTGGAAACCGTCCGGGCGGCACGCCACCACCACCCGCGCCCTGCAGGCGCCGCTTCCGAGGGCCGCAGGCCGACAACCGAGGGGGATCCGATGGACATCAAGGGGCCCGAACAGATATTCGACATGGATGCGCTCAAAAAGATCCAGGTCCGGAAAAAACCGGTCCTGTATCTGATTGCGGCCGTCCTGATTCTGATAGTGGTATTCAACCTGATCTACCAGATAGAACCCGAACAGGTGGGCATCGTCCTGCGCTTCGGCAAGTACGTGCGGACGACCGAACCGGGGCTCCGCTTCAAGTGGCCGCTGGTCGAAAGCGTCACCAAGGTCCGCGTGCAGCGCCAGCTGAAGGAGGAATTCGGGTTCCGGTCCGAGGGGCCGGGATTTCGGACGCGCTACTCCCAGGCGAACTTCGAAAGCGAATCCTCCATGCTGAGCGGGGACCTGAACGTCGCCATGGTGGAGTGGATCGTGCAGTACCGTATCGCCGACCCCTACAAGTACCTGTTCCGGGTGCGGAACATCACCGACACCTTCCGCTTCATGAACGAGGCCGTCGTGCGCACCGTCGTGGGGGACCGGACCATCACCGAGGTGCTGACCGTGGGCCGCGAGGAGATCGAGATCACGGCGCAGCAGCTGCTGCAGGAGCTGTGCGATCTCTACGACACCGGGATCACCATCGACCAGCTGGTGCTGCAGGACGTCAACCCCCCCGACCCCGTCAAGCCCTCCTGGGACGAGGTCAACCAGGCGCAGCAGCAGAAGGACCGCCTGATCAACGAGGCCGACGCCGAGTACAACCAGATCATCCCGCGCGCCGAGGGGGAGGCCAAGCAGGCCGTCCTGCAGGCCGAGGGCTACGCCGTTGACCGCGTCAACAGCGCCATGGGCGACGCGGCCCGGTTCAAGGAGCTGCACGCGCAATACCGCCTCGCCCCGCAGGTCACGCGCCGGCGCATGTACCTGGAAACCATGCAGAAGATCCTCCCGCAGCTGGGGGGGAAGCTCTACCTCGACAACGAAGCCAAGAGCGTCATGCCGCTGCTGCCCCTGGAGTCGCTCCGGGGGATCACGGGCGGCGGCGCCGCAGCGAAGGAGGCCCAGCCATGAAGACTCATCCCGTAATAACAGCCGTGCTCCTCTTCGCGGCGCTCGTGCTTCTGAACAGCTGCCTGTACGTCGTCAGCGAAATCGAACAGGTCGTCGTCACGCAGTTCGGCGATCCCGTGGGCGACGCGATCGTCACACCCGGCCTCAAGTTCAAGTGGCCGTGGCAGGTGGCCAACCGCTTCGACAAACGCTTCCTGGAGTGGAACGGCGACGCCAACCAGGTCCCCACGAAGGACAAGCGCTTCCTGTGGGTCGACACCTACGCGCGGTGGCGCATCGTCGACCCGCTCCTGTTCTTCCAGCGGCTGCAGAACGAGTGGGGGGCCCAGTCGCGGCTCGACGACATCATCGACGGGGAGACCCGCAGTTCGGTCGCCCGGCACGACCTGGTGGAGATGGTGCGCAGCACCAACCGCGACCCCGAGGACATCCTGCTCGGGTCCGAGGTGGAGAACGCCATCATGGCCGAGATCACCAAGGGGCGGGACGGCATCGTCCGGGAGATCCTCGAACGCGCCTCGAAACGGGTGGAGAACCTGGGGATCGAGCTGATCGACGTGCGCTTCAAACGGATCAACTACGTCGAGGAGGTCCAGAAGGACGTCTTCGAGCGGATGATCGCGGAGCGGAAGCGCATCGCGGCCCAGTACCGGTCCGAGGGCCAGGGCGAGGCGGCCCGGATCCGCGGCCAGCGCGAGCTCGACCTCAAGAGGATCCAGTCCGAGGCCTACCGCCAGTCGCAGGAAATACGCGGGAAAGCCGACGGCGAGGCGACGCGCATCTACGCCGAAGCCTACAACCGCGACCCGGCGTTCTACGCCTTCACCAAGAGCCTGGAAACCTACGAGAAAACCACCGACCCCCGGACCACCTTCGTCCTGACGACCGACAGCGACCTGCTGCGCTTCATGAAATCCATTCCCTGACCGCGCGGCCCCCCGGATGCCGGCATCCGGGGGGCCCGGCCCGGCCTTCGTACTAAATCCTTAATACTTTCAACAGCCTGCGGGACAAAAAAATAAGTGGTGAATTCGCCCGGGTTGTGTTTATCATAGGCGAGCCCATATTCCAGCGATGCACCGACGCCGCCGGGCCGGAACCCGGGCGGAAAGGGGTCGGGCCGCGTCGCTAGATCCGGCCCTGCGGCCGGTATGGCGGTTGGATGGAAAGCATCTTTTTACCAATCAAGTCGGAGAGAGGAACATGCATACACTCAAAAGGCATCGTCGGAGCTGCATCCCGGTTTGCATAACCTTTATTGCACTCATAGTTGCAGGCCGCGGGTTCGCGCAGCCGGCAGGGGCCCCGCAGGCGCTCTATGACGCGCTGAAGGCTTTCGAACTTCAGACCAAGGCTTCCGTATCCAACCTGACCCTCAAGCGCGACCGCGGGGAAATGACCTTCACCGGGGATTTCTACTTTGCCGCGCCGGTCAACGGCCGGGTCACCGGGGCCGTCTTCATCGGGGAGGGCCGGTTCCGCGCCCCGGCGCCGGACATCCCGTTCGAAAAGGAGAACCTGAAACGGTTCCTGGGCGAGGAATCCGTCGACTCCGACTTCAAGACCGCCGTGCTGCGCTTCACCGACGACACCTACGACATCATCGGCAAGGGGAGCGCCGCCGCCGCCGCGCCCTCGGACGCGACCAAGCTCGCCCAGGGTCTCGACCCCAGCCTGCTGAAGGAGACGGGGGCCAACATATCGGCCCGGCTGGCCACGTCGATCGCCAACAACGAGTCCCCGGGCTTTTTCCTGGCCCAGTTCGACAAGGGGAAGCTCAAGTGCTTCACCTTCCTGGTCGACCCCCAGTGCCGCATCCCCAACTACACGTTTGAAATCGACGCCGGCGAGAAAGTCGTCCTGTTCCGCTACGACTCCTACGCCTACAGCAACGACCTGCTGATCGCCACCTATTCCGAGGAGGATTTCACGCAGAACCGCGTCAGCTACTCCGACGACTATGACGTTGCCGACCCGAAGCACTACAGGATGGAAATCGACCTGCGCAAGGCCCGGAACGAGATGCGGACCGACATCCGCATCGACTTCAAGTCCCTGATCGACAACCTGCAGGCCATCCCGATGGTTCTCAACGAGAACATCACCGAATACAACAACGAGCGCCTGAAGCATTCCATGCGGGTGCAGTCGGCCAGCTACAAGGGCCAGGCCATCCCCTGCATCCAGGAGGACTGGGAAACCGGCCTGACCTTCCTTTTGCCGGAACCGGTGGCCAAGGACGACGAGTTCAGCATCGACGTGGTCCTGGCGGGCGATTTCATCGACGACCAGCAGCAGATGCGCAACAGCCACTACCCCCAGGGGAATTCCAGCTGGTACCCCCGGCACGGGTTCATCAAGAACTCGACCTTCGAGCTCATCTTCCGCCACAGCAAGGGGGACACGATCTCGAGCGTCGGCACCCTGGTCAGCGAGGGCCAGTGGCCCGACAGCGACGACGGCAGGACCGAATACAAGATGGAAACGCCGATCTCCTTCGCCTCGTTCGTCGCCGGGATTCTGAAGCCCCACAACAGGAAACGGAAGCTGGAATTCGGGGACATGGAGCTTTTGTTCTACTCGCCCCCGACGTCGGCCGATCTGACCACCGTGAAGGAGGAATTCGTCCTGAACGAACTCGGCAACGTACTGGACTATTTCAGCAGCGGTTTCGGCCCGTACCCGTACGAATCGATCCGGTCCACCTTCCGGTCCAGGGGCGCCAGCCGGCCGTTCGCCACGATGATGACGGTCCCGGGGATGGATTCGGCCGACCGCAACTCCTACAAGTACATCGGCACGGAAGCGTCGAAGCAGTGGTGGGGGTGCGTCGTCAACTCCAGGTCCTACCGCGACCAGTGGCTCGAGGACGGCCTTTCGGAGTACTCCGGGCTGCTCTACGTCCTGGCGCGCATGAAGAACATCAAGGAGCAGAAGGAATTCCTCGACGTCATGCGGTTCAACCTGAAGAACCCCCCGCAGACCGACACCGGGGTCGGCCAGGGCAAGATTTCCGAAATCGGCCCCGTCATCCTCGGGCGGCGGCTGCGGACGCGCAACTCGATGAACTCCGCGAGCATGGTCACCCAGAAGGGCACCCTCGTGGTGCGCATGCTCCACTACCTGTTCAGCGACCCCCAGACCGGGGACGACGCGCGCTTCTTCGAGATGATCCGCGACTACACGGACTCCTACGCCTTCCGGGCCGCCAGCTCCGACGACTTCAAGCTCGTCGCCAACAGGCACTTCGTCAACACCCCGGTAGCCAAGGCCTTCGGGCTGAAGGACCTCAACTGGTTCTTCCAGCAGTGGATCTACGAGGCGAAGCTGCCCAGCTACCGCCTGGAGTACAAGATCGAATCGGGCGAGGGGGGCCAGGCCGTCGTCACCGGCAATCTGATCCAGGAAAACGCCGGGCCGAACTGGTTCATGCCCCTGCCGATCGTGCTCAAGTTCTCCGGCAACCAGCAGGCGCAGTCGATCGTCTACGTCAACGGGCCGGAAACAGCCGTCAACATACCGCTGCCGATGAAGCCCAATTCGGTCGAGCTGGACCCGGACATGTGGATCCTGTCGGAAAAGACCGAAACGAAGAAGCGGTAGCGGGACAGCACCATCATCGCGCTGCACAGGCGGGGGGCGGGCCATCGGGTTCGCCCCCCGCTCTTTGTGCGGCCACGAAAGGAAGGCATCGCATGCGGCGACGATACGGTCTCGGCCGGTTCCCCGTCCCGGTTTGTATCGGTCTCCTGCTCTGCTGCGGCTGCGGCCCCTCCAGGGACGTGCACGTCGAACAGGGTGTGCTCCGGGGGACCCGCGGCAGCCACGGCTCGGTCCTGGTGTTCAAGGGCGTCCCCTACGCCGCCCCCCCGGTCGGGGATCTCCGCTGGCAGCCGCCCCGCCCCCCGAAGCCGTGGAAGGGCGTCCGGGCGGCCGGCGCGTTTGCGCCCGGCTGTGTCCAGAAGCCGGTGCGGTCCCTTCTGCCCTGGACCGAGGAGTTCATGCACCAGGGGGAGACGGGCGAGGACTGCCTGTACCTGAACATATGGACGGGCGCCCGTGCAGAAGGCGCCCGGCGCCCGGTCATGGTCTTCCTGCACGGCGGCGCCTTCACGGGGGGATCGGGCAGCGTTGCGGTCTACGACGGGGAGGCCCTGGCCCGCAAGGGCGTCGTCGTGGCCGTCCCCAACTACCGCGTCGGCCCCGCCGGATTCCTGGCGCACCCGGAGCTGACCCGGGAATCCGACCACCGCGCCTCGGGCAACTACGGCCTGCTCGACCAGGCGGCCGCGCTCTGGTGGATCCACAACAACATCGCCGCGTTCGGGGGGGACCCTGATCGGGTGACCATCTTCGGGCAGTCGGCCGGCGCCGTGAGCGCGGCCCTGCTGGCGGAGTCCCCCCTGGCCGACGGGCTGTTCGCGCGCGTCGTCCTGCAGAGCGGCCCGGGGCTGTTCCCCCCGGGGGGGCCCGGAGGCGCCGCCCCGCTCGAAGAGGCGGAAAGGGAGGGGGAGCGCTTCGCCCGGGCCCTGGGGGCACCGACGCTCGCGGCGCTGCGCGCCCTGCCGGCCGAAGCGCTGCTCGACATCCCCCCGGAAATCCGCTTTGGCCCGGTCCGCGACAACTGGTTTGTGCCCCCCGAACCCCTGGGGGCGGGACGCGCAGACGTCCTCATCGGCTCGACCGCCGACGACCTGGGTTTCGGCGGGTCCGGGGCGACCGTCCGGGAGTACGAGGCGGCGGCCCGGCGGCAGTTCGGGGACCGCGCAGGGCTTTTCCTCGGGCTCTACCCGGCCGCATCGGACGCCGCCGTCCCGGCCGCAGAGAAGGACAGCGGCAGGGACCGGGCCCGCGTCTCCATCCACCTGTGGGCGGCCGGGCAGGCTGCCGCGGGGGCCGACGTCTACACCTACTGCTTCGACCGGGCCATCCCCTGGCCGGAGCACCCGGAGTTCGGGGCCTTCCACTCGGGCGAGCTGCCCTACGTTTTCTCGAACCTCCGCCTGCTCGACCGCCCGTGGGAGGACGCCGACCGCACCCTGGCCGAGCAGATGTCCTCCTACTGGGTCCGCTTCGCGGCGACCGGGGACCCCAACGGCGAGGGCCTGCCCCCGTGGCCCCGGTTTGACGCCTCCCTGGCGGCCACCATGCGTCTCGGCGCGGACCCGGGCGCCGTGGCCGTGGCCGCGCCCGAGAAGCTCTCCTTCTGGAAAGAGGCGCTGGCCGGCGCCGGGCAGCAGGAAAGCGCCGGCGGGGATTGACCCGCCTGCCCGATGCCGGTATACATCTACCGTGCACCGGCGGCGCCGGGGAAAGGTCCGGGATGAACATTCCATACTACATACAGGTCGCGGCCACCATACGGAAGCGGATCCTGGCCGACGAGTACGGCGACGGCGAACCCCTCCCCTCCTCCGAGCAGTTCGAGAAGGAATTCGACGTCAGCGCCATCACCGTGAGGAAGGCCCTGGAGATCCTGGCCCGGCAGGGGATCCTCCTGCGCCGGCGGGGCATCGGCACCACCGTCCGCAAGCCCCGCCCGGAGGTGGTCACCTTCGCCGTGGGCGGCACCTTCCGCCGGTTCATCGACTCCTACAAAAAGGAGCTCCGGGGATCGGACATCCTCTCCATGGCGACCGTCCCCTGCCCCCCGCACGTGCGCCAGCTGCTGGGCCTGGACACCAGGCAGCGGGTGCTGTGCATCCGGAAGATACGCCGCCATTCGGGCATCCCCATCGGCTACTTCCTGCACTACGGCGACGCGCGCCTGTGCCGGGGGATCACGCGGAAGCAGTCGGAGACCTACACGTTCCAGGAGCTTTTCGAAAAGGTGTCCGGGCGGAAACTGGCCCGGATGGAGGAGACCATCAAGGCTTCGACCACCGACATCGACCTCGCCAGGGTCCTCGACACGGGGTTCGGCAGCCCCCTGTTCTTCATCGAAAACATCTTTTTCGACACCCAGAACCGGCCCGCCACCCTGACGCACATCTACTACCGGGGGGACATGTGCGCCTACAGGGCCAACGTGCGGCTTTGACCCCCCCGCCGGGGGTCCCGTTTCGCCCCGGCGCGGTTTCGCTATTGACCGCGGGGGGCGGAGCGTTTATTGATATAGCGCCCTGCATTCTGTCCGCAGGGTGGCCGGGCGGGAAACCATGCTGAAACTGGGAACCGGAAAATCATCCCTGCACACCCTGGTGCAGATCGCCATCCTCCTGGGGTCGCTCTACCTGTTCCTGCTGAGCATCGACCTGCTCGGCAGCGCCATGCGCCTCTTCGGCGAAGGATTCGCCGAAACGCTGATCGCGAGCACGTCGAACCCCCTGGTCGGCCTGTTCATCGGGATCCTGTGCACCTCCGTGGTGCAGAGCTCCTCGCTGACGACCTCGATCGTCGTCGGCCTGGTCGGCAGCAACGCCCTGACGATCGCGAGCGCCATCCCCATCATCATGGGCGCCAACATCGGCACGTCGGTGACGAACATGCTCGTCTCGCTGGCCCACCTGAACCGCTCCGCCGAATTCCGCCGGTCCTTCGCGGCCGCCAACGTGCACGACTTCTTCAATTTCCTGTCCGTCCTGGCCCTGTTCCCCCTTCAGCACTACACGAACTTCCTGGGGCACACAGCGCACGCAATGGCGGAATTGTTCCAGAACGCGGGCGGGCTCACCCTTTTCAACCCGCTCAAGGCCGCCACGGCCCCCGCCGCCGCGTGCCTGTGCGCCGCGGCGCGCAATCCGTGGCTGCTGCTCGTCATCGCCCTGGCCCTGCTGTTTTTCGCGCTGAGGCAGCTCGTGAGGGTCCTCAAGGCCCTCGTCGTCGCCAAAACGGGCTCCTGGTTCGACAAGTTCCTGTTCAAGCACCAGTTCCGGGCCTTCGTCGTCGGCCTCCTGCTGACGGTCCTGGCCCAGAGCAGCTCGATCACCACCAGCCTCGTGATCCCGCTGTGCGGCGCCGGGCTCCTGTCGCTGCGCCAGATCTTCCCCTACACGCTCGGGGCCAACATAGGGACGACCGTCACGGCCATCCTCGCCTCCATGGTCACGGCCAACCCGAGCGCCGTGACCGTCGCCTTCGCGCACCTGCTGTTTAACGTCATCGGGACCGCCGTCTGGTGGCCCCTGCAGAAAGTGCCGGTGTATTTGGCCGACACGTTCGCCGCCTACGCGGTCCGGAACAGGATCTTCCCGATAGCCTATATCTTCGCCATGTTTTTTGTCATACCATTGATCGTGATTCTAACTCTCAACTAGGGTGTCCCCATGCTGAAAGAACTGCTGGCCATTTTCAAGAAAGACAGCAAGATGGACGAGGCCTTCTCCCGGTCCTACGAAATGCTCGCCATCAACAAGGACATGTTCATCAAAGCCAGGAAAACGCTGAGGGAGACAAACACCGTCGAGCTCGACCGGAGCGTCTACGAGCAGGACAAGAAGATCAACAAATACGAGCGGGAGGTCCGCAAGGACGTGCTCCAGCACATGGCCGTCTCGGGCATCGAGGATATGCCCGCGGCGCTGAAGCTCATCGGCATCATCATCGACCTCGAGCGCATCGGCGACTACGCCAAGAACATCGTGGAGCTGGCCGAGTGCCACCAGGCCAAGCTCACCGCCGGCGGCGCCGAGGAGGACCTGCTGAGGATCGAATCGGCGGTGGAAAACGGGTTCGACCGGGCCAAGCACGTGCTGGAGACCAACGACGCCGAAGCCGCCGAGGAGCTGATCAAGGAATTCATGTGGGTCAACCCCCTGTGCGACAAGTACGCGCTCGGGTATATCCGGGAGGAGGACGAAACCCTGTCCCGGCGGTCGACCGCGGCCCTGGTGCTGTACTTCCGATTCCTCAAGCGCATCCACTCCCACCTGCGCAATATCGTCACCACCGTCTACCGGCCGTTCCACAAGATCGGCTTCATCCCGTCCAGGCACAAGGAGCACAAGGGATGACGGGCCCGCGGAGGCAGCCGCCCCCGCGAACCGGATTCCCGGAGCCGCAGCCATGAAGGCATCTCAGATAGACAGGAGCCGCTACCTCCGGGGGCTGCTCGTCCTCATCGGCAAGGACCGCGTCGTCGACCCCGACGAGCACGCCCTGGTTCTGCAGTTCGGCCGGATGCTGGATTTTGACATCCGCTTCTGCGAAGCGGCCATGGCGGACCTGCTCACCAACGAGCATATCACCGACGACCCGGTCGTCTTCGACGAGCCCGAGATCGCGGCATGCTTCCTCAGGGACGCCCTCAGGGCGGCGCTTGCCGACAGGGAGATCCACGCCCGCGAGTTCGCCTGGCTGGAGAAGGTGGCCCGGGCCAACGGCATCCCCGACGCCTGGATGCGCCGGGAATCCCGGCGCCTCCGGAAGACGAAATTCCCCGGGAAGTCCCCCGGCAGCTTCGAGATCCGCCGGTTCCTCTAGCCCGGGGCGGCCCCTGCCGCCGGGCCGTCAGTGGAGCGACAGCCCCCCGTCGTGCACGATCAGCTGCCCGGTGACCAGCCTGCTGTCGTCGCTGGCCAGGTACAGGGCCGTCCCGACCAGGTCCTCCGGGTAGGCCGGCCGCTTGATGCACCGCAGCGGCAGCTGGATTTCGTCCAGGGGCTCGGGCGGGAACTTCTTGTTCCAGTCGAACTCGTCCCCCCCCTCGGAATGCGTGAACCCGGGGGCGATGGCGTTGACGTTGATGTTGTAGTCGCCCAGCTCCCTGGCCATGCCCCGGGTCAGCGCCACGACGGCCCCCTTCGACGCGATGTACTGGGGCAATCCCGCAACGCCCTCGAAGATGGTGGCCGATGCGATGTTGATGATTTTGCCCCCCCGGTCCCGCATGTAGGGGAACACCGCCTTGATGCAGTGAAAGGGGCCGAGGGCGTTGGTCTTCATCACCTGGATCCATTCCTCGCTGGTCACTTCCATGAAGGGCTTGATCGTCACCAGCGTCCCGGCGTTGTTGACCAGGATGTCGATGGCCCCGAACCGGTCGACCGCGGCCCGGGCCAGCGCGTTGCACTGGTCCTGCTCGGTGACGTCGGCACGGACGTACAGGGCCCTGCCGCCCGACGCCTCGACCGCGGCCACCGTTTTCGCCCCGTCGGCGATATCGCCGATGACGACGCCCGCCCCTTCCCGCGCGAAGCCCGCGGCGAACGCGGCGCCGAGCCCGCGCGCCGCGCCCGTGATGACAGCAACCTTCCCTTCCAGCCTCATAGCCCGCCTCCTTTGCCGGTTGTGGTATCGGACTCCCCGCGCCCTCCCGAGGGGTGCGCCCTGCGCAGGGCGGCCTCGACCGGCATTATGCCCCAACCGCCGCTCCCCCTGCAACAGCATCGGGCGCCTCGCCCCCGCGAACCGCCCGAAGGAGGGCCGCCCGGGCCGATTATTCGTGGACCTCGGGCCGATCAGAGACTATGATAGAGGCCTGGCGCCCGAAGGCGCGGAAGTCTGCACCGGGAATAGCCGCCGTGCAGCGTCTTAATAAATTCATGGCGCCGGGCCGGGTGGCCCGGCCTGCAATGGAAACGGAGGATATGCACATGGAAATCAGGCTGACCGCCAGCGGATCGAAGCCGCTGTCCACCAAAACGTTTTTCAGCGACGAGAGCGGGTTTGAAGTTGCATCCGTGATCGTCATGGGCAAGAAGGACTGCGTAGTGCTCGACGCGCAATGGACCCTGTCGAACGCCCACAAGGTCATCGCGGAAATTTTGGAAACGGGCAAGAACCTCACGACCATCTACCTGTCCCACGCCCATCCCGACCATTACTTCGGGGCCGGCGTCATCGCCCAGGCGTTCCCGAAAGCGCGCGTGGTGGCCGTCGCTTCCGAAGCCCAGATCATCAACAAGCAGTTCTTCGGCAAGATCGAGCACTGGGAAAACGTCATCGGGGCGCACAACGTCTGCCGGGTGACGACCCACGCCGAAGCCCTCGAGAACAACTACTTCGAGCTCGAGGGGCACCGCCTGGAGGTCCTCACGAAGGTCATGGGCGACATGCGGTACAACACCATGGTGTGGATCCCCGACATCAAGACCCTCTACGGGAGCGACGTCCTGTTCAACCAGGCGCACCCTTTCACCTGCGAGCTGACCAAGGAAGAGCGCGCGCAGTGGATCGCCGACGTCGACAAGATCGAGACGATGGGGGCCGAGGTCATCATCCCGGGCCACCAGAAACCGGGCATGCAGTTCGACCGCAGTTCGCTCGACTTCACCCGGGACTACATCCGCGTAACCGAACAGGAGCTGGTCCGGCAGGACACCGTCGCCGGGTTCTACCACGCAATGGCGGAACACTTCCCCGACGCCAACCTCGTCCGCCTCAGCAACGGCATGAACGCGGCCGTCTTCAAGGGCGGGCTCGACTGGAACTGGCGCGAGATCGAATAGCCGCCGGGGGCGGCCCGCACGGGCCGCCCCTAGAGGCCTGAAGGCGCGGCGGGCCCGTCCCGGCGGTCCCCGGCGAGCACCCGAAAGGACTGCTCGAGGCGTTCGCCGTTTTCATCCACCAGCGTTATCGTGTGCGGGCCGGGGCCGGGATCGAGGGCCATCCGGTGGATATCGCGGGTGGTCCCGAGGAATTCCTTGTCCAGGTGCCAGTGGATCCGCAGCTCCGGGTTGCGGTGCGCGGCCTCGAACACGGTCCGCCCCCTGCTGCCGTCGAGTTCGACCGGGACGTAGATCGCGCCGTTGTCCCCCGGGTAGAGCAGGGACAGGGGGGGGGCGCCGGCCGCCGGGCGTCCCTCGCGGCAGTCGCTGCGGTACGGGGGCAGGGGCCGGTAATCGGCGTGCCGGCTCCGGTAGAACCACTCCCATGCCGGGGGGAGGACAAACCAGCTGACCGGGCACACCGAACCGATGCGCTCGCAGGAGCCGTCGACCCTCCACTGCATGGTCGGGTCGCACGGCACCAGGCGGCAGTGGGGGCAGCTCCGGCCTTTCTGCCCGGCCAGGGGAACCCGAATCTTTTTCGTCTCCCCGCAGAAGGGGCCCGCCCGGTGCCCGCTGCGGGCGCACACCTCGATCTCCACCATCCCCGATTCCGGGGCGTCGAACCAGCCCGTGGGGCCCAGGATTCCGAAAATCTCGAACATGACGGGGGCGGCCGCGGCGATGCCGGTCAAACCCGGTCGGCCCTCGCCGTCGGCGTTCCCCACCCACACCCCCACCGCGTAGCCGGGCGTGACGCCTATGGCCCAGCCGTCCCGGAGCCCGTAGGAGGTCCCGGTTTTCCAGGCCACGGGCCGCGACGAGGCAAAACTCCGCCAGGCCCCCTCCTCGTCGGGGCGCGACACCTCGAGCAGGGCCTCGAGAGTCCGCCAGCAGGCGGCGGGCCCGAGGGCGGAGCGCGCGCCGGCGGCGGGATCCGGGGGGGAGGAGAGAAGGTAGCGGGGGCGGCTGAAAGGGGGGTCCGGCCCGCCCCCCGTCGCGCCGGCGGCCGCACGGGCCAGGCCGGCGTAGATGCCCGTCAGGTCCCACAGCGTCCCCTCGGCCCCCCCCAGAACGAGCGTCAGCCCGTACCCGGATGCGGCGCGGTGGAGGCTGGTCATGCCCAGGCCCTTCAGCACGCCGTAGAACCGGTCCACCCCGAACGCCTCGAGCATGCGCACGGCCGGGACATTCACCGAGCGGGCCAGGGCCCGGTCGGCCGCCACGGCGCCCTCGAAGGTCCCGCTGTAGTTTTGGGGCACGAAGCCCCCGATGCGGGTCGGGATGTCCGGCACCAGCTCCTCCGGGAGCAGTTCCCCCGCGTCGAGCATGGCGGCGTACAACAGCGGCTTCAGGACGCTGCCCGTGCTGCGCGGCGCCGTGACGACGTCGACGAAATTGCCGTGCTCCGCGTCGGAGAAGTCCGGGATGTTCCCCACGTAGACGAGGGCCTCCATGGTCCGCACGTCCAAAACCAGGGCGGCGGCGTTGTGGATGCCGTTGCCGGCCAGGCGGCGGTGGTGCCGCCCGATGATCTCGGTGGCCCGCTCCTGGAGCCCCTTGTCCAGGGTGGTGGCGACGCGGGCCTCCCGGCGCCCCCCCTGCTGCCGGACCCGGCCGAGCAGGTGGGGCGCCAGAACCGGCAGCGGGTGCGGGGCCCCGGGCAGCGGTTCGGCCTTGGCCAGCGTGGCGGTCATGCCGTCGATGACGGCGCAGCCGTGGAGCCTGTCGAGCAGCCGGTTCCTCTTCGCCAGAAGCCGATCGTGCCCCTTCCCCGGGAACACCAGGGAGGGGCTGTTGGGGAGGACGGCCAGCATGGCCGACTCGGCCCAGGAGAGCTGGTCCGGGCTCCGGGCGAAATAGCGCCAGGAGGCCGCCTCCAGGCCGACCACGTTGCCGCCGAAAGGCGCGTGGGCGGCGTACAGGGCCAGGATCTCGCGTTTGCTGCGGGTCGCCTCGAGCCCGACGGCCAGGATCATCTCCAGGATCTTTTCGCGCACGGTGCGCGCCGGGTGCCCGCGCGACAGGCGGACGACCTGCATCGAAAGCGTGCTGGCCCCGCTGACGACGCGCCCGGCGCGGATATTGGAGCGCACCGCGCGCAGCACGGCCACAGGGTCGACCCCGAAGTGGCTGTGGAAGCGGTGGTCCTCGTAGAGGATGACGGCGCGGGCGAACTTTTCGGGCGGATCCCCCCCCGGGGGGAAGCGCCACTGCCCGTCGCCGGCGATGGACGCGCCGAGGAGCGCGCCGTTGCGGTCGAGCAGCACGGTCGAGTACGGGGCCCGGAAAAGCCGGCCGGGCGAGAAGCACCACAGCAGGACCGCGGCCGCGACGGCGGCGGCGACAAGCGCCGGCCGCGGGACGGCCACTTTCCGCCCCCCTTTGTTTCGCTTCATCCGAACGGACCCCCGCACGGGCTACGGCGCGGCGCCGGGCCGCTCGACCGTGATCCAGCGCCCCGGCACCCGCGCGTTGATCGTGGCATCGTACATGGCCTCGGCTCCGACCGGGGGCAGGTAGAATCGCCCCAGGTAGCTGGCGTTCGCCAGCATGTGAAACGTCTTGCGCTCGCCCTGCCCGATGCTGAAATAGGTGTACACCCGGTCGTCCCGGATGTCCTGGTAGTCGAAACCCGAGTCCTGGAACCTCCCCGTGGGGGCCATCCTCAGGTTGCGGATTTCCCACCCGGAGGGGACCATGTGGGTCAGCGCCACCTCCCGGTACTCCCCCTGGTACCCGGTGTTGGCGACCTCGACGGCGATGATGAATTCGAGGCCCTGTTCGAGCTCGGACGGGTCGAGCTCCCTGTTGTCGAGCGTCCGGTACCGGATCTTGAGATCCAGGCGGCTCCGGGAGGCCTTCTCGGCCCCCGGGGGCGGCACCCCCTGCCGGATGAGCCGGGCGTAGAGCGTCACGGTCCCGCTGTTTTCAAGCTCCAGCACCGCGGCCTCCCCCGCCGGCGCCGGAAGCGGGATCTGAACGACGGGGAGCGCCGACCGGAGGGATTCCCTCCCACCGCCCCGCCAGGAGTAGGCCAACGCCATCTCCCCCTCCCGGGCGACGGTCAGGCGCGCCAGGGCGATCAGGGCGAAGGCCGTCGCATGGGTGCTGTGCCACTGGTCGCCGCCGAGCATCCCGGACACCTCGCCGGCCAGCGGGAGCGCCTCGTCGACCATGTCCATGATCCCGAGCGTCTCGAGCACCATGGCCTTGTCGCGCAGCGTGGAGCCGAAGGTATGGGACAGCTCCCGGTATTCGGGCACCTCCCTGGAGGCGCCCTCGACGAGCTCCAGCGCCGCTTCGGGCTGCCCCGCCATCTGGAATGCCGCCGCCAGGCGCCAGCGGGCCTCGTCCTCGAGCCCGGGCATCTCCTTGAGGCGGTTCATGGCGCCCAGCTCCGGGGACCCCGCCAGGGCGAGGGTGTAGAGCCGGTAGGCCTGGTGGAGCCCCGAACGTGGCTCCCGGCGGGTCCAGGACAGGGCCTTGCCCCTCTGGTACTTCTGCCACTGGCCGAGGACGCCGCCCGGTATCCGGTAGCCCGCCTTGCCGGCCTCGACAAAAAAGTGGCCGACGTAGCTCGACGCCCAGTCGTGCGCCTCGTCGGCCCCGGGCCAGTAGGCGAACCCGCCGCCGGGGAGCTGGTACCTCTGCAGGCGGCCGATTGCGGCATTGACGTTGGCCTGGATCTCGTCCTCCCTTTCCGTCCCCAGCTCGAGGAGCCGGGAGAGGTACAGCTGCGGGAAGACCGCGGAGGCCACCTGCTCGACGCAGCCGTGGGGGTAGCGGATCAGGAAATCCAGGCGGCGCGCCAGGTCCAGGGGCGGGATTCGGGAGACTTCGAGCCAGGCCTCGTTGGTCCCCTCCATCCCCGTGAATGCGGCTTCCTGCCGCCAGGTCCGGCCCGGGTTCAGCGCCGCGTCCGCCACGAGGGTCTCCCGGTAGGAGGGCATCCGGATGTCCAGTTCGATCGTCTGGCGCGCCCGCTCCCCTGCGCCGGCGGCGGCAAGGGTGACGCGGACCATGCCGGTCCGCGTCTGCGTCCGTAGCCGGAAGGCGACGAGGCCCTCGCCCGGGTGGTCGAACGCGATCTTCCGGCTCCGCGGGCCGACCACCTCGGCGGGGCCTTCGACCGCGATGTCGACGGCGGCCTCGCGGACCTTCTCCCCGAGGGCGAAGACCGACACCGGCAGCTCCACCTCCTCGCCCGGGCCGAGCACGCGCGGCAGCGTCCCGAGGATCATCAGGGGGCTGCGCACGAACACGGACCGGTCCGCATGGCCGAAGGCGCGGCCCTGGCCGGCCGTCACCATGACGCGGACCGACCCCACGTACTGGGGGATCTCGATCCGGTGGGTGTTCTCGCGGCCGGCGCCGAGCTCAAACGGGCCCAGGAACCGGACCAGCGGCGGGAACCGGTCCGCCTTCTTCTGCCCGACGGGGCCGGCGTCGGCGCCCCCGCCGACGGCCAGCATCCGCTCGAGCGTGCCGCCGTAGGCGCCCGCGACCAGGTCGAACAGGTCCCAGGTCCGGACCCCCAGGGCTTCGCGCCGGTAGAAGTGCTCCCAGGGATCCGGCGTGGCGAACCGGGTGAGATCGAGCAGCCCCTCGTCGACGACGGCCACCGTGTAGGTCATGGGCCTGCCGTTTTTCTCCCGCACCGTCAGCGTCCCGGGATGGTCGGGTTGAAACTCCGCGGGCGCCCCGACGACGGGCTCCAGCCGCGTCCCCGGGTCCTGCACCCGGATGGGGACGACGCCGTAGAGGCGGATCGGCAGGTCGTTGTGCGTCTGCAAATGCGGCTGCAGCAGCGTCACGTGGGCGTAGATGTTCGGCGCCATCTCGGGGGTGGCCGTGAAGGTGTAGCGCACGGTTTCCTCGCCGGTCTCGATCCAGGAGCTGCCGAGCATCCGGGTCCCGTTCTCGAGCGACACCAGGCCCCGCCCCTTCTGCCCGGCGGGGATGGAGAGCACCACGGTCTCGCCCACCCGGTACTCCTCCTTGTCCGATGAAAAGCTCAGGACCGTGGCCCCGCCGGGGCTGTCGCTGCGCCCCCGGCCCGCCCATCCCGGCCAGTCGACGTAGACGGTCCTGCCGCTGGAGTGCCGGCCCTCGAGGTCGGAAACGCGGATCAGGTAGCGGCCCCATTCCGGTTGCTTGATCTCGAAATCCCACACCCCCGTGCCGTCGGCGAGCTCCACGGTCCCGGACTGGATGGGGCGGTATTCCGGGGTGCCCAGGTACTCGGCCATGGATTCCCCCCCCTTTTCCCACCACCAGCGCCATTTGACCTTGTAGACCTCCACCCGGACACGGCTGCCGGCCACCGGGGCCCCTTCGTTGTCGACCGCCACGAGGCGGACGGGGTGCCGGGTGTCGGTCAGCAGCATCCCCCGCTCCTTGTCGCCCGGGGGCGCCAGGATCCCGATGTACCGGTCGAAGGGGTGGTAGGGGAGGCTCACCCGGTCCATGCTCGAGGCCCCGCCCGGCTCGAACACGCGCGTGGTGAAGTCGGCGCGGAGCATCCCGGGCGAGACACCGCCGACCTGGATCCCGGAAGAGAAGCGGGCCCGGCCGGCCGCGTCGAGCGTCCCGTCGAACACCGTGTGGCTTTCGGGCTTGAACGTCCGGGCCGGGTCGTCGAAGGAGTACTCCCCGTACTTCGGGAAACGGGTCTGGTCCGCCGTCAGGGTCAGCTCCATGGCGGCCTTCAGGTCCCGGGCCGGCGCCCCGTGAAGCCACGCCGCCGAGAGGTCCCCCTCGATCCTGCCCCCCTTGAGGCTCCGGACGCCCTTGCCGAAATCCAGGGCGATCTTCAGCCGGTTGGGCATCACGGTCTCGATCTTGAGAAGCTTGGTGAACTCCGCCCCCCCCGCCCGGATCCTCACGTTCCAGTTGCCCGTCGGCGCGTCCGGGTCCGTCCGGAGCCGGAAGGTGTAGAAGCCGTTGACGGGATTCTTCCGGTTGACGGTGTCGACGAGCTGCCCCCGGGGGTTCCTCAGTTCGAGCCGGACCGGGTAGTCCCCGGGCAGGGTCGTTTCCGTGTCCAGGAGAATGAAGGTCAGGTGGATGGGGTCCCCGGGCCGCCAAACGCCGCGCTCCCCGTAGATGAATCCCTTCATCCCCCCCTCGACCGCGGCGCCCGAGACGTCGAAATGGCTGACCGACAGCGACTGGCCGTCGTCGAGCCGGAGGTACCCGTAGCGGCCGCGGCTTTGCGCCACCAGCAGAAACGGGGCCCGTTCGGTCGCCATCCGGGCCGTGCCGTCCGCCGCCGTCCCGGAACGGGCCAGGACCTGCTGCTGGTAGTCGAGGAGCGTGATCTCGGCGCCGGCGACCGGCCCGGTGGTCTTCAGGTCCGTGACGGCGGCGAAGAAGGATCCGTCCCCGCCCCTTTTGGCGATCAGGCCGAGATCGGACACCAGGAAGTTGCGGTAGGCGTTGATGCTGTGATCGTAGTAGTCCCAGTAGTACCCCGGGTGGCAGGGATTGCGGCGGTTCTCGAAATGCTCCCTCCAGTTGCGGCCCGGACCGTAGGTGTCCCAGTAGCTGCTCTCCTGCTCCTGGTCCCAGTCGGCGAGCGCCTCCTCGGGCGCCTCGCGGCCGGCCCCCGGGGCCGAATCCCGGCACTGGTAGACGACGTGGGGCCGCCGGAAGTAGACCTGGAGCCTGTAGAGGCCGTCGGGATCGCCCTCGACCAGGGAGGACACGTCCAGCCCGTGTCGGATCCAGCGGTTGCGCTGGTCGGGCGTGAACCCGAGCGGGATGGTCTTTTCCCAGACCGTGCGCCCGACCCGGTCGAGCTCGCGCTCCCCCTCGAGCTCGTTGACCTGCAGAAACTGGGGGATGTTCTTGTCGTAGACGCGGGTGGCCCGGACGATGACGGCGCGCAGGTTGTTGGTCTCGATCGGGATGGTGAGCCCCTGGCTGGTGGGGAGGATAACGCCGCGGCCGGCGAAGCGCACCTGGGGCAGGGACTCCTCGAAGGAGACTTCCGAGACGGTCCCCTCGGCAAGCCGCTTCCCCGCGGCGTTGCGGATCCCGGGGCGGACGGTCACGGCGACCGTCCCGTCCCAGGGCTCCGGGCTGTAGACGCGCACGACGTTCTCCGCCATGCCATAGCGGAGGCCGGTCCGCTCGCCTGCCGCGATGAGGCCGCGGAGATCCTGGGCGGGGTCGACCGGGTCGCTGAAGCGCACCTCGATGCAGGCCTCCTCCCCGGCCACGGCCGCGGTGCCGAGAACGGCGAACGTCCCGAGGGCGGGGACCGGTACGTCTTGGCGCCCCTTCTTGTCGACGCCGATGGGGACGCCGTTCCACTCTACCGCCACGACCGTCGGCTCCGGGCCGCGGGTGATCCCCTCGACCAGGAAGGCGTGACGCCGCCCGCCGTCGTTGTGCACCCAGGACACCGGCAGGTCCTTCCCGTGATGGGACGCCCGGAGCATCTTCCGGATGTCCGGGCCGGCCTCGGTATCGGCCGTCACGATCTCCCCGCCGAGCTGCTGGTGCTCCGGGGGCCGTCCGGCGATGCTCTCGAGGCCTTGGAAGGAAATCTCGAAGGACTGCTCCAGGGTCGTGAACCGGAACGGGAACAGCTCCCGTCCCCGCTCAACGCTACACAGCGCCGACAGGTCGAGCGTGGCGGCGTAGGAGGTCCCCCGGGGGAGCCGGTTGCGGGGCCGGAACTCGATCGTGCGGCTGTCGGCCCAGACGGCCACGCCGCTGATCCGGGGATCAAAGGAGAACGGGGAGCGCTCCAGGGGGACCTGGACCCGGTCGCCCGGCACGATGTCCTCGACGAAGCGCACCCGGATGGCGCTCTCGCTGGAAACCGGCCCCGCGGTGTAGGCAGACACGATGTCTTGAAACAGGGAAGGCTCCGCCTGCTGCACCGATCTGCCGCAGCCGGAAACGGAAACCAAAATTGCGAGCAGCAGGGCGCTCGGGACGGGGCGCATCCGGTTCATGGCGTCTCCATAGAGAAGTGGATTTCGGATGCACCCTGTAATAGCACCATGGCAGGGTAAAGTCCAATGCTTCTTCTCTGGTTGGGATTGTATGGATCTGCGCCAAATGGCGTGCGCCAAATGGCGTGCGCCAAATGGCGTGCGCCAAATGGCGTGCGCCAAATGGCGTGCGCCAAATGGCGTGCGCCCGATTGCCGCGCGGGAGCGGTTGCGCCGCCGGCTAGGCCCGCATCATGGTTTCGGGCGTCCGCACCCCCACGACCTCGCCCCGGACGCATTCGGTTCCGTTGGCGTAGACCGACACGGAGACGACCACCTTCCTCTCCTTCATCTCCCGGACCCTGCCGCGGATCTCCAGCTCGACATCGATGGGCGTCGGGCGCACGTAGTCGACGCGCAGCGACGCTGTGACGAACCGGGGCACCCCGCAACCCGGGCGGGCGCGGAAGGCGGCCGCGGCGGCCGTGCCGGTCCCGTGGCAGTCGACGAGCGAGGCGAGCAGCCCGCCGTAGACGAACCCGGGCATGGAGGTGTGGCTCGGCCACGGCCTGAACCGCGCCACCGTTTCCTCGCCGTCCCAGTAGCTCTTGAGCCGGAGCCCTTCGGGGTTGAGCCGCCCGCAGCCGTAGCAGAGGCTCATGTCGTCGGGATAGAGGTCCTGAATGGCTTTCGCTTCCATCCTACTCCCTCCGGGGCTCACCCCCGGCGCAGGCTTTCCTGCAGAATATCTTCTTCCGGTACACGACGAGGAGGATGAAGGCGAGGACGAGAAACGCGGCCGCCGCCAGGACCGGGAGGACGGTCGTGAGGACGGAGCCGCCGACGGCCGCCGCGTTCTCTCCCGTAACCACGGCGGGGTTGGCGGCTCCCGCCGTATGGGCGGTCGACATCAGCCGGGTCAGCACCGTGCCCGACTGCACCGTGGCGGCCATCCCCCCCCCGACGATGAACCCGGTCAGCCATTTGAGCATGCCGTTGTCTATCGGCAGGATCGACGTCATCAGAAGGGTCCCGGCCCCCACGGCGAGCGGGGTGGTGATGGTATCCAGAAGGGTGTCCACCACCGGTATGTAGTAGGCCGCCACTTCGATGACGGTGGCCGTCGCGAAGCAGATGATGGCGGGCCAGCCGGCCAGCCAGCCGAAGCCGTCCTGGACGGGGAGCACCCCGACGTGGGCGGCGATGCTGGCCACCAGCATGGGTACGAAAACCCGGAACCCTGCGCTGGCCGCCAGCCCGATCCCCAGGGCGACGGCCGTGACCATTTCAGCGTTCATTTCCATGGCGCTATGCCCGTTGAGACCGCCGCGGCGGCTACAGCTCCTTGACCGGGACCGCGCTCAGGGTCTCGACGATGTAGTCGGTGGCAAAGCCGACCTCGAGGGCGAAGTTGAGCGCGGCCTTCGAGCTGGGGGCCTCGAAAAGGATCACGCCGTCGTAGCGCCCGAAGGTGATGCAGACGTCGAGGATCTTGATCCCCCTCGGGGCCTTGAGTTTCTTGAGATATTCCACCGCTTCCCTGCCCTTGCCCTTGGGCACCAGCAAGCTCATGAACAGCATGGACTGCCTCCTTTCTGTGGACGATCCGACGGCTACGGGACCGGGTCGAACGCCCGGGCCCGGCCGCCGGGTTTGCGGCCGCTACTGCAGCGGCGGGATGCGGAGAACCTGGCCCGGGTAGATCAGGTCGGGGTTCTTCAGCATCGGCTTGTTCGCCTCGAAGATGACCGGGTATTTCATGGCGTCGCCGTAGTACTGCTTGGCGATTTTCGACAGCGTGTCTCCCCGGACGACCGTGTAGTACTGGGCCTCGGGTTCGGGCGCGACGACGCGCATGCGGTCGTCGACTTTGGAAACCCCTTCGACGTTGCCGACGATCAGGGCGACCTTTTCCCGGTCCTGCTGGCTTTTGGCGGTCCCGAATACCGTGGCGGCCTCGTCGTCGAAGTCGACCCGCAGTCCCTCGACATCGATGCCGAAGGTCCGCACGTGGTTCTCCAGGGACTTCCCCTTGGCGCGCTCCCGGTCCTGCTCCATGGCGTCGGTCTCATACCCGAAGACCTTGGCGCCCGCATTCTTGACGAAATCGATCAATCCCATGACTGCTCTCCTTTCCTGTCCGCGGTTCGGCCCTCGGACGGGCCGCCCCTATTTTCTGAACAGCTTCGATGCCATGCCCAGGACGTCGTCGAGCACGGATCCGTCCTTGTTGCCGTCGAGAAACTGGCCGAGCATCCCCGCGAGCCCGTCCTGCGGCCCGGCGGCGGCGGCCTGCCGGCCGGCGCCGAGGTTCTGCTTGCTGAGCGCCCCCATGACCATGGCGGCCACGACCGGCAGCATCTTCTTCAGAACGTCCTGGCCGATGCCCGTCTGGGCCGAGGCCCTGGTGGCGACCTGCCGGCTGACGTCCTTGCTCCCCAGGATGTGGCCCAAAATGCCGTTGCCGTCCTGGACGGTCGCGGGGTCCCCCAGGACGTCCGGGTTCTCGAGGTACCGGGAGTGCGCCCCCGATGCGAGCGCGCCGAGGAGGCTCTCGAGGCCGTCGGGCTTCGAGGCGTTGCGCGCCAGGCCCTGCCCGAGCGCGGGCAGAAGGTTGGAAATAGCGGAGGAAACCTGGCCGGCGTCCAGCCCGAAATTGCGGGCTAGCTGCTGCACGGCCCCCCCGCTCCCGGCATTCAAAAGCATGTCTAACAGATCCATAGTACCTCCAAGTTGACACGTTGCGGCCGTCCCGGGCGGCCCCGCGGCTGCGACTTTGCGGGATGCCTCCGGGCGGCCGCCCAGACGGGCGGGGCCTAACGGCCCCCGCCCTCCCCGGCCATCAGCCGCAGCCGCCGGATCCTTTCTTCCATCGGCGGGTGGGTCGAGAACATCTTCTGCAGCCCCCCCAAAAACGGGTTCACGATAAACAGGTGGGAGTGCGCGGGGTTCCCCCGCTGGATCGGAACCCGCTGGGACCCCAGATGCAGTTTTTCCAGCGCGCTGGCCAGGGCCAGGGGGGTGGAGCTGATCTCGGCGCCGCCCCGGTCGGCCGCATACTCGCGCGTGCGCGAGATGGCCATCCTAAGCAGCATGGCCCCGAGGGGCGCGGCGACGACGATCAGCAGCAGGCCCAGGGGGTTCGACCTCTGCCGGTCCGACCCCACGCCGAAGCGGGAGATCTGCCCCAGGGTGGCGATCGCCCCCGCGAAGGTCGCGGCGATCGTGCTGGTCAGAATATCCCGGTTCTTGACATGGGTCAGCTCGTGGGCCATGACCCCGGCGAGCTCCTCATCGCTGAGGATGCCCATGATCCCCTCGGTCGCCGCGACGGCGGCGTGCTGGGGGTTGCGCCCCGTGGCGAACGCGTTGGGGTTCGCCTCGGGGATGAGAAACACGCGCGGCATGGGCAGGCCGGCCTTCTGGGCCAGAGACTGCACGATCGGATACAGCCGCGACCCGTCTTCGGGCCTGACCTCGTGCGCGCGGTAGTTTCGCAGCACCAGCTTGTCGCTGAACCAGTAGGAGAAAAAGTTCATGCCGGCCGCGAGGATGAAGGCCAGCACGGCGCCCTGGCGGCCGCCGACGAACCCGCCGACGAGGACAAACATCACCGTCAGGGCCACCATCAGCAAAAATGTCCGTGATCGGTTCACTGGAAGCTCCCGGCACATCCCCCGGGCAGGCCGGAGGATATGCCCGAAAACGGCGGGGCGCCCGGAAACGGCGGGCGCCCGGACCAGCAATGCGGTTATTTTTCCAGAATGAACGTGACCTTCATGATGACCCGGTAGGCGGTGATCTTCCCCTTCTCCACCACTACCTGCTGTTCCTGTATCCAGGCGCTCTTGATGTTCTTGACGGTCGCCTCGGCGCGCTTGATTCCCTGCTGGATGGCGTCCTCGAAACCCTTCTTCGATTCGGCGCTGACTTCGATGATTTTGGCTATGGACATGCCGGCTCCTTTCCTTGTTGGAACTGCTGTTTCAGATCCGGATAATGATGCCGCGCCCCCGTGCAGGCGATGGTGGCGGGGAAAACGTCGGGCAACGTGCAACCCTCCCTGGATGCAGTCGGGCCGATACCGGTGTATATTGTGGGATTATACCCCGTCCGGACCGGACCGGGGCGAATATTTTCAAACCTTTTCCAGAAACAGGAGGACCGAACCATGAACACACCCCGCAAACCCGGCACCGGGACGCGCTTCGCCCTCATCTTCGCACCGGCCGTGGCGGCGCTGGCCATCGCCGCACTGGCGGCCGCCCTGGCGGCGCCGCCGGAGGCGGCCGGGGACGAGGACGAGGATGCGGCCGTCACCCGGGAGACGCTGCTCGACCGCATCCTGATCGAAGACCTGCTGACGCGCTACTACGTCGACCTGACATCCGGGACCGGCCACGACCTGGCCCGGTATTTCACCGAGGACGCCGTCTTCGACGTCAACGGGATGGTGGCCGAGGGCCGCGAGGCCATCAGGAAGCTTTACGAGGGGGTGGGCGGCGAGGAGGCCAACCTCGGCGGCAGGGTGCACATGCTCCTAGGCAACCCGGTGATCCGCGTCCGGGGGGACACGGCGACGGCATGGCTCGTCTGGACCGGCGTCATGAACGACAACATCCGGCTGGCGCCCCGGCTGCTCGAACAGGGGCGCGAATACACCGAGCTGGTGCGGCGCGACGGCCGCTGGCGGATCCGGAAGCGGTACGTGACCGCCGACAGCGGCATGCCGGCGCTGTGGGACGCCACCTACCGGCCCAGGGAGCCCCGGGATCAGCCCTAGGCGGCGCCCGGAACCCCCCCGGGCGGCCCTCTAGGCCCCCGGCTCCCATTCGAGGATGAACCTCCGCTGCCGCTCCGTCTGGGGGGATTCCCTGTCCCGCTGGGGATCCCCGCGCCGGAGCCTGCGGATGAGGCCGAGGGCGGCCTCCCCCCGCTCGATGCCGTGGCGGACAAGCCAGCAGCCGACCACGGTCCCGGTTCGCCCGAAGCCGCCCAGGCAGTGCACGTAGGCGGGGGCCTGGCCGAACACGGCACCGTCGACGACGTCGAGGATCTCCCGCATCCGGGCCGCCGGGGGGACGTCCATGTCCGTGACCGGCAGGCGGCGGTAGTCGACTCGGAAGCGCCCGGCGGCGGCATCGCCGATCAGCCCGCCGTAGGGGGCCAGGGCCTCCCCGTAGAGGTTTGCGTCCTCGGGCGACGTCAGGTCGACGAAGCACCGGATGCCGGCATCGAGCAGCGCCCGCAGCTTCTCCCGGGCCCGTTGCGGGTCGGGATGGCCCGGGTAGGCGCCGGCCAAAAATGCCCCCGGGACGACCCAGTAGCTGCGGTCGAAGGGGACGGGGAGGGGTGCCCCTTCGGCGGCGCGGCGGACCTCCGGGGCCGGGTCCGGCACGGGATTCCCCGAGCGCCGGCGCGTCAGCGCCAGCAGCCGCCCGGCCAGCCCGGCGATGGTCTCCCGCATCGCCAGGCGGTCGAGCCATTCCGGCGGGATCCCCCCCTCCCCGTAAAAGGCGCCGGCCAGCTGCCCGTAGACCGCGGCCGTCGTATCAGCGTCGTCCCCGAGGTTGACGGCCAGCAGGCACCCGTGGCGGAAGTTCTCGCTGCGGTCGAACGCCCACAGGGCCGCCTCCAGGGAACGCACGACGTACCCGGTCCCCCGTATCTCCGGGGGCTCCTTCCGGCGGAAGGAGCCCGATGCGATCTCCCGCACTTCCGGAACCAGGGGGCGGTCCTCCCAGTACCCGCGCACCGGGCAGTACTGGTCCCCGACGAGCGCCTCCTTGCCCTCCCCCCGCAGGGCGCCGACGGTCAAAGCCGCCAGGTAGCGGCAGGCGTCGAGGCATCCGGCGGCCGCGTGGGTGGTCTCCGAGCTCCGGGCCGCGAGCTCGATGGCCAGGCGCGCATCCTCCGCCCACGCCATCGGCACCGGGGCAAGCCGCATCAGGGACCCGTTGCCGGCGCTGCGGGGGTCGGCCGACCCGCTGCGGGGGTCGCCCGTCCGCACAAACCGCACCAGGGCCCGGTGCGTGGCCTCTCCGATGTCGAAACAGGAGCCCGTGGAACTCCAGTGCCCGTCGCGCCACCACCGGACATACCGCCGCATCTGGTCGCCCGGGTCGAACCCGCCCCGCTCCAGGATGCTTTCGGCCAAACACAGGGCCATCGAGGTGTCGTCGGTCCACTGGCCCGGCCGGAGGCCGAAAGGCCCGCCGCCGACCATGTCCCGGACGGGTTCGAAGCTCCCGGGCTCCATGAACTCGCGCGCCGTGCCCGCGGCATCCCCCGCGGCCAGGCCGAGCAAACACCCGCGGTAGCGCAGCAAAACGTCCATCGCCCCCCCTCGGCTATACCTTAAGGCATCCCCCGCCGGCGGCCCAGCTAATTTTCACCGCCCGGCCAGGGCGGGAAAACATGGGGCGGATCCGCGGGCCCCGGTGGTATGATGATGCCGCGGCCCGCACATGCCGGCCGATGGCGTCCAACTACGATACAAGGCAGGCACCCCCTATGAAACAGACGATCCTTGCAGCCCTTCTGGTTTTCGCGCTTCTCCTCCCCGCTGCGGGGGTTCCCGGCGACGACTGCGCCGGGGACGTCCCCGACCCCCGCGGGACAATGACGCCGTGGGACAAGGGCGCCTGGGAGACGGGCAAATACCGGAACGTGTTTTTGGAGGCCGGCTACAGCCAGGCCGACATCGACGCCAAGCTCGCGAAGGCCTACCGCGACATTTTCGAGGGGCCCGATCGCGTCTACTTCGAAGTGGGCCCGGACATGGCCTACGTTTCCGACCTGAAGAACCACGACGCCCGCACCGAAGGCCTCTCCTACGGCATGATGGTGGCCGTGCAGCTGGGCAAGAAGGACGTTTTCGACCGCCTGTGGCGCTGGACGAAGAAGTACATGCAGCACCAGGGCGGCGCCCGCGACGCCTACTTCGCCTGGAGCGTGGACCCGAAAACCGGCAAGCACAATTCCGAGGGGTCGGCCTCGGACGGGGAGCTCTACTTCGTCACCGACCTGCTGTTCGCCTCCAACCGTTGGGGGAACTCTACGGGCATCGACTACTACGCCGAGGCCAGGAGGATCCTCGACGCCATGTGGAGCAAGGACGGGACCGGGGGGGTCACCCACCTGATCAACACCGAGCACAAGCTGATCACGTTCGTGCCCGACGCGTCCGGGTACGGATGGACCGACCCGTCCTACCACCTGCCGGCATTTTTCGAGATATGGGCCGCCTACGCCCGCGACGGCCACGAACAGTTCTACCGGGAGTGCGCCGAGGCGTCGCGCGCGTTTCTGCACCGCGCCTGCCACCCGGAAACCGGGCTCAACGCCGACGCCACCGAATTCAGCGGGGCCCCCAGGGAGAACCGGTGGTTTCCCGGCGCCTTCCGCTTCGACTCCTGGCGCGTCCCCATGAACATCGCCATGGACTACTCGTGGTTCGCCAAGGACAGGGAGTGGCAGCAGGACTACGCCCGGCGCATCCAGAATTTCCTGTTCTGCCGGGGGATCGACACTTTCGAGGACCAGTACAACGTCGACGGCACGCTCCCGGAATTCATCCTGCCGGCCGGGGGATTCCGTTCGTTCCGCCACTCGCTCGGGCTGGTGGCCACCTCCGCGGCCGCCTCGATCATGGGGACGCAGGGCAAAAGCTGGAAGTTCGTCGACGCGGTGTGGAATGCGCGGCTGGAGCCCTACGAAGACGGCTACTTCGACCCGTACTACGACGGCCTCCTGTACCTGTTCGGCCTGATGCACCTAAGCGGCAACTACAGGATCATCACCCCGGAAATGCCCTAGGCCCCCCGGGGGGGCCCGCCGCCCTTGTTCTCCGTCGATCAGGAGCATGAGGAATTCGCGGGATCCGGGCCTCCGGGGCCTAGGGTGCTCCCTGGGCGCCCCGCCCAGAACCTTATGGCCTAGGGTGCTCCCTGGGCGCCCCCGCCCAGAACCTTATGGCTTAGGATACTCCCTGGGCGCCCCCGCCCAGAACCTTATAGAGGGTGACGAGATTGCTCAGGCGCGCCAGGCGGATGCCGACAAGCTGCTGCTGTGCGCCGTAGAGCGCCCGCTGGGAGACGAGCACGCTCAGGTAGCTGTCGACCCCCCCCTTGTAGCGCGCCTCGGTCAAACGGAGCGTTTGGGCCAGGGTGTCGACCAGGGCCTGCTGCGCCTGCTGCTGCCGGACCAAGTGGGCCCTGCGGCTCAGCGCGTCGCTTGCTTCCCTGAAGGCCGTCTGGATCGCCTTTTCATAGCCGGCGACGGCGATGTCGCGGTCCACCCGGGCGGCATCGTAGCCCGATTGCCGGGCGCCGGAGTCGAAGATCGGCAGCGCGAGCTGCGGCGCAAAATTCCACGTGGCGGCCGAGGGCTGGAACAGGTCCGCCAGGTCGCTGCTGGTGAGGCCGGCTGCGGCCGTGAGCGCGATGCGCGGGAAGAAGGCCGCGCGGGCGGCATTGATGTTGGCGCTGGCCGCGGCCAGCGCGTGCTCGGCGGCGAGGATATCCGGGCGGCCGAGCAGCACGTCCGAAGGCACCCCGGGCGCGACATCCTTCATCGCCGCGGCCGCATCGAGGTCCAACGACAGCAGGTCGTCCCCGACCGGGGCGCCGACGACCAGGCCGAGGGCGTTCCTGTCCAGGGCGACCTGGCCGGAGAACCGGGCGATGTCGACCCGCGCGGCCTCCACCTGGCTCTCGGCCTGGCGCAGGTCGAGATCCGAGGCGACGCCGAGGTCCCTCGACTGCCGTATCAGGTCGCGGTAGGCCTGCTGCGCGTCGAGCGTGGCCCGGGCGAGATCGAGGGACTCCCGGTCGGCCGCCAGCTGGAGGCATCCGTGGGCGACGGCCGCGACGAGCGACATCTGGGCGGCCGCGCGCGCCTGCTCCGTGGCCAGATACTGCTCCAGGGCGCGGCTCTGCAGGCTGCGGATGCGGCCGAACAGGTCGAGCTCCCAGCTGGCCGTTCCCAACCCCACCGTGTACTGGGCGACCGTTTGGGCCTCCCCGTCGCCGGACATGTTCTCCGGAATCCTGTAGCCCTCGGCGCTGGCCGAGACGGCCACCGTGGGATAGAGTTCGGCCCGCTGGATCCGGTACAGGGCCCGGACCTTCTCCACGTTGAGCGCGGCGATGCGGAGGTCGCGGTTATGGGCCAGGGCGAGCTCGATGACGGCCCGCAGCCGGCCGTCGGCGAAAAAATCCTGCCACCGGATGTCGGCGGCGGCCTGCGCGGCCCCGGGGCCCTGAACCGGGCCTTCGGGCCAGGCGGCCGGGCCTTCGGGCCAGGCGGCCGGGACCGGCGGTTCGGGCCGGACATGAACCGACCGGGGCGGGCAGCCGCACAGGAGTATGGACAGTGCCGCGAGCGTCAGTGCGGTACGTTTGCGCATCATGCTAGACCCCCCCCCGGCGAGGTTTCGGCGGCCGGGACCCGGGGCCGATTCCCGTTCTTCCTGCCGAAAAGCCGGCTCACCGCCACGAAAAACAGCGGGATGAAAAAAATGGCCAAAAAGGTGGCGGTGATCATGCCGCCGAGCACGCTGGTCCCGATGGCCTTCTGGGCCCCGGCGCCGGCGCCGCTGGCGATCGCCAGGGGCAGGACCCCGAAACCGAAGGCGAGCGACGTCATCACGATGGGCCGCAGCCGTAGCCTCGCCCCCTCGAGCGTCGCGTCGATCAGGCCCATCCCCTGCTCCACGCGGATCTTGGCGAACTGGACGATCAGGATGGCGTTCTTGGTCGTCAGGCCGAGCACGGCCAGCAGCCCGATCTGGAAGTAGACGTCCGCGGGCAGCCCGCGCCCGGTCGACGCCAGCACGCCGCCGATGACCCCGAGCGGCAAAGCCAGCAGGATCGAGATCGGGATCGTCCAGCTCTCGTACAGGGCCGCCAGGACGAGGAAAATGGCCAGGATGGAGAACGCGTACAGGATGCCCGTCTGCTGCGAGGACATCCGCTCCTGGTAGGAAAGCCCCGTCCACTCGAACCCGAAGCCCCGGGGCAGTTTCGCCGTGAGCTCCTCCATCACCTTCATCGCCTCTCCGGAGCTTCTGCCCGGCGCGGGCTCGCCCTGGAAATTGAGGGAGGGGAATCCGTTGAACCGCTCGAGCTGCGGGGAGCCGAACATCCAGTGCCCGGACGCCAGGGCGGTGACCGGGACCATCCTGCCCGCGTTGTTGCGGACGTAGAAATGCTCGAGATCGTCCGGAAGCATGCGGTAGGGGGCGTCGGCCTGCACGTAGACGCGCTTGACGCGCCCGTTCTGGATGAAGTCGTTGACGTAGGCGCTCCCGAAAGCGGCCGAGATGGCGCCCTGGACCGAGCTGACCGGCACGCCGAGGGCCCCGGCCTTCTCCCAGTCTATGTCGACCTTGTACTGCGCCACGTCCTCCATCCCGTTGGGCCGGACGTTGGCCAGGCGCGGGTCCTGCATCGCCATGGCCGCGAGCTGGAGCCGGGCCTCCATGAGCTTGTCGTGGCCGAGCCCGCCGCGGTCCTGCAGCATGAAGTCGAACCCTTGCGCCATGCCGAGTTCCGAGACCGCCGGGGGGCTGATGACATAGATCCGGGCGTTGCGGACCGAGGCCATGACCGGGTACGCCCTCCGGATGATGGCGTCCACCTTCAGGTCCGGGCTGTCGCGCAGGTCCCAGTCCCGCAGCTTGATGTAGACCAGACCCTGGTCCTGGCCCGCGCCGGCCGCGCTGAACCCGGCGATGCCGAAGCAGGACTCGACGGCCGCCTCCTCGTTTTCGAGGAAATGGGTGCGCACCTTCTCCAGCACCTCGACGGTCTGCTCCTGCGTCGAGCCCGGCGGCGTCTGCACCAGGGCCAGGAGCACGCCCTGGTCCTCGTCGGGGAGGTACCCCGTGGGCATCCTCAGGAACAGGTACCCCGTCAGCGCCACGATGAGGGCGAAGACGGCGAAGACGGGGGCCTTGTGCCGGAGGATGTGCCCGACGGCGGCCTGGTAGCCGCCCCGGAGCCGGTTGAACATGCGGTCGAACCACAGGAAGAAGGGGCGGAGCAGGCGCAGGCCGGTCTCGGCGGCCTCGTGCCCCTTGGGCACCGGCTTGAGAAGGTTGGCGCACAGCACCGGGGTCAGGATCAAAGCCACCAGCACCGACAGGATCATGGAGGAGATGATGGTGATGGAAAACTGGCGGTAGATGATGCCCGTCGATCCCTGGAAGAACATCATGGGGAAGAACACGGCCGCCAGGACCAGCCCGATGCCCACGAGGGCGCTGGTGATCTCGTCCATGGACTTGCGCGTGGCCTCCAGGGGGGGAAGCCCCTCCTCGGCCATGATCCGCTCGACGTTCTCGACGACGACGATTGCGTCGTCGACGAGCAGGCCTATGGCCAGGACCATGGCGAACATCGTCAGCATGTTGATGGAATAGCCGAAGGCCGAAAGCACCCCGAAGGTCCCCAGGATGACGACCGGGACGGCGATCGTGGGGATAATGGTGGCGCGCAGGTTCCCCAAAAAGAGGTACATGACGAGGAAGACCAGGATGATGGCTTCGATGAGGGTCCGGACCACTTCGCCGATGGCCACCCGGACAAACGGGGTGGTGTCGTACGGGTAGACGACCTTCATGCCGGGCGGGAAGTACCGGGCCAGCTCCTCCATCGCCGCCTTGACCGCGTCGGCGGTCTCGAGCGCGTTGGCCCCGGCCATCTGCCGGATGGCCAGGGCGGCCGCCGGGTACCCTTGGTTGAAGAACAGCTTGAACTGGGAAAACTCCGTCCCCAGCTCGGTGCGGGCCACGTCCCGCACCCGGACGACCGAGCCGTCGGGGTTGTTGCGCAGCGGGATGGCGCCGAACTCTTCAGGCGTTTTCAGCAGGTTCTGTACCGTGATGGTGGCGTTGAGCCTCTGGCCGGGCACCGCCGGCTGGCCGCCGAACTGGCCCGCGGACACCTGCACGTTGTGGATCCGTATCGCCGCGACGACATCGCTCGGCGTCATGCCGAAATTCGTCATCCTGGGGGGGTCGAGCCAGATCCTCATGGCGTATTGCGCGGCGAAGGCCTCCACCTCCCCCACTCCGGGCACGCGCGCGAGCGACGTCTGGAGCTGGGACGCGGCGTAATCCATCAGGTCGTCCTGGTCCAGGCTCCCGTCCTCGCAGGTGAGCCCGACGATGAGGAGGAAATTGCGGGTGGACTTGCTGACCTCCAGCCCCTGGCGCTGGACGGTTTCGGGCAGCATCGGCATGGCCAGCTGCAGCTTGTTCTGCACCTTGGCCCAGGCCAGATCCGGGTCGGTGCCGGGCTCGAAGGTGAGCTCGACGCTCCCGATGCCCGTGGATGTGCTGCTCGACTCCATGTAGAGCATCCGGTCCAGGCCGGTCATGTTCTGTTCGATGACCTGGATGACGGTGTCCTCGACGGTCTTGGCCGAAGCGCCGGGGTACATGCCGCGGATGGCGATGGTGGGCGGGGCGATGGGGGGGTACTGGGAGATCGGCAGGGTGACGATGGCGATGATGCCCGCCAGCATGATGCCGATGGCTATGACCCAGGCAAAAACAGGACGATCGATGAAAAATCTTGCCATGGCGCGCCTCCCCCTACTCGGCCTTCGCTGAAGGTTGATGTTCCGCCCCGGCCTGGCCGAGGGGGACGGCCCGGACCGCCATGCCGGGGCGGACGTTCTGGGTCCCCTCGACGATAACCCGTTCCCCGGGGGCGAGCCCCTGGGTCACGAGCCACCGGTTGTCGATGGCGCGGTCGAGCGTCAGCATGCGCGGCTCCACCTTCTCGTCCCGGCCGACGACCAGGGCCACGGGGTTCCCCTTCGTGTCGCGGGTGACCCCCTCCTGGGGGATCAGGATGGCCTCGGGCCTGCGCCCCTCCTCGATGACGGCGCGGACGAACATGCCGGGCAGGAGAACCTGCCTGGGGTTGGGAAACACCAGCCTCAGGGTGACCGAACCGGTGGTGGGATCCACGGTGACGTCCTGGAATTCCAGGGTGCCCGTCTCCGCGTAGGGGGTCCCGTCCTCCAGGAGCAGCCGCACCCGCTTCAGGCTGTCGCTGCCGCGCTTGAGGTCCCCGCTGTCGAGGTTCCGGCGCAGCCGCAGCAGCTCGGCGGCGGCCTGGGTCACGTCGACGTAAATGGGGTCGAGCTGCTGGATGACGGCCAGAGGGGTGGGCTGGTAGGCCGTCACCATGGCGCCGACCGTGATGTTCGACATGCCGATCCGCCCGGAGATGGGCGCCTTGATGGGGGTGTAGGACAGCTGGATCCGTGCGCTCTCGACGGCCGCGCGGTGGACCGCCACCGCCGTCTTCTGCATCGCAAGGTTGGCCTCGGCCTGCTCCAGGGCGGCGGCGGCATCGTCGGAATCCTGCTGGCCGACGGCGTGGATCGCGGCGAGGTCCCGGAAACGCTCGACCCTGGACCGCAGGGCCGGGAGATTGGCCTCGGCCAGCCTGATGTTGGCCTCGGCCAGCTCGAGCGACGCCTGGGCCTGGTCGAGAGCCACCTGGTAGGGGGCGGGGTCGATCTGGTAGAGGACATCGCCCTCACGGACGCGGCTCCCCTCCCGGAACAGGCGTTTCTGAAGGAGGCCGTTGACCTGGGGGCGGATCTCGGCCACCAGGCGGGCGCTGATCCTTCCGGGCAGTTCGGTCGAGAGCACGACCGGCTCGGTGGCGACCGACACGAACGCGACCTCAGGTGCGGCCGCCGGCATGGAAGCCACCTCCGATTTGCATCCCGACAGGCATAGACCCGAGACAATCAACCCTGCTGCGCCGGCAACTCTGATCCGATGATGAACCCGCATGCTGCAACTCCTTTGAAAAATCGATCGGTGCGTCAAACCACGTGACGGTTGCAACCTTCGTGCCACTTCTTCCACTGCGGCCGCGAAAAATCAAGGACTCGAGGAGATGGGCGATGAGATCCCCGGACTGAAGGCAGTGGCAGAACCCACTAGTATGCACGAAGCGGGGGCGCTGGTGCAATAGGCCGGGGGTTTTTCCGGCCCCTCCCGGAGGAATCCGTTCCCGTGCTGCGGATTCCCCTCCCGCCCGACGGAACGGCCCGCCGCCGGAGCATCCGGGGGGGATCCCGGGGTCCGCGCCAATGACATATTGGCATTTGCCAGTGTCATGTGCCGATTTGTCGGCAGATGGCGGCACGCCCGGCGGCGTTTCGGGCCCTGGGAGCCGCAGGGCCCGGGCGCCCGCCGGGCGCTCCCGGCGAGCGACAGCGCCGGATCGGCCCGCACTCTGGCAAGAAACTTGCGTGCGGAGTAGGACAGATATTGCGGCCGGCCGATCCCCCGGTCCGCAATCCGGGAGGGGCAACGGCATGTTTCGTCTGCAGCGGGAGGACAGTCCCCACGGCGTCCGGATCGCCATCGGGGGCGCCCTGGCCGACGAGGCCGTGGCGCTGGCCGAAAGCGCCTGCCTGGAGGCCCTCGCGGCCGATGTCCCCGTAACCGTTGTCCTCGACGATGTTACGGAAATCGACGTCCGGGGCCGCGCCCTGCTCCGGCGCCTGGCTGCAACCCACGCCCGGCTGCACGCCGGGGGCGTCTACCTGCGCTACGTCATCGACCACGCGCGGGCTTCCGCCTGAGCCCCCGGGCCCTCACCCTGCCGGGCCCCAGTCCCAGGCCGGAGGGGAATGTTCGGGGTTCGACTGTTCGGGGGGAGTGTTGTATGATGGGACGATGGGCGTCGACAAATCCACCCTGTACGAAGCGCTGTTCGAACTGTCCCATGCCATTTCGGGCCACGACGACATGGACGGCCTCTGCCGCTCCCTGCGCGGGTCGCTCAAGCGCGTGCTGACCTTCGACGGCCTCGCCCTGTTCCTCCACGACGAGCAGGGCGGCACGCTCCGCATGTACGGCTTCAGCTTCTCCGACAGGTTCGGCGCGGCCGACATCCGGCACACCCTGCCCGTCGACGGCAATCCGGCCGGCTGGGTCTGGTCGAGCCAGCAGCCGCTGCTCATCCCCGACCTCGGCGGGGAGACCCGCTGGCCGGGGGCCCTCGAGCCCGCGCTCGCCTACGGCCTGGCCTCCCTCCTGTTCGTCCCGCTCACCACCGGCAGCCGCCGCCTGGGCGTTCTGGCCCTCGGGTTTCTCGCCGCCTCGGAAATCGGCCCGGACGAGGTGAATTTCGTGCACAGGGTCGCCTCGGAGTTCGCCGCGACCATCGACCTGTACCTCACGCGCCGGCAGTACCTGCACGAGCGCGACCGCCTGCAGATGCTGATCGACCTGACCAACGCCCTGGTGTCGAAGCTGTCCCCGGACGAACTCTTCTCGGCCGTCGCCGAGCAGCTGCACAAGATCACGGATTTCGACATCGCGGCCTTCACGATCCTCGACCCCAAATCGGGGGAGCTTTCCCTCCGGGGCGTCCGCTACGAACCGGATCCGGAACTGGAGATCGACCGGGTCTCCTCGCGGCCCGAGGGGCTGCCCGCGGCCGAGGCCCTGGCGACGGGCAAACCGGTCGTGACCGACACGGTCGACTTCGACCGGTTCCCCGCGCCCGTCTACAGGCGCTGGGCGGACGCGGGCTTCCGCTCCTCCTGCTCGATCCCCCTGGTGACGCGCAACGCGACGCTCGGGACACTGGAGCTCGGCCGGCTCGACGGCCGGCGGTTCGGCGACGGGGACGTCGAGCTTCTCGTTTTGGTATCCCGGCAGATCGCCATCGCCCTGGAGAACTCGCTGACCTACCACGAGCTGGCCGAGATGAAGGAGAAGCTGACCGAGGAGAAGCTCTACCTCGAGGACGAGATCCGCTCCGACCGCAACATCGGGGAGATGCTGGGCGAATCGCCCGCGCTGCAGTCGGTGCTCGAAAACATCCGGATCGTGGCGCCGACGGACGCGACGGTCCTGATCCTGGGGGAGACCGGCACGGGGAAGGAGCTGGTCGCCCGGGCGATCCACCAGTCCAGCCTGCGCAGCGGCCACGGCTTCGTCAAGGTCAACTGCGCCGCCATCCCC